>MRWF01000700.1_pt1 | contig 364601 bp, 366 predicted proteins | sample 1013331 | NCBI WGS metagenome assembly MRWF01 (sample SAMN06117577, study PRJNA244670) | biofilm metagenome | biome: Water; feature: Cathode Biofilm; material: Biofilm; isolation source: microbial consortium enriched at the cathode of a solar microbial fuel cell | place: USA: District of Columbia...
GCGGCGCTCTTCAGCTTTATGCGCGCCGCCCCCATGCCAGAGGCTGCCCACCCAGACCAGCACCGAGCCTTTCGGCATTTCGGCGGGAATGGATGCGTAATGCTCGCCGTAGGTCGGGCAATGATCCCATTTGTGGCTGCCGGGCACGAGGCGCGTTGCGCCGTTTTCTTCCGTAAAATCACTGAGTGCCCACATGGAATTGCAGACGACGGATTTATGCGGCCGGGTGAGGCCGATCACCTGATCGTCGGAATGAATGGGCTGGGCGCGCTCGCCGGGCAGAATGGCGATGGAGGAAAGGGAGGAGATGAGGTAACCCTTGTCGAGCACGCCTTCGATGAGCGGCAGCACATTCTCATGCACCGGCACGCGCTCGAAAAGCCGTGCGCGGGCAAGCAGATTGTAGATGCGCAGCGTCTTGTGCCCTTCGAAGGAATTATAGGCGGGCTCTATGCCGAGCTCCTTTTCAAGGCCAAGCAGGGTCTCGTTCAACGCGTCGATGAAATCCGGCTCGATGGCGTTTTCGACGATCGTGTAGCCGTCTTCGCTAAGGCGCGCCAGATGCGCTTCTTTCTGCTTGTCCTCCATCGTCTCCTCCCGGTCTTTTTATCCTGCCGCTTTGGCGAGAATGCGCTCCGCCTGTTTCAAATGCGGGCGGTCGAGCATCACACCGTCCAGGCTTACAACGCCCACATCACCGGCCTCCTCAAAGGCTTTCACAATGGCGCGGGCATGGGCAAGGTCATCATCGCTCGGCGTATAGACCTCGTTGATCACCGGCACCTGGGCGGGGTGGATCGCCATTTTGCCGGTAAAGCCATCGCGCAGCCCGGCGCGGGTTTCCGCCCGCAAGGCCGCTTCATCGCGGAATTCCTTGCAGATGGAATCGATGGGCATGGCCTCTGCCGCCACGGCGCCGAGAAGGCAGAGCGTGCGGGCAAGCTGATAGGGGCCGGTATAAGCGCCGCTTTCATCCTTGTTGGAGCGCGCGCCAAGATCGGCGGCAAGGTCTTCCGCGCCCCAGGTCATCGCAAAGAGCCTGGGGCTTGCGCCTGCGTAACTGCCCATATTGAAGAGGGAGGCGGCGGTTTCCGTCGCCACATTGCAGAGCTTTACGGTTCCTTCCGGCAGACCGTTTTCCTGTTCGAGCCTATCCAGCGCCCCGGCGACTTTTGCGATGCAGGCGCCCGAGATCGTTTTCGGCACCATAACGGCGAAGGGTCGGGCGGGGACGATGGCTTTCAAATCCTCTTCCCAGAAAGGCGTGTCGAGTGCGTTCATGCGCACGATAAGTTTGGGGCCCGTTGCGGGTGCGCCTTTTACATATTCGGCGGTCATGGCCCGCGCGGTTTCCTTCGCCGAAAGGGCGACGGAATCTTCCATGTCCAGGATAAGCGCGTCCGCGCCGCTATCCTGGGCCTTGGCCTGTTTCTTTTCGCTGTCACCCGGCACAAAGAGCAAGGAGCGCATGGGATCAGCCCTCCGTCTTGGCGTGCATGAAAGCCTGGCGGGTGCATTTGGCCACTTCATCGCCGTGCTGGTTGAAGGCAGTATGCTCGAAGGTCACGATCCCCGCCTTAGGCCGCGATTTCGAGCGGCGCTTGCCCATGACTTTCGTTTCGATGCGCAGCGTGTCGCCGTGGAAAACGGGCTTGGGGAAGGTGATATCCGTCATGCCCAGATTGGCGATGGTGGTGCCGAGCGTCGTTTCATGCACCGAAATGCCGATCATCAGGCCGAGCGTGAAAAGAGAATTGACCAGAGGCTTGCCGAATTCCGTCTCTTTTTCGGCATAGTCGTGATCGAGATGCAGCGCCGCCGGGTTCATCGTCATGGTGGAAAAGAGCACATTGTCCGTTTCCGTGACGGTGCGGCGGATGGCATGGGCGATGACCTGGCCCTCTTCGAATTCTTCAAAATACATACCCGGCATGAAAGGCTCCCTGTCGTCCGGTGCCGCTCTATCGGCGGCTTGAGAGATTGGGTAGGTTATAACGCAAAAAGAGGGGAGGCCCCATGGACTTCACATTCTCGCCGGAACAAGAAGCGGTGCGCGACGCCGTCGCCCGGATTTGCGCGAAATATGACGATACCTATTGGCTGGCCCGGGACACGGACGGCGAGTTTCCGGAGGATTTCGTCGCCGATATCGCCAGCGGCGGCTGGCTCGGCATCGCCATGCCCGAGGAATATGGTGGCGCGGGGCTCGGCGTTACGGAAGCGGCCATCATCGCCCAGACCATTGCCGAATCCGGGGCCTGCCTTTCCGGTGCCTCCTCCATCCATATGAACCTTTTCGGGCCGATGCCCGTTGTCGTCTTCGGCACGGCGGAGCAGAAAGAGCGCATGCTCGTGCCGCTCATCAAGGGCGAGGACCGCTGCTGCTTCGGGGTGACGGAGCCCGATGCCGGGCTCAACACCACGGCAATTTCCACCCGCGCGGAAAAGACGGGCGATCATTACCTCGTCCATGGCCGGAAAATGTGGACCTCGACGGCCCAGACCGCGAACAAGATCCTGCTTCTTGCCCGCACCACACCCAAGGAGGACTGCGCCAAGCCCACCGAAGGGCTCAGCCTCTTTTATACGGATCTAGACCGGGGCGGGGCGACGGAAGTGCGCGAGATCGCCAAGATGGGCCGCAAGGCGGTGGACACGAACGCGGTGTTCTTCGATGGACTGAAAGTGCCGAAGGAAGACCTCATCGGCGAAGAGGGCAAAGGCTTTCACTATCTGCTGCACGGGCTGAACCCGGAGCGCGTGCTGATCGGCGCCGAAGCGGTGGGCATCGGCCGCATCGCCCTTAAAAAGGCCTCCGATTATGCCCGCGAGCGGGTGGTTTTCGGCCGGCCCATCGGCCAGAATCAGGCGATCCAGCATCCGCTCGCCAAAAGCTGGGCGGAGCTGGAAGCGGCGAACCTCATGGTTTTCAAGGCCGCTTCCCTTTACGACGCGGGCCAGCCGTGCGGGGCGGAGGCGAATGCCGGCAAATATCTGGCCGCCGAAGCCGCCTTCCATGCCTGCGAAAGCGCCATCCTCACCCATGGCGGCATGGGCTATGCCAAAGAGTTTCACGTGGAGCGCTATATGCGCGAGGTGATGATCGCCCGCATCGCGCCGGTGAGCCGCGAGCTCATTCTCTCCTTCATCGCCGAGCGGGTGCTCGGCCAGCCGAAGTCCTATTGAGAGGCGTTATGTTCGAACTCCATCCCCGCCTGGAGGCAGACACGAAAACCGTCGACGATTGGGAGCTCTGCCGCGTTCTCCTGATGGACGATGCGCGCTATCCCTGGCTGATCCTTGTGCCGCGCATCGAGGGCCTGCGCGATTTCGACGAGGTACCGGCGGTTCATAAATGGCGGTTTTTCGAGGAGATCGAGCTTGCCAGCCGGGCGCTGCGGGAAACCTCGGGGGCGGAAAAGATGAATGTGGCAGCTCTCGGCAACATGGTGCCGCAGCTCCATGTCCATGTGGTCGCCCGTTTCGAAGGGGACGCGGCCTGGCCGAAGCCGGTCTGGGGGCTGGGCGAGGCGGAACCTTACGGTCCCGGCAAGGCCGATCTTCTGATGAGCAAGCTCAACGTCACCGTCGCCCGGCTCGCGGTGGGCGCATGATCGCGCAAAAGCCCGGTTATCCACAGACCGGCCCCCAAATGGGCCTCTGAACAGGTCTCGGCGCTCATAAATTGTAAATCAGGGTTAACCGTTGGTTTAGAAAGCCTGTGTAGTCTCAGGGCCAGTCGAAACGGGACCCCGGCAGGGGACCCCATGGAGAACTGCCCCATGCCTTGCTGCGTCATTGCCGATTCCGAAGATCCGCGCCGCCGCCGGTTTGCCGACCTTTTGGTCCGGCTGGGCTTTGAGGTGCTGGAGGCGCGCTGCGGGGCCGATATCCGCTTTCACGCCCGCACCCAGGATTTCCATGTGCTGTTCGTGCAGTCCTGGCTGAAGGACGGGGCGGGCGCGCAGGCGATCGACGCTTTCCGTGATGCTTATCCCTCCCAGGGTGCCCATGTGGTGCTGCTGGCCGAAGAGGTAACGGAAAAGCTCATCCGCGACGCGCTGGCCGCCGGGGCGGACGATTATCTGGCGGATGCGTTCGATGCCGACCAGCTTCTCTTCAAGATCGATCTTGCCGCCGAGCAGGGCCGCGTACCTGGCTGGATGACAGCGCTTGAAGCCGAACGCCAGGGTGAAGCCGTAGGCATGAATGGCTCCTTGACCCAGGGTCAGGCCGCTTCTGCGAAACCCGATCTAAGGCTTTGCTGAGCTTACGTTTTTTTGTTCTTAAGATTTCGATTCAAGGGCGCCTTCAAATGTGAGGCGGGGCTCCGAAATCGATTCCGGAACCCCGCATAAGCGCTTGTTTTTTATGGTTAATCAAGCTTCCGCGGCTTCATATTGATCGCGGAAGTCCCGGCTGCGCCGATAAGCCCTCAGCCCCAGAAAACCGAAGACCGATGAGCCCGCCAGAAGCACCGCCGGCACGATGGCGATGGAATAGCGAAGCTGCGATTCATCCTGCAAAATGAAGTCGGTCATGAAGGCAATGGCGCTCGGGCCGAGGCCAAGGCCGATGATATTAACCACGAAAAGCATGATGGCCGAGGCCATGCCGCGCATCTTGTTCGGCATGAGTTCCTGCATCGCCGAAGGCCCGCCACCGGTCGTGAAGGTGGCAAAGAAGGTCGCCGGGATCAGCAGGTAAACGGCGAGCATGGGATTATCCACAAGCGGCGCAGCAAGGGCGAAGGGCAGGGTCAGAATACCCGTCAGCGCGAGCACCAGCATCCGCCCGTTACGGGAGCGTTTGGCGGCAAAATCGCCGAGCCAGCCGCCTGCAATAACCCCCGCCGTGCCGAAAATCGCAATGATCCAGCCATAGGCCGAGCCGATTTGCCCCGCGCTCCAGCCATGGGTGCGGATCATGAATTCCGGTATCCAGGCGGCAACGCCATAGCCCATCATGGCCGAGAGCGCGTAGCACATATTGTGGCAGACGAGGGTGAAACGGTTTGCCTTCATATAGGCCAGAACCTGGCGCAGGGGCGGGGTTTCCGTCGCCCCGTGGCGCGGCGGCTCGCGCAGTGTCCAGGCCCAGAGCGCCACCAGAAGGCCGGGCAGGCCGACGATGAAAAACACCATTTGCCAGGGATAGACCGTGCCGATAATGGGGAAGGTGCTGGAACCGGCCGCCCGGGCCGCTTCCACGACTTCTGCGCCGATGACGAGGGCGAGGCCCGCGCCGATATAAACGCCGGTGCCGTAAACCCCGATGGCGACGCCGATCCGCTCCGGCTTGAAATAGTCCGAGAGCATGGAATAAGCGGCAGGCGAGAGTGCGGCTTCGCCGACACCCACCCCCATGCGGTAGATGAAGAGCTGCATGTAAGACTTTGAAATCCCACATAAAGCCGTCATCAGGCTCCAGACGGCAATGCCGATGGTGATGATCCGCACCCGGTTGTGGCTGTCCACCATGCGCCCGATGGGCAGGCCCATCAGCGTGTAGAAAATGGCGAAGGCAAAGCCCTGCAGCAGGCTCATCTGGAAGTCCGAGATTTCCAGATCCCGCTTCATCGGCCCGACGAGCAGGCTCAGGATCTGCCGGTCGATAAAGGAAAACGTATAGGCGATGACGAGAACCGCCACCGCGTACCAGGCATAAAGCTGGCTGGGATATTCGATATGCCCGGCTGCTGCCGGGGCTTTGGCCGCATTTTCGGCCATCGCCGTCTCCGCGGCGATTTCGGTTTCCGCCATGGGCCTCCCCTCCCTTGGTGACTCGCGGGCAAATGATACGCGTAAGCGCCCCTATTGTCGCATGACCTCTTCGACCGAGGACATTTTGAGCTGGCACGGGCTTTGCTCCTGAAGGGGCAGATCTTGGAGCAAGACCCTTATGAGCCTTATCAGCGCCATATCACCGCAGAGCCCCGTCACTCAGGCCATCCATAAGGCGAGCCTGAAAACTGGCACGGATTTCGACTATCTGTTGAAGACGGCCGTCCGGGAGTCGGGGCTGGAAACACAAGCAAAAGCAAAGACTTCGAGTGCGGCAGGGCTCTTTCAGTTTATCGAGCAAACCTGGCTGGGCACGGTCAAGAAGCATGGTGCCGAGCTTGGCTATGCGCAGGAAGCCGCCGCCATTCAGCAGGATGGCAAGGGGCGGTATTTTGTGCCCGATGGGCAGGCGAAGGAGGCAATTCTTGCCCTGCGCCACGATGCCGAGGCGGCCTCGCTCATGGCCGGGGCGCTGACCAGCGATATTTCGGATGCCCTGGAAAAGACGCTGGGCCGCGAACCCAACCAGGGTGAGCTCTATATCGCGCATTTCATGGGAACGGGCGGGGCGATCGATTTTCTGACGGCGCTCGACAGGAACCCGAATGGCGCGGCGGCGGAATATTTTCCTCAGGCCGCAAATGCCAACAAGCCAATCTTCTATTCCAAATCAGGCGAGCCGCGTTCGCTGAAAGAGGTTTATGCCAACCTCGTCTCGAAACATGGCGACACGGATGTGCCCGTGCCCAGCCTTCCGGCGAATGAAGCGCCGGGCCGCTTTTACGCGGTGGCGCGGGATTTTGCGCCGAGCGCGCGCAGCTATGGCGCGCCCTCGGGTGAGGCTGGCGGCGGCTATGCCGGCTTTCCCGGTTCCGGCGTGCCCGGCAGCGGCGGGCTGCAGCTTTCGCCGGTCCTGATCGATATTCTCGCCTCGCTCGACGTGCCTTTTGCGGAGAGCGGCGGCAACGGCGCGCGCAAGGCGGCGAATGACGCCTATTCCCTGCGCGGCGCGGTGGCGTAATTAGCTCATCTGAGGGGGTATAAGAAAATCAGGCGATCGTGCCGGATTTCTGCAGCCCTGCGATATCGGCTTCCGAATAACCGAACTCCTTGAGCACATCGAGCGTGTGCTGGCCGAGATCGGGCGAGGGCCCGCGCGGGTGGGCGTCCTCGCCCTCGCCGCCGAAGCGGATAGGGGAAGCGGGCGCGCGGAAGGTGCCCGAGCCATCATTTTCCGGCACCTCGAAAAAGGCTCCGGCAGCTTCCGCCTGCGGGTCGGCGGCGACATCGCCGGGCGGCATCATCGGCGCCCAGACCATGTCCTGCTCATCGAGCGCTTTTGTCCAATATTCCAGATCGTGCTGGGCGAAGGCCGCATCGAGAATGTCTACGAGCTCGGTGCCATTGGCGCGCCGGTCGCGAGAGCTTTTGAAGCGCGGGTCCTCGATCATCTTCGGCTGGCCGATGGCCTTGCAGATCGCGTCCCAATCGACGGAGCCCTGGCGCGGGATGATGGCGATCCAGATGCCGTCCGAGGTTTTGAAGAAATTGTTCAGCGGGTTGATCGCTTCATGGCGCGACTTCGTCGAGCCCAGCTTGCCGAATTTGAGCTGGATGGACATGTCCGAGCCCAGCGCATAAATGCCGGTGCGCAGGAGCGAAGCTTCGACGAGGCGGCCCTTGCCGGTGCGCTGCCGCTCCAGAAGCGCGCCCAGAATGCCTGCCGTGGTGGCCATGGAGGTCGTGTGATCGCCGACCGCGGTGCGCAGCGGCGCCGGCTCCTGGCCCTTGGGCGTGGTAATGGCGCCGAGCCCGGAGCGGGCATAGAAGGCGGCCATGTCGAAACCCGGCCGGTCCCGGTCGGGGCCCTGAAGGCCGTAGCCGGAAACGGTGGCGTAAACCAGCTTCGGGTTGACCTTTTTCAGGCTTTCATAGTCCAGCCCTGCGCGCTCCAGCCCGCCGGGGCGCACATTGGTCAAAAAGACATCGGCGTCCTTCACCAGCCGCTTGACCGCTTCCACCCCTTCCGGTGTCGCCGTGTTGAGGGCGACGGAGCGCTTGCCGCGGTTGTCGAGGTCGAAGACCGGATTGCCTTTCAGATGATCGACGCCCACGGATTTGAAGAAACTGCGCATGGGGCAGCCGGACAGCGGCTCCACCTTGATCACCTCCGCGCCCCAGTCGGCCAGAATGCCGCCGGCGCCGGGCGCTGCGATATAGGTTGCCATTTCGATGACGCGGATGCCTTCGAGCATGTGACGTTCCCCGTATTTGCTTATTGCTGTTGGTTCTTGGTTTTAAATTTTGATGGGCGGATCATCCACGAAACGGGCGGCCTGTCAAAGCACGAGCCTGCGGCTCGCTGGCCAGATTTGCGGGGGAGGGCTAGGCTCAGCCCATGGACGATCTGACAGAATCGGAGCTTGCCCGCTACAAAGCGCTGCTTTTGGCGCAGAAGGACGAGCTTGATGCGCTTTCCGGTGCTTCCCGCGAGGCGGTGAAAACCGTGACGCTGGATCAGCAGAGCGTCGGACGGCTGTCGCGCATGGATGCCATGCAGGCCCAGGCCATGGCGCAGGAAACGGCGCGCCGCCGCCAGGTTCAGCTTCAGAAGATCGATGCCGCGCTTTCCCGTATGGACGAGGGGGAATACGGGTTCTGTGCGGTTTGCGGTGAGCCTATCGCGCGCAAAAGGCTGGATCTCGACCCTGCGGCGGCCACCTGTATCGCACATGCCAAATAAGTGTTCAGGTGTGCTTTTGGGGAAATTGCACCGGCCCGGTAAAGGGGCTAATCATGAAAACCCTCAGCAAGTGCCTGCGGCTGCCGGTATGGCGGCCCAAAAGTGTTCGAACGGAGGGCGAGGTGAGTAAACCGTCTGAAATGCAACCCACACATAGCGCGGCCGGTTGGCGGCGCGCCGTCTCCTATGTCATCTGGCCGGGGCTTTTGGCCACGGCGCTGACATTGACGGGGCTCGGCATGCAGACGGAGTATCCGGTTCTCGTCTTCAATGCGGTCTATGTCTGTTTTGCGTTGACGGTCGGCCTGTTCGAGCGGCTTCTGCCGCATGAGCGGACCTGGCTGGAAAACGATCATCAGACGCTGGCCAATCTCTCACACACGCTGCTCAATAAGGGGCTGGTGCAAGTGGCGGTTGTGGTTTCGGCTGCGGTCGGCGCGGCTGCGGTGGTCGATCCGAGCGAAGCGTCTTATGCGATCTGGCCGGAAAGCTGGCCGCTCTGGGCGCAGGCGGTGCTGGGGCTGGTCGTGGCCGAGTTCGGCCTATACTGGGCGCACCGGCTTGCCCATGAAATACCGTTTCTCTGGCGCTTCCATGCCGTGCATCATTCGGTGACGCGGCTCTGGTTCATCAATACCGGGCGCTTTCATTTCGTCGATACGTTCTGGAGCATTCTGCTCAGTCAGCCGCTGCTTTATGTGCTGGGCGCGCCGCTCGACGTTTTCCTCTGGGTGAGCGCGACGACGGCCTTTATCGGCATTCTGACCCACTGCAATATCGAGACGCGCACCGGCTATCTCGATTTCATTTTTAACACCCCGCAGCTCCATCGCTGGCACCATTCCATGCGGCTGGAAGAGGGCAACCGCAATTACGGCGAGAACCTGATGCTCTGGGACCGGCTTTTCGGCACGTATTATGACGATCCGAGCCGGCGGCCGCCTGCGCGGATCGGCATTCATGAGCCTATGCCGGCACGTTTCCGTGATCAGCTCGTTTACCCTTTCCGCAGCCCGCCGGCGGAGGAAAGCTCCCCGGCGGAGTGAGCAGCGCTTCGTTAAGGGGTTGAAGGGGAAGCGGAAATCCGCCTTCGATCTTAATAGAGCTTTCATAAAAAACGACCTACCCGCCGAACGGGTTATTAACGTCTGATTGATAATTTGTCCCGACCAAAGATGTCTCGCAGAAGCGGGCATGCGCGCGAAAGCTCGAAAGGAACGGACCATGGCGGAAACACTGGCGCTCAGCGAACGCGATATCGAGCGGCTTTTGACGGAACCTTCCGACACGGTGCGGGCCGAGGTCGCGGTCAAGGTTGCCAGCCAATACGAGAATGTGGAACTGACCGACCGCCAGCGTGAGCTGGCGCAGGACATTCTCGGCTTCATGGTGCATGACGCCGCCGTTCTGGTGCGCGAGAGCCTGTCGAAAAGCCTGAGCGCGCTGCCCGGTGCGCCGCGCGACATCGTGCGTATTCTCGCCCGCGATATCGACGAAGTGGCCGCGCCCATTCTCGAAGAGTCTCCCGTTCTTACCGATGCCGATCTCATTGACATCATCGTCAAAGGTTCGGCTGCCAAGCAGGTCGCCATTGCCGGGCGCGCCACCGTTTCCGCGCCGGTGAGTGAGGCGCTCGTCAACACCGATAACCGCCGCGCCGTGGTGCGCCTTGTCGGCAATGACGGGGCGGAGATTGCCGATGACACGATGAGCAAGGTGGTCGATCGTTACGGTGACGACGAAAGCATTGCTGCGCCGCTGGTGCGCCGGGGCGATCTGCCGGTCACAATGATCGAGCGCCTGGTCACGATGGTGTCCGACCGGCTGCGCACCTATCTCATCGAGCAGCATGACATTAGCGAGGACGTTGCTGCGCGCCTCATCGACGAAAGCCGCGAACGCGCCACCGTCAATCTGGTGGACAGTAATGCGCGCGCCGACGACATGCCGCATCTCGTGCGCCAGCTTGCCGGCAATGGCCGTCTGACGCCGTCTTTGATCCTGCGCGCCGCCTGCCTCGGCGAAATGCTTTTCGTCGAAGCTGCGATGGCCTATCTCACCGGCCTGCCGGAGCAGAAAGTATGGCGGCTCGTGCATGATGAAGGCCCGCTCGGCTTCCGCGCCATCTATTCGCGCGCTGGCCTGCCGGAAGTCTTCTATCCGGCCTTCCGTGTGGCCCTCGACATCTATCACGAGCTGCAGGAAGCGCATCTCGATCTCGGCCGTCCGGCCTTCCGCGCCCGCATGGTCGAGCGTGTGCTGACCCAATATCAGGGCATGGAAACCAAGGATCTCGATTTCTTGCTGGCAGGCCTTGCGAAGCTCATCCGCCACGAACAGCAGCTGAGCAAAAGCGCAGAGCGGGCTACAGAAAAGGTTGCCTGACGCAACGGAAAAAAGCTGATAGGGTCCCCATCCTGATTCACACTGGATGAGGCCGACAATGATCCGTTCTTCCCAAGAAGCATTTATCTGCGATGCCGTGCGCACGCCTATCGGCCGCTATGCGGGCTCCTTGTCGAGCGTGCGGGCGGACGATCTGGGCGCCGTGCCGCTGATGGCGCTGATGGAACGCCAGAGCGGCGTCGATTGGGAACGGGTCGATGATGTGATCTTCGGCTGTGCCAACCAGGCAGGCGAAGACAACCGCAACGTGGCGCGCATGTCCACTTTGCTTGCGGGCCTGCCCGTCGGCGTTTCCGGCACAACGCTCAACCGGCTGTGCGGTTCGGGCATGGATGCGGTAGGTACCGCCGCGCGGGCCATCAAATCCGGTGAAGCCGATCTCATTCTGGCGGGCGGTGTGGAGAGCATGTCGCGGGCGCCCTTCGTGGTCGCCAAGGGCGGCACCGCTTTCGCGCGCGATGTGCAGATGTATGACACGACGATCGGCTGGCGTTTCGTCAATCCGCTGATGCAGAGCCAATATGGTACCGACTCCATGCCGGAGACGGGCGAGAACGTCGCCGAGGAATTCCAGATCAGCCGCGAAGACCAGGATGCTTTTGCATACCGCAGCCAGAAGAAGGCGGGCGCTGCGATGGAAGCCGGGCGGCTTGCGGAAGAAATCGTGCCCGTCACCATTTCCACCCGCAAGGGCGAGACGGTGGTGGACAAGGACGAGCATCCGCGCCCGCAAACGACGCTGGAAGATCTTGCAAAATTGCCGACGCCTTTCCGCAAAGGCGGGACGGTGACGGCGGGCAATGCCTCGGGCGTCAATGACGGCGCCTGCGCGATGATCATTGCCTCGGAAGAGGCGATTGCCGCCCATGGTCTCAAACCCCGCGCGCGCATCGTTGCCATGGCGACCGCCGGCGTGCCGCCGCGCATTATGGGCATGGGGCCTGCGCCTGCCACGCGCAAGGTGCTGGAGAAAACAGGCCTGACTACCGACGATCTCGATGTGATCGAGCTCAACGAAGCTTTCGCTTCGCAGGGCATTGCCGTGCTGCGCGATCTCGGCATTCCGGAAGATGCGGATCATGTGAACCCGAATGGCGGGGCGATTGCGCTCGGCCATCCGCTCGGCATGAGCGGGGCGCGGCTTTTGACGACGGCGGCCTATGAGCTGGAGCGGCGCAAGGGCCGCTATGCGCTGTGCACCATGTGCATTGGTGTCGGCCAGGGCATTGCGACGATTATCGAACGCGTCTGATTGAAGCCGAACGGGCTTTAAAAGCCGAGGCGGGCCAGCATACCGGTCCGCCTCGGTTTTTTCATGGGCGGTTCGGGCACTTTCATGACGATGCGCTTACCGATGCCGGGCACGCGGCGGCCATGGAGCTGCGGGGCATGGCGGATGAGGCGCATGCGTTCGGCCATGATGAGGCAGAGCGGGTTGAAATTTCCCGGCCCCGGCAAGGCAAGATCGAAATCGCCGATCGCTTCGAAATCAAGCGTCACCATCTCCGGCCCGAAAGCGGTGTCCTGCAGGCTCTTCTTAAGGGGGGCGGCTTTGGACGCCGGTTTTTTCTCTGCGCGTTGAGGTGCTGTGGCCTTGCGCGTGCGGGGGGCGGGCCCGGTCAGCGCGGCTTTGACGGCGGCAGGCACTGTCCATGTGTCGAGTACGCGTGCCTCTGCTGGCCGGCTGATGAAGGCGCCTTGGGCATAAGTGAAGCCAAGTTCTTTCAGGGCATGGAGTGTGCGGGCATCTTCCGCGCCGACCGCCGTCAGCGGCAGGGCATGGGCCGCCGCCATTTTTTGGCGCTCGGCGATGAGCCCGCCTGCGGATTTCGTCGTCAGGGCGAATTTGATGATCGCGCTGCCCGACACCTTGATCTCATTGAAAAGGGCAAGGGGAATGTCCTCCGCCGAGGCGGTCATCGCGCCGCGTCCTTCAAGCGCCAGGCCGAAGCCGCGGTGGCGCATATCTTCAAGCACCGGGATCAGGTTTTCATCGCGCACGAGAAAAGCCGATTCCGGAATGTCGAAAACGAAAAGCCCGTAAGGCAGCTCGCATTCATCGACAAGGGCGGTCAGCCGGTCGCCGAGTTCCGGGTCGATGAGTTCTGCCGGGGAAAGGTTCACCGTTACATGCCAGCTGCGGCCCTGGTTGTACCAGCGCCGCGCGGCCTGGGCGCTTTCGCGCAGGACCATGTTGGTGAGGTCGGCCAGCCGCTCCTGGCGCTCGAGGGCGGAAAGGAAGCTAGCGGGCAAGAGCCGGCCAAGCTCGGGATGGGCCCAGCGCACATAGGCCTCCGCGCCGGTCATCTTGGCGCTGGCAAGCTCGATCTTGGGCTGGAAGAGCAGATGAAACTCGCCCTGATCGAGGGCGATGGCCGCTCTTGCATCATTCAAATCATCCAATTGCTGGAGCATGGGTCCGCCGCTTTTTGTGCCTTCCCGTTTCTAGCAAGCGGGCGTTAGAAGGCGGTGAAGCGGAAATCTAAAATTGTCCCTTTTGGCGTGTTCAAGGCGCGGATTTCCTCGAGTTTTGCGCTTTTCTTTCCCATTCCCGCTCTCTCTGCTAGCAAGGAAGAAGGGGCGGGAAAGCCTCAAAACCAAAAACGGCGGAAAACGCTGCGTCTCTTGGGAGGACATATATGAGCGAGAAAAAATCCGGCGCCCTGATTCCGGCGGCGACGATCATGTTGCTGCGGGACGGGGATAAGGGGCTCGAAGTTTTCATGGTGGTGCGCCATCACCAGATCGACTTTGCCTCGGGCGCGCTCGTCTTTCCGGGCGGGAAAATCGACAAGCATGACAGCGCGCCGGAAGTGCGTGGGCTCTGCCGCGGGGCGGATGGACTCGACGATACGCTGCTGGCGCTGCGGGTCGGCGCGATCCGCGAGGCATTCGAGGAATCGGGTGTGCTGCTTGCCTATGACAACAAAACGGGCAAGCTCGTTGCCGGCAGCCGCCTCGAAGAAATGGAAAGCTGGCGCGAGCCGCTCAATCGCAGCGAGAAGGGTATTGCCGAGTTCCTGACCCATTTCGATCTGGAGCTTGCCTGCGACATGTTGGTGCCCTTCGCTCATTGGATCACGCCGGACATGATGCCGAAGCGTTTCGACACGCATTTTTATATTGCCGTTGCGCCGGAAGACCATGTCGCCGCCCATGATGGCGGGGAATCGGTCGATTCCGTCTGGATCGATCCGAATGAAGCGGTGCGGGAAGCGGAAGCAGGCACGCGCACGGTAATCTTCCCGACGCGGATGAACCTTTTGAAGCTCGGTAAGAGCGCAAATATGGAAGCAGCGTTCAAGGCTGCGCAGGCGGAAAAGATCGTCACCGTGCTGCCCAAGGTCGAAAAACGCGGCGAGGGCGCGGTGCTGACCATTCCCGCCGAAGCGGGCTATGCCGTGACCGAAGAGAAGCTTGAAAACATTATGGGCTGAGACGCCTAATGAATGAACTGCTCGGCGAGGATACGCTCGTCGAGCGTGTGACCTTCATCGAACATCATCAGAAGGTCGATGCTGCTTTCCTCCGAAACGGTGACGCATTCCACATTGCGCACTTCCGTATGATCGGCCACGGCGGAGACCGGGCGTTTTGCGGCTTCAAGCACATGGAACGTCACCGAAGCCGTATGCGGCAAGAGCGCGCCGCGCCAGCGCCGGGGACGGAAGGCGCTGATCGGCGTCAGCGCCAAAAGCTCGGCATTGATGGGAATGATCGGGCCTTGCGCGGAAAAATTATAGGCCGTGCTGCCGGCAGGCGTTGAAACAAGCACGCCGTCGCAGATCATTTCTTCCATCCGCACGCGCCCGTCGATGGCGATCCGGATTTTTGCGGCCTGAAACGTTTCGCGCAGCAGCGAGACTTCGTTGATGGCAAGCGCCGAGGTTTCTTTTCCATCGACGCTCACCGCTTCCATCTTCAGCGGGTGGAGGGTCGTTACCTCCGCCGCGTTCAGCCGTTCTTTCAGGTCGTTGTCCCGGTATTCGTTCATCAGGAAGCCGACCGAGCCCCGGTTCATCCCATAAATGGGGATACGTTTTTCCATATAGCGGTGGAGCGTTTGCAGCATCAGCCCGTCGCCGCCCAGCGCGACGATGACATCGGCCTCTTCGGGCGGGCAATTGCCGTAGCGCTTGGAAAGCTGTTCCAGGGCATCTTGCGCTTCGGACACATCCGTGGCGACAAAGGCGATTTTTTCAAACGTCATTGGCCGTCTCGTTATTGGGCGCGGGCTGGCGCATTGGCTCTTTGGCCGGTGGCGGGCACTATACATGTTCGGCGGGGGCGGGGGAATCGTAAGGGAGGACCCATGAGCGAAGACGCGCTTTTATTCATTTACACCACCGTAGGCGATATGGAAGCGGCGGAGAAAATTGCAACCGCGCTGGTGGAGCCGGGGCTTGCCGCCTGCGTCAATATCTATCCGGGTATGCGCTCGGTTTACCGCTGGCAGGGCAAGGTGGAGATCGACGAGGAGGTGAGCCTTTTCATCAAGGTACCTGCCGCGCTTTCAGTGCGCGCAATGGCAGAGGTGCGCCGCATCCATCCTTATGACGTCCCGGCGCTCCTGGAAATTCCGCTCGGGCGGGTGGACGGCGATTATCTGGCCTGGGCCACAGAACAGACTAGGGAGCAGAGATATTAACCGCCGGTGAGGGACATGTGGCGTTTGACGGCGGGCGCTTTGTGCGCGCGGTCGATGACGAAATCATGGCCCTTGGGCTTGCGCGAAATCGCCTCGTCGATGGCCGCTTCCAGAAGTTCGTCGCCTTCGCTCGCCCGCACCTTGGCGCGCAGGTCCTTATCGTCGTCCTGGCCGAGGCACATGAAAAGCTGGCCCGTGCAGGTCAGGCGCACGCGGTTGCAGCTCTCGCAGAAATTATGGGTGAGCGGCGTGATGAAGCCGAGGCGGCCGCCGGTTTCCTTCACCTCCACATAGCGGGCGGGCCCGCCTGTCTTGTAAGGAATGTCGGAGAGCGTCCAGCGCTCTTCGAGTTCGCCGCGCACTTTGGAGAGCGGCAAATATTGATCGGTCCTGTCGCCGTCGATATCGCCGAGCGGCATGGTCTCGATCAGCGTGATGTCATATCCCTCGCCATGCGCCCAGTCGATGAGCGCGGGGATTTCGCTCTCGTTCGTGCCTTTCAGCGCGACGGTGTTGATCTTCACTTGAAGCCCGGCGCGTTTTGCGGCTGCCAGACCTTCCACCACCTGGTTCAAACGGCCCCAGCGGGTGATCTCGGCGAATTTTTCTTCATCGCGCGTGTCGAGCGAGACATTGATGCGGCGCACGCCCGCCTCGTAAAGCTCATCGGCGAAACGGGCGAGCTGGCTGCCATTCGTCGTCAGGGTCAACTCGTCCAGATTGCCCGCTTTCACTTCATCGCCCAGCGAGCGGATCAGCGTCATGATATCCCGGCGCACCAGCGGCTCGCCGCCCGTCAGGCGGATCTTACGCACGCCTTTGCGCATGAAGGCTTTGCAGACGCGGTCGAGCTCTTCCAGCGTCAGAATTTCCTTCTTCGGCAGGAAGGTCATGTGCTCGGCCATGCAGTAAACACAGCGGAAGTCGCAGCGGTCCGTTACGGAGACGCGCAGATAGGTCACGGCCCGCCCGTAGGGGTCGATCATCTGCCCGGCGGGCGCGCGTTTCGTCTCGATGGGCTGGTGTTGATCCATAGGCACTGTTTAACATGGTTGCGGGGGATTTTCGTCCCCCGTTTCTGAATGGTTTCTTGCGCATATAAGCGTTCTTTGGCCGATGAGAAGCGTTTGGGGCGGTAAAGGCGGCATGAGGGCGCCTTCCGGCTTGCGCCGTCCGGCCTGAGCGGTAGCCTAGCGCGGGATGAAAGCGGCATTTGAAGGGGGAAAGTGTGGCGGCGGATCACGCGATTTTGAGTATCGACCAGGGCACCACCAGCTCGCGGGCGCTGGTTTTCGACAAGACGGGGCAGCAGCTCGCCGTTGCGCAGCGCGAGTTCCGGCAGATTTATCCCGAAGACGGCTGGGTGGAACATGATGCCGCCGAAATCTGGCGGGACACGGTGGAGGTCTGCCGCGAGGCGCTGAAGAAAGCGGGCTCCCCCTCCATTGCCGGGATCGGCATTACCAATCAGCGCGAAACGATCGTGCTTTGGGAGCGGGCGAGCGGCAAGCCTTTGCATCATGCCATCGTCTGGCAGGACCGGCGCACGGCGGGCCTGTGTGAGATGCTGCGTGCCGAGGGCAAAGAAGCGGTGGTGCAGGAGAAGACCGGCCTGCTGCTCGATCCTTATTTTTCCGGCACGAAGCTCGCCTGGCTGCTCGACAATGTGGAAGGCGCGCGTGAGCGGGCGGTGAAGGGGGAGTTGGCCGCGGGCACGATCGACAGCTGGCTGATTTGGAACCTGACGGGCGGCAAAGCGCATGTGACCGATGCCACCAATGCCTCGCGCACCTTGCTCTTCAATATCCGCACGCAGGACTGGGACGATGAGATTCTCGGCTGGTTCGATATTCCCCGCGCGCTCCTGCCAGAGGTGAAGGATTGCTGCGCGCCGTTCGGTGTGGCGGGCAAGGAGGTGCTGGGCGCGGAAGTGCCCATTCTCGGTGTCGCGGGCGACCAGCAGGCAGCTTTCATCGGCCAGGCCTGTTTCGAGCCGGGCATGATGAAATCCACCTATGGCACGGGCTGTTTTGCGCTGGTGAATACGGGCACGGAATTCGTCGCCTCGCAAAACCGGCTGCTCACGACCGTGGGCTACCGGCTCGGCGGGGAAACGCATTATGCCTTGGAAGGCTCGATCTTCATGGCCGGGGCGACGATCCAGTGGCTGCGCGATGAAATGAAACTCATTAAGAGCGCGGCGGACTCCGAAAGGCTGGCGGCAGAGGCAAGCCCCGACGGCCATGTCATTCTCGTGCCCGCTTTTACCGGCCTCGGCGCGCCTTATTGGGACCCGCATGCGCGCGGCGCCATTCTCGGCATGACGCGGGACACCCATGCCGCCGACATCGTTCGGGCCGGGGTGGAATCCGTCTCCTTCCAGACCCGCGATCTCATGGAGGCGATGGGGGCGGATATGAAGGGGGCCGGCCTCTCGCGCCCGAACGCGCTGCGCGTCGATGGCGGCATGGCGGCCAATAACTGGTTCCTGCAGAACCTCACCGACATGATCGGCTGCCCGGTGGAGCGGCCCGAAGTGATTGAGACGACGGCGCTGGGGGCGGCCTATCTTGCCGGGCTCGAAGCCGGGCTCTTCCAAAGCCCGGCGGATATTTCCGCGAAATGGCGCTGCGACCGGCATTTCGATCCGGCATTGCCTGGCGCGGATGCGGACCGGCGCTACGGGCGCTGGAAAGAGGCGGTCGGGCGTATTTTGAGCCGCTGATATGCTATAGTCGGCGCAAGAAACAGACAGCGGGAGGAACGTCATGGGCGTGCTCGAAGATCTGAAAGCCAAGCTCGGGGAGAGCGGGGTTCTGGAAGGCGAAGCGGCAGCGGAAAAAGCGCAAGGCGGCTGGAGCCATCTGGGCACGCCGAAAGCCGTGATCCGGCCCGCGACGACCGAAGATGTCTCCTTCGTATTGAAGACCTGCCACGCGGCGGGGCAGGGTGTTGTCGCCTGGGGCGGCAAGACCGGCCTTGTGGAAGGCGGCAATGCGGAAGGGCTGATCGCGCTTTCGCTTGAACGCATGAACAAGATCGAGGGGATCGATCCCGTCAGCGGCACGATGACGGCAGGCGCCGGGGTGCCGCTGCAGGCGGCCTGCGATGCGGCGGAAGAAAAAGGCTTCTTCTTTCCGCTCGATCTCGGCGCGCGCGGCTCGGCAACGATCGGCGGCAATATCGCGACGAATGCGGGCGGCAACCGCGTGCTGCGTTACGGCATGATGCGTGAGCTGGTGCTGGGCGTGGAAGCAGTGCTGGCCGATGGCACCATCATTTCCGCCATGAACCAGATGCTCAAGAACAATGCGGGCTACGATCTGAAGCAGCTTTTCATCGGCTCGGAAGGCACGCTCGGCGTCGTTACGCGCGCCGTCTTGCGCCTGCGCGCTGCGCCGAAGAGCCAGGATACCGGCTTCGTGGCGGTGGATGAATTCGCCAAACTTCCCAAACTCCTCCGCCATATGGAAGCGGCGATGGGCGGCACGCTCTCGGCCTTCGAGGTGATGTGGGAGGATTTCTACAAGCTCGTTTCCACCGAGCCTGCGCAAGGCAAACCGATCCTGCCGCATGGCTCCCCTTACTATGTGCTGGTGGAAGGACTAGGCGGTAATCAGGAAGAAGACACGCCGCGTTTTGAAAACGCGCTGATGGGCGCGCTGGAAGCCGGACTTGCAAGTGATGCCGTCATCGCCAAGAGCCAGGCCGAGCGCGATGCCATGTGGGCGCTGCGGGACGATGTGGCGCAAGTGATCAATCTCTTCCCGATCTTCACCTACGATGTGAGCCTGCGTATCGCGGATATGGAAACCTATATCGAGAAAGTGAAAGCGGACCTTACAGCGAAAGTGCCCGGTCATTCGCTGATCGTGTTCGGTCATCTGGGCGACGGCAATCTGCATGTGATTGTCGGCAGCCATGACGGCACGCCGGAGACGCGGCGGCTGGTGGAGGGGATCGTCTATGATCCCTTGCGCGACATCGGCGGGTCCGTTTCCGCCGAACACGGGATCGGGCTCGAAAAGCGTCCCTATCTCGGCTGGTCCCGCAGCCCGGCGGAAATCGCGCTCATGGCCACGCTGAAGCGCACGCTCGATCCGAAGAACATTCTCAATCCGGGCAAGGTGCTCGAGCCGGAGATGAAGGCGGCGGCGGAATAGGCGTTGTGCCTGACACGGGCGCTTCATGGACCCCGGCACGGGGCCGGGGTGACGCGTTGTGTTTGGTGCGACGCGGTGCCTTTTACACAAGCTGTCACCCCGGCCCCGTGCCGGGGTCCATGCAGAGGAAAAAGGCGGTAGGGCGCCAACAAGCGTGTCAACTGCCCCCGCATTTTTAACCGGGTGGTTTGACAGTTGCCGCTCAGCGGGCCAATCTTGAGGCAATTCAGCAATTAGGGAGGACGCCATGTCCGTCGCGGAAGATCTTAGCTTTCCTGCGGTCCGTGAACAGGTGAGCGCTGCCGAATGGGAGCAGCGCGTCAATCTGGCCGCCACGTACCGTCTCGTTGCCCATTACGGCTGGGACGATCTTATTTACACGCATATTTCGGCGCGGGTGCCGGGGGAGGACAATCATTTCCTCATCAACCCGTATGGCCTGACCTTCGATGAAATCACCGCCTCGAGCCTGGTGAAGATCGATCTCGATGGCGAGATCGTGATGGACACGCCCTTTAAGGTGAACCCGGCCGGTTTCACGATCCACAGCGCCGTGCATTCGACCGGCAAGGATGCGCATTGCGTCATCCATACGCATTCGAATGACGGTGTGGCGGTCTCAGCGCAAGCTGACGGGCTGCTGCCGCTCAGCCAGACGGCGATGATCGTGCTCGGCGATCTCGCCTATCACGATTATGAAGGCATCGCGCTCGATCTCGATGAGCGCGAGCGGCTGATTGCCGATCTCGGCGAGAAACATTCCATGATCCTGCGCAATCACGGGCTGCTCACCACCGGGGCGACCTGCGCGGATGCCTTCCTGCGGCTCTTCTTCCTGGAGCGGGCCTGCACCATGCAGGTGCGCGCGCTGTCGGGCGGGCGTGAGCTGACCATGCCGGATCAGGGCGTGCCGGAGAAAACCGCCGGTCAGGCGAAATTCGGCACCGCGAACGGCATTGGCGATCTGGCCTGGCCCGCGCTTTTGCGCACGCTCGACCGGCAGGACGCTTCTTACCGGGATTAAGGTAAACTTGTTTTCGATAAGGCCGGTGCCTAGATAAAGGCATCGGCTTTTTCAGCTTGAATTCTCACAAGAACTGAGCGGGGACTTTCCATGGTCAAATTCGGTGTCGGTCAATCTGTGCGGCGTGTGGAAGACGACCGGCTGATCACGGGCGGCGGCAGATATGCGGATGATTTCCGCGCGCCCGGACAAGCCTATATGGTGGTCGTGCGCTCGCCTTATGCGCATGCGAAAATTCTTTCCGTCGATACCGAAAGCGCGCGCGAAGCGCCGGGTGTGCTCGACGTGCTGACCGGCCAGGAATTGCAGGAGGCAGGGCTCGGCGAAGTGTCGAATGCGGCAGTGGCGCTGATCAAGCAGCGGGACGGCAGCCCTGCGTTCAAAACGACGCGCCATGTGCTGGCGGTGGACCGGGTACGCCATGCCGGCGATGCCATTGCCGCGGTGATTGCCGAAAGCGAGGCTGCGGCGCGCGATGCGGCCGAGCTTGTGATGATCGATTTCGAAGAACTGCCGGTTGTCGTCGATACCGAAAAAGCCGCCGACCCCTCGAGCCCCGTGATCTGGGAAGAAGCAGGCTCCAACCTTGCCTATGACTGGGGCAAGGGGGATGAGGACGCGGCACGCGCGGCGATTGCGAATGCTCATCACGTTACCAAGCTCAAGCTGATCAACAACCGCATCGTCGTGAATGCGATGGAGCCGCGCGCCGCGCTCGGCATGTATGACAAAGAGCAGGACCGCTACACGCTGCACGTGCCGAGCCAGGGTGTGCATGGGCTGCGCGACCGCATTGCAAATGACACGTTGAAAATTCCGCCGGAAAAACTGCGCGTCATCACCGAAGATGTGGGCGGCGGTTTCGGCATGAAGACTTTCGCTTATCCCGAATATCCGCTGGTGCTTTATGCGGCCAAGAAGCTCGGCCGCCCGGTGAAATGGACGGCGGACCGCGCCGAATCCTTCCTGAGCGACACGCAAGGGCGCGACCACGTGACCGAAGCGCAGCTTGCGCTCGATGCGGACGGGCGCATTCTCGGCATCTATATCGATACGATCGCCAATCTCGGCGCCTATCAGAGCCAGTTCGGCGCGTTCATCCCGACACTTGCGCCGCGCGACATGCAGGCGGGCGTCTATAAAGTACCGGCGATCTATAACCATGTGCGCGCGGTGCTGACGAATACCGTGCCCGTCGATGCTTATCGCGGGGCAGGGCGGCCGGAAGCCTCTTATCTCATCGAACGGCTGATGGATAAGGCGGGTCACGAGACGGGTCTTGGGCCCATCGAAATCCGCCGGCGTAATTTCATTCCCGCCGAGGAAATGCCCTACAATCAAAAGCCCTCGCTGCCGTTCGATTCCGGCGACTTCAACCGTAACCTGAACGATGCGCTGGCCAAGGCCGATTACGAAGCCTTTGAAAAGCGCCGGGCGGAAAAGGCGAAGGACGGCAAACTCCTCGGTCTCGGCCTTTGCTATTACGTGGAGCGCACGGCGGCGGGCATGTCCGAATTCGCGCAGCTTGCCGTGGATGTGGAAACCAATGTCGTGCATGCCTATACCGGCTCGCAGACGAACGGGCAGGGGCACGAAACGGTCTGGACGCAGTTCATCTCCAGCCGCCTCGGCCTCGATGCCGATCAGATCGTTGTGCATTCCGGCGATAGCGATGTGCTGCCGGGCGGCGCGGGCACGGGCGGTTCGAAAGCCGTTTACATGGCAACGGGCGCGCTTGGCGTCGCCTCCGACACGCTGATCGAAAAGGGCAAGCAGATCGCTGCTAATGAGCTGGAAGCTGCCGTGGCCGATATCGAATACCGGGGCGCGGACGGCGAGGCGGTCTTTGCCGTGGTGGGCACAGATAAGCGCATCGATCTTTTCGAAGTGGCGCGCAAAGCCGAAGGCCAAACGGACAGCGCCGCGCTGGAAGCGGCGGGCGAATATAAGGAAGCCGGAAACTCCTATCCGAACGGCGCACATATTTGTGAAGTCGAGATCGACCGAGACACGGGCGATTTCGAGATTACGCGCTATATTGCCGTCGATGATTTCGGCCACGTCATCAACCCCATGATCGTTGCGGGGCAGGTGCATGGCGGGATCGTGCAGGGGCTCGGTCAGGCGATGGGCGAGCGGACGGTTTATGACGAGGAATCGGGGCAGCTACTGACCGGTTCCTTCCAGGATTACTGGATGCCGCGCGCCGACGATCTGCCGTTCTTCGATACGAGCTATAACGAGATCCCGTCTAAGAACAATCAGCTCGGCGTGAAAGGGGCGGGGGAAGCCGGCACGGTGGGCGCACCGTCCGCTTTCATCAATGCCATTCTCGATGCGCTGCGCGTCGCGGGGGTGGAGAATATCGATATGCCCGTGACGCCTTATAGCTTGTGGAAGGCGCTGCACGGGGCGGAGGAGAAAGCTGCGTGAGTTTGCTGTGTGTTGTGTCGCCTGCCAAGGCGCTCGATTTCGGGCCGCTGGCCCTTGATGCGTCTCCCACGATGCCCCGCCTTTTGGAAGAGGCGGGCGAGCTTGGCCAAGTGGCCCGCCAATGCAGCCGCTCCGACTTCAAATCGCTCATGGATCTTTCCGAAGATCTTGCCGATCTGACTTATGAGCGGTTTCAGGCTTTCGATCCGGAACATCCCGAGCGCAGTTCCAAACCCGCCATCTATGCTTTTAACGGTGATACTTATCGCGGCTTCGATGTCACGACATTAAAACGCCCGGCGGTGGAAGAAGCGCAGAAGCGGCTGCGGATTCTCTCCGGCCTTTACGGGGTCTTGAAGCCCCTCGATCTCATTCAGGCCTATCGGCTGGAAATGGGCACGCGGCTGCCCAATCCGAAGGGGCGCGACCTTTATGCCTTCTGGAAGGAAGAGGTGACGGCGCTTTTGAATGCGGATATCGAGGAAGCGGGCGCGGCCGCGCTCGTCAATTGCGCCTCGGTCGAATATTTCAAAGCCGTCGATACGAAAAAACTTTCCGTGCCCATCATAACGCCGGTCTTCAAGGAAGAGCGGGCAGGGGCGGCACGCGTCGTCAGTTTCTATGCCAAGCGCGCGCGGGGTATGATGGCGCGCTTCATCGTCGAAAACGATGTGCGCGATGCGGACGGGCTGAAAGCCTTCGATATGGCAGGCTACAGGTTCCGCGCGCCGCTTTCGGATGCGCATAATCTGGTTTTTTCCCGCCTGCAGGATGAAGAGTGACGCAGCGGGCTGCGCGTTTCACAAGATGTTTTGAGGAGCTGGCTTGCGCCCGATGGGGAATCGGGCGCATTCTTTTTTGACGAATTGTCATAATGCATATTGACAATTTGTCAGGTGAAGGGGGAGACTTTACGTATGAGTGACACGACAACCAAGGAAGCCGTGAGCGATGCGGCCCGCGCGCCTGCCGAAAAGGCGGGGAGCGGGGATGCGACGAACGGCCTCTCGCGCCGGCGGCTTGAAAGCCGGCGCAAGCTGATTGCTGCCGCCCGCCAGCTCTTTGTCGAGCGCGGCTACCACGCGACGCGTCCGCAGGACATTTCCAAACTGGCCGGTGTCGGCCACGGCACGTTCTATCTTCATTTCACGGACAAGCTCGACTGCTTTCTTACCTTCGCGGACGAAGTGTGCGACGAGCTGGAAGTCGTGCTGCAGGACCACTTGGGCCGCGCGCGCACCGTGGAAGAGAGCGTGAAAGAAACGCTCTATGCGATTTACGAATATTCGGACGCCAATCCCGGCGTGCTGGCCGCGGCCATGACGAATACGGCGATGCTCTCGGTGGAAGAGACGAAACGCCGCTCGCCGATGGAACGCTGGGCCGCGCAATGGACCGAGATGGTGCTGCAATGGCGCGCGGAAAAGGACATTCCCTCGGATGTCGATCCGCTGCTTTCCGGCCACCTGATCGTCGGCGCCATCAGCCAGGGCATGGCCTATGGCTATCTCTATCAGGTCGACCGGGACAAACTGATCAACGATATCGCGCAGGCTCTTTTTGGGGCGTTGACGCGGCAATAGCACCGGCAGACCGGACCTTTGGGAGGAGGAAAGGCAATGGCAAAGCTCGTTTACAGCCAGGAAGAGTTGATGGCGGATCATCCTTATGCCAAGCGGCAGGAGGATGCGGGATATCTGATGCATGGCGGCTTCGATGAAGCAGGCACTTATATCTCCCCGCGCACGCTGCACCGCTGGCCGGCCGTCAAAGCCTGGCAGGGCGCGCTGAAGGAAAAGGGCGTGCCGCTGATCGATGCCTCGGTCGAGCTGTTGAAGCACGGCAATTTTCCGAATGTCGAGCAGCAGAAATTTCTCCTCAAAAACGGCTATGGCCAGTCGCTCTGGAATTCGCTGACGGTGACGGGCATCGTCGAAGCGCGCGGGCGGGCGCTGTGTGAATTCACCGCGCCGGATTTCCAGGACATCATCGTCGACGATATTTCCGAGACGGCAACGGGACATCTCGGCAAGGGGCTCCTTTATGCCCACGGCGCCGATGAAGGGGGCGATCCCGATCAGCCGCAATATGGCGCCCATGATGCGATGTGGTTTGCCGCGCGCGATCTGCTTTTCGGCGCGAATGCTTATCCCGCCGATATCGAGCCCGATAATATCAGCCGTCCGGACCAGGGCCGCCTGATGCCGCAACTGCCGGAAGTCTATGAGCAGATCATCCTGCTTCTGATGAATGTGCTGATGATCGAAGTGCGCGCCGAGGCCTTTTTCAGCTTCTGCCAGAAGGTTATGCGCGATCCGGATGTCTTCCAGGACCGGCGCGAGGCGGCGGAGCGGGCGGCAACCATGGTTGAGCGCATCCGCACGGATGAGGCCATTCATGTGGGCTATCTGCAGACCGTCGTCTCCGAGATGCGCGCCTTTACCTTCAAGACCGTGGATGGCGGCACGATTGCGGGCAAGGACCTGATCGATCCCATCTGGCAGGGCATGATCCATTGGCATGCCGAAACCCAGCATGAAAAGGCGCGCGAGCTTTCTTACGCGCGTGTGCGCGAACATTTCGAGGCGATGCCGGAGGGCGCGAAACTGCTCGATCAGTTCAATGCGCTCGGCGCGCGGGCCAAAGCCGCTTGAAGAAGCAATAAGAGCGGAAGGCCAAGGGAGGCAGCTTCATGAAGTTCGGTATTTTTTACGAGCACCAATTGCCGCGCCCGTGGAACGAGGGCGATGAGCTGAAACTTTTCCAGGACGCGCTTGATCAGGTGGAGCTTGCGGACAAGCTCGGCATCGATCATGCCTGGGAAGTCGAGCATCACTTTCTCGAGGAATATTCGCATTCCTCCGCACCGGAAGTTTTTCTGGCCGCCTGTTCGCAGCGCACGAAGAATATCCGCCTCGGTCATGGCATCAACCTCATGCCGCCGCCCTATAACCACCCGGCGCGTGTCGCCGAGCGTATTGCGACGCTTGATCTCGTCTCGAACGGGCGCGTCGAATGGGGCACGGGCGAATCCTCGGCGCTGGCCGAGCTTGGCGGCTTCAACATTCCCGTCGCCGATAAACGGCCCATGTGGCGTGAGGCGGTGGAGCAATGCGCCAATATGATGGCGATGGACCCTTATCCCGGTTTCGAGGGCAAGTATTTCTCCATGCCCTGCCGCAATGTGGTGCCGAAGCCGGTGCAGCGCCCGCATCCCCCGCTTTGGGTGGCCTGCTCGAACCGCGAGACGATCAAGCTTGCCGCCCGGCTCGGCATCGGCGCGCTGACCTTCGCCTTTGTAGACGCCTCGGAGGCCAAGCAATGGGTGGACGATTATTACCGAATCTTCAAAGAGGAATGCGTGCCGATCGGCCATGCGGTCAATCCGAACATCGCCATGGTGACGGGCTTTTCCGTGCACCGGGATGCAGAAGAAGCCAAACGCCGCGGCATGGACGGGTTCCGCTTCTTCGGTTACGGGCTCGGCCATCATTATATTTTCGGTGAGCACAAGCCGGGCCGCACGAATATCTGGGATGCTTTTGAAGCGGCGCGCGACACGATGCCCGAAGAAGGCGGCAACCGCGGCATCGGCACGCCGGATCAGATGCGCGATCATCTGCGCGGCTTCCAGGAGGCAGGCGTCGATCAGGTGACGTTCATTCAGCAGGGCGGGCGCAACCGGCATGAGCATATTTGCGAGGCGCTGGAGCTTTTCGCCAGCGACGTCATGCCCGAGTTCAAGGAAAAGGAAGCCGAACGGCAAAAGCGCAAGGATGAAGAACTTGCGCCCTATGTCGAAAAGGCCATGGCCCGCAAGGAGCGCATGAAGGAACTGGCCGATGATGAAATTCCGACCATCGTGGCATTGGGCCGTCAGATTGCCGAGGAGGGCAAGAAGACGGGCTAAAGAATTTTGAGTTAAACGGCGCCGGCCCGAGCGTTCCGCAAGAAGAACGAGAGGCCGGTACCGCAACAACCCTGGATCAACCAGGGAGGCGTCAAACGCCGCTGAGGCCGGTTCCTGGAACCGGCCTTTTCTTTTTCCTCCTCAAAGGCCATGCTCGGGATCAGGCTTGTTCTGGATCAAGGCGGAGAGGCGGCGCCTTCGCCAAGCTGGAGCAGCACTTAGGAAGGGAGACCGGCATGATCTGGCGCTTACTCATTGCTTTTGTTTTGACGGTGGCGGCGGTGCTTGCCTCCGCCCGCACCCACGCCTATGCGGCGGAGGGCAGCGCCAATGTCATTTCCTTCAAGAACCGCACCTGCGGCGAGCTGACGCTGAAGGCGACGGGGAACGATGCCTGTTTCGGTTTCGGCGGCTGCGCGCTTACCATTCCGGCGGGCGAGACGAAGCGCTACGGCCTGCGCGAAGGGGTGCGGCCTGAATGGGCGATCGTGAAGGTTGCCGGTCACTGCCCGGTGGAAGAGGGCGCAGAGCTCAAGACGGAACTGAAAGGCGAATGCGCCATCGATCTGACGCGGGCGTTCAGGGGCACGAATTACCGGCCCGGCATCGACACGCCGCTGCCTGCCATGCCGGGGAGCCCCGTCAAACCGCAATTCGAGGAATTGCCGGGCCTTCCTGCGCCGGGCGCCAAGACCGCCTCCATCGTGCTCGACACGGGCATTTGCGAAGTGGTGGACGGCAAGGAGATTTGCGAGGTTTCCTGCGACGTCAACTGATGCTCATATCCATTTCAGCCAGCGGAAGAGCGCAATCTCGGCAAGTCCGATAACGATGAGTATACCGCAGACGATATAAAACGCCGCCGCATCCTCCGCCCCCGGCATGCCGCCTACATTGATGCCGAGAAGGCCCGTGGCAAAGCCGAGCGGCAGAAACACGGCCGCGACGAGCGAGAGAATATACATGTTCCGGTTCAGCGTTTCGGAGAGCCGGTTCGAGAGTTCCTCGTGCAGGATGCTTGCCCGCTCGCGCAAGGCATCGAGATCTTCCACATAGCGGATCACCTGATCGGCCACCTCGCGCAGCCGGCTTTGCTGCCAAGTATCCAGCCAGTCCGGTTTCGCCGCAACGAGCTGCCCCAGCGCGTCTCGCTGCGGGGAAAGATAGCGGCGCAGCGGAATGGTCTGGCGGCGGATGTCGATCAGTCTTTTGCGGATGTCCTGGCTCGGCAGGTCGATGCCGCTTTCCTCCAGATCATCGATCTCTTCTTCGATGTCCTGAATGGCCGCGCCCATGCGCTCGGTCAGGCCGCGCGCCAGTTCGATGACGAAGTCGCCGATGCTGGCAGGCCCGGCACCGGTCTCATAAGCGCGGCGTATGTCGTCGATGGCGAGCAGCTTGACTTTGCGCAGGCTGATGACGCGGCCGGGCTCGATCCATAGGCGGATGGAGACGAGCGCGTCCGGGTCGGCTTCGGGGAAGAGATTGACCCCGCGCAGGATGAGCAGCGTGCCTTCGGGCGAGACGGCGCAGCGCGGGCGGGTTTCCTCGGCAAGCAGCGCTTCGGCCACATGTTTCGGTAACCCGCTGTCCTTGCGCACCCATTTCACCGCGGAAGGTTCGGTCCGGTTGAGATGGACCCAGCGCCAGCCTTCGGCGGGGGGCGGGGAATGCAAGTTCTGCCAGGCAATGCCCGTGGGCGTGCCGGCAATGTCGAAGGCGCAGACAAGAGCGGCGGCGGTCATCGGCTCTCCTTTGGCGTTGGCCGTGTCGCTCTCATCTTACCGGTCAAGCGGCAGGGCGGGAACCGCTTGGTAGCCAAAGGAGAAGAAAACCGGCAAGGCAAAAACCGAGAAGCGGTCCGTGCGGCATATAGGCGAAGGCGAGCGTTGCCAGAATGCTCATGAGCGGCAGGAGTGCAAGGACGAGACCTACCGTCCTGTCTTCACGGCGTATCGTGATGCCTGCCGTCAATGCCGCGGCCATGGCGGCAAGAAGGCTCGGCACTTCCGTCACCCAGAACCCCCAGAACCGGACGCCCGTGCCGTACCAGCCGCCGCCCCAATAGGCGGTGAGATCGCCCGCCAGTGCAACGAGAAGGGCGATAAGCATGAGGCGGTAGGCGCGAGGGCGCTGTAGAGCTGGCCGCAGGTGCGGCAGGCAGAAGAGCGTAATGAGCAAACCCGCATAGACGGCGGGAACGATGCGCCCGAAAAAGTAATAAGGCTCCATGCCGAGCGGTGCGCCGGTACGGGCAAAGATATGCGATGCCAAGTCTTGAGCGCCCGGCAGCGCGGTGATCCAGGCGGGGGTCTCGGCGCCGTTCCAGATCGCCGATTGGACAAGGCCGAGCCAAAAACAAAGGGCAAGCGTGAGCGTGCTGAGGAAGCGCAAGGCAGAAACGTTCATAGGGCCTCTCCTCATGCGGCCAGATTGCTGGCGCGGAACGCGTCTTCGACGCTCGGGATGATGTCGATAAGCTCGTAATAGGGCACGGTGAAGAGATCGGAATCGCGCAGGCGGTCCATCAGCCCGCAATGGGCGGCGAGGTTGCTTGTCTCGATCTGCAGAATGTCCGAGCAGCGGCCGGAAAAAGCCTCGGCATCGAAATAGCGGATATTGGCGTCCGGGTGGTCCTTCATCCAGGGGGCGAAGGCGGCGCTTGCCGCTTTGCTGCGCTCCTCATGGGTGAGGCGCAGCCAGGGGGCGGCGGCGCGCAGCAGAATGAAAATCGTGAAGGTCGGGTGCGTTGTCATGGGCCGGCTCCTTTCAGGCATGTCGAGATTGCCGGCTGACGCTAGGGCGATTGCATGACGGGAAAAACAGAATAATATTGTCGTTCTCGTTCAAATTATTTGATTAATCAGATGCACCCCAACCTTCTCGACCAGCTCCGGGTTTTTCAGGCCGTGGTGGAAGGCGGCAGTTTCGCCGCTGCTGCGCGCACGCTGGGCCGCGCGGTTTCGGCGATCAGCTATGCGATCAATGCGCTTGAAGAACAGCTCGCCTTTCAAGTCTTCGACCGCTCGACCTACCGCGTTTCGCTGACGCCGGAAGGGCAGGCGCTCCTCAATGATGCGGAAATCCTTCTGCGCCGGGCCGAGCGCTGGGAAGCGCGGGCGCGCTCCTTGCGCGAGAAGGTGGAGGCGGTGCTTCCCCTCATTGCCGATCCTTCTTACCCGGAAGGCTTTCTTGTGGACGCGCTGAAAAAATTCGAAGCGCAATTTCCGCTCGTCACCATCACCGTGCGCCGGGCGGAAAGTGAGGAAGTGGTGCGGGCGGTGCGCGAGGAAGAGTTTCCGCTCGGCATCATGCTGCTCGACCATGGCCGTCAATGGGACGGGATCGACGGGCGGCAAGTGGCCGCGGACAAGATCGCGCTCGTTGCCGCGCCAGCCCATCCGCTGGCGCAGATCGAGGGCGCCTTTCCGCTTGCCGAATTGGAAAATCACCGCCAGATCCATTTGCATAGCGGCGCCTTCGATATCCGCGCCTTCGATTACCGCGTGCACCGCACGGATGTCTGGGGCGTCGATACGCAAAGCGCGTTGCGCATGATGATCGAAGAGGGGCTGGGCTGGGGCTTCATGCCGGAGGAAACGGCGCGCCCGGCCATCGAAGCGGGACGGCTTGTGCACTTGAACTGCGATGGCATCGCCCAGCCTTCGCTGCGCCGGTTCGCGGCGGTGTGGACGACGCGCCGCCCGCCCGGCAAAGCGGGGGAGGCGCTTGTCGCCTCGCTCTTGCGCGATGAAGAACCTGTGCTTGCTTGAACCTGGGTAAGAGGATTGCGGGCGGGTTCGAAATTGGTCCGTGTAAAAACCGGTTCCGTGCACATCTTCACTCTCTGACAAAGAGAGGGCGAAAAGATGAAATTACTGACAGGACCGCTCAGCATGTTCGGCACGAAGGCGCGCATTGCCGTCGCCGAGAAGAATGCGCCATGCGAGATCGAGTATGTGCCGTTTTCTTTGAAGACCCGCTATAACCCGCTGCATCCCGATGTGGCGCGGCTCAACCCGAAAGGGCAGGTGCCGGTGCTGCTCGACGGGGAGGTGGAGATTTTCGATTCCACGCAGATCTTCGAATATCTCGAAGAGAAGTTCCCGGAGCCGCCGCTTTGGCCGCGCAGCATCGAGGCGCGGGCCATGGCGCGGTTGATGGAACTGAAGGCCGACGAAATTTATTTCCCCAATGTCATTGTGCTGATCAACGCGGCAGCGGACATATCCCGGCCCGAATGCAAAGAAGCGCTGGAAAAGATGGCTGCCTATTACCGCGATATGGATGCGCGCCTTGCGGACCAAGAATTTATTGCCGAGGGATATTCCTACGCCGATATCGCCTTTTTCACGGCAAGCTATTTTGCTTCTTTCCTGGGCGGCGCGCCGGACCTCGCGCTTTCCCACCTTGCGGCTTGGCGTAAACGCATCGCCGCGCGTTCTGCCGTGGCGCCCATCGTGAAGGACGTGGCGGATTATCTTGCCGCCAACCGCTTGCCTGTGCCGGAAATATAGAAAAGATGGAAGGAAGGACCGGCCCCGCAGGAGAAAGATGTGCCTTACAAGGAATTGCTCAGCGTCATTGCCGTGGCGCTCACCTTTCTCGCCTTCTGGCCCTATATCCGCTCCATCCATAAGGGCGCGACGCGGCCGCATGTTTTTTCCTGGGTGATCTGGGGCGCGGTGACATTCATCGTCGCGCTCGCCCAGCTTGCGGATGGGGCGGGTGTCGGCGCCTGGCCCATCGCGCTTTCGGGGCTCATTACCTTCTATGTGGCGTACCTCGCCTATCGGCGCCGGGGCGATATGACGATTACGCGGCTCGACTGGACTTTTCTATCGCTCGCGCTGACCTCGTTGCCGCTCTGGTATCTGACGCATGATCCCCTATGGGCGGTAGTGGTGCTGACCGGCGTCGATCTTCTCGGCTTCGGGCCCACTTTCCGCAAGGCCTATCGCTTTCCGTTCGAAGAACAGGCGAGCTTCTTCGCGCTTGCCGCACTGCGCAATTTCGTCGTCTTGGGGGCGCTGGAAAATTACACGCTCACCACCATGCTCTTTCCGGCGGCGGTGGGCGGGGTCTGCGTGATCTTTATCGCAATGCTGGCCTACCGGCGCCGGCAGCTCAGTTTGCAATCCACTTAAGCGCCTGCTCGCGCTTTTTGAGCGGGAAGGCAAGGGTCTCGGCGGGAATGAGCGGCGAGAGTAGGCGCATGGTCTCGGCAATCCAGTTCCGGTCCGTCACAACACCGACTTTCTTGAAATCGGTAAGGTGCTTGAAGCCGAAAACCGTGTCGTCCCAGAGCGCGCCCGCCTCATAGGTTTCGAAGGCATCGCCCAGCACCATGAGGAAGCTGACTTTGCCGTGCTCTTTCAAAGCTTCTTCGACGGCGGGGATAAGAACGGTTTCATAATCCTCGGCGCTGACGGTGCCTTCCGCTTCCAGCGCGACGACATGGGCGGGGAGCGAGCCGATCCTTTTCAGCATGGCGTCTTCTCCTTTCACTGCTTTGGCTATGAGAAGAAGGAGGGTGGCCGAAAAATCTGGCGGAATTATGCGCGGAAAATGGTGCCCCCGGAGAGACTCGAACTCCCGACCCCCTGATTACAAATCAGGTGCTCTACCAACTGAGCTACAAGGGCTTCGGGCGCGAACATACTGGCCGCCGTCTCATCTCACAACAGGCTTTTTGGGGATTTGAGGCGGGTGCCTGTGAGGTTCGAGGCATCTTTTCCCCGCTTGCGCTGGTCAGGGTAAGCTGGCGCAGCATGGAAGTGGTGCGCGAGGAGGGGGCGTGGAGATTGTGACATTCATGGCCGGGGAGGCAGGCCCGGCGGCGCTGTGGTTCGCGGCCTTTGCGGTAGCGCTTGCCTTTTTCTTGCGCGGTTTTGCAGGTTTCGGGGCTTCGCTGCTTTCCGTCTCCGCGCTCAGTCTCATCTGGCCGCCGGTTGAAGTGGTGCCGGTAATCTTTCTGCTGGAAGTGCTGGCAAGCGCCGTGCTGCTGCCTGGCGCTTTTGCCTATGTGAACTGGCGGGCCCTTTTCTGGATGTTTGCGGGCATGGTGGTGGCGACGCCTTTGGGGCTCGCGCTTCTCATGGCGCTGCGGGCGGACACCATGGTGCTTGTCATTCAGGCAGGGGTTGCCTGCGCTGCCTTGGCGCTTCTTGCCGGGATCGGGCCGAAGGAAGCGCCGGGCAAAGCGGCGACGGTGGCGACGGGCCTTGCGGTGGGCGGGCTCAACGGGGCGGCGGCGATCGGCGGGCCGCCCGCGGTGCTTTTCTTCTTCTCCGTGCCGGGGCGGGAGGAAATGGCGCGGGCCTCGCTGATCGGCTTTTTCCTCGGCACAGACCTTGTGGCTGCGGGCTTTGCCGCCGGAAACGGGCTTTACGGGAGCCTTGAGGCCTGGCGCTTTGCCTTTCTTGCCCCGGTGATGATGGCGGCGGCTTTTGCCGGGGCGCATGTCTTCATGCGGGTGGATAAGGCGCTGGTGCGCAAAGTGGCGCTGATCGGGCTGTGTCTTCTGGCGCTGGCGGGCCTTGCGCGCGGCCTTATGACTTAAAAGCAGGCGAATTAACGGGGCCGGGCGAGCTCATAAAGGGCGACGGCGGCGGCATTGGAGACGTTGAGGCTGCGCATCGGTCCGGAAGCGGGCAATTTTGCCAGAAGATCGCAGGTTTCCCGCGTCAGGCGGCGCAGGCCCGCACCTTCCGCCCCCATGACAAGGGCGATGGGCCGGGCGGTGTCGACCTCGGAAAGGGGCGTCTCGGCATCCCCGTCGAGGCCGACAATGAGAAAGCCCATATTCTTGAGCGCTTGCAGCGCGCGGGAGAGATTGCCGATTTTTGCGATTTTTACGTGTTCTACGGCGCCTGACGCTGCTTTGGCGAGCACGCCGGTAAGCGGCGGGCTGTTGCGGTCCGTCATAACAAGGGCCGAGGCGCCGAAAACGGCGGCGGACCGCAGAATCGCCCCCACATTATGCGGGTCCGTGACCTGATCGAGCACGACGATGCGGCTTGCCTCCAGGCAGGCCTCTTCCAGATCGGGCTCGGGCAGGGGGGCAACATGGAGCGCGATGCCCTGATGGACCGCGCCGGGGGGCAAAAGGCGGGTGATCTCTTCGGCGGAGGTGATCTCCGGCGCGATTCGCGGCGGCGCAGAGAGCCGGGCGGTGATTTCGTTCCAGGCGTTCTGGGTCGCGAGGAATTTATGGAGGGTGCGGGCCGGGTTTTGCAGCGCCGCTTCGACCGCATGCAGCCCGTAAATGTAAGGGCTTTGACCGGCAGGCGAGCGGGCGCCGCGCCGGGACCCTTGCTTTCCCGGAATTGCCTCTTTTTTCCCGATTTCCCGGCGGCCCGGGCGCTTGCGCTCTTTCATGAGGCCGCTTATAGTCCCGGCCACCGGCGTTCGCAACGCAAGTCAACACAGTGCTTCGAGCTCGATTGAATAAAACGAGAGAGGCGCTGCGGGGGCTTTTATGCATTTTAGCGGATTTTCGGTTGACACAGCTTGGGGAGGTCCGCATAAACCCGCTCACTGAGAGTGAGGGATTTTCTGCCGGAACTCACTGGGTTTAAACAGATTTTTGACTGGCACGGAGGGATGCCCGAGCGGTTAAAGGGGACGGACTGTAAATCCGTTGGCTATGCCTACGTTGGTTCAAATCCAACTCCCTCCACCACCGGTCAATGCGGGATAGGAACGGATCCAAGAGGATCGCTCAAGGCGGGTGTAGCTCAATGGTAGAGCAGCAGCCTTCCAAGCTGACGATGAGGGTTCGATTCCCTTCACCCGCTCCATCTCTTGAACTTCTGGAGCGTTCACGCTCGAAGACACTTGAAGGGGCCGATCCTGTGGCCGGTTACGGCGGGACGGCAGGCGTTAACAAGACCGATCATAGATTAGGGTCAGGCAAAAGGTAAGATAGGGCAATGGCCAAGGAAAAGTTCTCGCGGAACAAGCCGCATTGCAACATCGGGACGATTGGTCACGTTGACCATGGCAAGACGACGCTGACGGCGGCTATTACGAAAGTATTGGCAGAGACGGGCGGTGCGACGTTTTCGGCATATGATCAGATCGACAAGGCGCCTGAAGAGCGCGCCCGCGGTATCACGATCTCGACGGCGCACGTTGAGTACGAGACCGAGAAGCGTCACTACGCTCACGTCGACTGCCCCGGCCACGCCGACTATGTGAAGAACATGATCACGGGCGCAGCGCAGATGGACGGCGCGATCCTGGTTGTGTCGGCTGCCGACGGCCCGATGCCGCAGACGCGCGAGCACATTCTGCTTGCCCGCCAGGTGGGTGTGCCGGCTCTGGTCGTGTTCATGAACAAGGTCGACCAGGTGGACGACGAAGAGCTTCTGGAGCTCGTGGAAATGGAAATCCGCGAACTTCTGTCCTCTTACGACTTCCCGGGCGACGATATTCCGATCATCAAGGGCTCGGCTCTTGCGGCGCTGGACGACAGCAACGAAGAGATCGGCAAGAAAGCCATTCTTCAGCTGATGGAAGCGGTGGATGAGTACATCCCGCAGCCTGAGCGTCCGAAGGACCAGCCGTTCCTGATGCCGATCGAAGACGTGTTCTCGATCTCGGGCCGCGGCACGGTTGTGACGGGGCGCGTTGAGCGCGGGATCATCCATGTTGGCGATGAAATCGAAATCATCGGCATCAAGGACACGAAGAAGACGACCTGCACGGGCGTTGAGATGTTCCGCAAGCTGCTCGACCAGGGCGAAGCGGGCGACAACATCGGTGCGCTGCTGCGCGGTGTCGACCGTGAAGGTGTTGAGCGCGGCCAGGTTCTGGCGGCTCCCGGCTCCATCACGCCGCACACGAAGTTCAAGGCAGAAGCCTACATCCTGACGAAAGAAGAAGGCGGTCGTCATACGCCGTTCTTCACGAACTACCGCCCGCAGTTCTACTTCCGTACGACGGACGTGACGGGTGTGGTTCAGCTTCCGGCAGGCACGGAAATGGTTATGCCGGGCGACAATGTGGAGATGGAAGTCGAGCTTATCGCTCCGATCGCCATGGAAGAGAAGCTGCGCTTCGCTATCCGTGAAGGCGGCCGTACCGTCGGCGCAGGCGTCGTCTCCGCTATCATCGAGTAATCAGGGCAGGCGGCGCCCGGCAACGGGCCCCCTCCACCGGGTAGGCATTAGGAAGAAGCAATGCAGAGCCAAAATATTCGCATCCGGTTGAAGGCGTTCGATCATCGAATTCTGGACACTTCGACGAAGGAAATCGTGAATACCGCAAAGCGCACGGGCGCTCAGGTGCGCGGGCCTATTCCGCTGCCGACCCGCATTGAGAAGTTTACGGTTATTCGTGGTCCTCATATCGACAAGAAGAGCCGTGAACAATTCGAGATCCGCACGCATAAGCGGGTACTCGACATCGTAGATCCGACCCCGCAGACGGTCGATGCGCTTATGAAGCTCGATCTTGCTGCTGGTGTTGATGTTGAGATCAAGCTCTAAGAGCGCGATCTCGGATTAGAAAAAGGATTTCGGACCCATGCGCTCCGGAGTGATTGCACAGAAGTTGGGTATGACCCGCGTATTCACCGAAGACGGCCGGCACGTTCCGGTTACCGTTCTTCGTCTGGATAATTGCCAGGTCGTTTCTCAGCGTACCGAAGACAAACATGGTTATTCCGCCGTTCAGCTTGGTGCTGGCCGGGTGAAGCCGAAAAACGTGAACCGCGCGATGCGGGGTCATTTCGCCGTCGCTCATGTCGAGCCCAAGCGGAAGATGGCCGAGTTCCGCGTGAGCGCCGACAATCTGATCGATGTTGGTTCGGAAATCACCGCCGACCACTTCGTGGCGGGCCAGAAGGTGGACGTTTCCGGCACCTCGATCGGTAAAGGCTTTGCCGGTGCCATGAAGCGGCATAATTTCGGCGGCCTTCGCGCCTCGCACGGCGTGTCCATCAGCCACCGTAGCCATGGTTCCACGGGTCAGTGCCAGGAGCCGGGCCGCGTCTTCAAAGGTAAGAAGATGGCCGGTCACATGGGCTCGGTGCGGGTGACGACGCAGAATCTGGAAATCGTGCAGACGGATGCGGACCGCGGTCTGATCCTGGTGCGCGGCGCCGTTCCCGGCTCCAAAGGCGGCTGGGTCTTCCTGCGCGATGCCGTAAAGCATCCGCTGCCGGAAGGTGTGCCGATGCCGGCTGCGATCCGTGCGGCGAACGGCGGCGCGGCTGCCGAGAGCGCCGAACCGGCAGAAGCAGCTGAAGAGAAAGGTGAAGAGTGATGAAGGCGGATGTAACGACTCTTGAGGCCAAGAAGGCCGGTACGGTCGATCTGCCGGAGGACGTCTTCGGTCTGGAACCGCGGGCCGACCTCTTGCACCGGATGGTGACCTATCAGCTGGCCCGTCAGCAGGCAGGCACGCACAAGTCCAAAGGCCGCTCGGAAGTGGCCGGCAGCACGAAAAAGATCGTGCGCCAGAAGGGCTCGGGCGGGGCACGTCACGGCAACAAGAAAGCCCCGCAGTTCCGCGGCGGCGGCAAGGCTTTCGGCCCGGTTTTGCGCAGCCATGCCGTAAGCCTGCCGAAGAAGATCCGCGCGCTGGCGCTCCGTCACGCTCTTTCGGCCAAAGCGACGGCCGGCGAGCTGGTCATTCTGGAAGACGTCAACATGACGGCGCCGAAGACCAAGACGGTCAAGGAAGCGTTCGGCAAGCTCGGTCTGAACTCGGTTCTGATCATCGACGGCCCGGAGCTGAATGAAAACTTCGCTCTGGCAGCCCGCAACATTCCCCATGTGGATGTGCTGCCGGCTCAGGGCATCAACGTTTATGACATTCTGCGCCGCGACAAGCTGGTCTTGACCAAAGCGGCCCTCGACAGCCTGGAGGCGCGGTTCAAATGAGCGACGCCAAGTATTACGACACCATCGTTTCGCCGCTGATCACCGAAAAAGCCACCATGGCTTCGGAACAGAACCAGGTGATTTTCCGTGTGCCGCTGGTCGCGACCAAGCCGGAAGTCAAAGAAGCCGTCGAAAAGCTCTTTGGCGTCAAGGTGAAAGCCGTGAACACGCTGCGCCAGAAGGGCAAGACGAAGCGCTTCCGCGGCACCATCGGCCGCCGCAGCGATTTCAAGAAAGCTATCGTGACGCTCGAGGAAGGTTACTCGATCGACGTGACGACGGGCCTTTAAGACTAAGGGAAGAGCTAGAGAACAATGGCACTTAAGAGCTATAAACCTACAAGCCCTGCCCAGCGCGGTCTGGTCCTCGTCGATCGCAGCGCCCTGTGGAAAGGCAAGCCCGTCAAGTCGCTCACCGAAGGGCTGACGAAGAAGGGTGGCCGTAACAATACCGGCCGCATCACGGCCCGGCGTATCGGCGGCGGTCACAAGCGCGCTTACCGCGTGGTGGATTTCAAGCGCCGCAAATACGACGTGGCAGCGACGGTTGAGCGTCTGGAATACGACCCCAACCGCACGGCATTCATTGCGTTGATCAAATACGAAGACGGAGAGCTGTCCTACATCCTGGCGCCGCAGCGTCTGGCCGTCGGCGACCGGGTGATCTCGGGCGAGCGCGTGGACGTGAAACCAGGCAACGCGATGCCGCTGTCCAGCATTCCGGTCGGCACCATCATCCACAATGTGGAGATGAAGCCGGGCAAGGGCGGCCAGATGGCGCGTTCGGCAGGCACTTACGCGCAGCTCGTGGGCCGCGACCAGGGGTACGCCATTCTGCGCCTCGGCTCCGGTGAGCAGCGTCTCGTCTCCGGCAAGTGCATGGCCTCTATCGGCGCCGTGTCCAACCCGGATCAGGCAAACATTACGCTGGCCAAGGCAGGCCGTAAGCGCTGGCACGGCAAGCGTCCGTCGGTTCGCGGTGTCGCGATGAACCCGATCGATCACCCGCATGGCGGCGGTGAAGGCCGTACCTCGGGTGGCCGTCACCCGGTGACCCCTTGGGGCAAGCCGACCAAGGGCAAGCGGACCCGTTCGAATAAGTCTACGGATAAGTTCATTGTCCGCAGCCGTCACCAGCGCCGGAAGTAAGGGAAACGAAGCATGACTCGTTCTGTTTGGAAGGGCCCGTTTGTAGACGGCTACATGCTGAAGAAGGCCGATGCCGTTCGCGAAGGCGGACGCAAGGAAGTAATCAAAATCTGGAGCCGCCGTTCCACGATCCTTCCGCAATTCGTCGGGCTGACCTTCGGCGTCTATAACGGCCAGAAGCACATTCCGGTGCTCGTGTCGGAAGACATGGTCGGTCACAAGTTCGGTGAATTCGCGCCGTCGCGTACCTATTACGGTCATGCGGCCGACAAGAAAGCGAAGAGGAAGTAAGCGATGGGTAAGCCGTCGAAGCAACGCACGCTCGCCGATAACGAGGCGAAAGCCGTCGGCCGGATGCTGCGGGTGAGCCCTCAGAAGCTCAACCTGGTGGCAGCGATGATCCGCGGGCAGAAAGTGGAAAAGGCGCTGGCCGATCTGACTTTCTCGCGCAAGCGGATTTCGGATGACGTGAAGAAGGTGCTGGCAAGCGCCGTCGCGAACGCAGAAAACAACCACGATCTGGACGTGGACGGCCTGGTCGTCGCCGAAGCCTATGTCGGCAAGAACCTGGTCATGAAGCGCTGGAAGCCGCGGGCACGCGGCCGGGTGGGGCGGATTCAAAAGCCATTCTCCCAGCTCACGATCGTCGTTCGTCAAGTCGAGGAGTCTGCCTGATGGGACAGAAAATTAATCCGATTGGCCTTCGCCTCGGCATCAACCGCACCTGGGATTCGCGTTGGTTCGCCGATGGCCGCGAATACGGCACGCTTCTTCATGAAGACATCCGTATCCGTGAGTTTCTGCAGAAGGAACTGAAGCAGGCCGGTGTGTCGCGTGTTGTTATCGAACGCCCGCACAAGAAGTGCCGCGTGACCATTCACACCGCCCGTCCGGGCGTGGTGATCGGCAAGAAGGGCGCGGATATCGAGCGCCTGCGCCGCAAGATCGGTGAGATGACGGACTCCGAAGTCCATCTCAACATTCTTGAAGTGCGCAAGCCCGAGATCGACGCGACGCTGGTTGCCGAGAACATCGCGCAGCAGCTGGAACGCCGTGTGGCTTTCCGCCGTGCCATGAAGCGCGCCGTTCAGTCGGCGATGCGGCTCGGCGCCGGTGGTATCCGGATCAATTGCGGCGGCCGTCTCGGCGGCGCTGAAATTGCCCGGACCGAATGGTACCGCGAAGGCCGTGTGCCGCTTCACACGCTGCGTGCGGATATCGATTACGGCGTTGCCACGGCACACACTGCCTACGGCACGATCGGCATCAAAGTTTGGATCTTCAAAGGCGAGATCCTTGAGCACGACCCGATGGCGCAGGAACGTCGCGCGCTTGAAGGTGGAGATGGCGGCCGCCGCCGCGACGCCGGCGCCAACTGATCGGCGAACGGGAAACGAGAGAGTTTGAAAGATGCTGCAACCGAAGCGCACAAAGTTCCGCAAGGCGCATAAGGGCCGCATTCATGGTGTGGCGAAGGGCGGCACTGCGCTCAACTTCGGCGCCTATGGCCTGAAGGCGATGGAACCTGAACGGATCACGTCCCGGCAGATCGAAGCCGCCCGCCGTGCCATCACGCGTCACATGAAGCGTGCCGGCCGTGTGTGGATCCGGATTTTCCCGGATGTGCCGGTCTCCAAGAAGCCGACGGAAGTCCGTATGGGTAAGGGTAAAGGTTCGCCTGAATATTGGGCCGCCCGCGTGAAGCCCGGCCGGATCATGTTCGAAGTGGACGGCGTTCCGCACGATGTGGCGGAAGAAGCCTTGAAGCTGGCAGCGGCCAAACTGCCGATCAAGACACGTTTCGTCAGCCGTCCTGGCGAAGGGGCATAAGCGGGCGTGACGCCCCAAGCGTTAAAGAGAGGATGAGGCCATGAAGGCCAGCGAGCTGAGAGATATGACGCCGGACCAGCTGTCCGATGAGCTGGTGAAGCTCAAGAAAGAGCAGTTCAACCTGCGCTTTCAGGCAGCCAGCGGACAGCTTGAGAACACGTTCCGCGTGCGCCAGGTGCGCAAGGACATTGCGCGAGTTCAGACCGTTCAGCGCGCCCGCGCGCTGGAAGCAGGCAAGGAGTAACCTATGCCGAAACGTATCCTGCAGGGCGTCGTCGTGAGCGACAAGAACGACAAGACCGTCGTCGTCAATGTCGAGCGCCGCTTCATCGATCCGGTTTTGAAGAAAACCGTGCGCCGGTCGAAGCGCTACCACGCGCATGATGAGACGAACACGGTGAAAGAAGGCGAGACCGTTCGCATCCGCGAATGCCCGCCGATTTCGAAGAATAAACGTTGGGAAGTTATTCGAGACGAAGCCTGAAACCCATTTGGGTATCCGGTCTCTCGCTTAAGGTGAAGGGCAGACAGCCATGATTCAGATGCAGACGAACTTGGATGTCGCGGACAATTCGGGCGCTCGTCGCGTTCAGTGCATCAAAGTGCTGGGCGGTTCGAAGAGAAAATATGCCGGCATTGGCGACATTATCGTGGTCAGCGTAAAGGAAGCCATTCCGCGCGGCCGTGTGAAAAAGGGTGATGTGATGAAAGCGGTCGTCGTTCGTACCGCCAAGGACATCCGCCGTCCCGACGGCAGCGTCATCCGTTTCGACCGCAACGCTGCGGTGCTGATTAACAACCAGGGCGAACCGGTGGGGACGCGTATCTTCGGTCCGGTAACCCGCGAGCTGCGTGCGAAGAGCCACATGAAGATCGTTTCGCTCGCGCCGGAGGTGATCTGATGGCTGCGAAGATTAAAAAAGGCGACAAGGTCGTCGTGCTGACAGGCAAAGACAAGGGCAAGCAAGGCCAGGTCATCGGTGTTTTCCCGCAGGAAGACCGGGCGCTTGTTCAAGGGGTCAATATGGTGACGCGGCATGAGCGCGCTTCCCAGACCGGCCCTGGCGGCCTGCAGCGCCGTGAAGCGAAGATTCAGTTGTCGAACCTGGCTTTGGTCGATCCGAAGTCCGGCAAGGCGACGCGGGTAGGGTTCAAGACGCTCGATGACGGGCGCAAGGTTCGGTACGCCAAGGCGTCGGGAGAAGTGATCGATGGCTGATGTGCAAAACAAGCCGCGTCTGAGACAGCAATATGACGATCAGATCCGCGCGCAGCTGCAGGAAAAGTTCAGCTACGCGAACGTGCACGAAGTGCCGCGCCTGGATAAGGTCGTGATCAATATGGGTGTCGGCGAAGCCGTCGCCGATAAGAAGAAGATGGAAGCGGCGGTCGCAGACCTTGCTGCCATCTCCGGTCAGAAGCCGGTCGTAACGCGGGCCAAGAAGTCGGAAGCCGGCTTCAAGATCCGTGACGGCATGGCGATCGGCTGCAAAGTGACGCTGCGCCGTGCCCAGATGTACGAATTTCTGGACCGGCTGGTGAACATCGCGCTGCCGCGCGTGCGTGACTTCCGCGGTCTGAACGGCAAGAGCTTCGACGGCAACGGCAATTACGCCATGGGCCTTCGTGAGCATATCGTTTTCCCCGAAATCGACTACGACAAGGTCGATGAGGTGCGCGGTATGGACATCATCGTCTGCACCACGGCAAAGACGGATGACGAAGCACGGGAGTTGTTGAAGGGCTTCAATTTCCCCTTCATCAAATAATTTTGGACACGGGTCCGCAATGCGGTCATCGGAGGTTTAAGTGGCTAAGAAGAGCGCCATTGAAAAGAATATGAAACGTCAGAAGCTGGTCGCGCGCTATGCAAACAAGCGCGAGAAGCTTAAGGCGGTTGCGAGTGATAAGTCGCTTTCGGCCGAGGAGCGCTTCCAGGCGCAGCTCGACCTTGCGAAACTGCCGCGCAACTCGGCCAAGGTCCGCATCCGCAATCGCTGCGATGTGACCGGACGCCCGCGCGCTTATTACCGCAAACTGCGTATGTCACGTATTGCGCTCAGGGAGCTGGGGTCGAATGGCCTGGTCCCGGGGCTTGTGAAGTCGAGCTGGTAAGGAGGGCGATCGCATGACAATGACCGATCCGCTCGGAGATATGCTCACGCGTATCCGTAATGCCCAAATGCGGGGCAAGTCGACGGTTTCCACGCCGGCTTCCAAACTGCGTGGCTGGGTTCTGGACGTTCTTGAAGCCGAAGGGTTCATTCGCGGGTATACCCGTGTGGACCATGGCGGCGGTAAATCTGAATTTGAGGTGCACCTGAAGTATCATGAAGGCCATCCGGTCATTCATGAAATTCAGCGGGTTTCGACGCCTGGCCGCCGGGTCTATTCCTCGGCGCGGGGCATTCCTGCGGTGCGCAACGGCCTCGGCGTTTCGATCCTGTCGACGCCTAAAGGTGTGATGTCTGACGCGTCGGCGCGCGAAAACAATGTCGGCGGCGAGGTTCTGTGCCGCGTCTTCTAAGACGGCGGAACAGACTAACGGATCAAGGAAGCGAAAACGATGTCGCGAATTGGTAAACTACCCATCACCGTCCCGAACGGCGTGACTGTGAACATCGACGGGCAGAACGTGGCGGTGAAGGGCCCGAAAGGTCAGCTTTCGCTCACGCTGGTGGACGAAGTATCGATCTCGCAGGGCGAAGACGGCATCGCCGTCGCTCCGCGCGACGACAGCAAGCGGGCCCGCTCCATGTGGGGCATGCAGCGCACGCTGGTGCAGAACCTGGTTGACGGTGTGGCGGAAGGGTTCAAAAAGAACCTGGAAATCACCGGCGTCGGCTACCGTGCGCAGGCTCAGGGCCAGAAACTGCAGCTGGCTCTTGGTTTTAGCCACGATGTGGTTTACGAGGTGCCGGAAGGTGTTCAGGTGGCAACGCCGAAGCCGACCGAAATCGAAATTACCGGGATCGACAAGCAGAAGGTCGGCCAGGTCGCGGCAGAAATTCGCGGATACCGCCCGCCGGAGCCTTACAAAGGCAAGGGTGTGCGTTATTCGGACGAATACATCTTCCGTAAGGAAGGCAAGAAGAAGTAACGAGAGCCATGAGCAAGCAGCAACGCAATCTGAACGAGCGGCGGAAACAGCGCAATCGCGCCCGTTTGCGCAAAATGTCGAATGGTCGCCTGCGGCTGTCCGTCTTCCGGTCGTCGAAGCATATTTATGCCCAGGTCATCGATGACACGAAGGGCGTAACGCTGGCTTCGGCCTCGACGCTGGAAAAAGACTTCACAGCTAAGGGTGCGGACCAGGCGGCTGCAGCCGAGATCGGTAAACTGGTCGCCAAGCGCGCGCTGGAAGCCGGTGTGAAGGAAGTGGTTTTCGACCGTGGCGGTTACATCTACCACGGCCGTGTGAAGGCCCTTGCCGACGCTGCCCGTGAGGGCGGCCTGAGCTTCTAAGGTCTCAATTCAAAGGACGAGCAAAGTGGCACGTAAGGACAACCGGGAAGAGCGCGATAGCGAATTTGTGGACAAGCTGGTCCATATCAACCGCGTCGCAAAGGTGGTGAAGGGCGGCCGGCGTTTCGGTTTCGCGGCTCTCGTCGTCGTAGGCGACCAGAAGGGCCGGGTCGGTTTCGGTCATGGCAAGGCACGCGAAGTGCCGGAAGCTATCCGTAAGGCGACGGAATCGGCAAAGCGCAACATGCTGCGCGTGCCGCTTCGCGAAGGGCGCACGCTGCACCACGATATCGAAGGCCGTCATGGCGCGGGCCGTGTGGTTCTGCGTTCGGCGCCTCCCGGTACCGGGATCATCGCAGGCGGTCCGATGCGCGCCGTGTTCGAAACGCTCGGCGTTCAGGACGTGGTTGCCAAGTCACTCGGCTCCTCGAATCCCTATAACATGGTGCGCGCAACCTTCGATGCGTTGTCGCTGGAGCAGAGCCCGCGCATGGTTGCTTCGCGCCGGGGCAAGAAAGTTTCTGACATTGTTGGCCGCCGCAGCGATGGTGCTGGCGAAGCGCTGGCAAGCGAGTAAGCCTGAGCGAGGATTAGACCGATGGCAGCCAAGAAGTCCACTCTTACGGTCCAGCAGATCGCTAGCCCGATCCGGCGCAAGCCCGATCAGCGGCAGACGTTGATCGGCCTCGGGCTCAACAAAATGCACAAGACCTCCGTGCTGGAAGATACGCCTTCCGTGCGCGGCATGGTCAACAAGGTCGCACACTTGGTGCGGATCGTCGAAGAATCGTAAACCGCGTCAGCGGCGAGGACAGAGAAATGAAGCTCAATCAGCTTTCCGATAACGAAGGTGCCCGTAAGTCCCGTATGCGTGTGGGCCGCGGTATCGGTTCCGGCAAGGGCAAGACCGGTGGCCGGGGCGTCAAGGGTCAGAAATCCCGTTCGGGCGTGGCCATCAAAGGGTATGAAGGCGGTCAGACGGCTCTGCACCGGCGCCTGCCGAAGCGCGGCTTCAACGTGCCTTCGCCGAAGGAATATAACGAGGTCAATCTGGGCCGCGTGCAGACCGCGATCGATGCCGGCAAGCTCGATGCGAATGCGCCGGTGACGGGTGAAGCTCTTCAGGCTGCCGGTGTGATCCGCCGGGTCAAGAAGGATGGCGTGCGCCTTCTGGCCAAGGGCGAACTGAAAGCCAAGGTGAATTTCGACATCGCCGGTGCCTCCAAGGGCGCCATCGAGGCGGTTGAGAAAGCGGGCGGCAGCGTCAAAGTCGCTCCGAAACCGGAAGCTTCCGAATAATTCCAAGAAATTAGGGCAGGCATCGACCTGCCCTTTGCCTGGAGCGGCATGATATGGCATCAGCGGCGGAACAGCTGGCGGCAAATCTGAATTTCTCTGCCTTTGCGAAGGCGGAGGAACTCAAGAAGCGGCTTTGGTTTACGCTCGGCGCGCTGATCATTTACCGGCTCGGTACTTATATTCCGCTCCCCGGCATCGACCCTGCCGCGCTGGCTCAGGTCTTCCAGCAGCAGCAGAGCGGCCTGCTCGGCGTCTTCAATATGTTTTCCGGCGGGGCCGTCGGCCGTATGGCGATCTTCGCGCTGACGATCATGCCTTACATTTCCGCGTCGATTATCATTCAGCTGATGACGACGGTGAGCCCGCATCTTGCGCAGCTCAAGAAGGAAGGCGAGCAGGGCCGCAAGCAGATTACCCAATATACACGCTACGGCACGGTGCTTCTGGCCACCCTGCAGGGCTACGGCATTGCCGTGGGCCTGGAAGGGGCAGGCAATGTGGTGCTCGATCCGGGACTTTTCTTCCGGGCGAGCACGGTGATCACGCTGGTCGGCGGCACCGTCTTCCTGATGTGGCTGGGTGAGCAGATCACGGCGCGCGGCGTGGGTAACGGGATTTCGCTGATCATCTTCGCTGGGATCGTCGCCGAACTTCCTGCCGCACTTGTCGGCACGCTGGAACTTGGCCGCGAAGGCGCGATTTCCACGGCGCTGATCCTCTTCCTGCTGGTCATGGTGGTTGGCGTTATCGCTGCCATCGTCTTCATGGAGCGGGCGCAGCGGCGGCTCATCGTGCAATATCCCAAGCGCCAGGTGGGTATGAAGATCTACGGCGGCGACAGCTCGCACCTGCCGCTGAAGTTGAATACGGCCGGCGTCATTCCGCCGATCTTCGCCTCGTCCATTCTGCTGCTGCCGATCACGCTCGCCAATTTCACACAAGGGCAGGGCCCCGGTTGGCTGAACACGGTGACGGCGCTGCTTGGTCATGGTCAGCCGCTCTATATGGCGCTTTACGCGGCCGGCATTATTTTCTTCTGCTTTTTCTATACGGCGATTGTTTTCAATCCCGAGGATACGGCGGAAAACCTGCGCAAATATGGCGGGTTCATTCCCGGTATCCGTCCCGGCAAGCGCACGGCGGAATATATCGACTACGTGCTGACCCGTCTGACGGTGGTGGGCGCCGGCTATATCACGCTGGTCTGCCTCTTGCCTGAAATTCTGATTTCGCAATACAGCGTGCCGTTCTATTTCGGCGGTACGTCTCTTCTGATTGTCGTGAGCGTGACCATGGATACGGTCGCCCAGATCCAGAGCCATCTGCTTGCGCATCAGTATGAAGGACTCATCAAGAAGTCCAAGCTCAGGGGAAGCCGTCGATGAAGTTGATTTTCTTGGGCCCTCCCGGCGCGGGCAAGGGGACGCAAGCCCAGCGTATCCAGGAGAGCCACGGGCTCGTGCAATTGTCGACGGGCGACATGCTGCGCGCCGCCGTTGCCGCGGGCACGGAAGTGGGTAAAAAAGCCGAAGCGATCATGGCGCGCGGCGATCTGGTGCCGGATGAGGTTGTTGTCCGCATCATTTCCGAGCGCACCGAGCAGGCGGATTGCAAAAACGGCTATATTCTGGACGGTTTTCCGCGGAATGTGGCCCAGGCCGAGGCGCTGGACACGATGCTGGCGGGCCGCGGCGAGGCGCTCGATGCCGTAATCGAGCTAAAAGTTGACGACAAGATTCTGCTGTCCCGGATCGAAACCCGGGCAGCCGAGACCGCCGGGGGCGCCCGCGCGGATGATAATGCCGAAGCGTTGAAGAAGCGGCTTGGGGTTTATCATGAACAAACCGCGCCGCTGATCGACTATTACGGGAAAAAAGGCATTCTCCGGTCGGTCGACGGCATGAAATCGATTGACGATGTCACGGCTGAAATTGAGGCCGTGCTGAAACTGTAGAAGAAACGCAGGAACTGCTGCCTAAGCGGTTGACTGGATTGGGGTAATTCCTATAATCCCGGCCTCCGTAGCAACAGTTCCAGGCAGATTTTCGGTTGCTTAACGAAAAATGGCGGAATTCCGGCGTTTTTCGGCAAATCCGGGTGCTGCTTGGTGCTGGTTTTTGGCTTGCGATTCCTCGGATTAGGAGAGACAACGTGGCTCGTATCGCTGGCGTCAACATCCCGACCAATAAGCGGGTCGTGATCGCGCTTCAATATATTCACGGCATCGGTGCCAAACACTCGGCCGATATCTGTGAGAAAGTTGGTATTGCCCCTGAGCGCCGCGTGAACGAACTCACCGACGCCGAGGTGATCCAGATCCGTGAAACGATCGACGCCGGGTACACCGTGGAAGGTGACCTGCGCCGTGAGACGGCCATGAACATCAAGCGTCTGATGGATCTGGGCTGCTATCGCGGCTTGCGGCATCGCCGCGGTCTTCCGGTTCGCGGCCAGCGCACGCACACCAATGCGCGCACCCGCAAAGGCCCGGCAAAAGCTATTGCCGGCAAGAAGAAGTAATCACGCGGGTTTTCCGCAAGCGACGAAGGTTAAGAGATGGCCAAGGAAAAAGCACGCGTCAAACGCCGGGAACGGAAGAACATCACCTCTGGCGTGGCCCATGTGAATTCCTCCTTCAACAACACGATGATCACGATCACGGATGCCCAGGGCAACGCGATCTCGTGGTCCTCTTCCGGCGCCATGGGTTTCAAAGGCAGCCGTAAGTCCACGCCGTTCGCGGCGCAGGTTGCGGCCGAAGATGCCGGCAAGAAAGCTGCCGAGCACGGCATGAAAACCCTGGAAGTGGAAGTTTGCGGTCCGGGCGGCGGGCGCGAGTCCGCACTGCGCGCACTGCAGGCAGCCGGTTTCGTGATCACGTCGATCCGCGACGTGACGCCGATCCCGCACAATGGCTGCCGTCCGCCCAAGCGCCGGCGCGTTTAATATGAAGCGCTGCGGCCGCGGGCTGCAGCGCTGGATCGAACGGGCAGGGAATGCTGCCCAGGGTGTTTGATCGAAACCCCGAAAAACGGCACGAGGTTGCACAAGTGATCCAGAAGAATTGGGAAGAATTGATCAAGCCGGCCAAGCTTGAAGTTCAGCCGGGCCACGACCCGAAGCGTCAGGCGACGGTGGTTGCAGAACCGCTCGAGCGCGGCTTCGGCATGACCCTTGGCAACTCGCTGCGCCGGGTGCTGATGTCCTCGCTGCAGGGCTCTGCGGTGACGGCCGTGCACATTGACAGCGTGCTGCACGAGTTCTCCTCGATCGCCGGTGTGCGCGAAGACGTCACCGACGTGATCCTGAACATCAAGAAGATGGCGCTCAAGCTGCATGCGGAAGGTCCGAAGCGCATGAGCCTCGTGAAGACGGGTCCCGGCATCGTGACCGCCGGCGACATCGAAGCGGGCGCCGATATCGACATTCTGGACCCGAACCATGCGCTGCTGACCCTCGATGAGGGCGCGGAAATCCGCATGGAATTCACAGTCAACACGGGCAAGGGCTATGTTGCCGCTGAGCGCAACCGCCCGGAAGATGCGCCGATCGGTCTGATCCCGGTCGACAGCCTTTACAGCCCCGTGCAGCGCGTCTCTTACAAGGTTGAGAACACCCGCGAAGGCCAGGTGCTCGACTATGACAAGCTGACCATGCAGATCGAGACCGACGGCTCGCTGACGCCGGACGATGCGCTTGCCTATGCGGCACGCATTCTCCAGGACCAGCTGCAGATCTTCGTGAATTTCGAAGAGCCCAAGGAAGCCGTGGTCGAAGACCGCCGTCCGGAACTGGAATTCAACCCGGCGCTGCTGAAGAAGGTGGACGAACTGGAACTTTCCGTCCGTTCGGCCAACTGCCTGAAGAACGACAACATCGTTTACATCGGCGATCTCATTCAGAAGACGGAAGCGGAAATGCTCCGCACGCCGAACTTCGGCCGCAAGTCCTTGAACGAAATCAAGGAAGTGCTGGCGCAGATGGGCCTGCATCTCGGTATGGAAGTGCCGAACTGGCCGCCGGAAAATATCGACGATCTGGCCAAGCGTTTCGAAGACCAGTATTAAGTTTGACATGCCGCGCCGTGAGGCGCCGTAGATTGAAGAGCAGGAGACAGTCATGCGCCACGGGAAAGCCGGCCGCAAGCTCAACAGAACAGCTAGCCACCGTAAGGCGTTGCTCGCCAATATGGCCGTTGCGCTGATCAAGCACGAGCAGATCGTTACCACGTTGCCGAAAGCCAAAGAGCTTCGCCCCTATGTGGAGAAGCTTGTGACTCTCGGCAAGCGCGGCGACCTGCATGCGCGCCGTCAGGCCTATTCGCAGCTGCCGGACCAGAAATGGGCCGCCAAGCTCTTCGACGAACTGGGCCCGCGCTACAAAGAGCGCCAGGGCGGCTATACGCGCGTTCTGAAAGCCGGTTTCCGCCATGGCGACAATGCGCCGATGGCTGTCATTGAATTCGTCGACCGCGATGAGACCGCCCGCGGGCAAGATTCCGGGCCGGTGATCATGGATGACGAGGATGCCGCCGCTTAAAGGCCGCCGGTGACTTAAGTCTTCGAGAAACAAAGGGCAGAGCTTCGGCTTCTGCCCTTTTGTTTTGGAAAAACCGGATATTTCAGGAATCTGGCTGGATCGTAACTTGCGCAAGGTCCGGCCTTTGCCAAAATACCGGCGTGGGCCAAAATACCCTCGACGAGGGGGCCGCCCACAGCCGGGGCAGTGAGTGATGGTAGGGGAAGTAATGTCTGATTCCGCATATGCGCTGTTCTGGATGGCGGTTGCCGCCGTCCTCTTGATCGCCGCTTTGCTTTTCACGCCGCTTTCGGCGCGCGCCGAAACCACACGTGTGGTACCCGGCTCGCGGGCCGAGGTGCAGCTTTCCTATGCGCCGGTTGTGCAAAAAGCAGCACCTGCCGTGGTCAACGTTTATTCCAAGCGGGTGGTGAAGGAGAGCCCGTCTCCGTTCTCCAATGATCCATTCTTCCAGCGCTTTTTCGGCGACCGTTTCAGCTTCGGTGTGCCGCGCGAGCGGGTGCAGCAGTCGCTGGGGTCCGGTGTCATCGTTCGGGGCGACGGGATCATCGTCACCAACAACCATGTCGTGGCGGATGGCGATAGCTTCACCGTGGCGCTGGCGGACCGGCGCGAGTTCGACGCGGAGCTCGTGCTTGCAGACGAGCGCACGGACCTGGCCGTCCTGCGCATCGACCCGAAAGGCGAGACGCTGCCGGCGATTACCTTCAAGGATTCCGATGCGGTCGAGGTGGGCGATCTCGTGCTGGCGATCGGTAATCCTTTCGGCGTGGGGCAGACCGTGACGAGCGGGATCGTCTCGGCGCTGGCACGCACGCAGGTCGGCGTGTCCGATTATCAGTTCTTCATTCAGACCGATGCCGCCGTCAATCCGGGCAATTCCGGCGGCGCGCTGGTGACGATGGACGGCCAGCTGATCGGCATCAATACGGCGATCTTTTCCCGCTCGGGCGGCTCGATCGGGATCGGCTTTGCCATCCCGGCCAATATGGTGCGCTCTGTGGTGGAATTCGCGGTCGATGGCGGCACGGTGAAGCGGCCCTGGCTCGGGGCGAGCCTGCAGCCCGTCACTTCCGACCTTGCCGAAAGCTTAGGCCTTGATAGGCCGGGCGGCGCCTTGGTGCAGAATGTCTATCCGGGCGGGCCGGCGGCCAAAGCGGGCCTTCGCACCGGGGACGTGATCCGCGCCGTCGATGGGCGCGATGTGTTCGACCCCCAAAGCGTGCGCTACCGGGTGGCGACGAAGGCGGAGGGGACGCCCATGGAGGTTTCTTATGTACGCGGCGGCAGCACGAGGACGGCGCGCATTGCTCTGAAGTTGCCGCCGGAAGACCCGCCCCGCAATGTGACCGAGCTTTCGGGCCGCAACCCCTTCTCCGGGGCGACGGTGGGCAATCTTTCCCCCGCCTTTGCCGACGAGCTGCGCATCGACACGCTGGCGACGGGCGTTGTCGTTCTGCGCGTTCAGCGCGGCAGCCCCGCCCAGCGGATCGGGGTGCGGCCCGGCGATATCATCATTTCCATCGATGAGGATGAGGTAGGCGATACGGCCGAATTGCAAAAGCTGATCGCTACGCCGCGCGGGCAATGGGAATTCAAGATCAAGCGCGGGGACGAGATTTTCTCGGCCAGCGTGCGCGGCTAGGTGACAAGCTGGCGGGACGGGGTGAGACGCACGCCGTTCCGTGCTAGGCATAGCGGATGAACACGCTTTTCGATGCAGCCGGAATGGGCGATGAGGCGCCGCGGCCCCTGGCGGACCGTTTGCGCCCGAAATCGCTTGAGGAAGTGGTGGGCCAAAGCCACCTGATCGGCCCGGAGGGGCCCATCGGGCGGATGGTCGCATCCGGGCATCTTTCCTCGATCATTCTCTGGGGGCCGCCCGGCACGGGCAAGACCACCATGGCGCGGCTTCTGGCGGGGCATGTGGGGCTTGAGTTTCACCAGATGTCGGCGATCTTTTCCGGCGTTGCGGACCTGAAAAAAGCCTTCGAGGCCGCCCGCGCGCGGCGGGAAACGGGCAAGGGCACGCTGCTTTTCATCGATGAGATCCACCGGTTCAACCGCACCCAGCAGGACAGTTTTCTGCCCGTGATGGAAGATGGCACGGTGACGCTGATCGGGGCGACGACGGAAAACCCGTCCTTCGAACTGAACGCCGCTTTGCTCTCTCGCGCGCAGGTGCTGGTGCTGAACCGGCTCGACGATCCGGCGCTCGAAGAACTGTTGAAGCGGGCCGAAGCTTATGAAGGCCGCAGCCTTCCGCTTACCGAGGAGGCGCGGGCTTCCCTGCGGGCCATGGCGGACGGGGACGGGCGGTTTCTGCTCAATATGGCCGAGGAGCTTTTCGCCCTCGATCTGCCGGAGGTGGTGGAGACGGACGAGCTGATCCGTCTCGTCCAGCGCCGCGCGCCGCTCTACGACAAGGGCCGGGAGGGGCACTACAATCTCATCAGTGCGCTGCATAAATCCGTGCGCGGCTCGGATGTGGATGCAGCGCTTTACTGGCTGGCGCGGATGCTGACGGGCGGGGAAGACCCGCTTTACATCATCCGCCGGGTGGTGCGCATGGCGGTCGAGGATATCGGCCTTGCCGACCCCCAGGCGCTGCGCGTGGCGCTCGATGCGAAAGAGGCCTATGACTTTCTCGGCAGCCCGGAAGGCGAGTTGGCGCTTGCCCAGGCCGTGCTTTATATGGCGAGCGCGCCGAAATCGAATGCGGCTTATAAGGCATACGGTCAAGCCATGCGCGCCGCGAAAGAAACGGGCTCCGTGGCGCCGCCCGCCCATATCCTCAATGCCCCGACCAAGCTGATGAAGGAGCTTGGCTACGGGGAAGGCTATGTTTATGACCACGACACGCCGGAGGCTTTTTCGGGGCAGAATTACTTTCCCGATGAAATGGACCGACGGCAGTTCTATAAGCCGCCCGAACGCGGGTTCGAGCGGGAGATTGCCAAGCGGCTCGCCTATTGGGCAAAGCTGAGGCAGGAGAAGACAAAGTGAAAATGCTGCTATCCGTGGCGCTGGGCGGAGCGCTGGGCGCGTCCGCCCGCTATCTCTTTGCCGCACAGGCGCTGCGCCTCTTCGGGCCGAATTTTCCCTGGGGTACATTCGGGGTGAATGTCATCGGCTCGTTCCTCATCGGCGCGCTGGTGGAAGCGGGCGCCTTGCGGCTTTCGCTTACCCCTGAGATGCGCGCGTTTCTCGTGACGGGCGTGCTCGGCGGCTTTACGACCTTCTCCGCTTATTCGCTCGATGTGGCGAACCTTTTTGAAAAGAAACAGGCGGGCCTGGCGCTGCTTTATGCGTTCGGTTCCATGGGCCTTTCCATCGCCGCGGTGTTCGCGGGACTTTATGCCGTAAGGGCGGTGCTGACGTGAGCAATGTCGAACAAGTGGATATCCGCGCCGAAGATGACGGCGTGCGCCTCGATAAGTGGCTGAAGAAGCGTTACCCGGGCCTGACTCAAGGGCGCGTCGAAAAGCTGCTGCGCACCGGCCAGGTGCGGGTGGACGGCGGGCGCGTGAAAAGCAATGCGCGCCTTGAAGCCGGGCAGATGGTGCGCGTGCCGCCGCTCGGCGATCTCAGCCCGCCGCCGGCCAAACCGAAGCCGAAAACCACGCCGCAAGACCGCGCCTATGTGCAAGAGCTGGTGCGCCATAAGGACAGTTCGCTCATCGTCATCAATAAGCCCGCAGGTCTAGCCGTGCAGGGCGGCTCGAAAACCGAACGCCATCTCGACGGGATGCTGGAGGGGCTGAAATTCGATGCGCCGGAGCGCCCGAAACTCGTCCACCGGCTCGATAGGGATACGAGCGGCGTGCTGGTGCTGGCGCGGAACAGCAAGGCTGCGGCCTATCTCGGGCGGGCGTTTAAAAAGAAGGATGCGCACAAGATTTACTGGGCGCTGACCGTCGGTGTGCCGCGCCCAGCGCAAGGCACGATCCGCATGCCGCTTGCCAAGCTCGGCGGGCCGGGGCGCGAGCGGGTGCATGCCGCCGAGTTCGAGGATGAAGAAGCGAAAAACGCCACGACCCATTTTGCCGTGGTGGCGCAGGCAGGCCAGCGCCTTGCCTGGGTGGCCTTCATGCCGGTGACGGGGCGCACGCACCAGATCCGCGCTCATGCCGCCTATGCGCTGAAAACGCCGATTGCCGGGGACGGCAAATATGGCGGGGCGGAGGCGCATCCGGGCGGGGAGATCGAGCGCAAGCTGCATCTTCATGCCCGCGCGCTCGATATCGCGCATCCCGAAGGCGGGCGGCTGAAATGCACCGCGCCGTTGCCGGAGCATATGCTGAAAGCCTGGAAACTGCTCGGTTTCGATCCCAATGATGACGGCGATCCGTTTGCGGAGCTTTTGGCATGAGCGGTGAACTGAAGCTCGTGCTTTTTGACTGCGACGGCACGCTTGTCGACAGTCAGCATATGATCGTGGCGGCGATGAACGAGGCCTTCACGCAGAACGGTTTGGCATTACTGCCCCGCGGGGAGGTGCTTTCCATTGTGGGCCTTTCGCTTGAAAACGCCATTGCCGCGCTCTTGCCGGAGCAGGACCCTGCCACTTTGGTGCGGGTGACGGAGGCTTACCGCGATGCGTTCACGACGCTGCGCGGGCGGCCTGATCTGCACGAACCTTTGTTCGAGGGGGCGCAGGAGGCGCTGGACTGGCTGCGGAACGAAGAAGATGTGCTGCTCGGCATTGTGACGGGTAAATCGCAAAAGGGCCTGCGCAACATTCTGGCGCTGCATGAGCTCTCCGATTATTTCATCACGCTGCAAACCGCCGACGATGCGCCTTCCAAACCCCATCCGGGCATGATCGAGCGGGCGCTCGGCGAAACCGGCGCCCGGGCGGACCACACGGTCGTTATCGGTGACACCAGCTATGATATGCTGATGGCGCGGAGCGCGGGCGCCCACGGGCTTGGCGTTGCCTGGGGCTATCATGAGCCGACCGCGCTCAGCGCCAGTGGCGCGCGGCGCATCCTGCAGCATTTCGGCGAAACGGAAGAAGCACTCGGCACGCTTTGGGCGGAATGGCAGGGCAAAACCCTGAACGGTAAAGAGGCAGCGGAATGAGCATCGATGATGAATTGGGCCGGAACCTTGCCGCGGACCGTTTCAAGCCGCATCCGGGCAAGGACGCCAAAGCGCCGAAGCCCAAACGCTTCTACAAGGATGTGGATATCCGTGAAGAGGAAGGCGGCTTTGCCATCACTCTTGACGGGCGGGTGGTGAAGACGCCGGCCAAAGCCGTGCTGCGCGTGCCCGCCGAAGCGCTTGGCCGGGCGATTGCCGGTGAATGGGACGCGCAGAAGGAACATATCGACACTTTCTCCATGCCGCTCACCAAGCTTGCCAATACAGCCATCGACCGGATTTCGGCGCAGCGGGCGGCGGTGATCGACGAAGTAATGAATTTCGCGGGCACGGACCTCCTGTGTTACCGGGCGGATTTTCCCGAAGCCTTGGCCGAGCGGCAGGCGGCGCAGTGGCAGCCGCTGCTCGATTGGGCGGAGGAAAGTTTTGGCGCGCGGCTTGCCATAACTGCGAGCGTGCTGCCTCTCGAACAGGATGCCTCGCATTTGGCGCGTCTTCGAGGCCCCGTCGAAGGGATGGACGATTTCGAGCTGAGCGGCTTTTCCAGCCTGACCGCGCTTACCGGCTCGTTGATCATCGCGCTGGCGGTCCATCACCGTCATATCACGCCGGAGGCTGCTTATGAGGCCGCCCATCTCGATGAAGCCTTCCAGGCCGAGCAATGGGGCGAGGATGCGGAAGCGCGGGACAGGCTGGTGGCCCGGCGCGGTGCTATCGAAGCGGCGGGGCGATTCCTCGCGCTTTTGGGACGCTGAGCGCCTAGGCTGGAGAGATTGCCGCAACGTCACCGCCAGCTTGCGCGGGAGCGGGCGCAGAAAGGCAAGAAGCGGGTGGTCATTGCCCGGCGCGGGTGCTATTCAAGGCGCCAAATTTTCAGCTTTTCCCGGCTTTTAGGGTATCGCAAGGGCGGGTTCGCCGCCTGTCTGAAAACGGCCTCAAAACGCAAAGTAACAAGGTGAGGGGACGCCATGAAAGAAATCGTCCGCCAGTTGGAAGAGCGGCGCCAGAACGCCCGGATGGGCGGGGGGCAACGCCGCATCGATGCGCAGCACACGAAGGGCAAATTGACCGCCCGCGAGCGTATCGAACTGTTCCTCGACGAAGGCTCTTTTGAAGAGTTCGACATGTTCGTCGAACATGATTGCCACGAATTCGGGATGGAAAAGACCAAATTCCCAGGTGATGGCGTGGTGACCGGCTGGGGTACGGTGAACGGGCGCAAGGTCTATATCTTCGCCAAGGACTTTACCGTTTTCGGCGGCTCTCTCTCCCGCACTCATGCCAAGAAGATCACCAAGGTTCAGGACATGGCGATCCGCACCGGCGCGCCGGTGATCGGCCTTTTCGATGCGGGCGGCGCGCGCATTCAAGAAGGCGTCGATGCGCTGGGCGGTTACGGGGAAGTCTTCACACGGAACGTTATGGCCTCGGGCGTCGTGCCGCAGATTTCCGTGATCATGGGGCCGTGCGCGGGCGGTGACGTTTACTCGCCCGCCATGACGGACTTCATCTTCATGGTGCGCGATACGTCTTACATGTTCGTGACGGGCCCGGATGTGGTGAAGACCGTGACGAATGAGACCGTGACGGCCGAAGAGCTGGGCGGTGCTTCGATCCACACGACGAAATCTTCCGTCGCCGACGGGGCTTTCGATAATGATGTGATCGCCATGACGCAGCTGCGCCGGCTGATCGACTTCCTGCCGCTTTCCAACGTGTCCGGCGTGCCGGAGCGTCCTTTCTTCGACGATCCGAACCGCGAGGAACCCTCACTCGACACGCTCATCCCGCACAACCCCAACATGCCTTACGACATGAAGGAGCTGGTGCTGAAGACGGTGGATGAAGGCGACTTCTTCGAGCTGCAGGAAAACTTTGCCAAGAACATCATTACCGGTTTCGGGCGCATCGAAGGGCGCACGGTCGGTATCGTCGCCAACCAGCCCATGGTGCTGGCGGGCGTGCTTGACTCCGATGCAAGCCGCAAGGCGGCGCGGTTCGTGCGCTTCTGTGACTGTTTCGAGATTCCGATCGTCACCTTCGTCGATGTGCCGGGCTTCCTGCCGGGGACGGCGCAGGAATATGGCGGGCTGATCAAGCACGGCGCCAAGCTGCTCTTTGCTTATACCGAAGCGACCGTTCCCAAGGTGACGGTGATTACCCGCAAAGCCTATGGCGGGGCCTATGACGTGATGTCCTCCAAGCATCTGCGCGGCGACATCAACTATGCCTGGCCGACGGCGCAGATCGCGGTGATGGGTGCAAAAGGGGCGGTGGAGATCATTCACCGCCAGGACCTTGGCGACCCGGAAAAGATCGAGGCGCATACCAAGGCCTATGAAGACCGCTTCCTCAACCCGTTCGTCGCAGCCGAGCGCGGCTATATCGACGATGTGATCATGCCTCACGGCACGCGGGCCAGGGTGGCCCGGGCTCTGGCGCTGCTGCGCGACAAGGAGCTCGAAAATCCCTGGAAAAAACACGACAATTTGCCGTTGTAAGGGGGCGTCATGTTCAAGAAGATTCTGATCGCGAACCGCGGCGAGATTGCCTGCCGCGTCATCAAGACCGCCCGCCGCATGGGCATTCAAACCGTTGCCGTTTATTCGGACGCCGACCGCGATGCGCTGCATGTGGAGATGGCGGACGAGGCGGTGAATATCGGCCCGGCGCCGTCCAATCAGTCTTATCTGATTATCGATAACATTCTCAAAGCCATCAAAGAGACGGGCGCGGAAGCGGTGCATCCGGGCTACGGCTTCCTTTCGGAGAATGCGAAATTCGCCGAGGCGCTGGAAAAAGAAGGCATTGCCTTTATCGGGCCGAACGTCAAAGCCATCGAGGTGATGGGCGACAAGATCGCGTCCAAGAAGTTCGCCAACGAAGCCAAGGTCAACACGGTGCCGGGCTATCTCGGCGTCATCAAGGATACGGATGAGGCGGTGAAGATCGCCAATGAAATCGGCTATCCGGTGATGATCAAGGCCTCGGCCGGCGGCGGCGGTAAGGGTATGCGTATTGCCTGGTCGGAAGGCGAGGTTGCGGACGGCTTTAATTCCTCCGTCTCCGAAGCAAAGTCGAGCTTCGGCGACGACCGTATCTTCATCGAAAAATTCGTGACCGAGCCGCGCCACATCGAAATTCAGGTGCTGGCCGACGGCAAGGAAGCGATCTATGTGGGCGAGCGCGAATGTTCCATTCAGCGCCGCAACCAGAAAGTGATCGAGGAAGCGCCGAGCCCCTTCCTCGACGAAGCCACCCGCAAGGCGATGGGCGAGCAGGCCGTGGCACTTGCCAAAGCCGTCGATTACCGCAGCGCGGGCACGGTGGAATTCATCGTCGACAAGGAAAAAAACTTCTACTTCCTTGAGATGAACACGCGCCTCCAGGTGGAGCATCCGGTGACGGAACTGATCACCGGGATCGACCTTGTGGAACATATGATCCGCATTGCGGCAGGCGAGAAGCTCTCACTCAAACAGGCGGATGTGAAGCTGAACGGCTGGGCTATCGAAAGCCGTATCTACGCGGAAGATCCCTACCGCAACTTCCTGCCCTCCACGGGGCGTCTGGTGCGCTATCAGCCGCCGGCGGAAGGGGTGACGGGCATGCGTACGGTGCGCAACGACACGGGCGTTTTCGAGGGCGGTGAAATCTCCCTTTATTACGACCCGATGATCGCCAAGCTCTGCACCCATGCACCGACCCGCGAAGAAGCGATCGATGCCATGTCCGAGGCGCTGGACCAGTTCCGCATCGAGGGCATTCAGCACAATATCCCGTTCCTCGGCGCGATCATGGAGCATCCGCGCTTCCGCTCGGGCGCGCTGACGACGGGCTTCATCGCCGAGGAATTCCCGGACGGCTTCAGCGGCATCGAGGTGACGCCGGAACGGGCGGGTCTCTTCGCGCTCGTTGCTACTTATGTGAACGAGCTGCATGCGGCGCGGGCGACGGAGATTTCCCATCAGTTGCCGCACCGACAGCGCAAGCTGCCGGAAGACTGGGTCGTCTCCTTCGGCACCGACTGGTCGCAGCGCGTCAAAGCGCAGGAAGCGGCAGGCGGCCTCGATGTGGCGTTCCTGAGTGATGAAGGTGAGGTCACGAGCCGTCATCACATTTCCAGCAACTGGACGCCGGGGCAAACCGTCTTCCGCGGGGCGATCGACGGCCAGCCGGTTGTCATGCAGCTTGACCGCGCGAAGGGCCTGCAGGGCTATCACCTTAATTATCGCGGCTCTTCGGCCAATGTCGTGGTGCGCACGCGCCGCGCTCATGAGTTTGCGCTGTTGATGCCGGAGAAGGTGGAAGCGGATACGTCCAAACTGCTGCTTTGTCCGATGCCGGGCCTTGTCGTCTCCATCAATGTGGACGTCGGCCAGGAAGTCAAAGCGGGCGAGTCCCTTGCCGTTGTCGAGGCGATGAAGATGGAAAACATCCTGCGTGCCGAGCGCGACGGGGTGGTGAAGGAAATCAACTGCGCGGCGGGCGACAGTCTCGCGGTTGATGAGATCATCCTCGAATTCGAATAGGGGTTCCATGAGCGCGGGTGCAATGAACGAGGATCGTTGCCCCGCCGGGCTCATCGAAGGCTTTTACGGCCGGGAATGGAGCTGGGAAGACCGCCATGCATATGCCGCGTTCCTGAAGGAGCGCGGCTTTTGCTTTTATATCTATGCGCCGAAGGGCGACACGTTTTTGCGCAAAAGCTGGCAGTCGCCCTGGCCGGCGGCCCAGCATGAAGCGCTCATCCGCCTTGCCGCGGCCTACAAAGCCGAAGGGCTTTCCTTCGGTATCGGCTTTAGCCCGTTCGAACTTTATCTCGATGACACGGCGGAGGCGCGCGCGGCACTGAAACGCAAGATGGACGAGATCAACGCCATCGGGCCCGACATTCTTTGCATCCTCTTCGATGACATGAAGGGCGATGTGCCGGGACTGGCGGGCCTGCAGGCAAAGCTGACGGATGAGATCGCGGCGCTGAGCACGGCGAGCCGCTTCATCATGTGCCCGAGCTATTACTCTTTCGATCCGATCCTTGAAAAAGTCTTCGGCGCCATGCCGGAAAATTATATGCAGGATCTGGGGCGGGACCTCGATCCGGCTTTCGATGTGTTCTGGACGGGGCCGAAGGTCTGCGCGCCGGAATTCACGAAAACCCATATCGAGGAAGTGACGGAGATCTTTTCCCGTAGACCTTTCCTCTGGGACAATTATCCGGTTAATGACGGCGCGCGCATGTCGCGCTTTTTGCATCTGGACGCCTTTACCGGCAGGCCGGGTGCGCTCGGCCCCTTGCTTGCCGGCCATGCGGTCAACCCGATGAACCAGCCCGCCGCTTCGCGCATTCCTTTGCGCGCGCTGGAGGAAAGCTACCGGCTGGGGGAGGCGTACGATCCGCGCGCCGCTTTCGAGCGGGCGGCTTTTGCCGAAGCCGGGGAGAGCCTTGGGCGGCTTCTTATTGCCGATCTTGAGGTCTTTCAGCGTCAGGGCTTGGACAAGCTCGATGCACCGGCCATGTCCGCGCGCTATGCGCCTTTCGAGGGTACGGCGCTCGGCAAGGAAATCCTCGATTGGCTTGCCGGGCGATATGAATTCGACCCGGCCTGCCTGACGGACTAGACTGGCGGCAGGTTCATTACATTCCGGTCTTACCGGCTCTCTTTGCAGGTCTTGGGATATGCGGCGCTGGGTTTCGGCTTTTTTCTTTCTTCTGTCTTTCTGCGCAGCAGCCGCGCCTGCCGCGGCGAATGAGGGCATGGAATGGCGCTCGGGCGAGCGGCTTTACATGACCGGCAAGGATGTCGCGCTATCGGAAGATGTGGACGGCGCGCTTACCGCGCTCGGCGACCGGATCGTGCTCGGCAACGATACCGAAGTGACGGGCGATGTCTTCCTCGCCGGCCGTGTTGCGGTGATCGACGGGCGGATCGGCGGCAATCTGGAGGCGCGGGCGCCGCGGGTGCTGATCAACGGGCCCGTTGCAGGCAATGTCTCGGTCTGGGCGGATAAGCTCGAAATCGCAGCGGATGCGGATATTGCCGGCGATCTCTCCTTCTTCGTGACCTCGGAGCCCGATATCGACCCCGAAGCTTTCATCGGCGGGGATATTTCCGCACAGATTCTGGATAGCCCCATTTCCTTCGAGCGCCGCGCGCCGGAAGGCGAGAGCGGGGTGAATTACATCTTCCGCCTCAATTTTTCCTCCGCTGTCTTTCTCGGCTTCCTCGCCGCCATTCTGGCGCTGGTCGCCCCAGGCTGGACGAGCGCGGTGCAGGATGTCGGCCGGGCGACCCCGGCACAAGCCGTGGCCTACGGGGTCGGCTGGCTGCTCGGCCTGCCGCTGCTTGCGATCTTCGCCGCGCTCACCGTGGTCGGTATTCCGCTCGCCTTCATTCTGCTGCTGCTTTATGTGGCGGGCCTGGCGCTTGGCATGGTCATGTCTATCCATCTGGTGGGTGCCGGGGTTGTCGGCGCTTTCAATATAGATCTTGGCCGCCACCGGCGCATTCTGGCGGTGGTGCTCGGCGCGCTTATTCTGTGGGGCGTCGCGGGCCTGCCATTGATCGGCGGTGTGCTCTGGTTCGCGGCGGTCAGCGCCGGTGTCGGCGCGGTGCTGATGGCCGGGCGCTCGCGCTATCTGCTTTAAGGCTTTAAGCCTCTGGTTCCCGTTTGGCCAGAAGCGGCGGGCCGATCACTTCGGCAAACGTCTTTTTCAGCACGCTGTCCACTTCCGGCATGGAAACGGGCAGGCCGAGATCGACAAGGCTCGTCACGCCATGCTCTGAAATGCCGCAGGGCACGATGCCGCTGAAATGGTCGAGCTCGGGATCGACATTCAAGCTGATGCCGTGGAAGGACACCCATTTGCGCAGGCGGATGCCGATGGCCGCGATCTTGTCCTCCCGGCCGGCCCCAAGCTGCGGGCGCGCCACCCAGACGCCGACCCGGCCGTCGCGCACTTCGCCTTTGACGTTGAATTCGGCGAGCGCCGCAATCAGCCAGCGCTCGAGATCCTGCACGAAGGCCCGTACATCCGGCTTGCGCCGCTTCAGATCGAGCAGCACATAGGCAACCCGCTGGCCGGGCCCATGATAGGTATATTGGCCGCCCCGGCCCGTCTCATAGACGGGAAAGCGCTCGGGGGTAAGAAGGTCCGCCGGGTCCGCGCTCGTGCCTGCCGTATAGAGCGGGGGGTGCTCCAGCAGCCAGACAAGCTCCTCCGCCTCTCCCTCGGCAATGGCCGCCGCGCGCGCCTCCATGAAGCGCACCGCCTCCTCATAAGGGACGGGGGCATCGGAAATCTTCCATTCCGGCCCTTCAAGAAGGGGTGAGGGGGCAAAAGAATCCGGATTTGGAGAGGCTGGATTAACCATGTGGCAACCGCGGCATGAAATTCTGGGGCAGGTTCAGGAGCTGTCTTATGAGTGCATTAGAAGTTATGGAAAGCGTCACAGCGATTAACAAGGTCCATATCGAGATTTCGGTGGTCCTTGGCCGTTCCCGTATGCCTATCCACCAGCTTTTGAAAATGGGCCGCGGCGCCGTGATCGAGCTCGACGCCCAGCAGGATGAAGAAATCTGGGTCCTGGCCAATAATATCCCCATCGCGCGCGGGGAGATTGTGGTTCAAGGCGACAAGATTGCCGTGTCGATTACCGACAAAATCCGCAATTTCGAATCCATCGCTTAAACCTACCCGATAATTCTTTCGAAAACGCCCCTGCTGTGCATGAGGGTGGTCTCGCTGCCTCATATATAACACATTATAAGTGTTATATTTTCTATTCTACTTTCAAATATTGAATTATTCGGGAAAACAGCTTATCTGATTGTGCAATGGAAGCGACAGGGCTTTCATGATGGCACAGGATAGCCGCGATGCTGCCCATCAGCCTTGATTTGGATCTATGCCCGACAGTGCTGGTTGCCGCCGGTGAGGCGGGCGAAAAGCGTCTAGCGCTTTTGAAGGCGGGTGGCACCGGCAAGCTGCGGGTATTCAGCGCCGAGGCGGAAGGCCCGCTGGCAGAGGCTGCTGAGGGCCCTGAGGCGGACTTGGAAGCCGTTAAGGTGGCGCGGGTGGTGTTCGTCGCGGGGCTGCCCCGCGCCGAAGGCGAGCGTCTCGCCGCAGTGGCACGCGAAGCGGGCGCCCTCGTCAATGTGGAAGACGAGCGCGATCTCTGCGATTTCCATGTGCCGGCCCTGGTGCGCCGGGGCGACCTGATCCTGGCGATCCTGACGGGCGGCAAGGCGCCCGGCATGGCCCGCTTCATCAGGCGCTATTTGGAGAGAATTTTCGGCCCGGAATGGGCGGACCGGTTGGACGAAGTGGCTGCGCAGCGCCTGAAATGGCGCGCCGATGGGCTCTCGCTCCCCCAGGTCAGCGCGAAAACAGAACGCTTCATTGAAGATAAAGGATGGCTCAAATGACGCTAGCAACAGCGCAGACGCAGACCGTCGACCGCCGCGCCGCGGCCATGGACAGCGAGAATGTCACGTCTTCCGAATTGCTCCGGCTCCGGGAGAAATATGAAGGCCTGACCGGCGCGCCGCTTTTGGAGGCGCTGATCAAGGACGAGTTCCCGGGTGAGATCGCCGCGGTTTCGTCCTTCGGGGCGGAATCCGCCGTGCTGCTTCACATGATCTCGCAGATCGACCCGACAACGCCGGTGCTCTTTCTCAATACCGGCAAGCTCTTCGGTGAGACGCTGCGCTACCGCGACCGGCTGCAGGACAAGCTCGGCCTGACGGACCTGCGCGCCATCGGGCCTCATCCGGACGACCTGAACGCCAAGGACCCGGACGGCGTGCTTTGGAATACCGATGCCGACGATTGCTGCTTCATCCGCAAGGTGCTGCCGCTGGAACGGGGGCTGAAGCCCTTCCGCGCCTCGATCACCGGGCGCAAGCGCTTCCAGACCTCGACCCGTGCTGCCATGCACGCCATCGAGGAAGAAAAAGTGCGGATGGGCGAGGGCACCCGCTTCAAGATCAACCCGCTGGCCCTTTGGGACCTGGATGATCTGGAGGCTTATCTCGACAAGTACAAGCTGCCCCGTCATCCGCTGGTGAAAGACGGCTATCCCTCCATCGGGTGCATGCCTTGCACCAGCCGGGTGAAAGAGGGCGGTAGCTACCGGGACGGGCGCTGGGCCGGGCTCGACAAGGACGAGTGCGGTATTCACCTGCCCGGCAACACGGATGGCGACGGCATCTGATACCCTTCGATTTAAAGCGGCGGGCGGTGCGAAGAGGCTTGTGCAGCGCAAATCTATTTGTTACATCACCGCCACCAATCGTATGGCCTGCGGACGTGGCGGAATTGGTAGACGCGCAGCGTTGAGGTCGCTGTGGGGTAAAACCCGTGGAAGTTCGAGTCTTCTCGTCCGCACCAAACGATGAAAAAGCCGGGGAAACCCGGCTTTTTTCATGCGCGGCTTTCCCTATATCCTTGCTAACCGGAACTGGCGCCGCCGCCTGCTTTGTCGCAAACTAGGCGGGACGATTCGAGCGCGGCCGGGCTTTCTCAAGGTCCGGCCTTTTAGTGACCCTTTGCGCAAGGTGAGACGAATTGAGCGAAACAGCCGTCGCCAGACAAAGCGAAGAGCGTGACGATCCCTTGACCCCGCAATTCGTGCGGCAGGTGATCGATGCGCTCGATCGCGGGGACGGAGACCAGGTCCGCAATCTCATCGCCCCGATGCGCCCGGCGGATATCGCCGAGCTGCTCGATCTCATGCGCACGGATGAGCGGCGCGCGCTGGTGGAGATGCTGGGCCCGGAGCTGAAGCCCGAAGTGCTCTCCGAACTGGAAGAGGGCGTGCGCGATGAAGTGATCGCGCTGCTCGATCCGGGCGACATTGCCCAAGCGCTCGCCGAAATGGATTCGGACGACGCGGTTTATCTGCTCGAAGACCTCGACCAGCAAGGTCAGCAAGAAATCCTCTCGCAAATGCCGGCGGATGAGCGCGCAGCGCTCGAGCGGGCACTCGAATATCCCGAGGACAGTGCCGGCCGCCTCATGCAGCGCCATCTCGTGGCGGTGCCGCCCTTCTGGGATGTGGGCCATACGATCGACTATATGCGCGAGGCGGAAGACCTGCCCGACGAGTTCTATGAAATTTTCGTCGTCGATCCCGCGTACCGGCCCATCGGCACCGTGCCGCTTTACCGGGTGATGCGCTCTAAACGTCCGACGAAAATCTCGGACATCATGAATACCGAGCAGACACTGATCCGCGTCGATACCGACCGGGAGGAAGTTGCCCGGCTCTTTGAAAAATACGACCTGATTTCCGCCGCTGTGATCGACGAGAACGACCGGCTCGTCGGGGTGACGACGGTGGACGACATCGTCGAGGTGATCTCCGAAGAGGCGACCGAAGACATCCGGCTGATGGGCGGTATCGTCAACGAAGAAGCGGTGGGGGACAGCGTGGCGCTGACCGCGCGCAACCGTTTCTCCTGGCTCTTCGTCAATCTACTCACCGCCATTCTGGCTTCCGTTGTCATCGGGCTTTTCGATGCGACGATCGAGCAGATGGTGGCACTGGCGGTTCTCATGCCCATCGTCGCTTCCATGGGCGGCAATGCGGGCACGCAGACCATGACCGTTGCCGTGCGCAGTCTGGCAACGCGCGAGCTCGGTCCTTTGAATGCCTTACGCTTCATGCGCCGTGAATTGCTGGTGGGCGTCGTCAACGGGGTGCTCTTTGCACTGCTTATCGGCGTTGTCGGCGGCGTCTGGTTTCAGGATGCGATGCTCGGGATCGTGCTCGGAGCTGCCATGATTGTGAACATGGTGGTGGCCGCGGTTTCGGGTATCCTCGTGCCCATGGCGCTCGACCGGATGAATATCGACCCGGCGGTCGCTTCCAGTGTCTTCGTGACGACGATGACCGATGTCGTCGGTTTTTTTGCTTTTCTCGGCTTGGCCGCCATCTGGCTCATGTGAGCGCGGGCGGAAGGAGAATGTGATGCGTTTGGCAAGTGTGATTACGTCTCTCGTGCTCGTGAGCTTGGCAAGCGCCCCTGCCGCGCTTGCCGGCGCATGGCAGGACGGCGTGCCGATGAACAATGCCCGCGCTTTCTCATCAGCTGCCGTGCGCGGCGAAGACATTTATGTCGCGGGCGGCGCCGGCATTACCGCGCCGCAGAACAGCGTCGAGATTTACGACATGCTGGGCGACATCTGGCGCTCGGGCCCGGCGCTTCCCGAAGGGGTGCAGCAGGGCGCCATGGCAAGCCTCGGCGGGCTGATTTATCTTTCCGGCGGCTACCTGAAAGAGAGCAAGGGCGCGGATAATGCAAGCCTCTGGGTGCTCGATCCTTCGCTCGGCTTCTGGGTCAGCGGGCCGGACATGCCGGCACCCCGCGCCTGGCATGGCATGGCCGCGCTCGGCGGTAAGCTTTATGTTGTCGGCGGTGAGGGCGGCAGCGCGGCAAGCGTTCTGGTTTACGATCCGGGAACGGAAAAATGGTCCGTCCTTTCTGCGCCCCTGCCGCAGCCCCGCTCGGGCCTCGCGCTTGTGGCGCATAAGGGCAAGCTCTATGCGATCGGCGGGCGCTTGGCGAACGGTCAGATAACGGGCCGCGTCGATATTTACGACGTGGAAGCGGGGCGCTGGAGCGAAGGCCCGGCGCTTCCCGCGGCGCGGGCGGGACACGCGGCTGCCGTTTTCGGTGAGAATATTCACGTAGTGGGCGGCGAGCAGGCCTCACCTCCGCAAACCCATGCAACCCATTATGTGCTTGGCCCAGAGGGGCGCAAATGGCGTGAGGATGCGCCGCTGCCGACACCGCGCCATGGTCTTCTCCTGGTGCCGGGAAGGGGCGGGGTGGTCGCCATCGGCGGCGCCTCGGGCCCGGGTTTTTACACGGTCTTTACGGAGACGGATAGCGTCAACCGCTACCGCCCTTAATCACAAGCAAGCTGGTACACAGCTTCACGCATTTCAGACGAACGGGAGAATATTCCGATGAGCGCAGCTTATCCTTCACTCAATTTCGATCTCGGCGATACCGCCGACATGCTGCGCGAGACGGCACATAATTTTTCTCAAGACAAGATTGCCCCGCGCGCAGCTGATATCGACCGCACGAATGAATTCCCGAAAGAGCTTTGGCGTGAACTGGGCGGGCTCGGTCTTCTCGGCGTGACGGTGGAAGAGGAATATGGCGGTTCGGCCATGGGCTATCTCGAGCACGTCGTGGCGATGGAAGAGATCAGCCGCGGCTCGGCGAGTGTCGGCCTTTCCTACGGCGCTCATTCCAATCTCTGCGTCAATCAGATCCGCCGCATGGGCACCGAAGCGCAGAAGCAGAAATATCTGCCGAAGCTCGTCTCCGGTGAACATATCGGCGCGCTGGCCATGAGCGAGCCGGGCGCCGGCTCCGATGTTGTTTCCATGAAGCTGCGCGCCGACAAAAAGGGTGATCGCTATGTGCTGAACGGCAACAAGATGTGGATCACCAACGGCCCGGATGCGGATACGCTGGTCGTCTATGCCAAGACGGAGCCGGATGCCGGACCGCGCGGCATCACGGCTTTTCTCATCGAGAAAGGGTTTAAAGGATTTTCCACGGCGCAGAAGCTCGACAAGCTCGGTATGCGCGGCTCCAACACTTGCGAGCTTGTCTTTCAGGATTGCGAAGTGCCGGAAGAAAATATTCTCGGCAAGCTGAATGAAGGCGTGCGCGTGCTGATGAGCGGGCTCGATTATGAGCGCGTCGTGCTTTCCGGCGGTCCGCTCGGCATTATGCGCGCCTGCATGGATGCGGTGGTGCCCTATCTGCATGAGCGCAAACAGTTCGGCCAGGCCATTGGCGAGTTTCAGCTCATGCAAGGCAAGGTCGCGGATATGTACACGGTCATGAATGCAGCCCGCGCCTATGTGTATGCAGTGGCAAAGGCATGCGACCGGGGCGAGACGACACGCAAGGATGCGGCGGCCGCCATTCTTTATTCGGCGGAAAAAGCGACATGGATGGCGCTCGAAGCCATTCAGGCGCTGGGCGGCAACGGCTATATCAACGAATATCCGACGGGCCGCCTTCTGCGTGATGCCAAGCTTTATGAAATCGGCGCGGGCACCAGCGAAATCCGCCGCATGCTGATCGGCCGAGAGCTCTTCAGCGAAACGGCGTGAGGAACGGCAGGAAAACGCAAAGCGCTTTGCGCTTACCTCGCAAATAGTTGTTTCTTCTCTCCGCTTGCCCAAATAAGACCGGCATAAACCGGCAAGGAGTGCTCATGCGCGCGATTTTTTCCGAAGAGAATAATCTCATCATACCCACCTCCGATGCGGCAGGGCCTTGGGACCCCGGCATGCAGCACGGCTCGGCCCCGTCCTCGCTGATCGCGCGGGCGGCGGAGCGCTATATCGGCGATGAGGATTTTCTCGTCTCGCGGCTGACCATCGATCTGATGCGCCCGGTGCCGATTGCGCCGATGGATCTGCGCATCACGCCGATCCGTGAGGGACGGCAGATCAAGGTGCTCGATATCCGTATCGTGCAAGGCGGGAAAGAGACCGTCTGCGCCAGCGTGCTTGCCGTGCGCAAGCAGAAGGTCGATACGCCCGCGCTGAGCCAGCCGCCTGCGCTGGAGCTTCCCTATGCCGATGACATTCCCGAGGAGACGGGGGTCTTTTCCGGCACGAGCCCCTTTGTGAACGGGCTTTGGGTGCGTCAGGCCAAGGGCTCATTTCTTGAGCCGGGCCCCGCCGCGGTCTGGTACCGCTTTGTGCGGCCGATGATGGAGGGCGAGGAAATTAGCCCGCTCATGCGCGCGGTGGCGAGCGGGGATTTCTGCAACGGCCAATCCTCGGCGCTCGATTTCACGAAATGGACCTTCGTGAATGCGGACCTCACCATCGATCTTATCCGCTATCCGGAAGGCGAGTGGGTATTGCTCGATGCGGAAAGCTGGCTCGATGAGGAAGGGGGCTGCCTTGCCATGGGTAAGCTCGCCGATAAGAGCGGCTATTTCGGCACGGCAAGGCAGCATCTTGTGGTGAGGTCGCGTTAGGCGGCCTCCGGTTTCCTTTCGGCAAGGCGCATGAGCTGAAAGAGCGGCGGCGCAATCGCCCCGATATAAAGCGCGATGATGAGCGTGCGCAGGTAACCTGCCGCAATGTCGCCAAGGCCGATGGCCGCGGCGGCTTTCCCCCAGGCGGCCGAGAGCGCGAAGAGCCCGATGATGCCGACAAGGCCCGAAAGGCCGCGTGCCCACCATTCGCTCCGGGGCTGAAAGGCGATGAAGTTCTTGTCCGCAAGGACCGCCAGCCACCAGCCGGCCAGCAGCGCGCAAATGGCAAAAGCCTCGCTCGGCCCGCCCGGCCAGAAGAACCAGGCCGCCCCATGCAGAATGGCCAGCAGCACGAGCTGGAAGCTCCAATGCAGATTGTGCCAGCGGTGATCATGGGCCCGCAGGAACCAGACGAAAGCGCCCAGTACCACAATCCCGATGGCCCAGCCCGCCAGAATGTCCTCCACATCGTGAACGCCGAGATAGAGCCGGGAAAAGGCGATCCCGGCAATCATGATGCCTGCGCCGATCCAGGCCCAGGTCTGGCGGACACTCAGCGCCAGAAAGCCCCAGGTCGTGAGCGACACCTGGGCATGGCCCGAGGGCATGCCGTAGGATTCGCCCACTGCATGGTCGAGGCGGAAGGCATCTGCTGGGCGCGGGTCCTGCCAGAAGTCCTTCAAAAATGCATTGATCAATGCGGAAATGCCGACCAGCACGGCAAGCCGGGCGAACACCGTCTTGCCCAGCATCCAGTACCCGAGCGCCAGAAGAATGATGTAAAACGTGGTGTATCCGGCCCAGGTGAAGGCTTGGAACACCGGCGTCGCCATGTCGCTGCGCAGCGGCAGCACCCAGCTTAAATCGTGAAGAAAGCTCTCCAACCCCGCTCTCCCTCTTTTTTATTTTTTGGTGTAGGGTCTCGCCCCAAACGGTACCGACCATATCAGTGAGGTTTGCATATGTCCCAGTCCGAACGCGATCCGATCGTCATCGTCTCTGCCGCGCGCACGCCGATGGGCGGGTTTCAGGGAGCTCTGGCGCCGCTTTCGGGCCCTGAGCTCGGCACCATCGCGGTGAAGGAAGCCGTGTCGCGGGCAAAGCTGGGCGCTGGCGATGTGGATGAAGCGTTCATGGGCTGTGTGCTGCCCGCAGGCGCCAAGCAGGCGCCGGGCCGCCAGGCGATCCGCAATGCGGGCCTCGAAGACGGCACGGCCTGCTCGACCATTAACAAGGTCTGCGGCTCGGGCCTCAAAGCGGTGATGCTGGCGCATGACGCCATCGCGCTCGGCCGGGGCGAGGTGATGATCGCGGGCGGCATGGAAAGCATGACCAATGCGCCGTACCTCCTGCCCAATGCTCGCGGGGGCATGCGCATGGGCCACGGCGAGGTGAAGGATCACATGTTCCTCGACGGGCTGGAAGACGCGTATGAAGGCACGGCCATGGGCGTTTTCGCCGAGGCGACCTCGCAGCATTATCAGTTCACCCGCGAGGCGCAGGACGCTTACGCCATCGAGTCGCTCACCCGCGCACAAAAAGCAACGAAGGACGGTTCTTTCGCGCCGGAAATTGCGCAAGTAACGGTGAAGACCCGCAAAGGCGAAAGCGTGGTGAAAGACGACGAGCAGCCGCTGAAAGCCGACCCCTCCAAGATCCCGAATCTGAAGCCTGCCTTCGCCAAGGACGGCACGGTGACGGCGGCAAATTCCAGCTCCATTTCGGACGGGGCCGCCGCGCTCGTTCTCATGCGCCTGTCGGAAGCGGAAAAGCGCGGGCTGACGCCGCTTGCCGCCATTCGAGGGCAGGCCGGCCATGCGCAGGAACCGGCCTGGTTCACCACCGCGCCGGTGGGCGCCATGAAAAAGCTTCTGGAGCGCACGGGTTGGAGTGCGGGTGACGTCGATCTTTACGAGATCAACGAAGCCTTTGCCTGCGTCACCATGGCGGCGATGCAGGAGCTCGATCTGCCTCATGACAAGGTGAATGTGTTCGGCGGCGCCTGCGCCCTCGGTCATCCCATCGGCGCGTCGGGCGCGCGCATTCTCGTGACCCTGCTCAACGCGCTTGAAAAGCGCGATGCCAAGAAAGGTGTGGCTTCCTTGTGCATTGGCGGCGGCGAAGCCGTGGCCCTTGCGGTGGAACGGCTGCAATAATGGATGGAACGCGCGGAGATCACGGCGGCTAACGCCAAGGCCTGGGACGAGGCGGCGCCTTATCATGCCAGGCATAATCAGGAACGCCTTCTTGCCTCGTTCCGCACGCCCGGTTTTTCGTGTCTCGATGCCACCGAAACCGCGCTTCTGACCCGCGCCGGCATTGCCGGCAAGCGCGTTGCCCAGCTTTGCTGCAATAATGGCCGCGAGCTTTTATCGCTTGAAGCGCTGGGCGCGCGCGGCTGTGCCGGTTTCGACATCTCGGCTGAATTCATTGCCCAGGCAAACGAGCTGAAGGCAGCGGCCGGCGCCGAGGCGGAATTTATCGCCAGCGACATTTACGAGATCGGGCCGGAACATGACGGCGCTTTCGATCTCATTTATATCTCCATCGGCGCGCTCTGCTGGATGCCGGACCTTGCCGCTTTCTTCGCGGTGGCGGCCCGTCTTGCCGCGCCGGGCGGCCAGCTTTTCCTCTATGACAAGCACCCCATCATCGACATGTTCGAGCCGGGGCTTGAAGGGGAGGCGGCCTTCACGCCCGTCCATTCTTATTTCCGCCGGGAACCTTTTGCCGAAGCGGACGGGCTCGATTACTGGAGCGGGCAGGCCTATGAGGGCGCGGTGCATTATTCTTTCCCGCACCCGCTGTCGGATGTTTTCAATGCAGTGATCGGGGCGGGTTTCGTCATCCGGCATTTCGAAGAATATGCCCATGACATTGCTGTTGCCTGGCACAAATACGAAGAGCGGGACGCACAGTTCCCGCTCTCCTATACGCTGCTTGCAAGCAAGAACGCTTAATCGCCGCGCGCGGCCATCGCTTCCTCGAAGAACTTCCAGATTTCTTCCGGCCCGTTAATGTCATGGGCGGTGGGGCCGAGGAGGCGCGGCATGCGCTGATCGGGATGCGGGATCGTGTGGCCGCCGCCGATCAGCGTCAGATTGGCGACCGGCGGTTTGCCGGGGTCTTTCCAGGCGATTTCCGCGGCCCGTGTGCCATCGTCCACCGTGTCGTCGTAGTGAACGGCTATGGTGGTGTCCTGACCGGCTTTCTTTGCCCAGAACTCGGTCGTGGCTTCGGTGGAAAGCACCATGCCCCGGTTGCCCGTGCCGAAAAGCGAAACAGTGCCGCCCGCATAAGGATTGACTGGGTCCGCCGTGCCGTTCATCACCAGCACCGCCGTGCTGCCCGGCTGTTCGGTGCAGTCCATATTGCTCTCTGCGGGCAGATTTGCGGCAATGGCGGCAATGCCGGTCATGGCTTCGGGCACTTCGAGCGCCAGCCGGTAGGCCATGTGCCCGCCATTCGAAAGGCCGGTGGCAAAGAGCTTGGGCGTGCCATGCGGGCTCCCGTGCTTTTCGGCAATGGCCAGCAGAAAGCCCACATCGTCGATATTTTCCTCATTCGCCGCGTAAGGGCCCGCCGCGCGGCAATCGTTCCAGTGCCGCTCATAGCCGTCCGGATAAACGACGAGCGCGCCATGGGTATCGGCGATCTTGTCGAACTCATAGGCGGTCAGCGCGCGGATGCGGTCTCCGTCTCCGTCCGAGCCGTGCAGCACGAAAATCACCGGCGGGTCGGCGGCAACTTCCTTCGGTGTATAGAGCCGGTAGCTGCGCTCCTTGCCGCCATGGGCAAGCGTGTGGCCGGTGAGCGCGCCTTCAAGGCGCGGCTCGGCCACAAGGTCGGTGCCCAGGTAATATTGATACATCACCCCGATGGCGATGATGACGATCAGAAGCGTAACGGCGATGATTTTAAGCGCGCGCATGGGTCAGGCAGCTTCCTTTGCAAGACAGGCTTTGACGTGCTCGGCCAAAGCGATGAGGCCGTTGAGGGGGCGGATCAGCACTTCGATATGCTGAAGGCGGCCTTCGCCATCCACCGTGATCCGGTCGATGCCCTTGAGCTGGGTTTCGCCGATGCGCGCCTCGAATTCGAGAATCATCTCGCGCCCGTCGACCCACTCTTTTGTGTAGCGGAAATCCTCGAAACCCTCGTTCACCGCCGTTAGAATGGCCGCCACATAGGCTTTAGACTGTTTGGGCTTGAAATAAGCGGGGGAGGAAATCGAGGCGTTTTCGGCGAGCAAACCGTCCAGAAGAGCCGGATCGGGCTTTTTCATGTACCCGTGCCAGCGGTCCAGAAAAGTCTTGGCTTCAGCTAACATGTGGCTATGCTCCCCCCCAAAGTAGTTAGTGTCACGAACTATTCTACCACGCGCCGCCAGAACGATAAACGGAGGCATGCGGCAAATGGCCGTTCTTAAAAGCTCCATCTCGACCCGCGATGAACGTTATCAGGAAAACCTTGCCAGCATGCAGGGGATTCTTGAAGACCTTTCCCGCCAGCGTGAAAAACATGCAAGCGGCGGCGATCAGCGCTCACGTGAACGCCACGTTTCACGCGGCAAGCTTTTACCGCGCGAACGGGTGATGGGATTGATCGATCCCGGCACGCCTTTTCTCGAACTTTCGCCCATGGCCGCCTACGGGCTTTATGGCGGGGACATTCATGCGGCAGGCATTATCACAGGTATAGGCCGCGTCTCGGGGCAGGAATGCGTCATCGTCTGCAACGATGCGACGATCAAGGGCGGCACCTATTATCCTGAAACGGTGAAGAAGCATTTGCGCGCGCAGGAAGTCGCGCTGCAGAACCATCTGCCCTGCATCTATTTGGTGGATTCGGGCGGCGCGAACCTGCCGAACCAGGCCGACATCTTTCCGGATAAAGAGCATTTCGGGCGGATCTTTTTCAACCAGGCCAATATGTCCGCCAAGGGCATTCCGCAAATCGCGGTGGTTATGGGCTCGTGCACGGCGGGCGGGGCCTATGTGCCGGCCATGTCGGATGAGACCGTGATCGTGCGCCAGCAGGGCACGATCTTTCTGGGCGGCCCGCCGCTCGTAAAAGCGGCGACGGGTGAAGTAGTCAGCGCCGAGGATCTGGGTGGGGCTGACGTTCATTCGCGTAAAAGCGGCGTGACGGACCATTACGCCCAGGATGACACCCATGCGCTTGCCATTACGCGGCGCATTGTTGCGACTTTGAACCGGAAGAAGAGCATTGCCATTCCGCTCAGCGCGCCGCGCGAGCCGCTTTACGATCCGGCGGAGCTGAATGGCATCGTGCCTTATTCGCTTTCCATCCAATATGACATCCGCGAAGTCATTGCCCGGCTGGTGGATGGTTCGGAATTCGACGAATTCAAAAAGCTTTACGGCACGACGCTGGTGACGGGTTTTGCTCATATTCACGGTTATCCCGTGGGCATCATCGCCAATAACGGCATTCTCTTTTCGGAGTCCGCGCTTAAAGCCGCGCATTTCATCGAGCTGTGCTGCCAGCGGCGCATTCCGCTGCTTTTCCTGCAGAACATTTCCGGCTTCATGGTGGGCCGCCAATATGAAACGGGCGGCATCGCCAAGGACGGGGCGAAGATGGTGACGGCGGTCGCCTCCGCTCAGGTGCCGAAATTCACCGTGCTTGTCGGCGGCTCTTACGGCGCGGGCAATTACGGCATGTGCGGGCGGGCCTATTCGCCGCGTTTCCTTTATGCCTGGCCGAATTCGCGCATCTCCGTTATGGGCGGGGAGCAGGCGGCGAGCGTCCTTGCCACGGTCAAGCGGGACGGCATGGAAGCGCGCGGGGAAAGCTGGAGCGCGGAAGACGAAGACGCCTTCAAGGCGCCCATTCGCGGGCAATATGAGGAAGAGGGGCATCCATATTTCGCCACCTCGCGGCTTTGGGATGACGGCATCATCACGCCGGAGGAAACCCGCCGCGTCATGGCGCTCTCCCTTTCCGCTTCGCTCAACGCGCCCATTCCCGAAACCCGCTTCGGCGTCTTCAGGATGTGAGGTTTCATGTTCAATTCCCTGCTCATAGCCAACCGGGGCGAAATTGCCGTGCGCGTCATGCGCACCGCGAAAGCCATGGGTCTGCGCACGATCGCTGTTTTCTCCGATGCCGACCGCGACGCGCTGCATGTGGCGCTGGCGGATGAGGCCTATTACATCGGCCCGTCGCCTGCGAATGAAAGCTATCTCGTTGCCGAGAAGATTCTGGATGTCGCCAGAAAATCGGGCGCGGAGGCTATTCACCCCGGCTACGGTTTTCTCTCCGAAAAAGCCGCCTTTGCGGACGCCTGCGCCAAGGCGGGCATTGTCTTTGTCGGCCCGCCCGCCAGTGCCATCAAGGCGATGGGGCTGAAAGATGCGGCAAAGGCCCTGATGGAAAAGGCGGGCGTGCCCGTCGTGCCCGGCTACCACGGGGACAATCAGGACCCGGCTTTCCTGAAAGCGGAAGCAGAGAAGATCGGCTATCCCGTCCTCATCAAAGCGGTGGCGGGCGGCGGCGGCAAGGGCATGCGCAAGGTCGAGGCGGCGGCGGAGTTCGACAAAGCGCTGCAATCGGCACAGCGCGAGGCCGCGTCCGCGTTCGGCGATGAGCGCGTGCTGATCGAAAAATTCGTCACGCAGCCCCGCCATATCGAAATTCAGGTCTTCGCGGATTCTCACGGCGAGGCGGTTTATCTTTTCGAGCGCGACTGCTCCTTGCAGCGCCGCCACCAGAAAGTGCTGGAAGAGGCACCGGCGCCCGGCATGCCCGAAGACATGCGCCAAGCCATGGGCGAGGCGGCGGTCGCCGCGGCCAAGGCCATCGGCTATGAAGGGGCGGGCACGATCGAGTTCATCGCCGATGCCTCGGGCGGGCTCAGCGCGGATAAATTCTTCTTCATGGAAATGAATACCCGCCTCCAGGTGGAGCATCCCGTGACAGAGATGATCACCGGCGAGGACCTTGTCGAGTGGCAGCTGCGCGTTGCCGCAGGCGAGCCCTTGCCCGCGATGCAGAGCGATCTTGAAATTCAGGGCCATGCCATTGAGGCGCGGATTTACGCCGAAGACCCGGCGAAGAAATTCTTCCCTTCCACCGGCACGCTGCACCGGCTGCGCCTTGCCGAGGAAACCGACTTCGTGCGCATCGACACGGGCGTGCGCGAGGGCGATGCGGTCTCGATGTTTTACGATCCCATGATCGCCAAGCTTATCGTCTGGGATGAAACGCGCGAAGGGGCGCTGCGCCGCCTAAAAACCGCGCTTGAGGAAACCCAGATCGCCGGGCTGAAAAGCAATGTCTCCTTCCTTGCCGCCGTGGCGGGTAACAAGGCTTTCGGGGACGGGGAAATCGACACGGGCTTTATCGACCGGCATCTGGACGCGCTGGTGCCTGCGGGAGCGCGCCCCGGTGCGGATGTCCTTGCGCTTGCCGCGCTGCATGAGGTTTTGGCGCGTGAGGAAGGGCCGGAAGAACTTGCTCTTCTCGGGGAGGATTATCATTCCCCCTGGGCGCTTAAAGACGGCTGGGTGCTGGGCGGGGCGCGCACCGAGCGCTTGAGGCTGCTTTTCGGCGGGGAGGTGCTGGAACTTGAGTTGCGGGCCCATCGCCATGGCTGGCAGGTGACGGCGGAAGACCAGCATCTTTATGTGGAAGGCAGTCTCGATGAAGACGGCACGCTTCACGCGCTTGTGGATGGTAAGCGGCTTTCTGCCGGTGTAATCGAGCTGAAAGACGGCTTTACTCTGATGTGGCGCGGCGCGGCTTTCGAGTTCGCGCGGCCCAATCCGCTCGATGTCGATCTTGCCGATGAGGCGGGCAGCGGCGCGCTCACCGCGCCCATGCCGGGCAAGATCATTCAGGTGCTTGCCAAAGCCGGCCAGAAGGTGCGTAAAGGTGATGCGCTCATCGTGCTGGAGGCCATGAAGATGGAACAGACACTGCAGGCGGCGGGCGAAAGCACGGTCGGCGCGGTGAATGTCGAGGCGGGGGATCAGGTCGAAGGGGGCGCCGTCTTGCTGACCTTCGAGGAGAATGCGTGACACTGCATCTGATCAAATTATGCGTTGGCGTTGAGGAGCCGGACGAACTGGTGAAATGGCAGGCCATGCGCCGCCAGCAAAAGCGCGAGGCGGGCCTGCCTGACGTCATCGCCCATATCACCCGCATGGTGCCGAAACGCGCCGACGAGCTTCTGGACGGCGGCTCGCTTTACTGGGTGATGAAGGGCTCCATCCGTTGCCGCCAGCGGCTTTTGGACGTCGAAACTTTTACCGATGAAGAAGGTATCCGCCGCTGCCGTCTGGTGCTCGACCCGGAAGTTGTGCAAACAGAACTGCGCGCCCGGCGTCCCTTCCAGGGCTGGCGCTATCTGAAGGTGGAAGATGCGCCGGAAGATATCAGCGGTGAAGGCGAGGCGGGCGACATGCCCCCTGAAATGCGCGCCGAACTACGCGCGCTCGGGCTGCTTTAAGTAGTTCTCTCTCTCTCGTCACCCTCGGGCTCGACCCGAGGGTCCATGCGGCCTTTTCGGCAAGCTGAAACGCTTTGTGGACCCCGGCTCGGGGGCCGGGGTGACACGCGTGCGATAAGGTATGCGCCTTGCCTTTCAACGCACACAAACCGTCACCCCGGGCTCGTCCCGGGGTCCATGGAAGGCGGCGCCATGTGAAGGTGTGGCGGCCTTTCATCCCACCGGCATATTGTCGATCAGCCGCGTCTTGCCGATCCGGGCCGCGACGAGAATGCGTGCGGGCACATCGGGTTTGTCGCCGGCAAAGGGCTCCAGCGTCTCGGCGTTGCGCACTTCCAGGTAATCGACGCTTTGAAAGCCCGCTTCCTTGATCGCTGTAATACCCGCTTCCGTCGCTGCCGCAATGGGCGCGCCTTTGGCAACCGCATGGGCGGTTTCGCGCAGGATGACATTGAGCTTGCCGGCGGATTGGCGTTCCTCGGCGCTCAGATAGGCATTGCGGGAGGAGCGGGCGAGGCCGTCTTCCTCGCGGTGCGTCGGCCCGCCGATGATTTCCACCGGGATATTGAGATCGCGCACCATGCGTTTGATGGTGAGAAGCTGCTGATAGTCTTTCTCGCCGAACACTGCCTTGTCGGGCAGTACCGCGAGCAGGAGTTTCGTGACGACCGTCGCCACCCCGGCAAAATGGGTGGGCCGCGCCGCGCCGTCGAGATCTTCCGTCACGCCCATGACATGCACGCTCGTTGAAAAATCGGGTGAATACATTTCCGCCGCGCTGGGCGCGAAGATGAGATGGGCGCGGGCGGAAAGCTTTTCCGCATCCGCCGCTTCCGTGCGCGGATAGGCTTCGAAATCCTCACCGGGGGCGAACTGCGTCGGATTGACGAAGATCGAAACGACGACGCGGTCCGTATCCGCGCCCGCCAGATCGACCAGCGAGAGATGGCCTTCATGAAGCGCGCCCATGGTGGGCACGAAGCCGACACGCAGACCCTCCTTGCGCCAGGCGTTCACCGTTTCGCGCAACTCCGCGATGGTGCGGGCGACCGGAATTCCATATTGCATGTCGAGCGCCATCACTCTCTCCCCAAAGGCCGTTCAACCGGGCCGGACCATACATAATCGCCGAGCGCGGGACAATTGAACTTGAAGGCCGGGCGGCTCAGCTCAGATCGCCGTCGATCGCCTTTTGGAAAAGCGTTTCATAAGCGCCCTGATCCATCTCCACCGGATTGCCGCCATTCGAGGGGTCCTCCAGCGCCATGGCGGCAAGGCGGGGAATAAGATCACTTGTCACGCCGATTTCGGCGAGTGTCGCCGGAATGCCGATCTTCTGGCGCAGCTCCACCACCCAATCGAGGAAGCCCGCGAAATCCTGGCGCGGCAGATCGAGATACCGCGCCAGCGCATCGATCTTATAGGCAATGGCGCGCCGGTTATGGAGCAGCACATAAGGCATGACGACGGCGTTGGTGAGCCCATGATGGGTGCCGCAAAGAGAAGAGCAGGGATGGCTCATCGCATGCATCGCGCCGAGCCCTTTTTGAAAGGCGACCGCGCCCATGGAGGAAGCGGCCATCATGCGGGCGCGGGCAGCGACGTTCTCCCCGTCCTTCACTGCTTCGGGCAGCCAGCGGTGCACCAGGCGCATGGCTTCGAGCGCAATGCCCTGGCTCATCGGGTGCCAGATGCGGCTTGAATAAGCTTCAAGGGAATGGGAGAGCGCGTCCATGCCCGTTGCCGCCGTGATGGCGGCGGGCAGGGCGCAGGTCAATTCCGGATCGCAGATCACTTCCACGGGCAGCATTTTCGGGTGGAAGATGATTTTCTTCGTGTGATCGCGCTCGTCGGTGATGACGGCGGCGCGGCCCATTTCAGAGCCCGTGCCCGCAGTGGTCGGCACGGCAATGACGGGCGCGATCCCGCTCGCGTCGGCGCGGGTCCACCAGTCCTCCCGGTCCTCGAAATCCCAAAGCGGGCGCGTCTGCCCGCTCATGAAGGCAATGGCCTTGCCCGCATCGAGCGCGCTGCCGCCCCCGAAAGCGACCACCCCGTCATGGCGGCCTGCGCGGTAGGCGGCAAGGCCCGCTTCCACATTCGCGCCCACCGGGTTGCCTTGAATGGCTGAAAAGAGAGCAGGCGAAAGCCCGGCCTCTTCCAGATCGTTCAGCGCGGCGGCGATCATTTCATGCCCTGCAAGGCCCGGATCGGTGACGATAAGCGGATGGCGCAGGCCGTGCGCGTCGCAAACGGTGCTGAGCTCCTTGATCCGCCCGGCGCCGAACCGTGTGGCCGTGGGGTAGGACCAGGCCGCCTGAAGGGAAATATAAGGATCGTCCATCTGTCGCTGTCCGGAAGGTTGAGTGCCGCCCGTGGCACTGTGCTAGGCTTTCATGCAGGCTGCATGGAGGGGAGTATCGCAGCCGGAAGCGAAGCTGAAAAGGGAGGAGAGGATATGGGGCAGAAACTTGCCAAGGCGGTGCTTGCGGGGCTCGTCCTCCTGCATGCCGGGCTGCTTGTTTGGGCGTTGATGGGCACGGCGGAGCTTCTGCTTGGCGACGTGCCGTGGACGCCCGTCGCCAATCCGCTTTTCCCGCCGCTCATGCTGGCCGGACACTGGCTCTCCGTGCTTTACACATCCATCGTCTTTCTGCTCGGCACTTTCTATCGCTGGCCGCTTACACCGCCTGCCACCGTTGCGGGCTATGGCGCGATGGCGTTGGTCTGCCTGATCGAGACGACGCAGTTTCTGGTTCATGATGGGCGCTGGCTCGCCATGGCGCTGGAATATGCGGCCTATATTGCAATCACGCTCTTTCTCTTCGGCTCGGGCACGATGCGGGATTATTTCGGACGGTCGGCGAGCACCTGAGATACGCCTCAGGTCTTCGTGCGCAGGTGATAGGATTTCGGCCGCGTCAGCGCTTCATAGCCAAAGGGCGAGAGTGTGCAGCCATGGCCTGAGTCCCTGACGCCCGTCCAGGCGAGATAAGGATCGAGATAATCGCACCGGTTCATGAAAACCGTGCCGGTCTCGACGCCGTCGCCGAGCCGGATGGCGGCTTCTTCGTCTTCCGTCCAGATGGAGGCGGTGAGCCCGTAAGGGCTGTCATTCATCAGCTGCAGCGCGTCTTCATCGGAGGCGACTTTCATGATGCCGACGGCAGGCCCGAAGGTCTCGTCCCGCATCAGGCTCATCTTATGCGTGACATCCGTCAGCACATGCGGGGAGAGATAGGCGGTGCCGGGGCGGGAAGCGGGAAACTCCGCCTCGTCGATCAGCGAGCGCGCGCCGGCGCGGACCGCGTCCGTGATCTGCCCGCGCACGAATTCCGCCGCCCCCGGCCGCACCATGGGCCCGAGCGTCGTTTCAGGGTCCAGCGGATCGCCCAGCACATATTGGCGGGTCAGGCTCTCGAAGGCGTCGATGAAGTCCTCATAGAGTTTTTCATGCACATAAATGCGCTCGATGCCGCAGCAGGATTGGCCGGAATTGAAGAAGGCGCCGTCCACCAGCCCTTCCACCGCGTGGGTAAGGTTCGCATCGGCGCGCACATAGGCCGGGTCCTTGCCGCCAAGCTCGAGCCCCACACCGATGAAGCGCCCCGTCGCCGCCCGCTCGATGGCCGCGCCCCCGCTCACCGAGCCGGTAAAGGCGACATAATTCACATCCGGATGGGCGACGGCCTTCGCCGTCGTTACATGGTCCATATGGACGATCTGGAAGATGCCGTCCGGCGCGCCCGCTTTTTCCATAGCAAGCGCCAGGCGCTCGGCGCAAAGCGGTGTCTGGTGGGACATTTTCAGAACCACACTGTTGCCGGCCATGAGCGCGGGGACAATGGAATTGACGGCGATGAGATAAGGATAGTTCCAGGCGGAAATGGTAAGCACGACGCCCAGCGGCGCGCGTTTGATATAGCGTGTGAAGCCCTCCTTGGCGGGAGGCACGTAAGGAGAAAGCGCTTCTTTCGCAAGGCCGATCATCGCCCGCGCGCGTTCTTCGAAGCCTGCAACCTCACCCGCGCCAAAGGCAACGGGCCGGCCCATCTGCCAGGCAAGTTCGGGCACGATCTCGTCTTTCATCGCGCAAAAGGCATCGACGAAACGCGTGCAAAGATGCGCGCGCTCTTCCAGGGGCACTTTCGACCAGGCCTGCTGGGCTTTCTTGGCCGAGTGAAGCAGAGCAATGACGGCGCGCTCATCCGCCAGCTCCCGCTCGGCGTAAAGCGACCCATCGGCAGGGGATATGACTTCGAGCTTCTTCGTCATCCGCGTTCGAACCCTCGCATCAGCTCCCAGTCCGTTATACGGCGCTCATACTCATATTGTTCCCAGCGTCCCGTATGAAGGTAATGCTCGATTACCTCGTCGCCGAAGGCAGCGCGCAGCATTTTTGAGCCCTCCAGCGCGCTCAGCGCATCGCGCAAATTGCGGGGGAGGGAGGGAATACCTTCCTTCGTGTATGCATCACCCTGAAATTCATCACCTAGCTCCAGCTTCCGCTCGATGCCGTCTAGCCCGGCGGCAAGAATGGCCGCATAGGCCAGATAGGGATTAAGGTCCGCGCCGCCCACGCGCGTTTCCACCCGCGTGCCGGCCCCGTGCCCCAAAACGCGCAGTGCCGCCGTTCTGTTGTCCCGGCTCCAGACGGCATTGGTCGGTGCGAAGGAGAGATTGGCAAAGCGCTTATAAGAATTGACGTATGGGGCGAGGAAATAGCTGATCTCCTGCAGCGCGCTGAGCTGGCCCGCAATGAACTGTTTGAAGAGCGGCGTCATCCCGCCATCCTTTTCAGGTTTGAAAAGCGGCGTGTCGTTCTTCGCATCCCAAAGCGAGGAATGGATATGGCAGGAGTTTCCCGCCAGATCGTAATGCCACTTCGCCATGAAGGTGACGGACTTGCCGTGCAGATGGGCGATTTCCTTGATGCCATTTTTCAAGATCACATGCCGGTCCGCCATGTCGAGCGCTTCGGCATAACGCACATTGACTTCTTCCTGGCCCGGCCCCCATTCACCTTTCGAGTTTTCGACGGGAATGCCTGCGCCTTCCAGCCCGTTGCGGATGGCGCGCATCACGCCTTCTTCCTTCGATGTCTGGAAGACGTGATAATCCTCGATATACCAGGAGGCGGTTTGCAGGCCTTGGTAGCGCTTTTCATGCGCCTCGCGGTAGCTGTCGTCGAAGAGAAAGAACTCAAGCTCTGAGGCCATTTTGGCCGTCATGCCTTTTTCGGCCAGACGCTTCAGCTGCTTCTTGAGGACGGCGCGCGGCGCGGTGGGAATATCCTCGCCGTTGTGATCCAGCGTGTCACAGATCACCAGTGCCGTGCAGGGCAGCCAGGGAATGCGCCGCAAGGTGGAAAGATCCGGCTTCAGCGCAAAGTCGCCATAGCCTTTTTCCCAGCTTGCCGAGCGGTAGCCGGGCACCGGCTCCATATCCATGTCGACGGTGAGCAGGTAATTGCAGCTATGGGATTCCTTGATGGCGCTATCGAGGAAGAAGCTGCCCGTCATGCGTTTGCCGACAAGCCGGCCCTGCATATCCGGCATGCAGGTAATGACCGTGTCGATCTCTCCCGAGGCGACGAGATCGGATAATTGATCGACGCTGAGCATTCCCCGCATGACCCCTCCTGATCCGCCTCTATGGAAGGCGGCGCTAGTTCTTGCCGCTGCCCGATGCGGTGTTGCAGCAGCCGGCATAGAAAGGCCCGCCGCTGATGGTGATGAATGTTTCGTATGGAAAGATGATGTCGGACATGCCGTCCGAACATTGATTGGTGCGCCGGACGATGATGGAGACGGGCTTGTCCCCGGCTTCCGTGCGCGCGTCGATCGCCCAGGCGGTGGACATTTGCGGCGATTGGCGGGCCGGGGAAAGATCGATCTTCAAGGGCCCGTCGGCGAGCGAATCGAGCACCGTCTCACGGCCTTTTAAAAGCATCCCCCAAAAAGGTTCGGTGCCCGCGCAGCTCAAGGGTTCCAGAAAAACGCTGGTGCCGGAGGTGCTGCCGGTGATTTCAGGGTCCGGTGTGATCTGGCGCGGCGCGCCCGCTGCTTGCGCCCGGTCGCGCACAAGAAAGTGACTGTTCACCCAGCCCGTCACATCGCGGTACATGATTTCCCGCCAGATGTAATCGCCGCGTTTGGCGGTGCGGCCCGTCGCCTCGATGCCCCGCGCATCCGGCGGAACGGCGCCGACTTTTGCCGCATAAGGATCGGGCACGATGCGCATGTTCAAAACATCGTCGCTTTCCACCCGCACGACGCGGAAATGGGCTTTCTGCTCATCGGCTTCTGCCGCCTCGGCAGCGGGAAATGTAAAAGCGGGAAGGCCCGCGCAAAGGGCAAAGAGAAACCCTGCAAGAAAACTCGCGATTGGGCGGCGCATCATCATGACAAACAAATCCGGCTCCGTTTCGGCGGCGGTGAATCGCCCGCGCTGTTTCAGTTTAACGGCTGGCAGGCCCCCAGCAAGCAGCGCCTGCATTTGCGCTTCGATGTCCCAGTATCGCCGCTTTTAAAGAAGCGGGGATAAGTGCCGGGCCAAATGTCGGCCGGCGGCTGGGAATGGGAGTTTCCTGCGGCTTGCCCCTCCTGCGCGGCGGTGTCCGGCGCGCGCGATGCCGGTTGACTTGCCAAATGGGTCACAACAAACTCCGCCGCCCGTGGCAGTATCGGGGTTGTGAGTCGGGGTAAGGGCATGGTGGACGGGCAGAACGGCGCGCTGGAAACGGCGGCGCAGGAGACGCGGGACGAAGGACCCGTTGAAACGGGGGAGAGAGGCCGCATGCAGGGCGAGCAGGGGCCAGGCGAATCTCAGACAAAAAGCGGGCGCAGCCGCCGCGCGCATGTCATCGTGCTCGGCAACGAAAAAGGCGGCTCAGGCAAGACCACCAGCGCCATGCATGTCATCGCCGTTCTCTTGCAGGAAGGCTTCCGCGTCGCCTCCATGGACCTCGACAGCCGCCAGCGCTCCTTGAGCCGCTATGTGGAAAACCGCGCGGCCTGGGCGCAGTCGAATGGCGTGCGCCTTGCCATGCCCGATCATCAGGTGATCGAGCTTTCCGATAAGGAGACCGTCGCCGAGCGCCAGGAAGATGAGCGCGAGCGCTTTCAGGCGAGCCTTGCCCGTGCCTCCGCTTCGCATGATTTCGTGGTGATCGATTGTCCGGGGTCGGACTCTTTTCTCTCCCGGCTCGGCCATGCGGTCGCCGATACGCTCATCACGCCGATGAATGACAGTTTCGTCGATTTCGATCTGCTGGCCCGTGTCGACCCGCAAACCTATGAGATCAAGGGGCCCAGCGTTTATTCGGAAATGGTCTGGGAAAGCCGCAAGCGCCGCGCCATGGCCGATGGCGGCAGCATCGACTGGGTGGTGATGCGCAACAGGCTGTCCATGCTGGATGCCAAGAACAAGCGCCGCCTCGAAGGTGTGCTTGAAACTTTGGCGGACCGGATCGGCTTCCGCCTTGCGCCCGGCTTCGGCGAGCGGGTGATCTTCCGGGAAATGTTTCCCTCCGGTCTTACGCTGCTCGACTTGAAAGAGGGGGGCGCCTGGTCCATGTCGCATGTGGCGGCGCGCGCCGAAGTGCGCCAGCTTATCGAGACGCTGGACCTGCCTCTGGCCGAAATGGCGGGAGAAGGCTAGCAGGCCTCGAAATGAGGCGCCGGGCCGCCACAACGCGAAAGGACACTGGATGATCTGGTTCGTTCTGGGCGGGGTGCTGCTGGCCGGGCTTTTATGGTTTCTCTACAGATTGGCCTATGCCGATAGCGCGCGGGTCGTCAGCCGGGCGCGCACCCTTGGCGCGGCGGCGGCCATTATCGTCGGGCTCGGCCTTGCGCTGACCGGCCGTATCGGCCTGGCTGTCGTGCTGTTCGGCGCGGCGGCGGGGCTTCTCGGCTTTGGCGGTTTCGGGCCGTTTGGTCAGCTCGGCGGCAATGCTTCCGGCGGTGCTGCCGGCGGCATGGGGGGCAGGTCCCCGCAGCAAGGGCAAATGAGCCGGGCGGAGGCGCTGGAAGTGCTCGGCCTTCGAGAAGGCGCTTCGGAAGACGAGATCAAACAGGCGCACCGCAAATTGCTCGGCAAGGTCCATCCCGATAGGGAAGGGACCACCTATCTCGCCTCGAAGATCAACGAGGCGAAGGACGTGCTTCTCAAGAAATAGGCTTAGCCGTTATTGGGCGCGCGGCGCGCGGAAGCCGCAGACCAGCCGGACGGCGGCAGCGCAATGCAGCTGATATTCACGCGGGCAAGCTGGCCGCAGGCATTGCGTGCGGTCAGCTCGTCAAAGCCGCCGAAGCGCGAGCGGTAAAGTGTGGTATCGCCCGTCATCACCGGCACCGTTACCGGCACGGCATTGGAAAGCTCGCCGGGTGCGGCCTGCATGGCCTCGCGAATGCGGTCCACGGCCTGCGCCGGATCGCGGTAGGCGCCGATCTGGATGACCCAGCTTTCCGGCGGGAAGAGCGAGCCCACCAGCGAGGGCTGTTTCTTGGGCGGCGGCGGCAGGGCGACATTGCGCGTGCTGCCTGTTGCGCCGGTATTTCCGCCATGGGCGTGAGCGGGCGGGGCGATCAGATTGCCGACTTTCTCAAGCGGCTCGGCGGCTTCGCGCAGAGCGGCCTTGGCAAGGCGCGCCGCCGGGCTTTCGACTTGGCTGGGCGCAGCGCTCGGCACAGCAGGCTCGCTCAGCGAGGCGCGGCGCAGCGGCAGTTCCTCTTCGGCCGGGGGCTCGAGCGGCAGGAATTCGGTATTCGTAAATTGCGCGCCGCGGCCGGATGTGCTGCCCAGATCGAGCGAGGCCATCAGCGCGGGGTCCGATGTGTTGGGCAGATTGGCGGCGAAGGTCACCGGCGGCTTTTCGATCGGCAGCGGCGCTTTCACCATCAAGGTGCTCGGATTGCCTGGCCGCACCCGGTCCCAGGCATCGTCCAGAATTTCCACCATGTGATTGTCACGGGTGCGCGCTTTGCGCCCGCCCATGACAACACCGATGAGATATTTGCCGTCCCGCTCGACGGCGGCGGTCAGGTTGAAGCCGGAAGCGCGGGTATAGCCCGTCTTGATGCCGACCGTGCCGCCATATTTACCCAGCAGATTGTTGTGGTTGGAATAGTTCCGCCCGTGCCAGGAAAAGCGCTCGGTCGAGAAATAGGTGTAATATTCGGGGAAATCCTCGCGGATCCGCTGGCCGAGCTTGGCCATGTCGCGGGCCGTGGTCTTCTGGCGCGTGTTGGGCAGGCCCGAGGCATTCATGAAACGGGTGCGGCGCATGCCGAGCTCGCGCGCTTTCGCCGTCATCTTGCGGGCAAAGGCGCTTTCGGTGCCGCCGATATGCTCGGCCACGACGGTTGCCACGTCATTGGCGGATTTCGTGACCAGCGCCTTGATCGCATCGTCGACGCGGATGTACTGACCGGCTTTGAGGCCCAGCTTCGAAGGGGCCTGGCCTTGCGCGCGGCGCGACACTTTCATGCGGGTGTCGAGCGACAGCGAGCCATTTTCCAGCCCTTCAAAGACCATATAGAGGGTCATGATTTTAGTGAGTGAAGCAGGATAACGGGCATTATCCGCGTTCCGGGAGAACACGACTTTGCCCGTGTAGCCGTCGATGACGATGGCCGCATATTTACTGTTGGCGTGCGCGGCAGGCGCAAAGAAGAGGCTCAGCGCCAGAATGGCTGCGCTGACGATCCCCCAATAAGACAACCCGGACGCACTGATTCGCGCTTTCCCCCACATGGAAACCCGCTCAGTTACAAAAACCCCTGATCCCTGCATCACAGTACTGTCAGTTTGTGTAAAATCCAAGATGCCGCAGAAAAAATCCTGCAATTTCTGCACCGTTTCCAGCGGCTACATTAGGGGAGGCGTCATTACCCTTTCGTTAAGGTAAAAATTTGCCTCAAACTTTATTCGCATTCTGGTGAAGGTTTTTCCGGAACGGGGCTTTGCGGCGGGGTGAAGGCGGGGCATTTGCCCGGCGCCCATCTTGACCGCTTGTCCAGGCGGGCCGGTCCATGGCAGGCTTGTGAGGTGAATTTGCAGGGTTTGCGCGGCTTTCCGGGACCCTTCGCGCGCATCCCGGCTCTTTCATTAGGTTGAATTTTTCCTATGTAATAGAGGCAGGGGAATTCCGGTCCGGTGGGTTTACAGTCAGTTATGCGGGAACGTCACGCTAAGATGTTGATTAAGAAAGATATTTCGGAAGTGACGGAGCATCCGGCAGGTATGGGCCTGCGTTTGGACGCCTCTCTTTCGCCTTGGCGCCTCTCGGAAGATGGCGACGGCGAGGATATTGGCGGCCAGGGCGGCACCGGCACGGGCGTTATCACCAAGACGAAGCCCAAGACGCAGAAGCCCTCCATGTACAAGGTGCTGCTGCTTAATGACGATTACACGCCCATGGAGTTCGTCGTTCATATCTTGGAGCGGTTTTTCAACAAGGGTCCGGAAGAGGCCGCGCAGATCATGCTGCATGTGCACCAGCACGGCGTCGGCATCTGCGGGGTCTATACATATGAAGTCGCCGAGACCAAAGTGACGCAAGTCGTCGATTTTTCACGCCAACATCAACACCCGTTGCAATGTACGATGGAACGGGATTAGCGCTGCCGAGACAAAGGTTGAGGAGAGAGGGACGCGCTTTCAAACGGTAACATTCAGATAGCAGGAACAAACACGTGCCATCATTGTCCCGTAGTCTCGAAGAAGGTCTTCATAGAGCGTTGGCTTTGGCTAATGAGCGAAAGCACGAATACGCCACGCTTGAACACCTGTTGCTGGCCTTGATCGATGATCGGGACTCAGCGGCGGTCATGCGCGCCTGCAATGTCGATCTGGAACATTTGCGCCAGCAGCTTGTCCAATATGTGGACAATGAGCTGCAGAGCCTGATCATCGACGATGGTGAGGAAGCCAAGCCGACGGCAGGCTTCCAGCGCGTCATCCAGCGCGCCGTCATTCACGTTCAATCCTCCGGCCGCGAAGAAGTGACGGGCGCCAATGTGCTCGTCGCCATGTTCGCCGAGCGCGAGAGCCATGCCGCCTACTTCCTGCAAGAGCAGGATATGACGCGCTACGACGCGGTGAATTACATCAGCCATGGCATCGCTAAGCGCGCAGATATGAACGAGGCGCGCCCCGTGCGCGGCGTCGAAGAAGAGGCGGTGACGGAAGAAGGCGGCGCGAAAGGCACGACGGAAGCGCTTGAAGCCTATTGTGTCAATCTCAACGAGAAGGCGGAGAAGGGCAAGATCGACCCCTTGATCGGGCGCGACAAGGAAGTCGAGCGCACGATCCAGATTCTCTGCCGCCGCCAGAAAAACAATCCGCTCTTCGTCGGCGATCCCGGCGTCGGCAAGACGGCGATTGCCGAAGGTCTTGCCCGCAAGATCGTCAATGGCGAAGTGCCGGACGTTCTGAAAGACGCCACGATCTTCTCGCTCGATATGGGCACCCTGCTGGCCGGCACGCGCTACCGCGGCGATTTTGAAGAGCGCATCAAGGCGGTCATCAAGGAGCTTGAGGATTATCCGGGCGCGGTGATGTTCATCGACGAAATCCACACCGTCATCGGCGCCGGCGCGACGAGCGGCGGGGCGATGGATGCCTCGAACCTGCTCAAGCCCGCGCTTGCCAGCGGTACGCTGCGCTGCATCGGCTCGACCACCTATAAGGAATACCGTCAGCACTTCGAAAAGGACCGCGCGCTGGTGCGCCGCTTCCAGAAGATCGACGTGACCGAGCCGTCGGTGCCCGACACGATCAAGATTCTGAAAGGGCTTAAGCCTTATTTCGAGGAATTCCACGGGCTGCGCTACACCAATGAAGCGGTGAAGTCGGCGGTGGAACTGTCGTCGAAATATATGGCGGACCGTAAATTGCCGGACAAAGCCATCGACGTGATCGATGAGGCCGGCGCACGGCAGATGATCCTGCCGGAATCGCGGCGCAAGAAGACTATCGGGGTGAAGGAGATCGAGGAAGTCATCGCCACGATGGCGCGCATTCCGCCGAAATCCGTTTCCAAGAGTGATACGGAAAAGCTGCGCGATCTCGGCAACGAGCTCAAGCGCGTGGTTTTCGGTCAGAACGAGGCGATCGATGCGCTTGCCTCCGCGATCAAACTGTCGCGGGCGGGCCTGCGCGAGCCGGAAAAACCTATCGGGTCTTATCTCTTCTCCGGTCCCACCGGGGTCGGCAAGACCGAGGTTGCCCGTCAGCTCGCGAGCATCATGGGTGTCGAGCTCTTACGTTTCGACATGTCCGAATATATGGAACGGCATACGGTCTCGCGTCTCATCGGCGCGCCGCCCGGCTATGTCGGCTTCGATCAGGGCGGGCTTTTGACCGATGGTGTCGATCAGCATCCGCACTGTGTGCTCCTGCTCGACGAGATCGAGAAGGCGCATCCGGATCTCTTCAACATCCTCTTGCAGGTGATGGATCACGGCAAGCTGACCGACCATAACGGCAAGCAGATCGACTTCCGCAATGTGGTGCTGATCATGACCACCAATGCGGGCGCCAGCGACATGGCCAAAGAGCCGATCGGTTTCGGCCGTATCAAACGGGAAGGGGAAGATGAGGAAGCGGTGAAGAAGCTCTTCACGCCCGAATTCCGCAACCGTCTCGATGCGGTGATCCCCTTCGGCAATCTGCCCGAAGAGGTCATTGCCCGCGTGGTCGAGAAGTTCGTCATGCAGCTTGAGGCGCAGCTCGCCGATCGCCACATCACCATCGAGCTGACGCCGGAGGCCACGCGCTGGCTTGTCGGCCATGGCTACGACCAGCAGATGGGCGCGCGGCCCATGTCCCGTGTCATTCAGGAGCACATCAAGAAGCCGCTTGCGGATGAAGTGCTCTTCGGTGAGCTGAAACATGGCGGCGTCGTGCGCGTCATCGTCAAGAACGATGCGCTCAGCTTTGAATTCGAAGCGGCGCCCCCGCCGAAAAAACGTTCGCAGAAGAACGGCAAGGGCTCGGGTCCGAAGAAGCCGGGCGGTGACGGCGGCGATAGCGGCAACTCGCCGGGCGGCGGCTCGTCCGTCCCCAAAGTGCCGCTGATGGTCGAATAAACGAAAGGCCGCCCAGAAGAGGGCGGCCTTTTCTTTTCAGTAGATGGGCTGCTTATTTCGGTTCGATGGCCTTGATGCACATATAGCCCCGGCTGCCGGCCTTGTATTCATCCAGCGCCGCGCCTTCGAGTTTTGCCGGAACGGATTTTGCGATTTCCGCTTCACAGGCCTCTTTCGTTTCGAACGTGCCTGCATCCGTAATGACGTATACATCCGGCCCGGCGAGCAGGTGCAAGGTAACGGCAACGATTGCCCACATGTCTCATCCCCCATATTTCACAAAGACGCGGCATGGTACTGTGCCGGGCCGATTTGACAACACGGAAACGTGATGAATTGGCCCCAAGGCCTTCGCATTTTATCTCCAAGGGAATTGTCCGGGACGCTTGCAGGGGCAAGTGTGAATGCTGTTAAGTGATGCCACCTGAAGGCGGGCATAAGAACCGCCGCGACAATGAAGGAGAACAGGGATGCTGGGTTACTTGATGATTGGGACGAACGACCTGGATAAAGCGGTGGCTTTCTACGAGCAGCTTGTGCCGCTGGTGGGCGCCAAACAGGCCGCGACCGATCCGGGCCGTTTCGTAATGTGGGGTAACGGCAATGGCGCGATGCTCGCCGTGACGAAACCCCATGACGGCAACCCCGCCACGGTCGGCAACGGTGTAATGCCGGCCATCGCCGCGCCCTCGAAGGAAGTGGTGGATCAGTTCCATGCCAAGGCGCTGGAGCTTGGCGCGACGAATGAAGGCGATCCCGGTCCGCGCACCGACAATTTCTACGGCGGTTATTTCCGCGATCTCGACGGCAACAAGCTGGTGGTTTTCCACCTCGGCTAAGCCGTGAGGCGATGAACTAAAAGAAAGGCGGGTCCCTTGCCGGGTCCCGCCTTTTTCGTTGTCTGAAAGCGTGCCTATTGCGGCGTGAGTTTGTAAAGCGCCGCTTCCATGTCGGAGGTGAAATAGACTGACCCGTCCTTGGCAACGGCAACGCCGGTCGGCACGTTGAGCGGCAGCACGTCCCCTTCAAAGCCGAAGCCGATGGGCAGGTCTTCACCGATGACGGTCTTCTCGGATGTGGACAGATCGATGCGGGCGATCCGGCGCGCGCCGACTTCGGCGACATAGAGATTGCCTGCCGCATCGATGTCGAACCCTTCCGGCCCTTCGAGCCCTTCAGCCACGGGCATCAGCGCACCGGTTTCAAGATCGAGCACGGAAATGCGTCCCGCCAGCTGCTCGCTCAAATAGACCCGTCCGTCGGGCGCCTGCATGAGATTGGCGGGGCCTTTGAGGCCGGTGACGAAATCCGTGCGGTTTTTCCAATCGTCCGCCGCGACTTTCACCAGCGCGCCGCGGCCATATTCGGCGACGAGCAGACCGCCATCCGCCAGGGGCAGGGCATCGGTCGGCGCGTTGAAGCCGTGATGGGGACCCGGCAGCTCCGCCGCGCCGGTTTCGAATGCCTGCACGGCGCCTGCCGACCAGCCGGCAACAGCGATGCGCCCGTGAGCTTCGGCAACGGAAATCGGATAATCGACATTCGAGCCGAAAACGCGGCCCACTTCGCTGACGCTGCCATCGGCAAGGTTGACCTTGCGCAGCGCGAAAACATCGCCAACGTAGAGCACTTCGCGGCCGTCTTCCTCCACTAGCTCAAGATCGGCGGCGACGGCCAGCTTGCCTTTGACAAGCGGGGTGCTTTCCCCCGTTTCGGTGTCGATTTCGATGACGGCGTTATCCGCCATATTGGTGATGAAAAGCCGGTCGTCCGAGGTGATCGCCAGATTGTCGATGGCGGCATCGACATCGGCGACTTTCACGCGGGTGCCATCGTCGATATCGACTTTATAGACCGCGCCTTCCGCCGTATCGACGGCCCAGAGATTGCCTCTGGAATCGAAATTGACGGCGGCGGGTGTTTTAAAGCCTGTCGCCACGGTTTCCAGCGTGCCCTCATCCACATCGACGCGGACGATCTCGCCCTTGAACCAAAGCGGGCCGTACAGTTTGCCGTCCGGGCCGAAATCAAAACCGTTGAGGCCCCCCATGCCTTCCATGATTTTGCGCGGCGGCGCGACGCCTTGCGGGTCGAGCTCATAAAGCGCGTCACCGAGGAAGACCTGTGTTGCAAAGAGCCGGCCTTCCATATTCCAGGCGGTGGAATTGAGCCCCGGCAGGCCTTCGGCAAGGGTGCGCAGCTCGCCGTCTTTCGTACGTAGATAATATTTGCCGTCGAGAAATGCGGTCCAGCCGAGCGCGCCGTCCGGGCCTTCTTCCAGATCGTCGGCCATGCCGGTGGGCGGGGCTTCATAAATGCTGACGGTGCCGGTCTCTTTATCGATCTCATAGATCGCGCGGCCGAGCACGCTGCCTGCAAGCAGCTTACCATCGGATGTTTCGGTGATGCCGTGAATGCCGTGGAAAGCGGAGCCCGGTACGACGTTTTCAAGCGCGTAAGAGGCGGGGGAGGCGGCGGGCGCGGTGCTTTCTTCTTGCGCGGCCGGTGCCTCCGTTTCCTTTGGCGCGGTATCTTCCGCCGCTTTTTGGTCATCGCACGCTGCCAGCGCGAGCGCAGCGGCAAGGCCTGCCGCGATCTTCAGATTGTTCTTCTTGTCCATTCTCTCCCCCTTGATGTCGAAGCCGGCGGCGTTCAGTTCAGCGCGGCTTTGATTTTTTCCGCTTGCGCTTTCAGCTCGTCCATATCCGCCATCTCGCGCGCATGCAGTTTCATGTCGATGCCGTCCCAGCGCGGAATGATATGGGTATGGATGTGAAAGACGGTCTGGCCGGCTTCCGGGCCGTTGAGCTGCGCGATCATGATGCCCGGCGCGTCCATGGCTTTTTTGACAGCAGGCGCCAGTTTCTTCACGGTGCGCGCCATGGCGGCGGCATAGTCGGCGTCGAGATCGAAGAGGTTTTCGGCGGGAAATTTCGGAATGACAAGGCAGTGCCCCGGCGCCTGCGGCATGACATCCATGAAGGCATAGGTCATCTCATCATCGTAAAGCGCGATGGAGGGCATTTCCCCGCGAAGGATTTTCGCGAAGACATTGCTGTCATCATAGGCCATCGGGTTTCTCCCTTGTTCTGGCGTCGGACTAGTCCGGTTCGTTTTCCTTATCGTGCCTGAAGGGGGAGTGCTCGCCAAGCATCTCGATATCCTGATCGATATAGGCGCGTTCGCGCTCCAGATAATCGCCCACGGCCTCGCGCAGGCCCGGATTGGCGATGTAATGGGCGGAATAGGTATGTTCGGGCAGATAGCCGCGCGCCAGCTTATGCGCGCCCTGCGCCCCGGCTTCGACCTTTTTGAGGCCCCGCGAGATTGCAAAATCGATGGCCTGATAATAACAGCACTCGAAATGCAGGAAGGGATGATCCTCGATACAGCCCCAATTGCGCCCGAAAAGCGTATCCGAGCCGATGAAATTCAAGGCCCCGGCAATATAACGCCCCTCGCGCTTTGCCATGATAAGCAGCGTGTCATCGGCCATGGTCTCGTTGATCAGGCTGAAAAACTCGCGGGTGAGGTAGGGCGTGCCCCATTTGCGCGCGCCGGTATCCATATAGAACATGAAGAACGCGTCCCAGTGATCTTCGGTGAGATCCGCGCCCGTCACCCATTCGATCTCGATGCCGTTTTCCAGCGCGCGGGCCCGTTCCTTTTTCAGGTTCTTGCGTTTGCGCGAGGCAAGATCGGCAAGGAAATCATCGAACGTGGCGTAATTCCGGTTCGTCCAGTGGAACTGTTGATCGGTGCGCTGCAGAAGACCGATTTTGCCAAGTTCGTCCCATTGCTCCTTCGGCAGAAAGGTGAAGTGGATGGAGGAGGCCTCGAGCTGGCGGCAGACTTCCATCGCCCCCGCCAGAAGCTGTTTTTCGATATGGGCGCGCGCCGGGCCGGGGTGGGCGAGAAGCCGTCTGCCGCTGGCGGGCGTAAAAGGCACGGAGACCTGGAGCTTGGGGTAATAGCGCCCGCCTGCGCGCTCAAAAGCATCGGCCCAGCCGTAATCGAAGACATATTCGCCCCGGCTATGGTTCTTCAGATACATAGGCAGGCAGCCCGCCAGCTTGCCGCCCGGCTCTTCGATCACGAGATGATAGGGCGCCCAGCCGGTCGAGCGGGTGGCCGAGCCGCTTTCTTCCAGCGCTTTCAAAAAGGCGTGAGAGACAAAAGGATTGCGCGGCTCGCCCGGCGGGTTGGCGCAGGCGTCCCATTCCTCCGCCTTTACCTCGCTAATGGCGTGCACGACGCGGATCACGACTTGTTCTTCATCGCCCATAAGATCCTCCGGCAAAGGAGTCTAGCGCCGCTGCGGGGGAAGGCAAATGACAGGCAGGAATGTTCACGCGATTTCGAAGATGGCGTCGATTTCAACGGCGACATTGAAGGGCAGGTTCGCCGCGCTTACAGCCGTGCGGGCATGGCGGCCCGCCTCGCCAAGTACCGCGACCATGAGGTCCGAGGCGCCGTTGATCACCGCAGGCTGCTGGTCGAAATCCGGTGTGGAATTGACGAAGCCGCCGAGCTTGATGCAGCGGTTGAGCCGGGACAGATCACCCCCGCAGGCCGCCTTCGCCTGAGCCAGAATGTTGATGGCGCAGAGCTTTGCCGCTTCCTGGCCCTCTTCCAGGCTGAAGGCGTCGCCGACCTTGCCTTGAAACTTCAACCCCTCGGGGGAAAGCGGCACCTGACCGGAAATGAAGAGCTGATTGCCGCTGATCACATAGGGCACGTAATTGCCCGCCGCGCCCGACGGCGCAGGTAGCGCGATGCCGAGATCGCTCAAGCGTTTTTCGATTTCTGCTGACGTTGCCGGTCCTGCCATGATCTTTCCCGATATGTGTTTGTCCCCATGTGGGGCTTTTTTCATTGCGTTAAAGGCCGCCTCTGTGCTCGCTTCAACCTACACCGTAATTATCATTCGCAACAGTTCCGGAGCATCATGGAGTCCATTTATAAAAGCCCGCTCACCGACGGATTTTTTCTTCCCGCCGAATGGGAGCCGCATGAGCGCACCTGGATCGAGTGGCCGGCCCGCGCGGATATTTGGGGCGAGGCGCTGCCGCAAGCCCATGCCGCTTATGCAGGGCTTGTGCGGGCCGTTGCCGAGTTCGAGCCGGTCAGCCTCATCGTGCGGCCGGAAGATGAGGCCACCGCGCGTTTTGCCTGTGGGCGCGACAGCGCGGTCGAACTGCATGTCATGGCGCAGGACGATGGGCGCATCCGCGACAACGGGCCGATGTTCGTGATCGACGGGATGGGCGGTGTTGCGGGTATCGACTGGCAATATGACGGGCTGGGCGGCCGTTTCCGCCATATCGACAATGACCGGCGCTTGGCGGGAAAGCTGCTCGATGAGATCGGTCTGAAACGCTACGAAGGAGAGCTTGTGCTGGAAGGCGGCGCGGTTTGTGCGGACGGATCAGGCACCTTGATTGCCACGGAAGCGGTATTGCTCGACAGCAACCGCAACCGCGAACATTCGCACCGCGAAATCGAAGAAGCGCTCGCTATGTTCTGCGGCGCGCGGCGCATCATCTGGCTCGGCGGCGGCATGGCGCATGATGAAGCAGGCGGCCATGTCGATCAGGTGGCGGCTTTCACCGGACCTGCCCGTGTTGCCGTTGCATGCGGAAGCGAGGCGGATCCTGTGCAGGCCGAAGTACTGGCCGATGCGCGCGCCCAGCTTTCAGAAGCAAAGGATGCACGGGGCAGGGCGCTGGAGATTGTCGACGTGCCGCTCACCCGCGATCTTTTTGCCGGAACCGAAGGCCATGGCACGCAGTTTTCCTATGTCGGGTTCTATCCGGTAAATGGCGGGCTGCTGGTGCCCGCTTATGGGGACGCCCATGACGCGCGGGCGCGCGATATTCTGGCGGAGCTGTTTCCCACCCGCAAAGCCGTCAGCGTGCCGGCAGGCGATCTTGCCTGGGCAGGCCGCTCCTTGCACGCGGCGGTGCTGGCGCAGCCTGCCGCCTTGGCAGACGGATAAAAGGGTGATGAATAAGGCCGCGCTTATGCGCTGGCCTTATTTCCTTGCGCGGCGCGGGCGCGTGTGACGGCGCTCTTGCGGCGGGAGGCCGTTTTCTTACGAGGCCGGCTCTTGTCCCGGTACATCGCCCGGTCGGCAAGATCGAGCAGTTCCATCGCCGTGGAATCCTTGTCGTAACTTGCCATGCCGATGCTGGCACGCACCTCGATCGAGTGACCTTCCCAAGGCACGACAAGGCCGTTGAGCTTTTCATTCAGCTCGCGTGCCCGCTCGCGTGCACGGGCATGTTCGCCGCGCACATAAAGCAGGGCGAATTCATCGCCGCCGAGCCGCGCTGCGTAATCGGTGGTGCGGATGTTCCGGCGCAGGAACTGGCCGATCTTGCGCAGCACCGCATCGCCAGCCGCGTGGCCATAGGTGTCGTTGATCTGTTTGAATTCATCCAGATCGATAAAGGCAAGGACGCCGGTCTCGTTGTGCCGCGTGGCGCTGGCAAGGTTGCGGTAGAGCATGTCCTGGAAGCCGCGCCGGTTCAAAAGGCCGGTCAACTCATCCGTGACGGCGAGCGATTCCAGCAGTTTGACGCGGGCCGATAGCTCGCTGATGCGCTGTTCGGCTTCGGAGGCATAATCGAGCGCCCGGCGGATCACCTCTTCGGGCGTGTCCGCGCGGCCGGCATCGCGCAGCAGTGCGCAGCGCATGCGCATTTCAAGCGTATCGATCACCGGGTGAATGCTTTGCCCAGTGGCGGGAGCCGCTCGTTTTGTATCGAGCGTGGTTGTCTTATCTGCCTTGGCGAGCCCCATCTTTTTCTCCTGGCATTGCCCTTTGTCATCCCCGCCAATGCCAGCGCAAGCCATGTGCCAAATGCGAATCCCCATAAATCCAAGGGTTTAGAGGCTCTTCTTCATGTGGAAATAGGCAAAAAATTCCTCTTTGCCTGCCGGTGGGCAAGGTTGGCAGGGCAAAATGGCTCAGGGGGTAACGGGGTTCGGCGGCGCTTTTCCGGCAAAAAAGGCATCGAGATTGTCGAGGGCGCAAAAGCCCATGGCATTGCGTGTCTCGCGTGTCGCGCTGCCCAGGTGGGGCAGCAGAAACGTGTTGGAAAGGCCGCGGTAGCCAGGGTGAATGTCAGGCTCGCCCGCATAAACATCGAGCCCGGCAGCGGCCACCTTGCCGCTTTTTAAGGCTGCGATCAGCGCCTCATCATCGACAATATCGCCGCGTGCGCTGTTCACGACAATCGCGCCCTCCGGCAGAAGGGTGAACGTGCGGGCATTGACGAGGCCCCGGGTTTGGGACGTCGAAGCGCAATTGATGGAAAGAATGTCCGATTGGGCGAACAGTGCCTCCGGGCTTTCATGGTAACGCGCGCCTTGCTCCTCGGCTTCGGAAAGGCGGCTGCGGTTGTGATAATGGATCTCCATGCCGAAGGCGCGCGCCCGTGCGGCAACGGCTTGGCCGATGCGGCCCATGCCGAGTATGCCCAGCCTCTTGCCCGTCACATCCGTGCCGAGCGGGCCGCTCGGCGCCCAGTTCTGCCATGTCTTCTGGCGTATCATGGCTTCGCCCCAGCCGGCGCCGCGCGCTGCGCCCAAAATGAGAAGGAGCGTGATATCCGCGGTGGCATGGGTGAGCACGCCCGGCGTGTTCGTCACGGTAATGCCGCGCTGTGCCGCCGCAGCGACATCGATATGATCATAGCCGACGGAGAAGGTGGCGATGATGCGCACGCTACCCGGCAGGGCGTTTATCGCGGCGGCATCGAGCTTGTCCGTCACCGTCGCCAGGACCGCGTCCATGCCTTCAGCGCGGGCGGCAAGTTCCCCGGCGCTGAAAAGCCGGTCTTCTTCGTTCAAAAGCGGGGCGTAGTCCCGTTTCAGCCGCGCTTCCACATCGGCGGGCAATTTGCGGGTGACGAGGACGCGCGGCAAGGACATGCAAGCAGGCTTTCTTTCTGGCATAATTCGGCGGCTCGGACGGGCCAATGACAAGATCGGCAAAAACCCGCCGCTTCGCAAGGCCGCGCATGGGAGAGGATGCAGGATGACAGTGTTTGGACGGTATTTGCGGCAAGCAGCCTTGGCTTCGGTAACCGCTTCGGCAGTGCTTGGGGCAGTGCTGGGGGCGGCGTTGGTGCCGCCGGCTTTCGCCGGTAAATTTCAGCCGCACCGGGCCGTCTATGAGCTCAAGCTCGACAGTTCCCAAATGTCCGCGGACATTGCCGACCTTTCCGGGCGCATGGTGCTGGAATGGACGGGCAATGCCTGCACCGGCTACAAGCTCGCCCAGCGTCTCGTTATGCAGGTCATGACGATGGACGACATTCGGGTGGTGCGCGATCTGCGCTTCAGAAGCTCGGAGGCGGCGGACGGGCGGAATTTTGAGTTCGACTTTCAGCGTTTCATGAACGGTGAGGAGGTCGAACGCATTAAAGGTCATGCCTCGAAAGAGGGGACATCTGCGGTGCATTTCGAAGAACCCAATGCGCCGGACCTAGCCCTTGCCCCGGAAACCGTTTTCCCGAGTGCCTTTTCCCTTGCCTTGGTGGAAACGGCGGAGGCGGGCGAGACGACTTATAGCCGGCCGATCTATGAAGGGGCGGAGGTCGATACGGCTTTTCTCGCCTCGGCCTTTATCGGTAAGAGCCGGGGAGATGACACGACGCTGGAAGGCGTGAAAATGGGTGAAGAAGCGGCGAAGGATATGGCGGCGCAGGAATGGTGGCGCGTTCAGCTTTCCTATCACAATCCCTCCCGCGTTGACGGTGTGCCTGAATATCAGGTGGCCTACCATCTTTACGCGAACGGGATTTCCAGCGGACTGAAGATGGATTACATCGACTTCAAGGTCGATGCAGGGCTGAGCAGTCTCGACTATTTGCCTTCGGAACCCTGCGGGCGCTGAGGCGTTTTAAAGCCGCGGCCCATCGTGATGATGCCTTTGCCGAATTTGGTGCGCATTTCATCCATCGCGCGCTCGGCCGCTGCGCGCCGCGCGGCTGCGGGATCGAGCAGGTCCGGCGGGTCGGCGAGATCACCATCGGTGAGCGTTGCAAAGCCGACGCCCAGCAGGCGGAAGGCGGTTTTGCCGTCACACTCCTTTTTCAAAAGCGGGGAGGCGGTGCGGTAGAGCACTTCGGCAAGCTGGCTTGGGTCGGACAGGCGCTGATTGCGGGTGCGGGTTTTAAAGTCTTTCGTCTTCAGTTTCAGCACCACGGTCTGTCCGGCAAGACCGGCGGCTTTCATGCGCGCGGAAAGTTTTTCGCAGAGCGGCCAGAGCCGTTTGTCGAGCTCGGTAAAAGACGAAATGTCGTTGGCGAATGTCGTCTCGGAGGAAATGCTTTTCGCTTCCCGCTCGGCGCTGACGATGCGCGCGTCCTGGCCATGGGAAAGGCGGAAGAGCCGCCGCCCCATCACGCCGTAACGGGCAAGGAGATCGTTTTCTTCGTAAGTACGCAGTTGCTTGATGCGGGTAATGCCGTCCCGCTCCAGCTTTGCCTGCAAAGCTTTGCCGACGCCCCAGATGAGGGAGACAGGTTTCTCCGCTAGAAAGTCCAGCGCTTCTGCTTCACCGATGACGGAGAAGCCGCGCGGCTTGTCGAGATCGGAGGCGATCTTGGCCAGAAACTTGTTGTAGCTGAGGCCGACCGAGACGGTGATGCCGATTTCCGCCTCGATGCGCTTGGTAAGCTTAGCCATGGAGATGGCGGGCGGGGCTTTGTGCAGGCGCTCGGTGCCGGTGAGATCGAGAAAGGCTTCGTCGATGGAAAGCGGTTCGACAAGCGGTGTCAGCTCGCGCATGAGCTGGCGCACTTCTTTTCCCGCCTTGGCGTATTTTTCCATGTTGGGAGAAAGGACCACCGCTTCCGGGCATTTGGCCAGGGCCTTGAACATGGGCATGGCGGAGCCGACACCTTTTGTGCGGGCGATGTAGCAAGCGGTGCTGACGACACCGCGCTTGCCGCCGCCGATGATCAGTGGTTTGTCGCGTAGCTCCGGATTATCGCGCTTTTCGATGGCCGCATAAAAGGCATCGCAGTCGAGATGGGCGATGGAGAGGGAGTAGAGTTCCGGATGGAAGACAAGCCGGGGCCGCCCGCAGGAGGAGCAGCGTTTCGCGCCCTCCGGCAGTACCGTGAAACAGTCCCGGCACAGCCCGGTTTCCATCTGGCTCCCTTGATGTTTTTTGCGGCAAGCCGCTTAAAGCGCGGCGGCTTCCGCTTCGCTCCACAGCCAGGCCGCTCCGCGCACGCCGCTGGAATCGCCATGCAGATTGGGCTTGAGGCGCGTTGCCACCTGGTCGGAGAAAATATACCGCGCCCAGCGGGCGGGCACAGCCTCATAAAGAAAGGTGAGGTTGGAAAGCCCGCCGCCCAGCACGATCACTTCCGGATCGAAAATATTGATCACCCCGGCAAGCGCGCGGGCCAGCCTGTCCGCATAGCGCGCGAGGGTGGCGGCGGCTGCCGCATCGCCTGAAGCGGCGCGGGCCTCAAGGGCCTGGGTTTTCGTCCTCTCACCGGTGATGCGGAAATGGTCTTCCGCGAGACCCGGGCCCGAGAGCCAGGTTTCGATGCAGCCGCGCCGTCCGCAATAACAGTCGGGCCCCGGCAATTCTCCTTCCTGAGGGGCGGGCAGGGGATTGTGGCCCCATTCACCTGCAATGGCATTGGGGCCATTGATGAGGCGGCCTTCATAGACGAGGCCGCCGCCCACACCGGTGCCCAGAATGACGCCGAAGAGGGAGCGCGCGCCTGCGCCTGCGCCATCGGCAGCTTCCGACAGGGCAAAGCAGTCGGCGTCATTGGCAAGGCGCACGGGCTGGCCGAGGCTGGCTTCGAGATCGGCCTGCAGGGGCTTGCCGATCAGCCAGGTGGAGTTGGCGTTTTTGATGAGGCCGGTGGCGGGTGAAGGGGCGCCGGGCATGCCGATGCCGATCGTGGCTTTGCCGCCTGCTTGTTTCTTCAGCGCGGCGCAGAGCGCGGCAACGGCCTCCAGCGTGGCGGGATAATCCCCGCGCGGCGTTTCGCGCCGCTCACGGGCTAATACCCGGCCATCCGGGGCAAGCAGAATGCCTTCGATTTTCGTGCCGCCAAGGTCGATGCCGATGCGCATGGGGCGTGCCGCTTAAAAGCCGGTTTCGTCCAGCCGGGAATGGATGAAATCGCCTGCCAGCTGCCATTTTGTCGTGTGGAAATGGCTGTCGTCGCAGGGCGGCAGCAATTTTGCCAGGCGCTCATCGGCGATGAAATGAATGCGCTGGCTTTCCTCATGTGCCTTGGCGACGGCCGAAATATTATGCGGAATGTCATCGAGGAAGAAGACGGGCGCGCGGCCGGCTGCCTCGGCCAGATAGCGCACCGCGCCGCCCTTCAGGCCCGTGTTGGCGATGACGGGATAATCGAGCCCTTGGCCCGCCAGGCAGGCGGCGCGCGCATCGCGCTGATCCTGCGGCACATTGGTGAGCACCACGATTTGCGCACGCTTCGAAAGGTCGGCCAGTGTCTCGGCGGCATCCGGCACTGCTTTCAGCGAGGCGGTTTCGGAGGCAAAGAAACCGCCCAGAATATCCGGCATCTCGGCGGCGGGAATGCGCTCATTCGTGCCGATGCGGCGCACATTGCCCGTGAGTGCAAAGCTCTGCAGATCGAGCCAGAGGCCCTGGCGCTCCAAATAGACCTCCAGGCCTTGCACGAATTGCAAAAGCACTTCATCGGCATCGGAAATGATGAGGGGGCGGCCGGTGGCAAGGTCCAGCGCGTCGATCTGGGCCTGCACCGCTGCGTCCAGGGCAAGGAAATCTGGTTCGGGAGCTTTCATGGCAGTTTTATCGCCCGGGCGGGGCCTCAAGTCCAGTGAGGCTGGTCGCCGCCGGGCAGGGCCTGGCGGGCCTCGCCCGGTGTTTCGGGGGGCAGGCCCGCCTCTTCGCAAAATGCGAGGAGGCGCTTGTCGTCCATCATGAGGAAGTCGATCACGCCGGCCAGAATATGAGGGCTCGAGGCGTTGGCCCGCAAAGTCTTAATATCGACGCCGGTCGCCTCCAGGAATGCGGTAAGCTCGCTTTCGTTTTCCGCGATATAGGCAAGGCCCTGAAGGGCGATGGTTTCGGCAGTATCTTTCTGCATTTACAGGCCCTTTTTCCTCAGAAAGACAATTTTAAGTATCCGGCGGGTTTCAGCAAAGAACTGCTTCTTCCAGTCTGCCTTTAAAGACTTAGTTAACGATATTGAGTTCAACTGTAACAAGCCAGCCGGAACCTTCTCTGTCTGGTAACCGGATGTTTTTCCCAGGGGAGCTTCGAAAGCAATGTCGAAAACGGTTCTTATCGTGGAAGACAACGAGCTCAATATGAAGCTGTTCCACGATCTGCTGGATGCTCACGGGTATACCACCTTGCAGACGCGGGACGGTATCGAAGCTCTGGAAATCGCCCGCGCCAATCATCCCGACCTTATTCTCATGGATATCCAGCTGCCGGAAGTGTCCGGGCTGGAAGTCACCAAGTGGTTGAAGGAAGACGATAATTTGCGCTCCATCCCGGTGGTTGCCGTGACGGCATTCGCCATGAAGGGCGACGAGGAAAAGATCCGCGAGGGGGGGTGCGAGGCCTATATCGCCAAGCCGATTTCGGTCACGCAATTTCTGGAAACCGTTCAGCGTTTTTTGGGGTAAGTGGTGACGGCCAGAGTTCTCATTGTCGACGATGTCCCGGCCAACCTAAAGCTACTCGACGCTAAGTTATCGGCTGAGTATTTCGAGGTGCTGCAGGCGGCTTCCGGACCGGAAGCATTGGAAGTTGCGCAGAAAGAACTGCCCGACATCGTTCTTCTCGACGTGATGATGCCCGGCATGGACGGCTTCGAAGTTTGCCGCCGTTTGCGCGCCGATGCCCGCACCCAGCATATTCCCGTGATCATGGTGACCGCGCTCGACCAGCAGAGCGACCGCGTGCAAGGTCTTGAGGCCGGCGCCGACGATTTCCTCACCAAACCGGTGAACGACGTGGCGCTCTTTGCCCGCGTGAAAAGCCTGGTGCGCCTGAAAATGCTCATGGATGAGCTGCGCATGCGCGAAAGCACGGGCCAGCGCATCGGCCTTGTGGAGCCGGGTGAGCCGGAAGGGCCGAGCTGCGAAATCAAAGGCCGCGTGCTGCTGCTCGACGACCGTGAAATCTCCTGCCGCCGCATCGCCGAAACGCTGGCGGAAGTGCATGACGTGGCCGTGCTCGGCGATCCGAACCGGCTTCTCTCCGTCGTGCAGGACAATCGCTACGATCTCATCGTCATCAGCCTGTCGCTGCAGGAAGTGGACGGGCTGCGGCTATGCTCGCAGCTCAAATCGCTCGATGCGACCCGCAATATTCCGGTGCTGGCGCTTGTGGAAGAGGGCGACATGCCCCGCCTCGTGCGCGCGCTCGACATTGGCGTGAACGATTATCTGTTGCGTCCGCTGGACCGCAGCGAGCTGCTGGCCCGCTGTAAGACGCAGCTGCGCCACAAGCGCTATCAGGATCAACTGCGCCAGACGGTGCAGGAAAGCCTCGAGGCGGCCATCACGGATCCGCTGACCGGGCTTTATAACCGCCGCTACATGACCCACCATCTGGGCACGCTGGTGGCGCAGCATAACGAGACCGGCAAACCCGTCTCGCTGCTTGTCCTCGACATTGATTATTTCAAGCCGGTCAACGACACGCACGGCCACGCGGTGGGCGATGATGTGCTGAAAGAATTCGCCCGGCGCATGCAGGCCAATGTGCGCGGCGTCGATCTTGCCTGCCGGATGGGCGGGGAAGAATTCGTCGTCGTCATGCCCGACACGGATGTGGCGCTCGCCTATTCGATTGCCGAGAGGCTGCGCCAGCAGATCGCCGACCGGGCTTTTGCTGCAGCGCAAGGTGCGGTGGAGCTGAAAATCACCGTCAGCATCGGTGTGGCAGCAACGCTCGGGATTGCCGATGATGCTTCCGCACTGCTCGAGCGGGCCGACCAGGCGCTTTACCGTGCCAAGCGCGAAGGCCGCAACCGGGTGGTTGCCGAGGCCGCTTAACGAGGTCTTTGGGGCGGCCTTTCAGGCACCCGTTCTGCCCGCCAATTTCTCCTACAGTCCAGCACACCCGCCGCCGTCCCGTTTTGGGGCGGGGAGAGGGGCCTGCTGGTTTTGATTGGGAGAAATGGCTGTTTTCTGCGGTTTAAAGTCCCGCGTTAACCTTAATTTTTTATTATAAAACAATGACATATTAAGCCTAGCTATTATCCTGCTTCATTCGCCGGAGGCTTCGTGCTATCCCTATACTTAAGGCAAAGGGGGGTTCCATGGCCGGGTTCCGGCCATATATGTATCGAGCCTTTCTTGTCATCTAGGTCCTTGCGATGTCCGGGTCCGCCGCATCTCCCGGGCGCGCGAGGAAGGCCGGTCGGCACGTGGTTAGGAGTGGCCTCCTCTGTTACGCCGCGAATTCCGATTGGCCGCCGTTTCCTGTGACGACGAGGAAACGAAAGGGCCGGCTGCTTGCAGCCGGCCCTTGCCTTTTGTGCCGATGTGTTTCTTGTGCAGATGCACAATCCCTCACTTCAATTCGATATATGTCGTCTTCAGCTGCGAGTATTTGTCGTAAGCGTGAAGCGACTTGTCGCGGCCGATGCCGGATTGTTTGTAGCCGCCGAAAGGCACGGTGATGTCGCCGCCATCGGTGTTGTTGACGTTGACGGTGCCCGCTTTCAGTTTGCGCGCCACCTTGTGCGCCTTGTTGATGTCGCGCGTCCAGACGCTTGCCTGCAGCCCGTAGATCGAATCATTGGCGATAGAGAGCGCCTCTTCAGGATCCTTGAAGGTGAGGGTGGAAAGAACGGGGCCGAAAATTTCCTCGCGGGCGATGCGCATGTCGTTTTTCACGCCGTCGAAGATGGTGGGCTCCAGATAATAGCCGCCCGTGTTCTGGCGCACCTGCTTGCCGCCATAGGCGAGCTTTGCGCCTTCCTTGGCGCCGATCTCGATATAGGATTTCACCCGTTCGGTCTGTTCGCTGTCGACCATGGTGCCCATCATCGTGGCGGGGTCGAGCGGGTCGCCCGGCTGCATGGTTTCGCCGACCTTTTTCACCTTCTCCAGAAACTCGTCATGGACGCTTTCTTCCACGAGAAGGCGGGTGGCGGCGACGCAGACCTGGCCTGAATTATAAAAGACCGCCATGCCCGCATCTTGAGCGGCGGCATCGAGGTCCGGCGCATCGGCAAAGACGATGTTGGGGGACTTGCCGCCGCATTCCAGGCTCACATGCTTCATGTTGGTTTCGGCGGAATATTTCAGGAAGTACTTGCCGACCTCCGTCGAGCCGGTAAAGGCGATCATGTCCACATCCATGTGGCGGCCGAGCGCCTGACCCGCCGTTTCTCCGAAGCCGGGCAGCACCTGGAAGACGCCGTCGGGGATGCCCGCTTCGCTCGCAAGTTCGGCGACGCGCAGGCAGGTGAGGGGAGACTGTTCTGCCGGCTTCATGATGACGCTGTTGCCGGCGGCAAGAGCGGGCGCGAATTTCCAGGCGGCCATGAGGAGCGGGAAGTTCCAGGGCACGACCGCGCCGACAACGCCGAGCGGCTCGCGGGTGATCATGCCGACGGCGCCCGTGCCCATGGGGGCAAGCTCGTCGTAAATCTTGTCGATGGCTTCGGCATACCACTGCACGGTACGCACTACGCCTTCCATGTCACCCTGGCGGGAGAAGGTGATGGGTTTGCCCATGTCGAGGGTTTCGAGCAATGCCAGTTCATCGGCATTGTCGGCGATGAGCGCCGCGAATTTCAGCATCACGGTCTTGCGCTCGCGCGGCGCCATTTCCGACCAGGTGCCTTTTTCGAAGATGGCGCGGGCAGCTTTTACGGCCCGGTCCACATCTTCCTTGTCGCAGGCGGCGATGGCGGTCAGGACCTGACCGTCGATCGGGCTGTAATTGTCGAAGGTCTCACCGGAGGCGGCATCGGTGAAGCGGCCATTGATGAAGGCCTGATGGCGGTAGGTGAGCGTGCTTGCTTTCTTGCGGTAATCTTCTGCTGCGGACATCTGGTCCTCCCTCAGCAACTAAGCGTTGATTTGGGAGCATCATACAGCAAAGGGCGAGGCTGTATGAGTGACAGCCTCGCCCTTCGGCACCCTTGCGGGTAAATATATTGAACAGGAGCGCGGCTCCTGCATCCAAGATTACTTGATCTTGTTTTCCTTGAACTCGACGTGCTTGCGCGCGACGGGGTCGTATTTCTTGATGACCAGTTTCTCGGTCATCGTACGGGTGTTCTTCTTCGTGACGTAGAAGTAGCCCGTGCCCGCGGTGCTTTCGAGCCTGATTTTCAGCGTGGTCGGCTTCGCCATCGCGAAATCCTCAATCTTTGCCCGCCGCGGCCGAGTCCGGACGGAAGTCTCACAATTGGTGCCTCGGAATTGCGCCGCAGACTACCCATCGCGCGGGCGATGTCAAGCATGGCTTGAGGGCCAGGGCCCGCCGAATCGCAGATTTTGGCCCTTTTCGAGGTCTTTGAACCTCAAGCGGGGCTCAGGCCATGGGATCGCGCGGCTTCGGGGTCGAATAGCGCCAGCCCACCAGAATGAGATAGACCCCGATCAGCCCGGCCATGAAGACGGCAAGGCCGTGCGGGTCCCAGACGTCCATGGAAAGCCCGGCGAGCGGCGGCCCGGCAAGGGCGCCCACCGAATAGAGCATGACGAAAGTGGCATTGGCCGAGGCAAGGTCCGCCCCCCGGAAGCGCTCCCCGAGGAGGGTGAGGCCGACCGTGTACATGCCCACCACCACGCCGCCGAAGACGAAAAGCGAGGGGATGAAGAGATAGATGCTCTGGGAGACGAGGGGCAGGAGCGCCGTGCCCGCAAAACCGAAGCCCGCGCAGATAAGAAGGACGAGGCGGCGGTCCATCCGGTCCGCCAGAGCCCCGATGGGGATCTGGAAGAGGATGTTGCCCGCCCCGAAGACGGTGAGCACCAGGGCGGCGGTTTCCGCCGTCTGGCCGGTGCGCAGGGCATAGATGGGCAGGAGATTGAAAATATTGGTCTCCGTTGCCCCATAGATGAGCCCGGCAAGGGTGGCGGCGGGGGCGACGAAGAGAAAGGTCAAAAGCCCCCGGCTCGGCGCTTCTTCCACGCGCGGGGCAAGACCCCAGGCAAGGAAAAGCGGAATGCTGGCGCTCACCGTCAGAAAAGAGACGATGAGGAAGGGCAGCGCGCCTTCGCTGCCCACCAGCGCCAGAATGAGCGGGCCGATGGCAAAGCCGCCGGAAAGAATGGCGCCGTAAAGGCCGATCAGTTTGCCGCGGCTTTTTTCGTCCGCAAGCTGGTTGATCCAGAATTCCGAGACGACGAAAAGCCCGGTCAGCGCGATGCCGTTGATGAAGCGGATGGGAAACCAGGCCCAGATATTCGGGAAGAGGAAATAGCAGGGCATACAGACCGCCGAGAGCGCCATGCAGACCAGGAGAAACCGGTCCGGTTGCACCCGGCGCAGAAGGGCCGGAATGAAGGGCGTGAAGACCAGCGTGGCAAGCGCTGGCATGGCGGTATTGAGGCCGATCAGCGCCGTGTCCGTGCCGCGCTGCTCAAGCTGGAGGGCGAGCAAGGGGATCGAGAGGCCGAGCCCCATGCCGACAGCCGTGATGCAGGCAATGACGGCGGCAAGGCTCTTGATGCGTTCTTTTTCGCTCAGGGCGCCTTTTTGGGTGATCTCGGCCATTTCTTAAGCGCTTTTCTTGTTATTGCGGAACGGCTGCCCGGTGAATTCGGTTTGGAAGCGAACAATCCGGCCTTTAATACTGTTTCTACAATGTAGCGGCAAAATTGCGGGATAAAATTGCCGTCACATGTGAAACACGAGGCAGGAACTGAATGCTCGAAGCGCAGACCGTCGCCATTTTTATCGTTGCCGGGCTTGTCTGCGCCGCCATTCTTTCCAGCCTTCTTTCCTTCCGCATCGGCTCACCCTTGCTGCTTGTCTTCCTCGTGGTGGGGCTTGCGGCGGGGGAAGACGGCTTCGGTCTCGTCGTCTTCAACGATGCGGGCACGGCCTATCTCATCGGCTCCATCGCGCTTTCCGTCATTCTTTTCGACAGCGGCTACGCAACGCGCTTCCGCTCCTACCGGGCAGCGGGTGTGCCTGCCGTGGTCTTGGCGACGGCGGGGGTGCTGCTCACCGCCGGATTGACGGGGACGGCCGCCAAGTTTCTTTTCAATGTCGGCTGGCTGGAAGGGATGCTACTCGGCACCATTCTCGCCTCCACCGACGCAGCGGCGGTGTTCTTCCTCCTGCGTGTCGGCGGGGTGACGATCCGCGAGCGCATCCGCTCGCTGCTCGAAATCGAATCCGGCACGAACGATCCCATGGCGATTTTCCTGACGCTGACGCTTGTCGAGCTTATCGTGGCAGGCGCGGGTGTGGACACGCTGAGCGCCGGGCTCTTTGGCCGCTTTGCCTGGGCGATGCTAGGCGGGGCCTTGATCGGGGCGGCGGGGGGCTGGCTCATTCTTGTGGCGGTGAACCGCATTCAGTTCGACAAGCCGCTTTATCCGCTCATCGTGCTTTCGCTCGCAGTCACGGTCTTTGCCATGGCCTCGATCGTCGAGGCGAGCGGTTTCCTTGCGACCTATATTGCCGGGCTCATCGCGGGCAATATGCGCATGCGCTATTCCCAGGCTTTGGAGGATTTCCAAAGCGGGGTGACGTGGTTTTGCCAGATCGCGATGTTCCTGACGCTCGGGCTTCTGGCGACGCCCTCGGAATTTCCCGCCGTCTTTGTGGGCGCGGTAACGATCACCGCTTTTCTGATTTTTCTTGCCCGGCCCATCGCCGTTTGGGTGTGCCTGTCGGTTTTCCGGTTTTCGCCTGCCGATATGACTTTCGTTTCCTGGGTGGGGCTGCGCGGGGCGGTGTCGATCCTGCTCGGGATCATCCCGCTTGTTGGCGGCATCGGGGACGGGCAAAGCTATTTCAACATCGCCTTTATCGTGGTGCTGCTCTCGCTTGCCATTCAGGGCTGGAGTATCGGTCCCGTGGCGCGCTGGCTGGGGCTGCTCGTGCCGCCCATCAAAGGCCCGGTGGACCGCATTCAGCTCGAGCTGCCGACCGCCTCACGCCATGAGCTTGTGACCTACAAGATCGCGCCGGACAGTCCGGTGGCGCTCGGCGCGCGCATGCCGCGCTGGGCCCGGCCTTCGCTCGTCATTCGGGACGGGGCCTCCATGTCGGCGCGGCGCGCAGGCCGGCTGAAGGAAGGGGACAGTATCTATCTCTTCGTCACGCCCCGGCAGGTGCAGCTTCTCGATAAGCTTTTTGCCCGCCCGGTGCCGGAGGACGAGTTCACCAGCACGTTCTTCGGCGATTTCATTCTGAAACCCGATGCGCGCATGGGTGATGTCGCCCCGCTTTACGATTTCAGCGTGAGCGAAGAAGAAGCGGAGTTGAGCGCGGAAGAATTTCTGCAGCGCCGCTTGCCGCAGCCGCTCGATATGGGCGACCGCACGACGATCGGCACGGTGGATCTCATCGTGCGCGCGCTCGATGAGGAGGGCATGCGCATTCTGGAGGTCGGGATTTCCGTTCAGCCGATGCGCCCGAGCCTTGAGACAATGCCGCTGCCGCTGCCTGCGAGCGTGCGCAAAGTGCTGCTGAAAGCCATCGGCTCCATGCGCTCAGGTATGCGCGAAGAGTGATCGGATGATCAGGCTTTCCGGCGCACCACGACCGGCTTGTCATTGCGGTAGCAATAAAGCGGCGGCACGGGGTGGGTGATGCCTTTGGCGCGCGCCTGCAATTCCTTCAGCATGAATTCGGTCACATCGATGACCGGTAATTTCAGCGCCTCAGAAAGCGGATACCAGTCGATATCGGAAAGCTCACCCGAGCCTTGTACCGTGCCTTCCGTGTGATCCGCCGAGGCAAGGAAGAAGCGGGCATGGAAGCGGATGGGACTTGAAAGCGGCGTGATGGCGCGGCCCACAAAGGAAAGCTTCTCAAGATCGGGCAGGCGTTCTTCGGCGCGGAATTCTTCCCAGGTGCCGGAGACGCGGCCTTTGAGGGTGCCGGGGCGCGTCAGATAGAGCCCCGTCTCCTCGCGTGTTTCGCGGATGGCGGCAAGGGCAAGGTGGCGGGCTTTCACCCCCGGACAACCGGCATGGGCGAGCGTCTTTTCCGTTTCCGGTGTGAAGGCGGTGCCGGGCTCGATATGCGCGTCGTTCGCATCGAGCTTGCCGCCCGGAAAGACATAGGCATCCGGCACGAAGGATACCTTGCTGTGCCGCTTGCCCATGAGGACGCGCGGCTCGGCGCCCGTCTCGTCGAGCAAAATGAGAGAGGCCGCATCGCGCGGCTTTATCTTGGTCATGAGCGCGCGGCCTAGAGCGTTTCGCGGATGGGGCCCGCCTGGCGGAAATAGACGAAGGGTACGGGCCGTTTCGCGGCGGCCTGGGTGGAAAGCACCAGGCGCTCATCCAGCTCGTCCAGCACCACACGGGTGATGTTCGGCAAATCGAGGCCGCGGGCATCGTCAAGCGTCAGCCAGTGCACTTCCAGAAGCTCGTCCGAGCCGCCGGCAATATCGTGCATATCGCCCTGAATGTGTTCCGCATCTACCGTGAAAAAACGCGTGTCGAAACGCTTCGTGCGGTAGGGCGGGGTGATGGCGCGGAAGAAGAAATCCATGGCGCCGAGGGCGGGTAAAACCTTCTGGTCGAAATAGCTTTGCCAGTCCGGGTTCTTCGTGCGGCGGATTTCAGGGCAGGGCTTGCCGACGATGAGGCCGGTTTCCTCGAAGGTCTCCCGGATGGCGGCAAGGGCCATGCCGCGCGCGCGGGCTTCGGACGGTGTGCCGCGCATTTTCTTCAGCAGTTTTTCTTTCACGGGCCTGCGCAAATCATCGCTCACGGCAATGCGGCTGTCGGCCGGGTCTACGCGCCCGCCTGGAAAGACGAATTTGTTCGGCATGAATTTATGGCCCGCATGGCGCTTGCCCATCAGCACTTGCGGCTTCGGCCCGTCGCGGCGCACGAGGATGAGTGTTGCCGCTTCCTTGGGGCGCACGGCGGGGGCCTTGCCTTCCCGGTATTCCTGATTGCGGCTGTTTTTCGGATCGAAAACGGCCTTTGCGGCCTGTTCGTTTTTGGACATTGCTTAACTCCCTGTGGGCCAAACAATGCCTCCAAGGCGATGTGAAGTCCAGCCGCGCCCGTCTGCGAGATGCGCTCAGTAAATCGATTTCTTCAGATGTTCGGGGTAATTGCGGTCATAGGCCGCGCCGTCGAAATTCGGGTCGAACCCCTGATTGATCTCGCCTGCCGTAGGGACGGGGCGGGTTTTGGGCCAGCTTTCCCATTGCCAGAGGCCGGAACGGGCAAGCGCTTTCTGGCATTGATAATAAACGCTCTCGATTTCCACCTTGATGACGGAGCGCGGCGCTTTTCCTTGCATGGTGAAACGGGCGGCGAGCTCTTCATCGGCAAGGATCGAGGCGCGGCCATTGACGCGCAGGGTTTCGCCGACGCCCGGCACGAGGAAGAGCAGCGCGACGCGCGGGTCGCGCAGGATGTTCTTCAAACTGTCGAGACGGTTATTGCCGCGCCGGTCCGGGATGAGCAGCGTGCGGGGATCTTCCACATGAACAAAGCCGGCCGGGTCCCCGCGCGGGGAACAGTCGAGCCCTTCCGGCCCTGCCGTTGCAAGCAACATGAAAGGGGCAGCTTCCACGAAGGCGCGGTAATGCGTGGTGAGATGATCGCGTTCCTTGCTCAGCGAAACGGGAACCGGCGCGCCGTAAAGCGCTTCGAGTTCCTCGACGGTTTTGATCTGCCGCTCGCTCATCCCGCGCTCCTTTGAGAGGGGTGTCTTGGATGCGGTGATCATAGGGCGGGCAGGCGCGGCGGCACAGCCCGATCAGAGGCGTAATGGCGGGTGATTGGCTCTATGGCTTTAGAGAGGCGGCATCAGCCGGTGCGGCCGAAGCCTTCCATCCGCAAGGCCCATTGCAGGCCGACGGTCGCGCCCTTGGCGACGGGCAGCAGCGCCAGCGACATGATCGCGGTGAGCGGCAGCCAGATGGCGGCATGGACCCAGAGCGGGGGCCAATAAGCAAATTCGAGCGCCATCATCATCGGCACGATGACATGGCCAACGATCAGAATGGTGAAATAGGGCGGGGCATCGTCGGCGCGGTGATGATGCAGTTCCTCACCGCAGCTTGCGCAGCGCGGCGTGATCTTCAGATAGCTCGTGAAAAGCTTGCCTTCCCCGCAATGGGGGCAGGTAAAGCGCATGCCTTTCCACATGGCCGGCCAGAGGCGGCGTTCATTGCGGTAGGTCACAGGGGTGCCGGATTCGGTCATGCGCTTCTCCTTGATCGGCTCCGTATTTAGAGACCGCCGCGTCTCCAAACAATGTGTCCGATTGCCGCGCTCGGCAAGGGCGGGTTTAGCGTGCGCCGGGCTTGCGCTTAGCCTTTGCGGCAGCGCGCCGGTGCTTGCCCGCTTTCGATTTGTCGCGGGGACCGGAGGCGCCGCGGCGCGGGCCTCTGCCGGGCGCACTGCGCGCCCCTTTGCGCGGGGCAAGCGTCGAGCCGCCTTCCAGCATTTCAAACAAAAGCCCGCCTGTCACCGGCACCGCATCGAGCAGTTTGACGCGCACATTCTCGCCGATCCTGTAGGCCTTATGCGTGCGCTCGCCGATGAGCGCCTGGCGGCCTTCATCATAGATGAAGTAATCGCCTTCAAGCTGAGAGATGGGCACGATGCCGTCCGCGCCCGTATCGGCCAGTTTCACGAAAAGCCCGAAGCGGGAGACGCCGGAAATCCTCCCCTCGAAATCCCCGCCGACTTTCGATTGCAGGAAAGAGGCGACATAGCGGTCCGTCGTTTCCCGCTCTGCCAGCATGGAGCGGCGCTCGGTGAAAGAGATGTGCTCGGCGATCTCTTCCAGATCCTTGATCTCCTCATCCGTCAGCCCGTCCTTGCCGAATTTGAGCGCGGAGATGAGCGCGCGGTGGACGATGAGGTCCGCGTAGCGGCGGATGGGCGAAGTGAAATGCGCATAACGGCGCAGGTTGAGCCCGAAGTGCCCGAGATTTTGCGGGTCGTAAACCGCCTGGCTTTGCGAGCGCAGCACCATGTCGGAAACGAGATGGATGAAGTCGCCTTTTTCCGCCTGCGCCAGGATCTTGTTGAATTGGGCAGGTGTCATGCGCTGGCCCTTGGGCAGGGAAATATCCATGCTCTTCAAGAACTCGGACAGGCCGAAAATCTTTTCCTGCGAGGGCGCATCGTGGATGCGGTAAATGAGCGGCGAGCTTTTCTCTTCCAGCGTTTCGGCAGCCGAAACGTTTGCCTGGATCATGAATTCTTCGATGAGACGCATTGCTTCCACGCGCTCGGCCTGGCGGATGGCTTTCACTTTGCCGGTTTCCGTCAGCTCGACTTTGTATTCGGGCAGATCGAGTGCCAGCGGGCCGCGCTGGTCCCGCGCTTTGGCGGCGGTCTGGTACGCGTTCCAGAGCGGCATGATGACGGTATCGAGAAGCGGGGCGGTTTTTTCATCCGCATGCCCGTCCACGGCTTTCTGGAAGGCCTGATAGGAAAGTTTGGCGTGAGAGCGCATCAGCCCGCGAATGAAGCGGTGCGAGATTTTGCGCCCGTCCTTGTTGAAGACCATGCGCACGGCAAGGCAGGCGCGGTCTTTGCCTTCCACCAGCGAGCAAAGATCGTTGGAGATGCGCTCGGGCAGCATCGGCACCACGCGGTCCGGCAGATAGGTGGAGTTGCCGCGTTTGCGCGCTTCTTTGTCGAGCAGCGAGCGGGGCGTGACATAGGCGGCGACATCGGCAATGGCGACATAGACGATATGGCCGCCTTCGTTCTTCGGGTCATCGTCGGGGGCGGCATAAACCGCATCGTCATGGTCGCGTGCATCCGCCGGGTCGATGGTGATGAGCGGAACGTCGCGCAAATCCGTGCGCGTGCCGAGGTTTGCGTGTTTTGCCTTTTCCGCTTCGGCGATGACGGCCTCGGGAAAGACATCCGGAATGCCATGGGCGTGAATGGCAATGAGGCCGATGGATTTTTGATCGGAAGCATTGCCCAGCACGTTGCGCACCTTGGCGCGCTTCAGGCCGAAGCGGGGGCCGGGCAAGGTTTCGGCCAGCACCAGATCGCCTTCGCGGGCATCGCCGAGGTCGCGGCCCGAAATCTCGAACTCCATGCGCAGGCGTTTGTCGACGGGAAGAAGCCGCGCGCCCTCGGTGTGTTCACGGATGATGCCGAGCAGTGTTTCCGCCGCCTTGCCGATGCGCCGCACGATACGCGCTTCATAGGCAAAATCTTCTCCGCCCTCGAGCGGGAAGAGGCGGGCAACCGCCCGGTCGCCGACACCGACGGTTGCGCCCTGATGGCGGTCCTTCGCGCGGGGCGGGGCGATGATGATGGAAGGGGGCGGATTTTCTTCGTCCCATTGATGGGGCTCGGCGACAAGCTCGCCGTCTTCGTTCCGGCCCGTAATGTTGATGACGCCGACGGGCGGCAAGGTGCCGGGCGGTGCAAGGCGCTTGCCTTTGCCCTTTTTGATCAGCCCTTCATCGGTCAGCTCTTTCAGGATGCGTTTGAGCGCAATGCGCTGATTGCCCGCAAGCCCGAAGGCGCGGGCAATTTCGCGTTTACCCGCCTTGCCTTCATTGTTGGTAATGAAAGAGAGGATTTCGTCGCGCGAAGGCATGCCTGCCTGCGAGCCGCCATCTTTGGCAGCTTTGTTGCGGGCGCGGGGGGCGCGCTTGTCAGCCACTTCTACTCTTCACCTGTGTCAGCGGTTTCGGGTTTTGCAGCGGTTTTCTTTTTCGCGGCGGTTTTCTTTTTGGCCGCGGTTTTTTTCGTCGAAGCTTTTTTCGCCGACGTCTTTTTCTTGGCAGCCGTCTTTTTCTTTGCGGCGGTTTTCTTTTTCGCCGCCGTCTTCTTCTTGGCCGCAGGCGCCTTACCGGCTTTGGCGGTGATCAGTTCGACCGCCTGTTCGAGCGTCACGGACTCGGGGTCCTGATCCTTGGGCAGGGTCGCGTTGATCTTGCCATGTTTGACATAAGGACCGTAGCGCCCGTTGAAAACCTGCACGGGCTTGCCGTCCGCCGGGTGCTCGCCGAGTTCCTTCAGGGCCTGCGCGGTGCGGCGGCGGCCCGGATTGGCTTTCTTTTCGGCCAGAAGCGTGACGGCGCGGTTGAGACCGACCGTGAAGACTTCTTCCGGGCTTTCCAGATTGGCGTAAATCTTGTTGTGATAAACGAAGGGACCGTAGCGCCCGAGCCCTGCGGTGATCATCTCGCCGTCATCGGGGTGGGGTCCGACATCGCGCGGCAGGGAGAGCAGCTGCAGGGCCTGCTCAAAATCGATATCGGCAACGCTCCAGCCTTTCGGGATACCGGCGCGTTTCGGCTTCTCGCCGCCCTCGGCTTCACCGAGCTGAATGTAAGGGCCAAAGCGGCCGCTTTTCAGCATCACGTCCTTGCCCGTTTCCGGATCCTGGCCGAGCACCTTGTCGCCGGCCACGGCTTCTTCGTTGGACTTGGTGAGCTGGCGGGTGAATTTACACTCGGGATAATTCGAGCAGCCGACGAAAGCGCCGAAGCGGCCGACCTTCAAGGAAAGCTGGCCTGCCTCGCAAGAGGGGCAGGCGCGCGGGTCCGAGCCGTCTTCCTTCGGCGGGAAGACGTGCGGGCCCAGAACCTCGTTCAGCCGGTCGAGCACATGAGTGATGCGTAGCTCGAGCGCTTCATCAACGGCGCCGGTGAAGTTCTTCCAGAAGTCGCGCAGGACTTCCTTCCAGTCGAGCTCGCCCGCCGAAATCTGGTCGAGCTTTTCTTCCAGATCTGCGGTGAAGGAATATTCCACATATTGCGTGAAGAAGTTTTCCAGGAAGGCAGTGACAAGCCGGCCCTTGTCCTCGGGCACGAAGCGGTTCTTGTCCATATGGACATAGCCGCGGTCGCGCAGCACGGAAAGCGTGGAGGCGTAAGTCGACGGGCGGCCGATGCCCAGCTCTTCCAGCCGTTTGACGAGGCTGGCTTCTGTGAAGCGGGGCGGCGGCTCGGTGAAGTGCTGATCGGCTTTCACCTCGCCAAGGCCGAGCGCATCGCCCATGGCGACTTTCGGCAGGCGGTTGCCGTCCTCGCCGTCCGCTTCATCGTCGCGTCCTTCCTGATAGATTTTCAGGAAGCCGTCGAAAGTGATGACGGAGCCGGTGGCGCGCAGGCCGATCTGATTGTCGCCGGAGGCGATGTCGATGGTCGTGCGGTCGAGGCGCACGCTTTCCATCTGGCTTGCCACGGTGCGCTTCCAGATCAGGTCGTAAAGGCGATGCTGATCTGCATCGAGAATCTTTCCGAGCTGCGAGGGCAGGCGCGCAACATCGGTCGGACGGATGGCCTCGTGCGCTTCCTGGGCGTTCTTTGCCTTGGTCTGATATTCGCGCGCGGAGGAAGGCAGATAAGGCTCGCCATATTCGTTCTGGATGACGTTGCGCGTCTGGGCGAGTGCTTCGGGCTCGATCTGCACGCCGTCCGTCCGCATATAGGTGATGAGACCCGTCGTCTCGCCGTCGATATCCACGCCTTCGTAAAGCCGCTGCGCGGTCTGCATGGTGCGCGAGGCGGAGAAGCCGAGTTTACGCGCCGCTTCCTGCTGCAGCGTGGAGGTGGTGAAAGGCGGCTGCGGGTTGCGCCGGCCGGGCTTGCTTTCCACCGAGCGCACGGAGAAGCGTGCGGCTTCGATGCGGGCCTTAGCGGCATTCGCGGCATCGGCGCTGTTGATGTCGAATTTTTCGACGCGCTTGCCGTCCAGCGTCCAGAGCCTTGCCTCGAAATTTTCATCCGAGCCGGTGCGCATATCGGCAGCAAGCGTCCAATATTCTTCCGGGATGAACTTTTCGATATCGAGCTCGCGGTCGCAGATGAGGCGCAGCGCCACGGATTGCACACGGCCGGCCGAGCGCGAGCCGGGCAATTTGCGCCAAAGCACAGGGGAAAGCGTGAAGCCCACGAGATAGTCGAGCGCGCGGCGGGCGAGATAGGCGTCCACCAGCTCCTTGTCGAGCTCGCGCGGATGTTCCATCGCCTCCAGCACGGATTTCTTGGTGATGGCGTTGAAAACCACGCGAGAGATGTTTTTGACGTCTTTCAGGACGCCTTTTTTCTTCAGGACCTCCAGAACGTGCCAGGAAATGGCTTCGCCTTCGCGGTCCGGGTCAGTGGCGAGGATCAGCCCGTTCGCGCCTTTCAGCGCGTCGGCGATCTCGTTCACCCGCTTCTTGGACTTCGCATCCATGTCCCAGGCCATGGAGAAGTCTTCATCCGGCTTGACCGATCCGTCCTTGGAGGGGAGGTCGCGGATATGCCCATAGGACGCCAACACTTTGTAGGACGAGCCGAGATATTTGTTGATCGTCTTGGCCTTGGCAGGCGATTCGACAATGACGACGTCCATGCAGGTATGACTCTCTTAAAGAAAACAATCACTTAGGCCGGAGGTTCCGACAGTTTCCGCTGCTTTTCTCCGCGTGGCGGCCCGGTCCATTCTGCGAACAGGCGGTGGGAGAAAATGAGCAAAAGCAGGAAGGCTGTCAAATGGACTACTTCTTATTAGGCCCTGCTGGAAGGGTGAAAAGAGCGGAGAGGGCAGGAAAAAAGTCATTTTGACGGGGAAATGTACCGAAATATGCAACTAAAACGAGTGTTTTGACATAGGTGCAATTTATGAGTACATTTTGGGGGTTAGCCTGACTCACTTTCGGCGGGCGGTCGCCGGATTACCACTTACCCGTAGTTGAAAGAGGCCAAAATGGAACCTGACAGAGCAAGCAAACTTCCGCTTTCCAGGGAATTGCCCGCCGGGGTTCAGGCGCGCGGCACAGCCCAGGAAGATATGGCGCTGTACTCCTTCGAGCTGCTGGCAGGGCTCGCCAAGCTTCTCGACGAGCCGCGCTACCGGCGCCTGGCGCATTTCGTCTCCATGGCAGCGGAAGTGGCCTTCGAGATTTCCCAGGAAGAAAAGCGCCGGGCGCAAGAAGCTGCCCGCTCGGCTCTCTAGTCCACTCCCCAGCCTGTGACAGCGCGGGTTAGGTCTCTTCCGGCGGGATGAGCGCAACTTTCTGGCCGGGCTCGCGGCGCAGCTTTCCGCTCAAATCGATCTCGAGCAGGATGGCGGCAACCGCCCGGGCAGGCAGGCCCGATTGGCGGATCAGAAAATCGACTTCCACCGGTGTCGGCCCGAGGAGCGACAGGATTTCGGCTCGTTCCGGGTCGCTGATCTCGGGCGGAACGGCGGGCGGCTCGCCGTATCCGTCCCGGCCTGAGGGCTCGCGGAACCAGTCATCGGTGCTTTGCCGGGCAAGGGCGGCGAGTGCATCGGCGGCATTTTCGATAAGCGGTGCGCCGTCCTTGATGAGCTGATTGGTGCCGCCCGCGCGCGGGTCGAGCGGAGAGCCGGGGACCGCCATGACATCGCGCCCCTGTTCCAGCGCAAAGCGCGCGGTGATGAGTGAGCCCGAGCGCAATGCCGCTTCCACGACAATGACGCCGAGTGAGAGCCCGGAAATGAGGCGGTTGCGGCGCGGGAAGTGCCGGCCTTGCGGCTTCGTGCCCGGCGGCATTTCGCTGATGAGGAGCCCGCGCTCGCCGATCGCTTCCTGCAGGGCGCGGTTCTGTTCCGGATAAACCACGTCGATGCCGCCGGCGATAACGGCGATGGTGCCGGTTTCAAGCGCGGCTTTATGGGCGGCAGTGTCGATGCCGCGGGCAAGGCCGGAGGTGACGGCATAGCCTTCCGCGCCCAGCTCACGGGCAATGTCGCCTGCCATACGCAGCCCGGCGGCAGAGGCGTTGCGCGCGCCGACCATGGCGATAGAGGGGCGGGCGAAAAGGCTCTTATGACCTTTGACGATGATGAGCGGCGGGGCGGGATCTGTCGCGGCGAGGAGCAGCGGAAAATCGGCTTCATCGAAAAAGAGTAGTTCGGCGCCGTTCTTGGCGATGGCTTTCAGTTCGCTTTCCGCCTCGCGCGGGCTTGCAAGCTTGATGGGCCGCGTGCGTCCACCGCGCCTTGCAAGCTCTGGCACCGCTTCCAGCGCGCGAATAGCCGTGCCGTAAACGCGCAAAAGATCGTGGAAAGTGACGGGGCCGATATTTTCACTGCGGGCGAGCCGCAGCCGCGCGCTTTTTTCTTTGTCGCTTAAAGGCGCTGCCATGCGCGCCTAGCCATCCGTCTTCTTGGCGCCGATGCGCGATTCTTCACCGCGCAGGAGGCGCCCGATATTCTCACGGTGGGCAATGAAGATGAGGACGACAAGGAGAAGGCTCATCTCGGCAAGTTGCCAGCGGTCGAGCCAGGCAAGATAGGCAGGTGTCGCCAGCGCCGCGACGAGAGCCGCGAGCGAGGAATAGCGGAAGATCACGGCAACGGCGAGCCAGGTGGCGCAGAAGAGCAGGCCTACGGGCCAGTAAAGCGCGAGCAGGAGGCCGATAAAGGTGGAAATGCCTTTGCCGCCCTTGAATTTCAGCCAGACGGGAAAGAGATGGCCGAGAAAGGCGCCGACAGCGGCAAGCACCGCCGTGTCCGGGCCGAAGCGGGCGGCAAGAAGCACGGCAACCGCGCCCTTGGCGGCATCGCCGATAAGCGTTGCGACGGCGACCCAGCGGTTGCCCGTGCGCAGCGCATTGGTCGCGCCGATATTGCCCGAGCCGATCTGGCGGATGTCGCCGAGCCCGGCAAGGCGCGTGAAGATCAGGCCGAAGGGAATGGAGCCCAGAAGATAGCCGCCGAACAAGGCGGCGGCGAAATAGGGAAGTGCCTGTCCCCAGTCAATCGGATCCGGCATGGATTAGACGTCCTCTCCCTGGACATAAACGCTCTTGCCATTGACGATTGTTCTGATGGCCCGGCCTTGCAGGCGCCGCTCGTCATATGGCGAATTCTTCGATTTAGATTTGAGCTTATACCGATCGAGCACCCATGGCACCCCCATATCGATGAGGGTGAGATCGGCGGGCCGGCCTTTGGCGATCCTGCCTGCTTCAAGCCCCAGAAGATCGGCGGGGCGGCAGGTGAGCGCGCGCAGCGCTGCGCCAAGCTCGATATCGCCATTGTGAACGAGGGAGAGCGTTGCAGGCAGCAGCGTTTCAAGACCCACTGCGCCGAAAGCGGAGACGGAGAAAGGCAGGCGCTTCGTTTCCGGGTCCTGCGGGTCGTGGGCGGAGACGATGACGTCCACCGTGCCGTCCGCGACACCTGCGAGCACGGCGCGCCGGTCGTCTTCGGCGCGCAGCGGCGGGTCGAGCTTGCAGAAGGTCAGATAATTGCCGACATCGTTTTCGTTCAGCGTCAAATGGCAGGCGGAGGCGCCGCAGGTGACGGGCAGCCCGCGCGCTTTGGCCCGGCGGATGACATCGACGGAGTCGGCGGTGGAGACCTGCGAAACGTGATATCGCGCGCCGGTCATTTCCACCAGGCGGATATCGCGCTCGATGATGATGGTTTCGGCGGCTTTCGGGATGCCGGCAAGGCCGAGGCGGCTGGCCAGCTCGCCTTCATTCATCACGCCGCCGCGCGCCAGCGAGGGCTCGGCGGCATGATTGACGATGAGCGCATCGAGATAAGTCGAATAGGACATGGCCCGGCGCATGACCTGTGCATTTTCGAGCGTGTGGTCGGCATCGGTAAAGGCGACGGCGCCGGCTTCTTTCAGAAGGCCCATCTCGGCCATCTGCTCGCCCTTCAGACCCTTGGTGAGTGCGGCCATGGGGTGCACATGGACAAGCCCTGTGTCGCGGGCGCGCCGCTTGATGAAATCGACAAGCGCGACATCATCGATGGCAGGTTCCGTATTGGGCATGACGATGATGGTCGTCACGCCGCCCGCGGCGGCGGCCTGCGTGGCGCTGCCCAGCGTTTCGCGGTGCTCATTGCCGGGCTCGCCGGTAAAGACATGCATGTCGATCAGGCCGGGGCTCAGCACATGGCCGCCGCAATCGATCACCTCGATCCCGTCCGGCACGCCGTCTTTGAAGAGAGCGGCGCCGAAATCGGCGATCTTGCCGTGCTCGATCAGGAGCGCGCCTTGTTCGTCAAGGCCGCTTGCCGGATCGACAAGGCGGGCATTGATCAGCGCGGTCCGGCTCATTTCCCCGCTCCATTGACGAGAGGCGTGTTCGGCAGATTGCGCGAAAGCGCATCGAGTACGGCCATGCGCACGGCCACACCCATTTCCACCTGCTCGCGGATCACCGAGCGGTTGATGTCGTCGGCAACAGCGCTGTCGATTTCAACACCCCGGTTCATCGGCCCCGGATGCATGATGAGCGCATCGGGCTTGGCGGCCGAGAGTTTGGCTTCATCGAGGCCGAAGAGATGGAAATATTCGCGCACCGAGGGCACGAAAGAGCCGTTCATGCGTTCCAGTTGCAGGCGCAGCATCATCACGATGTCCACATCCTTGAGGCCTTTGCGCATATCGTGAAAGACCTCGACGCCCATCCGGTCGATCCCGGCGGGCAGGAGCGTGGGCGGGGCGACAACGCGCACGCGCGCGCCCATCGTGTTGAGCAGCAGAATGTTGGAGCGGGCGACGCGCGAATGCAGAATATCGCCGCAGATCGCCACCGTGAGCCCTTGCAGCCGGCCTTTGCGCCGCCGGATGGTCAATGCGTCGAGCAGCGCCTGGGTCGGGTGCTCGTGGCTGCCGTCACCGCCATTGACGACCGCGCAGCCGACTTTGCGCGCCAAGAGGGCAACGGCCCCGCTGTCGCCGTGACGCACGCATAATAGGTCAGGATGCATGGCGTTCAGCGTCTGCGCCGTGTCGATCAGCGTTTCGCCCTTCTTGATGGAGGAGCTTGCGACCGACATATTCATGACATCGGCGCCGAGACGCTTGCCCGCCAGTTCGAAACTCGACTGGGTACGGGTGGAATTTTCGAAGAAGAGGTTGATCTGCGTGCGCCCGCTCAGGACCGATTTCTTTTTATTGGTCTGGCGGTTCTGGTCGACATAAGTGTCGGCAAGATCGAGCAGCGAGCCGATTTCCTGAGGTAAAAGCCCCTCGATGCCCAGCAAATGGCGGTGGGGGAAAATCAGTTCGGAACTTGTTTCGGCGGCGCTCATTAAAGTGGCATTCTATAGGCTCGAAGCGAGTTTGGCGCAAGTGCCGATCCGGAAAAATAAGGGAGCGAGAGATGAGCAGGCCAGTAGCCGCGGAAACCGGGTTCGAAACCCATGAAGTTTTCAATCAGGCCCCGCCGCTTGAGGACTACAATCTCTTTACCAGCGACCGGGTCCTGCAAGAATCAGTGGCGCGGGAAGGGGCGGGTGACGCCGCCGCCCAGCTCACCGCCTTTGGCGCGAAGATCGGCAAGGCGGAGGTGCTCGACCTCGGGCGGCAGGCCAATACCTATCTGCCGGTACTCAAAGGCTTCGACCGTTTCGGCCACCGCCAGGACCGGGTGGAGTTTCACCCCTCTTATCATGCGCTGATGGAGATTTCCGTCGCCCAGGGCATTCACGCCTCGCCCTGGGAGCATCTGGCGCGCGGCGAGGCGGTGCCGGCCGGGCGCAACGCTGCCCGTCAGGCCGCGCTTTACATGATGTGCCAGGTCGAACCCGGTCACATCTGCCCTATCACCATGACGAATGCGAGCGTGCCCGCGCTGCTTTTCCAGCCGAGCCTTGCGGAGGAATGGCTGCCCAAGATCGTCTCCCGCGCTTATGACCCTACCTTCGGGCCGATGCAGGCCAAGACCGGGCTGACGCTCGGCATGGGCATGACGGAAAAACAGGGCGGCACGGATGTGCGCGCCAATACCACGCAGGCGGAACCGGCAGGCAAGGCAAGCGCGGGGCCGGGCAGCGAATATCTCATCACCGGGCATAAGTGGTTTTTCTCCGCGCCCATGTGCGATGCGTTTCTTGTTCTGGCGCAAGCGCCGGGCGGGCTTTCCTGTTTCCTCATGCCGCGCTTTTTGCCGGACGGCACGCTCAATGCCATTCAGATCCAGCGGCTGAAAGAGAAAGTCGGCAACCGCTCCAATGCCTCTTCCGAAGTGGAGTTCAAACGCGCCCATGGCTGGCTCATCGGTGAAGAAGGGCGCGGCGTGCGCAACATTATCGAGATGGCGACCTATACGCGTCTTGACTGCGCGGTGTCCTCGGCGGGCATGATGCGCCAGTCGCTCGCGCAGGCGCTGCATCACTGCGCGCATCGGCGTGTCTTTCAAAAACATCTGATCGATCAGCCTTTGATGCAGAATGTCATTGCCGATATGGCGCTGGAAGTGGAAGCAAATACGGCGCTTGCCTTCCGCGTGACACGCGCCTTCGACATGGCCGATGAAAGTGAAGAGGAAGCGCGTTACCGGCGCATCATGACGCCGGTTGCCAAATATTGGAACTGCAAGCGCGCGCCGGGCTTTGCCTATGAAGCGATGGAATGCCTCGGCGGCAACGGCTATGTCGAGGAAGGTGTGGCAGGCCGGCTTTACCGCGAAATGCCGGTCAATGCGATCTGGGAAGGTTCGGGCAATGTCATGTGCCTCGACGTGCTGCGCGCGCTGGCGCGCGAGCCCGAAGCGCTTGAGGTGGTGCTGAGCGAATTCGATAGCGCCAAGGGCATGAACGGGCATTACGACGCTGCATTTGCGAAACTGAAAGAAGGTTTCAGTGATATCGGAACGCTCGAACCGCGCGCCCGCCGCGTGGTGGAAGACATGGCGAAGATCGCCGCCGCCTCCATTCTGCTTAAAACTGCGCCGGGCGCCGTGAGCGAAACCTATTGCGCTTCACGCTTCGGCGGAGAGAGCGGCGATCTTTACGGCGCCTTGCCGCTCGGCGCGCCGCTGCGCGAGATCGTCGAACGGGCGATGCCGGTGCTTTGAGTGCGGATGCCGATTGGTGACGCTGCTTGGACCCCGGCACGGGGGCCGGGGTGACAGCTTCTATGTCATACACCGCCTTGCCGCAAATAACACGTGTCACCCCGGGCTTGTCCCGGGGTCCATTTGAGCCCGAGGGTGACGACGTGAGATGGGTTAGCTAGCTAGCCAGAGCACGAGTGGCATCGTAACCGCCGCCAGTATCGTGCCGCCGGTAATCAGGCTCGCCATCAAGCTGGCATCGCCGCCAAGCTGGCGCGCGAGAATGTAAGAGGAGGTGGCCCCCGGCACTGCGCCGCAGAGAATAACGACGAGGCGCGGCAGGCCCGTCACGTCGAAGAAGATGCACCAGCCGAGCATGAGCGCGGGCATCACCGCGAGTTTCAAGGCGCTGGTCAGCAGCACGATCCATTTATGCGCGAGCGCTTCGTGCCATTTAAGCCCCGCCCCGATGGCGATGAGGCCGATGGTGAGCGCCGCCTTGCCCAGAATATCGGCGGTGGTGGCGAGCGGTCCGGGCAGGCCGATATGCGTCGCGTTAAGCGCAATGCCCGCTGCGCAGGCAAGAATGAGCGGGTTTTTTGACAGAAGTTTCAGCACCGTGCCCATGCCGGCCGGCGTGTCGCCGGCATAGCGGGTGAGAATGAGCACGGAGAGCACGTTCACCGTCGGCACCAGCACGGCGAAGGAGACGGCGGCGAGGGTTACGCCTTCGGGCCCATAAAGCTGGCCGATGGCGGCAAGAGCAACGAAACCGTTCCAGCGCGCCGCGCCCTGAAAGACGGAGGCAAATTGCGGGCCGGTGAGCTTTGTCGTGACCCGCAGCACCATGAGTATCGCGACCATGGAAAAGAGCCCGCCCCAAAGTGCATAGGCCATGGGCCAGACGTCGAAATTGGCAAGGTCGGCGGTCGCCAGTGTGTGCAGCAGCAGCGCGGGAAAGAAGACGTAATAGGTCAGCCGGTCGAGCGGCGCCCAGAGCCCTTCATCCAGAAAGCCGATGCGCTTGATGACGGCGCCGAGCGCGATCACCAGAAAGACGGGAATGAGGGAGTTGAGGATTGCTTCCATGGCTCTTCTTTCAAGGCAGGCGCCGCAAGGGAATGCTGTGCTCTAGCAGAGCGCTTGTTGCGGGTCCAGAGGCGGGGCATGGGGCAGGCGGTCCCATTTTAGCCCCATTTGCCTCGCTAGCTTTCACCCCGTGGTTTTGAAAGCTGGAGGAGGGCATCATGGGTGTGTGGGCGGACCGTATCAATGCGAGTATCAAAGGGGAAACGCCGCTGCCGAGTGTGATCGAGCGGCTGGGCGTCGGGCGGATTGCGGAATGGCGGCCGGGTTTCGTGAAAAAAGTGTGGCCGCTCGATGCGGAGCTTCTCAATCCGGCAGGCGTGCTCTTCGGCGGTTATCTAGGTGTCCTAGCGGATCAGGTACTCAGCTTTGCGACGATGACGGTTCTGAAAGATCACGAAAGCCTTCGTACCGGCGATCTCTCCATCGATTTCTTCCGGCCTATTGAGGAGGGGCCGCTTGAGATTGAAGGACATGTCATCAACAGGTCGCGCTCACAGGTGCATACCGAAGCACGCTTCCTGTTGCCGGGGGGCAAACTGGCGGCGCGGGGGCTTGCAACCTTTGCCGTTCTGGGCGGCGAACCGGCGTCCTAAAGCCGGGCGAGGCGGTCGAGGGCGCCTTGCAGGATGTAGGCGGCAGCCATTTTGTCGACGACTTCACCGCGCCTCTTGCGGCTCGCATCGGCATCCAGCAGCGTGCGGGTGACGGCGACGGTGGAAAGCCGCTCATCCCAGAAGACGATGGGGCAATCGGTCTTTTGCGCAAGATTGCGGGCGAAGGCGCGGGTGGACTGGGCGCGCGGGCCCTCGCTGCCATCCATATTAAGGGGCAGGCCCAGAATGAGCGCGCCGACATTATTCTCCGCGATCAGCTCCAGAAGGCGGGCGGCATCGGCGGTGAATTTCGTGCGTTTGATGGTTTCAAGCGGGCTGGCGATATTCCAAAGGCCGTTCGAAAGCGCGACGCCGATGGTGCGGGTGCCGAGATCGAGGCCCAAAAGCGCCTTTCCGGGCCGCGTTTTGGCCGCAAACTCCTCGATGCTCAATATTTCCGCTGTCATGGCAAGATCGGTAGCCTTCCGGTGAGGAATTGTAAATCACCATTTGGCAGGTTTTGCTGTACTCCTTGAAGGCCCTGCTGGGGGTGGGCTGCCGCGCCGGTTGCCCGGACCTGCCCGCTTTGTTATTTTCCGCGCCAAATCAAGATGATACGGGGGCCCTCCCGCGTGATCTTGCCCGTTTCCTTAAACCTTCGAAAGAGAGAGGCCCATGTCGGTCGATCAGAACACGGTCCGGCACATTGCGCGGCTTGCGCGCATTGCCGTTACGGATGAAGAAGTCGCTCCGCTTGCCAAGGAGCTGTCCTCCATTCTCGATTGGGTGGAGCAGCTTGGCGAAGTGAATACGGACAATGTCGAGCCGATGGCGAGCGTCGAGAACCTGGCCTTGCCGATGCGCGAGGATGTTGTGACCGATGGCAATATTCAGGACCAGGTGACGAAGAACGCGCCGGGCGCCGATGACGGCTTTTTTGCCGTCCCGAAGGTTGTGGAATAGGAGCGCGGCATGACGGATCTGACAAAACTCACCCTGGCCGAAGCGCGCGACAAGCTGAAAGCCAAGGAAATCACCTCGAGCGAGCTGACCGGCGCTTACATCAAAGAGATGGAAGGCGCGCGCGCACTCAATGCTTATGTGCTGGAAACCGCCGAGAAGGCCGCCGAGATGGCGAAAGCCTCCGACGCGCGGCTGCAAAAGGGCGAGGGCGGGCCGCTGGAAGGCATTCCGCTCGGCATCAAGGACCTGTTCTGCACCGAGGGCGTGCGCACCACGGCCTGCAGCCACATTCTGGACGGCTTCACGCCGACTTATGAATCTACCGTGACGAGCCAGCTTTGGCGCGACGGGGCGGTGATGCTCGGCAAACTTAATAATGACGAGTTCGCCATGGGCTCCTCCAACGAGACGAGCTATTACGGCGCGGTGACGAACCCCTGGAAGGGTAAGGGCGAGGATAAAGCGCTCGTGCCTGGCGGTTCTTCCGGCGGCTCTTCGGCGGCGGTGGCCGCGCGCACGGCGCTTGCGGCAACGGCAACGGATACGGGCGGCTCGATCCGCCAGCCTGCCGCCTTTACCGGCACCGTGGGCATCAAGCCGACTTACGGGCGCTGCTCGCGCTGGGGCATCGTTGCCTTCGCCTCCTCGCTCGATCAGGCAGGGCCCATCACCCGCACGGTGAAGGATGCGGCGATCATGCTGAAATCCATGTCGGGCCATGACCCGAAGGATTCCACCAGCGTTAATCAGCCGGTGCCCGATTTCGAAAAGGCGCTGACCGGGGACATCAAGGGCCTTAAGGTCGGCATTCCGCGCGAATACCGCGTGGAGGGCATGCCCGAAGAAATTGAAAAGCTCTGGGCCCAAGGCATCGACTGGCTGAAAGCGGCAGGCGCTGAGATTGTCGATGTCTCGCTACCGCATACGAAATACGCGCTGCCTGCTTATTACATCGTGGCGCCTGCCGAAGCCTCGTCCAACCTCGCGCGTTATGATGGTGTGCGCTACGGGCTGCGCGTGGAAGGCAACGATATTACGGACATGTATGAGAAGACGCGCGCAGCCGGGTTCGGCGCGGAAGTGAAGCGCCGCGTGTTGATCGGCACCTATGTGCTCTCGGCGGGCTATTACGATGCCTATTACATCAAGGCGCAGAAGATCCGCACGCTCATCGCGCAGGACTTCAAACAAGCCTATGAGAAAGTGGATGTACTGCTGACGCCGACCGCGCCGTCTGACGCATTCGGCATTGGCGAGAAAACGGACGATCCTTTGTCCATGTATCTCAATGACGTTTTCACGGTAACGGTGAACCTTGCCGGCCTGCCGGGCATTTCGCTGCCTGCCGGGCTCAGCACCAGGGGATTGCCGCTCGGGCTGCAGCTCATCGGCCGCGCCTTTGATGAAGAAACGTTGCTGCGCACCGCAGGTGTGCTGGAAGAGGCCGCCGGCTTTAACGCCGAGCCTGACGCCTGGTGGAGGGCCTGATCATGACGCAAGAAGCTGCAAGCAAACTGATCGAAGGGGCGACGGGCGCCTGGGAAGTGGTGATCGGGCTTGAGGTTCACGCCCAGATTTCCTCCAACGCCAAGCTCTTCTCCGGCGCTTCGACGGAATTCGGCGCCGAGCAGAACCAGAACGTCTCGCTGGTGGATGCGGCGATGCCGGGCATGTTGCCGGTGATCAACAAGAAATGCGTCGAGCAGGCGGTGCGCACGGGTCTTGGCCTCAAAGCGCAGATCAATCTGCGCTCCGTCTTCGACCGGAAGAACTATTTCTATCCGGACCTGCCGCAGGGCTATCAGATTTCCCAGTACAAACACCCGATCGTCGGGGAAGGGGAGGTGCTGATCGATCTGCCGGGCGGTGAAATGAAGACCGTCGGCATCGAGCGGCTGCATATGGAGCAGGACGCGGGCAAAAGCGTGCACGACCAGCACCCTTCCATGAGCTTTGTCGATCTCAACCGCTCCGGTGTGGCGCTGATGGAGATCGTGACGAAGCCCGATATGCGTTCTTCGGAAGAAGCGCAGGCGTTCGTGCGGAAATTGCGGGCGATTTTGCGGTATCTTGGTACCTGCGACGGCAATATGGAGCAGGGGTCGATGCGCGCGGACGTGAATGTGTCCGTACGCAAGCCGGGAGATGAATTCGGCACGCGCTGCGAGATCAAGAACGTCAACTCGATCCGCTTTGTCGGCCTTGCCATCGAATATGAAGCGCGCCGGCAGATCGATTTGATCGAAGATGGCGGCACGGTGGACCAGGAAACGCGTCTCTTCGACATTAAAACGGGCAAAACGCGGTCCATGCGCTCGAAAGAAGAGGCGCATGACTACCGTTATTTCCCCGATCCCGACCTTTTGCCGCTGGTTTTCAGCCAGGAATGGGTCGACGAAATCGCCAAGGACCTGCCGGAACTTCCCGATGAAAAGCGCGAGCGTTTCATCCGCGAATATGCGCTTTCGCCTTATGACGCGAGCGTGCTCGTCTCGGAAAAAGCCATCGCTTCGTTCTATGAAGAGGTTGCCGAAACGAGCGATCCGAAAGCGGCGGCGAACTGGGTGACGGGTGACTTTTTCGGTGCGCTCAACAAGGCTGGGCTCACGATCGAGAGCTCTCCGGTGAGCGCAAAACAGCTCTCCGAACTCATCAAACTCATCCAGGATGGAACCATCTCCGGGCGAATCGCTAAGGAAGTTTTCGAGCTAATGTTCGATTCCGGCGACGATCCGGCGAAAATTGTCGAAGAAAAAGGCCTTCGTCAGGTGACCGATACAGGCGCCATCGAGAAGGCTGTCGACGAGGTTATCGCAGCCAATCCGGATAAAGTTGAGCAGGTAAAAGAGAAGCCGAAAATGATCGGCTGGTTTGTCGGACAAGTCATGAAATCCACGTCAGGAAAGGCGAATCCGCAAACCGTGAATGAGCTGCTCGCCGAAAAATTGGGTGTGTCTTCCGATAACTGAAGATGTTTTTCCGCTTCTGAAGTGAACCGTTTGTAAACACATTTTTCTGAATGTGTTGCAGACTCGCTAACACTTGCCTGCATCAAAGTGTTGCCGAGTCAAGAGGAGACAACCATAGTATGGGTGTCTGCGTCCTTTAATTGGGGGCGCTCACTAAAGTATGTGCGTTAGGTCCTAAATTTACGTCGTCACAGGAAACGGCACATCAGGAGCGATATGGACAATGGCTACTACAGCTAAACGGAAGACCACCGCCAAAAAGAAAACGGCGGCCAAGAAAAAAGCAGCAGTGAAACGCACGGCCAAGAAGACGGCCCCGAAGCGTAAGACGGTTGCTAAGCGCAAGACAGCGGCCAAGAAGAAGACCGCTGCCAAGAAAACGGCGGCTAAGCGGAAAACCGCCGCGAAGAAGAAGGCAGCTCCGAAGCGGAAGACTGCAGCCAAGAAGAAAACGGCTGCTAAGAAGAAAGCCGCTCCGAAGCGCAAGACAGCCGCTAAAAAGAAAACGGCTGCCAAGAAGAAAACCGCTGCTAAGAAAAAGGCAGCTCCGAAGCGCAAGACCGCTGCCAAGAAGAAGGCAGCTCCCAAGCGTAAGGCTGCGGCCAAGAAGAAAGCCGCTCCCAAGCGTAAGGCTGCTGCCAAGCGTAAGGTTGCGCGCAAGAAGAAGTAATAGCCGCCATGCAATGTCCCGCCGCGCCTTAGGGCGCGGCGCGGCAGCGGCATAGGACAGTCTGACCGTTCAGTGTTTCCAATGCGGCGGAACATGGAACGGCAGACAAGGCGGAACACCCCAGCCCGTAGCGGCGAAGGCGTTTCGGCCTCATAGAACTGAAGATCGCGCCGGATGTCCGGGTGCCGGTGATCGCCAAACCGGATGGACCTAGCGGCAAGCCGATTACGGCATTCGGAGCCGGTGCGATCTTTCAGTCCTCTTTTCGCCGGCGCGTCAGCCGGCTTTTTTCTTTCAACTCTTCATTTCATTTTCCGCTCGCCGGGAGCGCCCGTTTGTCCGGCCAGCGTACTGTTCGCGCTTTGCCGGAGCTGTGTTAAAGTCCGGCGATCGCCCGTGCTCGATGCGGGCGCCGTCCATGCGGCGTAAACGCCGCGCAGAAGCGATGAAAGAGGATGTTATGCGGAGTGCCGGGGGTCTGGTTTTTGCGTCGAGCCTTTTGGCTGCAATTTTGTTTGCAGCGCCTCTTGCCCATGCTGAGCGCGTTACGGCAACGGGTACGCGGGTGGAGAACGACACGTTCGGTACGGCGAACATTTGGGGCCGTTCCCTCGACCTGCCTGCGGCCGGCAAGATCGTGCGCGTGATGGGCGGTACCTACGGCTTTCAGCTTGTGAACAAGGACGGCGATGTCGTCGGCGATTTTCTTTTTCCCGATGACGCGGTCGGCTTTGAATTGCCGGCAGGTTCTTATGCGCTGCGTCCTCTGATCTGCCGGATACACCGCCACCATCACGTTGAAGTGACTGTGGAATACTAAGTGTCCTGCGCCTTATGCCTCTGAGCCCTTGGGTTCGAGCGCGCGGCCTCCCATATTCCATCGCAGTTGTTGAATGCGATAAACGCCCGGGCACCAGACCCGGCGAGGGAGGCACGAATGATCGATCTTTACACCTGGACCACGCCGAACGGCCGCAAGGTTTCCGTCATGCTGGAAGAGTGCGGCCTGCCTTATGAGGCGCATGCGATCGACATTTCCAAAGGCGCGCAGTTCGAACCGGACTTTGTGAAAATCGCGCCGAATTCGAAAATCCCGGCCATTGTCGACCGGGAGACGGGCGTCTCCTTGTTCGAATCCGGCGCCATTCTCGTCTATCTCGCCGAGAAGACGGGCAAGTTCCTGCCGAAGGAGGGAGAGGGCCGCGCCAAGGTGCTCGAATGGCTGTTCTGGCAGATGGCGAATATCGGGCCGATGATGGGCCAGGCCAATCACTTCGCCAATGTGGCGCCGGAAAAAATTCCTTATGCGATCGACCGGTATATGGGTGAAACCGCGCGTCTTCTGAAGGTGATGGACGATCAATTGGGGCGTGCGGAGTATCTGGCCGGGGAGTATTCGATCGCCGATATGGCCACCTATCCCTGGGTTTCCGTAGGGTTTGAGATGATCAAGTCGCTGAAAGGCGACATTGTCGGCGATGGGAATAACGTCTCACGCTGGCTTGCTGCCAACGCCGCGCGCCCTGCCGTGGAGCGTGGCATGAAAGTCCCAGTCGTTAGCTGATTTGCAAAAAAATCCGGCTGCTGATGAAGAATCCATCCTTGTTAACCAAATTTTCAAGCGATGGATTTTTCATTAACCTCGTTGCAGGCGAATGTCCTGCTTGTTTGTCGGGGGGCTCCTCCAAGTATGGGAGTGTGGGAGCCTGAGGCATCATCGAGGAGGCTGGCACGATGGCTCGTGTACAAATCGATGCCCTTCAGAAATGCGAAATGGCCGCCGAAGGCGGGCAGAGCGAAGCCCTTTACAGTTTGGGGCTGATCTACGCCACGGGTAAAGGTGTGGATGTCGACTATGTGACGGCACATAAGTGGTTCAATCTTGCGGCCATGCGGGGCAATCATGCCGCCCGCGATTGCCGCACCGAGATTGCCCGCGATATGTCGCCGGACGAAATTGCCGACGCTCAGCGCCAGGCACGGGAGTGGCTTTCGCAGCACTGATAGGGTGGATCCATAGGACTGGCGGAAAACATCCAGCCAGCAGTAAGAAAGTAAGCGTATATGTTTTTGCTTTGACAGGTCCGGACGCTACGGCGTGCGGGCCTTTTATTTTGCCCGGAGCTTTGCCTGGCTGGGCGGGCCTCACGTCTTCGTGACACGTCAACCTTAAGCGCGTATTTTCCGCTCAGATTCGTTTTCCGCCGCGTCAACAATGAAGAAAGAGAGCCGGTCATGACCCTGCCAGCAGAAAATCTCATTGAGCTCCTCGACCTTGAAGCCATCGAGCAGAACCTTTTCCGCGGCCACAGCCCCGATGCAAGCTGGCAGCGCGTGTTCGGCGGGCAGGTGATTGCGCAGGCGCTTTCTGCCGCTTACCGCACGGTGCCCGAAGACCGGGTCTGTCATTCGCTCCATGCTTACTTCATCCGCCCCGGCGATCCCAAAGTGCCGATCCTTTACGAGGTGGACCGGGCGCGGGACGGCAAGAGCTTTACGACGCGCCGCGTCGTCGCCATTCAGCACGGCAAGCAGATTTTCAACCTGGCAAGTTCCTTTCAAGTAATGGAAGAAGGCTTCGAGCATCAGGTGGAGATGCCCGATGTGCCGCAGCCCGAAGACCTGCCGACGGAGCGGGAGCGGCGCAAGGAAATCATGGACCGGCTGCCGCCGGAAATCGCCACGCATTTTGCCCGTCCGCGCCCCATCGAAGTGCGCGCCGTCGACCCGCAGGCCTATATCAAGCCGGAGCCGATGGAGCCGCTGCAGAACGTTTGGATCAAGACCACGCGGCCGACGCCGGATGATTTGCGCATCCATCAATGTGTGCTTGCCTATGCCTCCGACATGACGCTGCTCGACACCTGCGTGCGCCCGCACGGGGTGAGCTGGATTTCCGGCAAGCTGCAATCGGCCAGCCTCGATCACGCCATGTGGTTCCACCGGCCCTTCAGCGTCGATGAATGGATGCTTTACTCGCAGGATGCGCCGACCTCGCAAGGGGCGCGCGGCTTCAACCGGGGCAGCATTTTCACGCGGGACGGCAAGCTTGCCGCCTCCGTCGCCCAGGAAGGGCTGATCCGCTACCACGGCACGCGCAAGAGCTCTTAAAGCTAGAGCTGGTGCGCGTGAAGCGGTTTTGCCGGGGCAAGCGCCAGGGCAGCGCATAAGAACCCGCAGGCGCCCATGAACAGCGTGATGTTGATGAGGGATTCCGGCACCAGCGCGGAGGCGGCGCTGATTGCCCCTGCCAGCATGAACTGCGTAAAGCCCATGATCGAGGCGGCGGTGCCGGCCTGATGCTCGAAATGATGCATGGCGCAGGCCTGCGCATTCGGCCCGATCATGCCGAGCGAGCCGACGGACACCATCATGCAGGGCACGAACATCCAAAGACCGATATCGAAGGCAGCCGCCGCAACGAGCCCGCCAATGGCGAGCGCCTGAACCGGTACCGAGAATTTAAGAATATGATCGGGGTCCATCCGCTTTAAAAGAAAGCGGTTGAGAAAATTGCAGCCCGCCATGGTCGCGATATTTGCCGCGAAGACCGCCGAGAAGCCGAACTCCGAAAGGCCGAACCATTTTTGATAGATGTAGGAGGCATGCGTCAGGAAGATCAGCATGGAGGAAAAGCCGAGCGTGATGATCATCATGAAGCGCAGCGCCGAAGGATTGCTCAGCACCGCCAGATAGGCGGGCAGAAGGCGGTAGTCGCGCGGCGGGCGCGTGATCGTCTCAAGCTTTGCGAAAAGCCCGAACCAGAGCAGCACGATCATCATGGCGGAATAAGCGGCGAGAAAGATGAAGATCATCGGCCAATCGGAGACGGCCAGAATGGCGCTGCCGACGGTGGGCGCGATGGCCGGCGCGATGATCATGATGAGGCCGATCAGGGAAAAGAGCGTTGCCGCTTCCCGGCCCGTTGCCCGGTCGCGCACGATGGCGGGGACGGAAACGGCGGTGAAGCCCGCGCCGAAAGCCTGCGCCGCGCGCCAGATCAAAAGCTCGGTGAGGCTGCCTGAAAGGGCGATCAGCACGCTGGAGAGGGAAAACACAGCAACGCCCGATAGCATCACCCAGCGCCGCCCGAAACTGTCCGAGAGCGCCCCGCCGAAAAGCTGCCCGAAGGCGAAGGCCAGCATATAGACGGAGATGGTCAGCGAGACGTCATGCACCTCCACGCCCAGCGTCTCGGCGATGCGGGGGAAGGAGGGCAGATAGGCGTCGATGGCGAAAGGCCCCATCGCCACCGTCATCGCCAGCAGAATGGTCAGCCGGGCGGTCGAGATCATGTCGTCTCCGGGATTTGGTCCGAGATTGGATAGGGGCTGAGGGCGGAGATAAAGCGGCGCCGGTCCCGCGTTACTTAAGGGCGCGCTACAGCCTCTACAATGCAAAAACTGCTGCAAAAATGCAAAGGGCGGCTCCGGGGTTTCCCGGAGCCGCCCTTAAATGCCTCACACACGGCGCTGAGCGCGTCTTTTGCTTAGAAACGGATCTCCATGCCCACATAGAGCGCCCGCCCGTCACCGGGGTTGTAGAGCGCGTCTGCGGCCGTTGCCACAGGCCGGGCATTGGTGTTGGAGATATAGGTCCGGTCGAGGAGGTTGCGCCCATCGGCATAGACGCTGAGGCCGTTGCCGAAATCATAGCCGGCTTTGACGCCGTAAATGACGTAATCCTCGGTCTTGAAGGCGTCCGTATTGGCGTTGTCGACGTGATAGCCCTCCGGCACCCATTCGGCGTTGGGCGCGATGTAGAAGCCGTCCTCGTTCTCATAGCGCAGCTCGGTACGCAGGAAATGCTTCGGGGCGCCCGGCAGCTCGTTGTCGCCGAAGGCCGCGTCGCCGTCGAAATGGAAATCGTTCAGGGTGTAAGCCTGCCGCCAGAAGAGCTTGTCATCGCCCGGCGCGGCGAAAATGCCGTCCAGCAGTTTAACGTTGAGCCCGAGCTCGATGCCCTGGTGGATGGTTTCATCGGCATTGAGCGCGAAGCCGCCCTGGCCGCTGCCCGGCGTTACGAAGAGCTGCAGCTCGTTCTCGATCCAGGCGCGGTAAAGCGAAAGGTCCCAGCCGATCCACTCATTGCCGCCGCGCGTGCCGATTTCCGCCGTCCAGGCTTCCTGCGGATCGAGATCGGCAAAGCCCGGTGCGGAGGAAGGGTTGAGTTCGGCAAAAGTTGGCGGTTCGGAAGAACGGGAGACATTGGCAAAGAGCTGCGCTTCTTCCGTCACATCCCACAGCACGCCGAGTTTCGGGTTGAAACTTGTGAAGGTCTTGCGGCCCGTGTCATCGCCATTGGAGAGCTGATTGTCGTCGAGCTCGCGGATGGAATGGTTGAGCTGCGCCCCGGCGATCAGAGCGATGCCGGTGGTGAGATATTGCTCGATCTCGCCATAAAGTTCGTAATTGTAGGATTTCTCATCCACATCGTTGAACTGAATGGAGCCGCGCGAGCCGCCGATATTCTGCCAGATGCGCGCCCGGTTGATCCCGGCAATGACATTGGCCCCGAGCGTGAGGCGCGTGCGGTTGCCGAACAGCTCGCCCTCCTGCGTGCCGCGCGCATAAAGACCGGCATTCTCATAGGAATTGTCGATGATGCCGAAAGAGAGCGGGTGAAAGAGATCCTTGTTGGTGTAGGACGCGCCGAGCATCACATCCCAGTCGCCCAGGATGAACGAGGTGCGGTTGGCAACGCGGATGGAATCGATGTCGCGGGCCGTGTCCTGCGTAAAGCTCGATGTCTGTGTGCTTTGCGGGCTGGTCAGCGCCTGCGCTTTCGTCAGCGAGGCCGGGATGTCCTGATCGATCGTGTTGAGATTGAGATAGAAGCGGGTTTCGACCTCAGGGCTCACCCGGTAACCGAGATTGCCGGAGAAGCGCAGGTAATCCTGCTCGGTGTGATCGCGGTAGCCATCGGAGCTGGAATAGGTGGGGCTGGCATAATAGTCCCACTTGCCTTCAACGCCGCCCGCGGCAAGCTGCAAGCGTTTCGTGCCGAAGCTGCCCACTTCCACACGCGAAAGGTAAGAGGGCGCATTGTAGCCCGTGGGAGAGACGAAATTGATCGCCCCGCCCAGCGATGCCGCGCCATATTGCAGGGCGTTGGCGCCCCGGTAGACCTCCGTATAGCGGAAGGTCAGCGGATCGATTTCCTGCGGGTCGCCCCCGCCATCGGCTTCATTGATCGGAATGCCGTCAATGAGAAGGCGGATGCCGCGCAAATGGAAGTTGCGCGAGAGGCCCGAGCCGCGGATCGAGAGGCGCAAATCCTCCTGGCCGTATTTCGGCTGTACGAAGACGCCTGGCACGAAATCCAGAACGTCCTTGAGCGTCGCGGCGCGCCCGTCCCGGAACTCTTCCGCCGGCACGACTTCCACACCGCCGGGGGTGCGGGAAAGCCGTTCCTTGGCAGCTTCCGCGCTGGGCACGGTCAGGGAAGGTTCGGTTTGCGCCGAAACTGTGATGTCGGGCAGCTTGACGGCCTCTTCTGCGGCAAGCGCCGGAACGGCAGACAAAGCAAGGGTCGCAGCGCCTGCAACGCGCAGGGCAAAGTTGGTCGGTTTCATGGTTTTCTCCGGCGGCTTAATGGGCGTGATGCGCGTTTTGCGCGGGCATCAAAGTGAGTGCGGGGGCAGGCGAGGCAGGGGGCGCGCCGCCTTCCTCCGCAATCTCGTTCCAGTTGCGGGTGCCTTGCTCGCAAGTCTGGAGCACCGGGAAATAGAGTTTGGTTTCCTGATCCACGGCCGGAAGACGCATGTGGATTTTGAAAGCATCGAACTGCGCATCGGGCAGTTTGCCGTGCCGCCAGGTGATCGTCTCGACGGCTTCTTCGAAGAGGGCGCCATGCGGGCCTTCCACGGGTTCGGGCAGCGGCTTCTTGGTGATTTCAAGCTGCCAGCCGGGTTTCGGTTGCGGTTTGGCGACCAGTGTGCCCTCGGGCAGCGTGATCGTGAGGCCCGTCGTGGCCGAGCCTTCGCAGCCATGGGGCGCAAGGAAAGTGACCTGGAAATAGCTGTCCGCAGGCGCGCTCGTGGTTTCCAGAACGATATGCGCTTCAGCCGGAGCGGCAAGAAGCGCGGGGAAGGCGATAAGCGCTGCGCCGAGCGCAGCTTTCACAGATGAATTAGACATTGGGTCCCTCAAATGACAATGCGGGCGCGCAAAAGCGCTCCGGTAGATCGGCAGTCAGATGAGGAAAGAGGGCGGGGCCTGCGCGCCGAGCGGCGGGCCGATGGCGGGCGGCAGCACCACGTCATGCGCTTGCGGGGCACGCGGGGATGCGGCAACGGGCAGTGCCATCGCCGTCAGCGTGATCTCGGGCGCGGCGATGTAATGGGCCGTGGCGGTCCAATAAAGACAGCCTGCCGTATCCGCCGTGCCGTTTTCGTCATGGGTGATGGGATTGCCCGCGGCATCCAGCGTTAGCGTTTTCAGGCCGGAGGCCGAGCAGATGACGATGGTGAAGCTGCCATCCTCCGCCCGCGCGCCGGGCATATAACCGGCGGGCAGCAGTGCATTCAAAAACAGCACGAAAAGCGACAGCCAAAGGACCGTGCGCTTTGCATCCTGTTTCATATGGCGGGCAGCCTGCATCATGGCCGCCAACCTACCCACAGTTTCCGCCAAGGGCGAGCGGGAATCGCCCGGCGATCATGTGATTGTGAATTGCCTTTAGTGTGCGAGCGGGCAGGTGGCTCAGGCTTCGTGGGTGAAATGGGCTGGCCCGACCTGCCGCCAGCATCAGGCGGGCGGTTCGGCCAGCAGAATCAAAGGCTTGATTGCAGAGCTTTCCCCAAGTTTTCTGAGATTTCGGGGCGCAAACGGCCTGAAACGGCTTGAAACGGCAGGGCAGCTAGGGCATACACGGCGGCGGAGAGGTGGCCGAGTGGTCGAAGGCGCTCCCCTGCTAAGGGAGTAGACGTCAAAAGCGTCTCGTGGGTTCGAATCCCATCCTCTCCGCCATTTTCCCAAACTTTATGTGGCAATCCTTTCCACGGCTTCAGGTTCCGACCGGTGAATATTCCGGCGGGCTGTTTCTGTTTGTGCGTCCAAGGCTTTTGATAACTCGCGGGTGTTGGATACGCTTGAGAGGTGAAGAACTTTTTCCAAACCTGAAGAGCTTTTCAAAGTCATCGTTGGATAACGCACTTCGGGTATCTGATAATTGTTATTGAAGCGTCTGTCGGGGTTGCCGTTTTTATTGACGTACCGCCATGTGTGGCCAATGATCTGGCTGTCGGTGGGCACGCTTTCAGTTTCGACAAAGATAGTGGCCCCCCATTCCAGTTTCAAAGATGTGTAACTTATGGCTCCGGCTTTGCTGCCTTGAACGAGCAGAACCAAGTCGGGATAGAAGTAGATGTCTTGAGCTCCGCCTTTGATGCAAGGTGGCTCAATGTTGGTTTTGATTATTGACGGGCTGCCAAACCCCAAGCTTGCGGATTGTCTATCAACAAGATTTCCGGCGCCTGCATTTCTCTTCCAGTCGCTTGTTGAGTTAGTGTTGCGTATGTTCCAAGCTTTTTTGCAGGCTGCTGTTTTCTCGAATTCCTGAGAAAATTTTTCAAAGGCATCTCGCGCGTCTAGTTCGAGGTCATAAAGGATGACCACAGATCTTCTAACTTCGTCGTGTGACATTGCGAGATATGTAAGCGCGCATCCTATTGCCAAGGCAGATGCCATAGCTATCAGCCCAGACTGATCATAGGCGAGTAGAGCTATTGCAATTGTCAAGGAAGCCACGAACGGCCACAGAATTATTCTTGCGAGTTTTTCGTTAATCTCCGCCACAATTTGTTCGGCATTCGCGGGCGCTAACTCCAGCGCATTAACTCCTTCTTCCCAATCGTGCTGACTTGAAGAGGGCGAAGCGTTGGCTGTTTGGTCGAACTCATGAGTCTTCGAGCTTTTTTGGGGCGGCTTGAGTGATTTTCTGTAATAAAGGCCACCATGTCCCATATGAACATAATTGCCTCGGGGACCGGTCCCTACTCTCAGTCCTTTTACACCCGCAGATATACCCAAACCGGACTTAGAGAGATTGAATCTGAAGGGTCCTACTGCAACGCTTTTTCTAACTAATAAAGGCATGTCACTCCCCCCCATTTGGTGAACGTGACATTTTTTCATAGCAATCGTCGTGTGGGTAGCGGAAATAAAGTTCGTCGGATGTCCGCGAGCATTTGGTGGGAATGATGGAGACCTTTAGCCGTCGTTTTCCCCGCCTTTCGTTTTCACCCAGCGGTGCTCGATGCGGCCCATGAGGTGAAGGACGAAGAGGCCGAGCAGGGCGACGAAGAGGGCGAAGAGAACCTGGCCCGCGCCCGCGATGAGGCCGATCGCGCCGGTGAGCCAGATGCTGGCGCCCGTGGTCAGCCCGCGCACATGCCCGCCCGATTGCAGGATGGCGCCCGCACCGAGAAAGGCGATGCCGGTCACGATCGCCTCGATGGCGCGCAAGGGGTCGAGATTGAAATCCGGCCCGTCATCGGCAAGGCGCATGGAAAGTTCGATACTGCCGACGACGAAGGCGGCCGAGGTCAGCGCCACCAGCATGCAGGTGCGCAGGCCCGCCGGTTTTTGCCGCAGCTCCCGTTCGAGCCCGATCAAAGTGCCGAGCACGAGGGCGGAGATTGTGCGTAAGGCGATTTCGGCGGGCGGCAGATAAGTTTCGAACTGGCCGGCGAGTGTTTCCATCATGCTGCAGAAACGATGCCTTGCCGCCTTGGTTCCGTTTCACGGGCAAGCGGCTTTCTTCAGACGTGCATAAACCCTTGCCGCCGCGACGTGTTTTCGTGCCTTGATGACAGCGCTATCGAAGGTGGTAAAGTTCCGCCAGAAACAAGCGGTGTCTGCCGCGCAAGGGCCATGCCTTAACGAATAGCGGCAAGAACAACCGCCAAGAACAAGTGCCAAAAACAAGTGCAAGGGAGAAAGCGATGAGTGAAGCGGCGAGCGAGCTGCGCCCGGTGACGGACTACGTCAAACTGCCGGCGAATGGCGAACCATATCTGGAAGGGCACAAATGCGGCAATTGCGGCACCGTCTTTATCGGCGCGCGCCATGTCTGCTCGAAATGTTTTGCCCGCGATAAGATGGAAGCGGTGAAGCTGCCGAATAAAGGCAAGCTCTATTCCTACACGATCGTCTACCGCTCTTTCCCCGGCGTGGAAGTGCCTTTCGTTTCCGCCGTGGTGGACATTGAAGGCGGCGGCACGGTGAAGGGCAATCTCATCAATATCGAGCCCGATCCTGCGAAAATCAAAATGGGGATGGATGTCGATGTGGTCTTCAAGGATGCGGGCCGCACCGACAAACAGGGCAACCACTATATTTCCTATTTCTTTCAACCGGCGGCGTGAGGAGGCTTAACCCATGAGCAAAGACGACGTTTATGTCATCGGCACGGATATGATCAAATTCGGCCGCTTCCCGGACCGCACGGTGCCGGATCTGGGCGCGGAAGCCGCGCTCTTGGCGCTCGATGATGCCGGGCTCGGCATCAAGGACATGCAGGCGCTTTATTGCGGCAATCTCTTCCAGGCAAGCGGCATGGTGGGCCAGCGCATTCTGCACCAGATCGGCCAGACCGGCATTCCGGTGGTGAATACGGCAAATGCCTGCGCCACGGGCGCGACCGCGTTCCGCGAAGGCTGGATCGCCATCAAGGCGGGGCTTTACGACCTCGTGCTTGCGGTCGGTGTCGAGCAGATGGGCCGCGGGCTTCTCGGCGGCGGGGGAAGCGACAAGGGCATTCCCACCGAGGGGCTTCTGGGTTCGGGCACCATGCCGACGGTCTTTGCCGAGCTTGGCATGGAGCACCACAAGAAACACGGCACAAGCTTCGAGCAGTTCGCCAAGGTGGCGGTGAAGAACCATCACCACTCCACCATGAACGACAAGGCGATGTATCAGAAGGAAACGCCGCTTGAAGAAGTGATGGGCGCGGAGATGATCTCCTATCCCAACACCAAGCTGATGTGCTCGGTGAATGTGGACGGCTCCGCTGCCGCCGTGCTCTGTTCGGAAAAGAAAGTGAAGGAACTCGGCCTTATGGACCGGGCCATCAAAGTGCGCGCGTCTGCGCTTACCTCCGATCCCTTCACCGACCGCGATCTTGTGATGCCGGACTTTTCGACCTGCACGCGCATGGCCGCGCAACAGGCTTACGAGATGGCGGGCGTCGGGCCGGAAGACCTCGACCTTGTCGAGCTGCATGACTGTTTCGCCACGGCGGAAATTCTGCATTACGAGAATCTCGGCCTTTGCAAGGACGGGGAAGCCGGCAAGATGATCGACACGGGCGCGACGGCGCTGGGCGGCAAAATCCCGGTCAATGTCTCCGGCGGGCTTCTGTCCAAGGGCCATCCCTTGGGCGCGACGGGCATCGCCAATGTCTATGAGATCGTTACGCATCTCAGAGGCAAGGCCGGTAAGCGCCAGGTGGAAGGCGCACGCATGGGCATGACCCATGTGGTGGGCATGGGCAACGCCGCCGCCATCCACATTCTCGAAAAGCCGTAAGGTTCAGGAACCTCAAGGCAGGGGCCGCTCCTCCGGGGCGGCCCTTTCTTATGTGGACCCCGGGACAAGCCCGGGGTGACAGCTTCGGTAAAAGGTAGGGCCCTGCGCCACACTCACGTGTCACCCCGGCCCCCGTGCCGGGGTCCATCTGAGGTAGTGCGAAGTGCGTGGGCAAGCCGCTCCACAAAGGCGGCGCAATTCGCCCTTGCAAAGCGCGCCGCCGCGGCTATTCTCCGTCCCATGATGAACGCACGCACCATGATCGTTCCGGCCGGCCGCGTTACCGGTCTTTGGTGGACCGCCTTTTAGGCGGTCTCCTTCGCGTGCGCGTGTCGCATATCTGAAGTTCGGGCCGCCTTTCGGGGCGGCTTTTTTATTGTCGCTGCCCTGTCTCGTGGTTCTGTCTTGCGGTTTTGCAGGAGGGAAGGGCAATGAATGCCAAATTCGAGCTGCCGGGGATCGTTCCCTGGGGGCGCACGTTCAAGGAATATGAAGCGTTTTTCGCGCTGGATGCGGCGGCGCTTGCCGGGCCCGTGCTCGATGCGGGCGCGGGGCCGTCCTCTTTTACGGGCGAGCTTTGCGCGCGCGGCGGGCAAGGGCTTGCCGCCGATCCGCTTTATGCAGAGGCGAGCGCCGATATCGCCGCGCGTTTCGAGGCGGCGCGCGCACCCATGCGCAAAGCGATGCGTGAGGCGAAGGAGCGCTTCAATTGGAAAACCTATGGCAGCGAAAGCGCGCTTGAAGCGCTAAGGGCCGAGACCTTGCAAGCGTTCATGGCGGACCGGGCCCGCGCGCCGGAGCGCTATATCGCGGCCTCCCTGCCTAAGCTTCCCTTTGCCGATGGCGCGTTTCATCTTGCGCTTTGCTCGCATCTTCTCTTTCTCTATGGGGACGATCTCGATGCCGCTTTTCACCTGCGCGCGGTCAAGGAGCTTGCGCGCGTGGCGGGGGAAGTGCGCATCTTTCCGCTCTTCAATCTCGACGGGCGCCCTTCGAGCCATCTGCCTTGCGTGATGAAGCGGCTGAGGCTGGAAGGCTACGTTTGCGAGACGGTTAGAGTTCCCTTTGAGTTTCAGCTTGGGGCAACCCAGATGCTGAAGGTGAAAGGACCGGCGCAATGAGCGGTAGAGAGAACCTCAGGCGTGCTGCTTGTCCAGCTCTTCCAGAAACGTGCCGATGGCGGCGAGCGATTGCGGCTCGTCGAGCCAGGGCGCGTGCCCCCGGTCGGGCACGGTGACGGCGGTCAGGCGCGGGTGCACTTCTTCCATGCGTTTGACGGTTTCGGCGGAAAGAAGATCCGAGTTTTCTCCGCGCAGCACGAGCGTCGGGATCGTGTAAAGCGCTTTGAACTCGGTCCACATATTGGGCAGTTTGCCGCGCAGGAGTTTCATGCCGATGCGCAAGCCGTCGCCGATCTTGGAATCATAATCGAGCGCGGGTTTACCGTCTTCATCGCGAAAGGTCATATGGGCGAACTCGTGCCAGCCGGGCCCGGTGATGGTGGGGAAGTGGCGCTCGTTCATCTGCCGCAGCGTGATGGCGGCGATGTCCCAGCTTTCAGGCGCGGGCATCTTGCCGGCATAGCCCATAATGCGGGTAATTCCTTCCTGCGCGACTTCGGGGCCGACATCGTTCAGCACCACACCTTTCAGCGCGCCGGGGCGCTGGGCCGCCATAAGCGTTGCGACGAGCCCGCCGCGCGAGGTGCTGATGATAGCGGCATGGGGCACGCCGGCGGCGGCCATCAGGTCGAACGTGTCACGCGCTTCGGCCTGGGGCGTGTACTCTGTCCAGCTTTTGCAATAGTCGGAGCGCCCGCGGCCTCGGAAGTCGGGGCAGAGGACGCGGTGCTGCGCGCTGAGACGTTCGGCGAGCTTGTCGAAATCCTTCGAATTGCGGGTAAGTCCCGGTAGGCACAGAACCGGCACGCCGGGAGCGAGCGCGTCGCCATAGTCGCGCGCATAAAGGCGCATGCCTTCCTGGTTTGTGTAGAAGAATTCCGTGAAGCTCATTTTGTTTTCTTTGTTATTTGGCCAGGATTATTGGCTTGGATCATTGGCTCGGCGCGCGCGGCGTTTCGAGGCCGGGTGGCGGTTTGAGGATGATGCGCCCGGCCGGTTTGTTCACCGGTTCCGGCTCGGCGGGACCCGTGCTGCCGGTAATCTCCGGCTCTGTTGATACCGCTTGCGGCACCATGCTTTCGGACGGCTCGATAACGGGGGCCATCTGAGCGGCACCTTCTGGAGAGGGGAGTGGGAGTGCGGGCGGATTTGCCGGTGCCGCTTGAGGCGCTGCCGCTTGCGGTTTCACGCCTTGCGGTTGGGGCCGCGCGGGGATCGGCTGCATGAGCGGTTTGGCGGGCACGGCAACGCCTGGTGTGCTTGGCGTGCCTCCGGCATCGGCGGAAGGCGGGGCAAGCGGTGTACGCTCGGCGCGCCGGGGCGGCGGCGGCGCGGTGATCGGCGTGCCCTGATTGCGTTTCAGGTCTTTTTCGATATCGAGCGAGGCGATGCCGCCGGCAAGGCGCGCGCGGTAAACCTGAATGTTCTCCAGCACCCGCTGCACGTAGTTGCGGGTTTCGGAATAAGGAATGCTCTCGATCCAGTCGATGGCATCGACACCGGTGGAGCGCGGATCGCCGAACGTGTCGACCCACTCATCCACGCGCCGCTCACCGGCATTATAAGCGGCGATGGTCATGATGTAGGAGCCGGAGAATTCATCCAAAAGCTCGCCCAGATGCGCCGAGCCCAGCATGGCGTTATAGGCCGGATCGTCGAGCAGCCGGTCCCGGCGGTAGGGAACGGAGACACGCCGCGCCACGCCTTTTGCCGTCGCCGGCATGAGCTGCATCAGCCCGCGTGCGCCAGCGTGGGAAACGGCGCGCGGATTGAACTCGCTTTCCTGGCGCGAGAGGCCGTAAACGAAGGCTGGCTCGACGGGCCGCCCTTTGGCCGGATAATTCGGCACAACACCGAGCGGATAGGCCTGCTCGGGCAGCACGATGTTGCGGGCCGCTGCCGTCTTGGCGATGCGCACCGCAACTTCCGGATATCCGAGGCCGCCGATCTTTTCGGCCAGCGCCGCAAGCTCGGCCGGGTGCTCCAGCGTTTCGGCCAAATGCAGCGCGAAGACGCGGCCCATCCGCGTCCAGTCAGCGTCATAGAGCATCAACGTCGCCTTCATGACCGGGCGCGCCATCAGGCTTGCCTCGCCCTTGCGCGGGGCGGCGTCGGCGCTGGCTATAACGAGCTTTGCGGGTTTCTTCGCCCCGGCGCTGAGCGCGGCTTCGGCAAGCTGGCCATAGAAGGTGGTGCCGTGCTGGGCGGCTTCCTTGAAATGCACCTGCGCCTTGGCGGTATCGCCCATCGCATCCGCCGCCCGGCCCATCCAATAGGCGCCGCGCGCCTGGCTAATGGGGGTGGAGACGCCATTGGCGAGCGTCTCGAAATGGGTGAAGGCGGTTTTGGGCTCGTTCAGATATTGCAGGGCCAGCCATCCCGCCATGAACTCGCCCTCGGCAAAGGCCAGGCCGCGCTCGTGGCCATGGGCTTTGGCAAGTTCATAGGCTTCTTTGTATTTGCCTTGCTCCAGCGCATCGCGGGCGGCGATCTTGCGTTCGGTCCAAAGATCGCCTGCCTGATCGAGCCGGTGCGGCGCTGTCGGCGCGGTCAAGAGGAGCGGCACGGCCTGGTGGTTCTCGCCGCGGCGGCGGCGGAAGCGGGCTTCGTCGTAAAGCAGGCCGAGATCGCCGCGCAGCTGCGGCGGCACACGCGAGAAGGCGGTGTCGGCATCGCGCGTGCGGCGCATCAGGCTGAGGCGGGCTTCGGCCACCTTCTTGGCGTTCTCGCTGACGAGCTGCAGCATGCGCTTGGCATCATCATAGCGCTGTTCCCAGAGTAGGCGGCGCAGCCGGTCCTCATGGGCCTGCAGGCTCAGCATGTGCCCGTGCCGGTCGAGAATCTCTTTTTCCCGGGAGCGGGAGAATTGGTGATCGGCCCAGGCCCGCTGGATCCAGTAGGCCGCGTCCTCATTATTGCCCTGCGCGAGCAGCGCGCGGCCATAGCGCAGCTTACCGTCACCCGTTACGGGTTCGCGCCCTGTAAACCAGGCAATGACGTCGCTGTCATCGACGGGAAATTCGAGCAGCGCTTCCTCGGCCCGCTCCGTCAGGCGCTCCTGACGGGGCCAGGCGGGATGGTCCGCCTGAAACTGGATGATCTCGGCAAAACTCGCCCCGCTTTTCGAAGACTGAAAGCGCACCCAGTCTAGAAGGTCGCGGGTCAGCGGGTCCTTGATGGTGCGCATGGCGATGAGCATGCCCGCCCAGTCGCGCTTTTCGGCGGCATCGAGGGCGGTGATGAAAGCCTGACCTTCGCTCGGGGGCAGATATTTGACGGGCGGCGGTGGGGCCGGGCGGCTGACCGGCACGGCGGGCGGCGCTTCGGCCTTGGTGGGGGCAATGCCGCCGCCGAGGGTTAAACCGGTAAAAAGGGCTAAAATGCCGCAAAACGCCCGCGGCGCGGCTGAAACATTGCGATTAGACAATTTTCGCACCATCAGAACCCTGTTCACCCAGAACCTTGCTCACCATGTACCGGGAGGCTCATCCTGCCTCAGCCTACAATTCCTGCTTCAGCTCCGCCAGAGGCAGAAGAACAAATTAACGCACCGTCCAGGTGCTAGTTCCTTGCTCCGGCTGAGTGTTTGCGGCTATGTTCCGCGCCGCGGAGCCCTGTTTCACACCGGTTTCCTATCGGTTTTGCGGGGCTTCGCGGTTTTGTTTTCGCATGGCGGCCCGTGCCGCCCGTGCTCTAGGAGCTTTGCAATGTTTAAGGGATCAATCGTTGCCCTTATCACACCGTTCAAGAACGGCGCCATCGACGAAGAAGCTTTCGTGCGTCTGGTCGATTGGCATGTGGAACAGGGGACACATGGACTTGTGCCGGTGGGCACAACGGGTGAATCGCCGACATTGAGCCCTGACGAGCACAAACGGGTCATCGAGCTGTGTATCGAGGCGGTGAAGGGGCGTATCCCCGTCATGGCCGGTACGGGCTCGAACAGCACGCTGGAAGCAATCGACTTCACCCGCCATGCCGAGGAGGCGGGCGCGGATGCGGCGCTCGTCGTCACGCCTTATTATAACAAGCCGACCCAGGATGGGCTCTATGCTCATTTCAAGGCGGTGCATGACGCGACCAACATCCCCATCTACATTTACAACATTCCCGGCCGCAGTGTGATCGACATGCAGCCGGAGACGATGGCCCGTCTTGCCGAGCTGGAGCGGATCGTCGGGGTGAAGGATGCAACGGCAGACCTTTCCCGCGTCAGCGTGCAGCGCCATCTAATGGGCCCCGACTTCATTCAGCTTTCGGGGGAAGATGGCACGGCGCTCGGCTTCAACGCCCATGGCGGGGTGGGGTGCATTTCCGTCGCCGCCAATGTGGCGCCCGCGCTGTGCGCCGAGTTTCAGGAAGCGTGCCTTGCCGGTGATTATGCCAATGCGCTCTTGCTGCAGGACCGGCTGATGCCGCTGCACAAAGCACTCTTTGTTGAGGCAAGCCCCGGCCCGGTGAAATATGCCGCGAACCTGCTTGGCCTGTGCGAGGAAGAACTGCGCCTGCCGCTCGTTGCGGTGAAGGACGAAACACGCACGCTGGTGCGTAAAGCCATGATCCATGCCGGCCTGATCAACGGTTAGGCAGTAAGCACGGAACAAGGCAGCATAGGGAAGATATGTCTTCGAAAGCCGGCGGTGCCAAGAAGCGGAAGGATGAAAGCGGCAAGATCGTCGCCGACAACCGCAAGGCGCGCCATAACTACTTCATCAAGGATACCTATGAAGCAGGTATCATGCTCACCGGTACGGAGGTCAAATCTTTGCGTACCGGTGCGGCGAGCCTTGGTGAGTCCTATGCGCAGATCAAGAACGGCGAGGTCTATCTGATCAACGCCCATATTCCCGAATACCTGCAGGCGAACCGCTTCAACCATGCACCGCGCCGCCCGCGCAAACTGCTGCTTCATGCCCGCGAGATCACCAAGCTTTCCGATGCGGTGAACAAGCAGGGCATGACGGTCGTGCCGCTCCGGCTTTATTTCAACGACCGGGGAATCGCCAAGGTCGAGCTTGGCGTTGCTCAAGGTAAGAAGATGGCCGATAAGCGCCAGACGGAAAAGGACCGCAGCTGGCAGCGCGACAAAGCCCGGCTGCTGCGCGAAAAAGGCTGACCGGACGCAAGGTCAATGCGCGCCGCAGCTTTCTCTCACACATTGTTTCCTTGACTTTTTGACCCCCGGCTTTTCCCATTCGCCCGGGAAAACAAAGCTTGAAAAACAAAGCCTGAATGGCGGAGGGGACACATGGAAACGACTTTTCTGACACCGGTGCTCGCACTGGTTTCCTGGACATTGATCGTCTGGTTCTGGATGTATGCGCGCCGTATTCCGGCGATGAATGCGGCTGGGCTCGACCCGCAAGAAGCGCAGCATCCCGGTTCGCTGAACGTGCTGCCGCAAAAGGCGCGCTCTGCGGCGGATAATTACAATCACCTGCATGAACAGCCGACGATCTTCTACGCGCTGATCATCTATTCGCATCTTGCGGGTGTGGCGGATGAATTGAACCTGACACTTGCCTGGGCCTATGTGGGCCTGCGCGTGCTGCACTCGCTGGTGCAGATCACCATCAACAAAGTGACGCTGCGCTTCACGCTCTTCGCCGTGTCGACGCTGGTGCTCGTCGTTATCGCGATCCGTAACATTCTGGCCGTGCTTTAAGCAGTACGTCCTTTCGGTTAAAGAAGGCGGCCGGTTCTTCGGGACTGGCCGTCTTTTTCGTTTCCGGGCTAGTATCGGCCCCGCGAGAGCGCAGGAGAAAAATATGAGTGCGGATGAGCGCGGGTTCTTCGGGCAGATCAAAGACAAGCTGATACGCTCCAAAGAAAAGACGGCGACGGAGGGACGGCACCTGACGGGCCGGCAAGACCAGGCGCGTGAAAACCGTTTGCCGCCCGGCCAGCACCGGGTGGAAAAATGGCCGGTGCTCGATCTTGGCATTCAGCCGCAAATCTCAACGGGCTCCTGGTCGCTTGCCATAGACGGGGCGGTCGCAAATCCCGTGACCTGGGACTGGCAGACTTTTCTCGATCAGCCGCAGCAAAGTTTCCTCAGCGATATTCATTGCGTCACCACCTGGTCGCGTTACGACAATCGCTGGGAAGGTGTTTCGGCGCGGCATATTCTCGAGGTCGTAAAGCCGCTGCCTGAAGCGCGCCATGTCATCTTTCATGCCTATGACGGCTATGCGACGAATTTGCGCCTTTCCATGTTTGACGATGAAAACGTGCTCATCGCCCATAGCTGGGAAGGCCGCCCGCTGACGGTCGAACATGGCGCGCCCGCGCGAGCTATCGTGCCGAGCTGGTATTTCTGGAAAAGCGCGAAATGGATCAAGCGGATCGAATTTTCTGAAGTGGATAAGCCCGGTTTTTGGGAAGAGCGCGGCTATCATAATGACGGCGATCCGTGGACGGAGCAGCGGTACGGGTAATGAGTTTCACCGGATTTTCACTGGAAGGGCGCACCGCGCTCGTTACGGGCAGCGCACGTGGTCTCGGTTTTGAGATTGCCAAGGGGCTGGCGGCGGCAGGCGCCTTCGTCTTCGTCAATGGCCGCCGGCGGGAAGCGCTTGAGGAGGCTGTTGCGGCGATCGAGGAAGAAGGCGGCAAGGCCGCGCCGCTTCTTCTCGATGTGACGGACCGCGCGCTTGTCGAAACCGCTTTGCGCGGCATCGGGGAAGAGCAGGGCGGGCTCGACATTCTCGTCAATAATGTCGGTATTCGCGACCGGCGCGGACTTTTCGATTTCGGCATGGAAGATGTGGAGCGGCTGATCGGCGCCGATCTTATCGCGCCGTTTCATCTCAGCCGGGAAGCGGCAAAATTGATGCGCGCGCGGCAGGGCGGGCGCATCATCAACATCACGTCCATTGCCGGGCCCATCTCCAACAAGGGCGATGCTGTTTACACGACGGCGAAGGGCGGGCTTGGCGCCCTCACCCGCGCGCTCGCCGCCGAGCTTGGCGAGTACGGCATTACGGTCAATGCCGTGGCGCCCGGCTTCTTTGCGACGGAAGCTAATGCAACCATGACCGCAAATCCCGAAATCGCCGACTGGCTTTCCCGGCGCACCTCGCTTGCCCGCTGGGGGCGTCCGGAAGAGATTGCGGGCGCGGCGGTCTTTCTTGCCTCGCCTGCAGCTTCATACATTACCGGCCAGACCCTTGCGGTCGATGGCGGGTATCTGTCGCATTTTTGAGTGATTGCATGCTGCCGCTTTCGTGTGTGGCTGGCGCTGCATGGACCCCGGCACGGGGGGCGGGGTGACGCACAGAGCTAGACGGTAGTCTGTAGCTCATCCGCAAATACCGAATGTCACCCCGGGCTTGACCCGGGGTCCATACAGCCTTTCGGCAGACCGAACCCTAACGGCTCAAATGCGCAGCGATGGAACGGAAGACGTCGTGGAACATCTCTTCGGTCAGGCGGCGTGTGTTCACGTTGTAGCGGGAGCAGTGGTAGCTGTCGAAAAGCGTCAGTCCATTGCCGAGGTCGTGCGCGGCATTGTGGCCGAAGGTGAAGCTTGTGCGTTTCAATCCCAGCGCGGGCAGGGTGCTGTCATGGGCGATGCGCCCGAGCGCCAGAATGGCTTTCAGTTTCGGCAGCGCGCCAAGGCGGGCTTCGAGATAGCCGCGGCAGGTTTTGGTCTCAGCGCCCGTCGGCTTGTTCTGCGGCGGCACGCAGCGCACCGCGTTGGTGATCATCGCGCCTTTCAGCTTCAGCCCGTCATTGGGGTCGGCTTTGAACGTGCCTTCCGCCCAGCCGAAGCTCAGCAGCGTCGGGTAGAGAAGATCGCCCGCATAATCCCCGGTAAAAGGCCGGCCCGTGCGGTTCGCCCCTTGGAGGCCCGGAGCGAGCCCCACGATCAAAAGCTCCGCCTCTTCATCGCCGAAAGAGGGGACGGGCGCATTAAACCAGTCCGGGTGCTTGTCCCGCTGCTCATCCAGAAAGCCGACAAGGCGAGGGCAAAGCGGGCAGTCGAGCGGCGGTTCGGGCGTATAGGCGGGCGCGGCTTTTTTTGGCATAAGTCGGTCTTCTGATCGGTTGGCCCTGGTGTCGGTAGACCCGGGTTTATGGCAGGTATGGCTGCCGGTTTAAAGCATGCAGCCGGTTTAAAGTACGCAGGAAGAATGGGCATGATCCTGATATCGCTCGGATCGAATATGGCAGGGGCTTATGAAAGCCCGGCCCATGTGCTGCGCGCCGCGCTCGGCCAGTTTCCCATGCATGGGCTGGAACCCGTGCGCGTTTCCCCATTTTACCGGACCCCGGCGGTTGGTCCTTACGCCCAGCCCGATTTCATCAACGCCGTGGCGGAGGTGGAGGCGGCGCTGCCGCCCGAGGCGCTGATGGAGCAATTGCACCGGATCGAGCAGGCTTTGGGCCGGGAGCGCGCGGTGCGCTGGGAAGAGCGGATCATCGATCTCGACCTTCTGGCTTTCGACGATCTCGTCGTTGCACCGGCAGGCGGCGGGCCGAAGCCGGGCGAGCCCTGGAAACCCCGGCCCTTGGAACTGCCCCATAGCGGCCTTACCCAGCGGGCCTTCGTGCTGGTGCCGCTTGCCGATATCGCCCCCGATTGGCGCCACCCGGTTCTCGGGCTCAGCGCGCGGGAGCTGCTTGACCGGCTTGATCCTGCGGATCTGGCCGGGATTGCGCGGGAATGGGAGGGAGCGTGAAAAAGGGCAGCAATTCAGGCCTTTCTTCACCTAATTGCTTGTTTTCCCTTGCGTTTGAGCGTGCAAACCCCTAGATAATCTGCAAACATGATCCCTCACATTGCAGGAGATAGGCCCGCATGGCGCGTGTCACCGTTGAAGATTGCGTGGATAAAGTCACAAACCGGTTCGAGCTCGTGCTTCTGGCCGCTCACCGGGCCCGCAGCATTTCCGCCGGTTCCGAGCTGACGATCGACCGCGACAACGACAAAAACCCTGTCGTTGCCCTGCGCGAAATTGCCGATCAGACAGTCCAGCCGACCGAGCTCTACGAAGATTTCATTGCCAGCATGCAAAAGCGGGTGGAGACGGATGAGCCGGAAATGGAGCCGATGGCGCTTCTGCCGGGTCAGGAAACCGCCCAGCCGGAACAGGCCGCAGGCGGCGCCGAAGATGCGCTGGGCGCGGGCGACCGCATGAGCGAAGAAGACTTGCTGCGTGCTCTGCAGAGCCAGATGGACGCACCGCAGAAGTAAGTGCCGCACCCTCAAGTCAGGGAAGAGGGGCGCAGGCCCCGCAGCACAATCGGTTAAGCGGGTGCTCCCGCCGACAGCGCCGCCCCGGCTCCTGGCTTGGGCGGCGTATTTTGTTCCGGCAGCTTGGGTGCCGGGTAGGAAGGGTGAAGAATAGGTGTTGCGCCAGTACGAATTGGTTGACCGTGTCGTTGCCTACGACCCGCAAGCGGATGAGGCAGCGCTAAACCGCGCCTATGTGTTCGGCACGCGTAAACACGGTACTCAAAAGCGTGCCTCCGGCGACCCTTACTTCTCCCATCCCATCGAAGTGGCGGGCATTCTCACCGAGCTGCGCCTCGATACGGCGACGATCATCACCGGCCTTTTGCACGACACGATCGAGGATACCGATACGACGGTGGCCGAGATCGAGGAACTCTTCGGCAAGGAAGTCGCCAATCTCGTGGACGGGGTGACGAAGCTCTCCCGCCTTGAATGGGATTCGGAACACGCCAAACAGGCGGAGAATTTCCGCAAGTTCCTGCTTGCCATGTCGAGCGATATCCGCGTGCTGCTCGTCAAGCTGGCCGACAGGCTGCACAATATGCGCACGCTGCATTTCATCTCCAAACCTGAAAAGCGCCAGCGCATCGCCCAGGAAACCATGGATATCTACGCCCCGCTTGCCGGGCGCATGGGTATGCAGGAAGTGCGCGAGGAGCTGGAAGACCTCTCTTTCCAGGTGCTGCAGCCAGAAGCGCGCGCCACGCTGATCAACCGCCTCAATCAGATCCGCGAAGAGCGCAGCGACATCGTGGAGCGGATCAGCGACATGCTGCGCGCTACCTTCAAAGCTCATGGCATGGATGTCGTTGTCTATGGGCGGGAGAAGAAGCCTTTCTCGGTCTGGAAGAAGATGGAGCGCCGCTCCATCTCGCTCGAGCAGCTCTCCGATATTTACGGCTTCCGCGTCATCGTGGAGGACGTGGCCGATTGCTATAAGGCGGTCGGCATTCTGCATACGAGCTGGCCGATGGTGCCGGGCCGTTTCAAGGATTACATCTCCACGCCGAAGAATAACGGCTACCGCTCGATCCACACGACGATTATCGGCCCGGAGCGCAAACGCGTGGAAGTGCAGGTACGCACCCGCAAGCTGCACGAGGTGGCCGAATACGGGATCGCGGCGCACTGGTTCTATAAGGATCGCGGCAACCACGCCGAGGCGTCGGAAGAGTTCGCAAACACATTCAAATGGTTGCGCCACCTTGTGGAGATGCTGGAGCATGGCAGCTCGGCTGAAGAACTGCTTGAACATTCCAAGCTCCAGCTCTTTGTCGACCAGGTTTTCTGTTTCACGCCGAAGGGGCTGCTCATCACGCTGCCGCGCGGGGCAACGCCCGTGGATTTCGCCTATGCGGTCCATACCGACATTGGCGACACCTGTGTTGGCTGCAAGATCAATGGCCGCCACATGCCCCTGCGCACCGAGCTGAAAAACGGCGATGAAGTGGAAATTATCCGCTCCAAGGCGCAGACGCCGTCACCGGCTTGGGAGGCGTTCGTTGCCACCGGCAAGGCGCGCTCGGCCATCCGCCGCGCCGCCCGTCAGTCCCAGCAGCATGAGCTTGCCCGGCTTGGGCGGTTGATGGTCTCCAGTGTCTTTGAGCTCGCGGGTAAGGAATTCAGCGATGGGGTGCTGGAGCGGGCTGTCGGCCGCTTCGACCGCAAGGACCTCGAAGAGCTGCTGGCCGATGTCGGCGAGGGCCGTATTCAGGCCTATGACGTCTTGAAGGCGGTCTATCCGCGCGTGCGCAAACCCAAAGTGGGTGAGGGCGCTACCGGCCGGGCGCTGCCGGCGGGCGAGCGGGCGGTGAAGCCGCTCGTCAAACTCGACAAGCGCATGTCCCACGGTGCTGTGCAATTTGCCGAAGGAGCTTACCCGCTGCCCGGCGACCGGATCGTCGGCATTCTGACGCCGGGTGAGGGCGTGACGGTTTATCCGATTGATTCGGAGGCGCTGGCCGCCTTCGACAGCGAGCCGGAGCGCTGGATCGATGTCACCTGGGATGTGCAGAACGAGGAAGAAGCCGCGTTCCTTGCCAAGATCACGCTGATGGTGCGCAACGAGGTGGGCGCGCTCGGCTCCATCGCGACGCTCATCGCCGATTATGACGGCAATATCGATACGCTCTCCACACCCCAGCGGGATCGCGACTTTTATACGCTTCAGATTATGCTGGAGGTGCGCGACCTCAAGCATCTCACCTCCATCATGAGCGCGCTGCGGGGGCTTTCCGTGGTCAATAAGGTCATTCGCGGCTGAGCTCTCCGGACCGCCGGCAGGGGGTAGGACAGGGGCGCGGCATTTAACTCTATTGCGCCGCTTTCGGGCGGCGGGGTATGAGACAGGCCACGGTTTGCGGGCCCAGGTCCGTAAATCGGTCTGCAAACCGGCCCGCCGGAAACAGATATGCCAGGAGAGGGACATGAACGAAGCTCAGGTGCTCAAGGAGTTCGAAAAAGCAGGCGCGCTCCTGAACGGCCATTTCATCCTCTCTTCGGGGCTCCACAGTGCCCGCTATCTGCAATGCGCCCGCGCTCTGATGGACGCCAAGCGTGCCGCCAAGCTCTGCAAGGCGCTCGCGGGTAAGGTGCGCGAGGAGATCGACAAGGAAATCGATTTCGTCGTTTCCCCGGCCATGGGCGGGGTCATTGTGGGTTATGAAATGGGCCGCCAGCTCGGCGTGCCTTCGATGTTTCTGGAGCGCCCGACGGGCACGTTCGAGCTGCGCCGTGGGTTCGCTATCCCCAAAGGCGCGCGCTGCTTGATGGTCGAGGATATTGTAACGACCGGCCTGTCCTCGCGCGAAGCCATTGCCGCTATTCGGGAAAATGGCGGCCGGGTCGTCGGCGGGGCCTGCCTCATCGACCGTTCCGGCGGCAAGGCCAAGATCGGGACGAAACTCGTCTCCCTCGCAAAATTGAAAATTCCCGCTTACGAGGCGGACAAATTGCCGCCCGATTTGGCGCAGATACCTGCGGTAAAGCCGGGCAGCCGGAAGAAATAGCGCATAGAGCGTTAGGATTTGAGTGCCATATTGGCAGAAACGGGCGAAAAGCCCGGCGCCATGGGAAGAACCGCAGACCGATGTTCCGCCGCCGCAAAGAATTGCATCCGATCGAGCGCTTGCGCGAATGGTTCTGGCCGCGCAGCGGCTGGCGGCGCGCGTTCCAATATGGCTGGCGCCGGGTCTGGCGGCTGTCGGGCTCCCCGCATGCCATCGCTGTCGGTGTGGCCGCGGGGGCGTTTGCTTCCTTCACGCCGTTCGTCGGTTTTCATTTCATGCTCGGCTTTCTGGTCGCCTGGATCTTCCGGGGTAACTTGATCGCCTCGGCTTTCGGCACGTTTGTCGGCAACCCCATTACCTTCCCCTTCATCTGGATCGGCACCTACGATCTGGGGCGCTGGCTCCTGTCCTATGACGAGCCAGCCAATATGCATCCAAGTGCGCTGTCATCGGACCTGTTCTTCAATCAGGCCCTCGATAAGGTGCTGCCGATTATCGGCCCGATGTCGTTGGGCAGCGTGCTTCTGGGTGTTCCTGCTGCCGTGACGGTCTATCTTCTCTCGAAACCGGCAGTTGAGGCCTATCAGAAGAAGCGCCGCGACACCCTTGCGCAGCGGGCCCGGAAACGGAATGCCGCCGCTCCCGCGCAGACGGAGCCGCAAGGCCAAGCGCTGACCGAATAGGCCAGTGCTGAAGAGGTAAGGAGCCAGGATGACAGGCAGCCGCAATAATTTGCGCCTTGGCGTCAATATCGACCATGTAGCGACGATCCGGAACGCGCGGGGCGGGCGTCATCCCGAACCGCTGCGCGCCGCGCATCTGGCGCAGAGGGCCGGGGCGGACGGCATCACCGCACATCTGCGCGAGGACCGGCGGCATATTTCGGACGAAGATATCGAACGGCTCTCGGCTGAAATCGGCCTGCCGCTCAATCTTGAAATGGCGGCGACCGAGGAAATGCTGGAGATCGCGCTGCGCCATAAGCCTCATGCCTGCTGCCTCGTGCCGGAAAAGCGCGAGGAACGCACGACCGAAGGCGGGCTCGATGCGGCGGGCGCGCATAATCATCTGGCGCCTTTCGTCGCCCGCCTTTCCGATGCGGGCTCGCGGGTTTCCCTTTTCATCGAGGCAAGCGAAGCGCAGCTTGAAGCAGCCGTGCGGCTCGGCGCGCCGGTCGTCGAGCTTCATACCGGCGCTTATTGCGATGCTTTTGCAGAGGGCAAGAAAGAGGAAGCCGAGCGCGAGCTTGCCCGGCTGCAGCGCGCCGCCGCTCTTGGCGCTTCGATGGGGCTAGAGGTTCATGCCGGCCATGGCATCACCTTTGACACGGTGGCGCCCGTTGCCGCAATCGCGGAAGTGCGGGAGCTGAATATCGGTCACTTTCTGGTGGGTGAGGCGATTTTTATCGGCCTGGAAGCGGCGATCGGCGAAATGCGCCGGCGCATGGACGCAGCGCGCGGGCAAACGGACCGAAGTTAAGCGGAATAAGGCCGGGAGGTTTCATGATCATCGGTATGGGCAACGACCTGATCGACATTCGCCGGGTCGCCAAGGTGCTGGAGCGCCACGGTGAGCGCTTCACCACCCGTGTTTTCACCGAGATCGAGCGTAAAAAATCCGACCGCCGCCGCAACCGCGCCGCCTCTTACGCCAAGCGTTTTGCCGCTAAGGAGGCCTGTTCCAAGGCGCTCGGCACCGGCATCCGCCAAAGCGTCTTCTGGAAGGATATGGGGGTGGTGAACCTTGCCACCGGCCAGCCCACCATGAAGCTAACGGGCGGGGCGCTGAAAAGGCTGGAGGCGATGACCCCGGCGGGCATGGTCGCCCACATCCACCTCACCATCACCGATGACGATCCGCTTGCCCAAGCCTTTGTGATCATTGAAGCTTTGCCCGCTCCCAAAGACTGATCCCTGCGTCCATCCGCCTCAGGAAAGGACTAGGCTTGCCGGTCTGGTATGCTATGGTCGCGCCGCTTTGGCGCGCGGGCGCGGAGCTATGATTTGCGGGGGAGCCGGTAGGCAATGTCGATGACGGACAAGGTAAAGAATTTCCGGGAGAGCGAGTGGGTCGATACCGCGCGCACGGTGACTTATGCGGTGGTGATCGCGCTGATCATCCGCGCCTTCCTCTTCCAGCCGTTCAACATTCCTTCCGGCTCGATGATCCCGACGCTTTTGATCGGGGATTACCTCTTCGTCTCCAAATTCTCTTATGGCTATTCGAAACATTCTTTCCCGTTTTCGCTGCCGCTCTTCGACGGGCGGGTGCTTGCCAGCCAGCCGGAGCGGGGGGATGTGATCGTCTTCAAAAAGCCGACCGATAATCAGACCGATTTCATCAAGCGCCTTGTCGGGCTACCGGGCGATGAAATTCAGGTCCGCCGGGGCATCCTGCATATCAATGGCAAGCCGGTGAAACGGGAGCGGATGGAAGACTTCATCGAGAAGGCGCCGTCGGGCGATCTGCGCCGCTATCCGCAATACCGTGAAACGCTGCCCAATGGCGTCAGCTACACGACGCTCGATACGGACGCCAATGGCTATCTCGACAATACCGGTGTCTATAAAGTCCCCGAGGGTCATTACTTCATGATGGGCGATAACAGGGACAATTCGAATGACAGCCGCGTACCCAGCGAAGTGGGCTATGTGCCGTTTGAAAATCTCGTCGGCCGGGCGGAAGTGATCTTCTTCTCCACCGATGGCAGTGCGCGTATCTGGGAAATTTGGAACTGGTTTTCAGCCACCCGCTGGAACCGCCTTTTCCATGAGGTTGACTGACCGATGCCGCGCAAGCCGCGCAAAGATGCCGATACCAGCGATACGTCTTCTCCCCATCCGCTGAGCACCGTTCTGGGCCACAGCTTTCAGAACCCGTCGCTTCTAAGCGAAGCGCTGACCCATATGAGCAGCGTGCCGGAGGCGCCCCATGGCAGCTATGAGCGCCTGGAGTTTCTTGGCGACCGGGTTCTGGGGCTTGTCATCGCGCGGATGCTGATCGAGGCTTTTCCGGGCGAGCGGGAAGGGGATCTTGCTGTGCGGCTCAACGCGCTGGTGCGGGCGGAGACCTGCGAGGCGGTGGCGCAGGAAGCAGGCTTTGGCAAATATATCGCCATGAGCGCGGGCGAGGCGCGGGCCGGCGGGCGGCGCCATGCGACGATCCTGGCCGATGTTTGCGAAGCGGTGATCGGCGCGCTTTATCTAGATGGCGGGCTTGAGGTGGCCGAAGCTTTCATCGAACGGCATTGGCGCCCGCGTCTGCAGCTCGATCTGCGCCCGCCGCGCGATTCCAAAACCGTGCTGCAGGAATGGGCGCAGGCGGGCGGCTTCGGTCTGCCGCGCTATAGCCTGGCCGGGCGCAAGGGGCCGGATCATGCGCCCACATTCGAGGTGGAAGTGAGTGTCGAGGGGCACAAGCCTGCCAAGGGGCTCGGCTCCTCCAAACGGGCGGCGGAACAGATGGCGGCGGAAAAGCTGCTCAAGCGTGAAAAGGTTGAAGGATATGAGTGAGGCGCCCACAGGCGGACTCTTGAAGAGCGCAGACGGCCAGCGGGCCGGCTTCGTGGCGCTGATCGGCGCGCCCAATGCGGGCAAGTCCACGCTGCTCAATCAGATGGTCGGCTCGAAAGTCGCCATCGTCACGCATAAGGTGCAGACCACGCGCTCGCGCCTGCGCGGCATTGCGATCGAGGGGGAGAGCCAGCTTGTCTTCGTCGACACGCCCGGTATTTTCCGCCCGCGCCGCCGCCTCGACCGCGCCATGGTGCAGGCCGCCTGGGGCGGGGCGGAGGATGCCGATCTTGTGGTGCTTCTTGTCGATGCCCAGCGCGGGCTGACGGATGAGGTGGAGGCTATTTTAAAGGGTCTTCAGGAGGTGCGCCGCCCGCTTTTGCTGGCGCTGAACAAGATCGACCTCATCCGCCGCGAAGAGCTTTTGGCGCTCGCCGCCGACATCAACGCCAAGGTGAAGTTTGCTGAGACCTTCATGATCTCGGCGGAGAAGGGCGACGGGGTGGCCGATCTGCGCGCTTATCTGGCCGCGCATGTGCCGCCCGGCCCCTGGCTTTACCCGGAAGACCAGATCGCCGATGCGCCGATGCGTAACCTTGCGGCGGAAGTGACGCGCGAGAAGCTCTTTTTGCGGCTCCACCAAGAATTGCCCTATCAGCTCACGGTAGAGACGGAGAGCTGGAAGGAGCTGAAGGACGGCTCGGCGCGTATCGAGCAGGTGATCTATGTGCAGCGCGAGGCGCATAAGAAGATCCTGATCGGCAAGCAGGGCGCGACGCTCAAGTCCGTCGGCGCCCAGGCGCGCAAGGAACTTGAAGAGATGCTGGAGCGGCGGGTGCATCTTTTCATCTTCGTCAAAGTGCGTGAAAAATGGGGCGACGACCCGGAACGCTATTCGCAGATGGGGCTCGATTTTCCCAAAGAGTGAGCTTGCCCAGTCTGTGCAATTTGCATGTTAACCAATTGATACTTCGGCTCTTTTGCGGTTTGGAGGGGCGCGTCTTAAAGCGCTACATGATCTAGTATGTGGTAAAATTGCTGGCTGCTGTGATGAATCTGCACAGAGCCGGGTTTTGAAGATCAAGAGCCTCTTCCATGCCGGTTTGAAGGGTGTTTTTGCAGCTTTTTGACTGGAAAGCCCGTTTCACATTATCTGGTAGGTCAGAGCGGGACCCTACGGCCAACTAGGTAAATCAGGAGGTGAGCAGCGTGGAGTGGCGCGACCAGGGCATCGTCCTTTCCGTGCGCCCGCATGGCGAAACCTCCGCCATTCTGGAGGTGCTGACCGCCGAGCATGGCCGCCATATGGGGCTGGTGCGGGGCGGGGCCTCCCGGCGGATGAAGCCGGTGCTGCAGCCCGGTAATTCGCTCACCCTGACCTGGCGGGCCCGGCTGCAGGAGCATCTGGGTACCTTCACCGCCGATCTCGTCAAATCCCGGGCAGGCATGCTGATGGAAGAGCCCATGGCGCTGAGCGGGCTCTTGTCCGTCTGCGCGGTGGCCGGTGCGCTGCCCGAACGCGAGGCCCATACCCCCCTTTATGAGGCGCTCGAAATCCTGCTGGAGAGCATGGAGGATGCCGATATCTGGCCCGCCGTGCTCGTGCGCTGGGAGCTCGGGCTTTTGCAGGAGCTTGGCTACGGTCTCGATCTCAGCCGCTGCGCCGCGACCGGGGAGCGGGATGATCTGGTGTTCGTCTCCCCCAAAAGCGGGCGGGCGGTCAGCCGCGGGGCGGGGCTGCCTTACAAGGGCAAGCTTCTGGCGCTGCCGGGCTTCCTGATGGGCGCGCAGGCAGGCGGTGCCTCGGCGCAGGATGTGGCCGATGGGCTGAAACTGACCGCTCATTTTATGGACCGCTATCTTTTCGCCCCACAGGACCGCACTTTGCCGGATGCGCGACGGCGGCTGGTGGAGCTTTTCGAGCGGCGCCAGGCGGGTGCCGGCCCGGCCTTGGGGTTGGGCGGCCTGCCTGAGTGACATCGGCCCCCTGTATTTCAGGCGAGAATCGTCTATCAAGTATGCCGCGCCTGCGCGTCCTGCGCCGGCCATTCCTCATGATATAGTCGCGCCATGACGAAAGTAACCGTACCGCCCGAATCGCCCGCTGAAGAGATCCGCCTGCGCGAGGCGCTGGAAGAGCGCTATCTTGCCTATGCGCTCTCCACCATCATGCACCGGGCGCTGCCGGATGTGCGCGATGGGCTGAAGCCTGTGCACCGGCGTCTTCTTTACGCCATGCGCCAGCTCAAGCTCGATCCCAATTCGGGCTTCAAGAAGTCGGCCCGCGTGGTGGGCGATGTCATCGGTAAATATCACCCCCACGGAGACAGTGCCGTTTATGACGCGCTGGTGCGCCTCGCGCAGGATTTTGCCGTGCGCTATCCGCTGGTCGACGGGCAGGGCAATTTCGGCAATATCGACGGCGATAATGCCGCCGCCATGCGGTACACCGAGGCGCGGCTGACGCGGGTTGCCGAGCTGCTTTTGGAAGGGATCGACGAAGACACGATCGATTTCCGCGCGACCTATGACGGGGAAGAAAAAGAACCCATCGTTCTGCCCGCCAATTTCCCGAACCTGCTGGCCAACGGCTCCTCGGGCATTGCGGTGGGCATGGCAACGAACATTCCCCCGCATAATGTGGCCGAGCTGTGCGACGCGGCGCTCCATCTCATCAAATTCCCTAATGCTTCGGCGGCCAAGCTCGCCGATCTTGTGCCCGGCCCGGATTTTCCGACCGGCGGCATCATGATCGAGAGCAAGGAAAGCGTGGCCGAGGCCTATGCGACGGGGCGCGGCGGGTTCCGGGTGCGGGCGCGCTGGGAGCTGGAAGACCTGCCGCGCGGCGGCTGGCAGATCGTCGTCACGGAAATTCCTTATCAGGTGCAAAAGGCCAAGCTCATCGAGCGGATTGCCGAGCTTCTGATGGCGAAGAAACTGCCGCTCTTGGAAGATGTGCGCGACGAATCCGCCGAAGACATCCGCGTCGTTCTCGAGCCGAAATCGCGCAATGTCGACCCGCTCCATCTGATGGAATCGCTCTTCAAGACGACGGAGCTGGAAAGCCGTATCTCGCTCAACATGAATGTGCTTGATGGCGGGCAGGTTCCCAAAGTTATGAGCCTGCGCGACGTGCTGAATGCCTGGCTTGCGCACCGCAAGGAAGTGCTGGTTCGGCGCAGCCGGTTCCAGCTCGATAAGGTCGAGCGGCGCATCGAAATCCTCGACGGCTATATCATCGCCTTCCTCAATCTCGATGAAGTGATCCGCATCATCCGCGAGGAAGACGAGCCGAAAAAGGAACTGATCCGCGCCTTCGAGCTGACCGACACGCAGGCCGAGGCCATTCTCAACATGCGTTTGCGCTCTCTGCGCAGGCTTGAAGAGATGGAGCTGAAGAAGGAGCACAAGGCGCTTAAAGCCGAAGCCAAGCGCTTGCGCGCGCTCCTGAAATCCGACGAGGCGCAGTGGAAGCAGATCGACGGCGAATTGCGCGAGGTGAAGAAGGAATTCGGACCGAAGACGCCGCTTGGGCGCCGGCGCACCGCGTTCGGCGATGCTCCGGCACTGGAAGATGTGCCGCTTGAGGCCATGGTCGAGCGCGAGCCCATCACCGTCATCTGTTCGGCCAAGGGCTGGGTGCGCTCACTCAAGGGCCATGCAGAAAACACAAGCGATCTGAAATACAAGGAAGGCGACAAGGAGCGCTTCGTCTTTCATGCGCAGACGACGGACAAGCTCATTCTCTTCGCTACCGACGGACGCTTTTATACGATCCAGGCGGACAAGCTGCCGGGCGGGCGGGGTAATGGCCAGCCGGTCCGCTTCTTCATCGATCTGGACGACGGGCACGATGTGGTGGCCTTCTTCGTCCACGATCCTGAGCGTAAGTTGCTCGTGGCGTCGAGTTCCGGCCACGGCTTCATCGTGCCGGAGGCCGAGGTCGTGGCGCTGCGCCGGCCCGGCAAGGTGGTGCTCAATGTCTCGGGTGATGTCGAAGCCTGCGCCCTTGCGCCTGTGGAAGGCGACACGGTGGCGGTGATCGGCGAGAACCGCAAGCTGCTGCTTTTCCCGCTCTCCGAAGTGCCGGAGATGACGCGCGGCAAAGGCGTACGTTTGCAGAAATACCGCGACGGCGTATTGAAAGACGTGAAGTGCTTTACGCTGAAAGAAGGTCTCACGGTCGTGGACCGCGGCGGACGCAACAGGCTTTTCGACCGGCTGAAGGACTGGCTCGGCGCGCGGGCTCAGGCCGGACGCTTGCCGCCCAAGGGCTTCCCGCATGGGGAAACGTTCGGGCCTAAAATCTAACGTCTCAAGGCGGGATCAGGGGAGCAGCGGCGGCACTTCCTTGCGCAGTTCCTCGCCCCAGAAGCGCATCTGCAGCACATAGCTTTCGCCGGTTTTCAGGCGGCGCGCATCGATCTCCAGCGTATAACTCTGCTCGAGATAGTGCTTGGGCTTGATGTACTGCTCCATATGCACGTCCGGGCAGTTTTCTTCGGCTTCCGATTGCACGAAGGCGCGCTCCGGGTCGAGCAATATCCAGCGGAAAACATTGCACGGGTTCTCCGCTTCGTAGAGCACCCCTTCATCGTCATGATTGTTGAGTCGCAGCGTGACGGTCAGCGGCACGATGCCGTCTTTCAGGCTGCCGGCTTCCACCGTCGCGGTGAGTTTTTCCCCGCTCTCATAAAGCCCGGCAAACTGCAGGAAATAGCCCAGCGCCAGGACGGCGGCGATGGTGATTAGCGAGGTGCGCACGGCAGCGGGCAGGCCGCGGCCCGGTTTCAGCCAATCGGGCAATGCCATGATGCGTCTCCTAACCGAAAATAACCGTGGGCAGCCAGGTTGCCAGCTGCGGATAAAGCGAAATGATGATCAGCGCGCCGATCTGTATCAGCACGAAAGGAACGACGCCGCGGTAGATTTGTGCCGTGCGCATGCTCTCCGGCGCCACCCCGCGCAGGTAAAAGAGCGCAAAGCCGAAAGGCGGTGTGAGGAACGAGGTCTGCAGATTGATCGCCATCATGACGCCGAGCCAGACGGGATCGAACCCCATGGCGAGCAAAATGGGTGCGACGATAGGTACGACGACAAAGGTGATCTCGATGAAGTCGAGAAAGAAGCCGAGAATGAACATCACGGCCATCACGGCGATGATGGGCGCCATGTCGCCGAAGAGCCGGCCCATCAGGCTTGTCTCATCGAAGCTGAGGAAGGATTGCACGGTCTCGTCCCCGCCGAGCCCCCGGAAGACGAGCGAGAAGAGCGCTGCGCCGATCAGAATGACGAAGACCATGGAGCTGATGCGCGCCGTCGATTGCATGACGCTGGGGAGCACATCGTTGCGGTAAAGCCGGACGAGGCTGATGGTAATGCCCCAGGCCATGGCCGCACAGAGAAGAAAGGCGAGGGCGATGGCTGCATATTCCCCGGCGCTGATTTCATTGCGCGCGACGCGCAGGTCGACAAAAGCGGTGAGCAGCAACACACCGATCAGTGAGAGCGCGGCAATGATAACGGGCCGCGTCGCCCCCTGCTGGCGGTAACCGGCAAGCAGTACCGCGCCGATGGCGCCGACGGCGGCGGCCTCGGTGGGCGTTGCGATCCTCCCGGCAAGGATCGATCCCAGCACTGCAATGATCAGGGCGACGGGCGCAAAGAGTGCGCGCAACGTCTTGAAGATCAGCGCGGCGGTGTCTTCTTCCTCGCCTTCATGGGGCACGGCGGGTGAGGAGGCGGGGTCTATGAGCGCGCGGAAAGCCTGATAGGCGATGTAAAGGCCGACGAGCATGAGGCCCGGAATGAGGGCGCCGGCAAAAAGATCGCCGACGGACATGGTCTCCGGCGTGAAGATGCCCTGTTCGAGCTGGGCTTTCTGATAGGCGTTGGAAAGCACATCGCCGAGCAACACGAGCACGATGGAAGGCGGAATGATTTGGCCGAGTGTCCCGGCCGCGGCGATGGAACCTGCAGCAAGTGAAGGATTGTAGCCCCGGCGCAGCATGGTGGGCAGCGAGAGGAGGCCCATGGTGACGACCGTCGCGCCGACAATGCCGGTGGAAGCGGCGAGCAGCGCCCCTACGATGGAAACGGAAATGCCGAGCCCGCCGCGCAAGGAACCGAAGAGGCGGCCCATGTTCTCCAGAAGCTCTTCGGCGACTTTCGAGCGCTCGAGCATCGTGCCCATGAAGACGAAGAGCGGCACGGCGATCAGCGTCTCATTCGTCATCGTGCCGAAAATGCGCTGGGGCAGGGCCAGCAGATAGCCTGAATCGAAAATGCCGAACCAGATGCCGATACCGGCAAAGACCAGTGCCACGCCGCCCAGCGTGAAGGCGACGGGATACCCCGTCAGCAGCACCCCGCAGGCAACGGCAAACATAATCAGATCGAGCGTGTCGGCGAGATTCATGAAGGAGGCTGACCTTATAGTTTCGGCGCCGGCTCGCTGCGCGGGGTTTCAAGGCCGCGCAGGGTGCGAAAGGCATGTACGAGAATGGAAACACCTTGCAGCGCCACGAGCACCGTGAAGGCCAGAATGACGGATTTCAGCAGGAAGACGGCCTGAATGCCGCTCGTTTCCTGTGAGCCTTCCAGATAGGACCAGGAGAGCGCCACATAAGGCCAGGCCGCATCCCAGATCAGCCAGCAGACGGGCCAGAGGAAAAAGAGCGTGCCGAGGAGATTGACCGTCGCCTTATAGCGCGGGCTGGCCTCGCGGTAGAAAATATCCACCCGCACATGCTCGTCCATCAGCAGCGTATAGCCGGCGGCCAGCATGAACAGCAGGCCGTGCAGATAGACAATCGATTCCTGCATCCACACCGAGCCGAGGCCGAAGACATAGCGCATGATGACGACGATGAACTGCACCAGCACCATGGCAAGCGCCGCCCAGGAAACGAACCGGCCCAGCCGGTCGTTGAAGCCGTCGATGAGAGTGGCTAAACGCAGCACGCGAGTTTTCCTATCCGTCGAGAGCGACACCCTGGCGGGCTTCCACAAAGCCCTGATCGGCGATCTTCGTCCATTCGCGCGAGAGGGCGAGCGAGGCCTTGTAGCTCTCATAAATGCGCTTGGTCAGCGCATCGGTATTGCCGGCTTCCTCCACAACCTCTGCGGAGAGGCGGCGGAACTCGGCCAGGATTTCGGGTGAGAAGCGGCTGAGCTTGACTTTGTGCTCGTTGACGAGAGTCTGCAGCGCTTTGGCGTTGTAATAGTTGAACTCGGCGAGCGTGTAATCGTTCTCCGCCGCGCAGGCCGCTTCAACGGCTGCTTTTTGCGAGGGCGTGAACTCGTTGAAAACGCCGAGATTGAAGCCGACGGCGAGAACCGGGCCCGGCTCATGAAAGCCCGGCCAGTAATAATAATCGGCCACCTGATGGAACCCGAAGGCCATGTCGTTCCACGGGCCCACCCATTCGGTTGCTTCGATCGTGCCGTTCTGAAGGGCCTGATAAATCTCGTTGCCGGCCATGGTCACGGCGGCAGCGCCCAGCCGGCGCATCACCTCGCCGCCCAGGCCGGGCATGCGGATGCGCAGGCCTTTGAAGTCTTCCAGCGTTTTGATTTCCTTGCGGAACCAGCCGCCCATCTGCACGCCCGTGTTGGAGGCCATGAAGGGCTTGATGTTGAACTGGGCGGAAAGCTCGTCCCACAGTTCCTGCCCGCCGCCATGATAGATCCAGGCGTTGATTTCATTCGCCGTCATGCCGAAGGGCACGGTGGTGAAGAAGTTGAAGGCGGGCGACTTGCCCTGCCAGTAATATTCGGCGCCGTGATAGATTTCCGCGCCGCCGCTCGACACCGTGTCGAAGGATTGAAGCGGCGGCACGAGCTCGGTCGCCGCATAGACCTTGATGTCGATTTCGCCGTCCGTCATCGCCTTGATGCGGGCCGCCAGGCGCTCGGCGGAGACGCCCATGCCGGGAAAGTTCTTCGGCCAGGTCGTGACCATTTTCAGGCGTTTCACATTGGAAGCGATGGCAGGCGCGGAAAGTGTCGCGGCAGAAGCGGCCGCCAGGCCGGCGCCAGCAAGGAAGGTACGGCGTTTCATAGAGCAAGCTCTCCCCGAAGACTTGATGTGTCGGCGCGCCATGATCCCCCGCGCGGCCGGTTTGCGGGCCAGTATAGGCAGGGCGGCGCAAGGTGCAATGGCGCTGCAAGGGATGGGAGACTAGAGGGAAAAGTTTATTCCATAAGCTGCCAACCCTCGCGGGTCAGCGCTTCCAGCGGTTTGAAACGGGCCTTATAGGCCATTTTCGCCGATCCCTCGATCCAGTAGCCCAGATAGACGTATGGCAGGCCGAGCTCCCGGGCGAGCTCGATATGGTCGAGAATGAGATAGGTACCGAGGCTCCGGGCGTTCAAATCGGGCTCGAAGAAGCTGTAGACCATGGAAAGCCCGTCTTCGAGCCGGTCGGTCAGGGCGGCGGCGATCAGCCGGTTCTCGCTGTCCGCCGCGCGGGGCCGGTACTCGATGAGCGAGGTATCGACGGCGGTGTCCTCGACCATGGAAACGAAGTCGAGCGCCGTCATATCTGCCATGCCGCCTTGCTGGTGGCGCATGTCGAGATAGGCGCGCAGCAGCGAGAACTGTTCTTCGGTTGCCAGCGCCGGTTTCTTCACGCGCACGAGATCCCGGTTGGCGTTCAGCGTTCGGCGCATGTTGCGCGAGGGCGTGAATTCATCGACGCGGATGCGCACGGAAATGCAAGCATCGCAGCCGTCGCAGGCCGGCCGGTAGGCGATGCCCTGGCTGCGGCGGAACCCGGCCTGGGAGAGCATGTTGTTGAGGCTGACCGCCCGCTCGCCGACGAGATGGGTAAAGACCTTTTTCTCGTACCGGCCTTTCAGATAGGGGCAGGGCGAGGGCGCGGTGATGTAGAACTGCGGAAACTGCGTCTGGTCGTGCCGCGTCATACGCTGTTTTCCTCGCTTTACTGCCTCTCGGCGCTACGCATCCCTATTAAAGACCATAATACCAGGGAGCGAGCAAAGAGAAGGTTATCCAGAGCAAAAGAATAAGCGGCACCCCGGCGCGCATATAGTCCGAAAACTGGTAATGGCCGGGGCCCATGACCAGAAGGTTCGTCTGATAGCCCATGGGCGTGGCGAAGGAGCAGTTGGCGGCGAAAATCACCATATAGATGAAGATCATGGGATCGACGCCGAACTGGCTGGCGGCATTGGCGGCAATGGGCACGAAGAGCACCGCCGTTGCGTTATTGGTCAGTATATTCGTGGCGACGGCGATAAAGAGGAAGAAGGCGGAAAGCGCGACGGCGGGGCCGGCATCTGCGAACAGGTTCACAAGCCCTTGAGCCAGGAAGGCCGCGCCGCCCGTCACGTCAAGCGCGGTGCCCATGGCAAGGGCGGCGCCCACCAAGAGGAAAATCCGCCGGTCGATGGCGCGGGCGGCCTGGCGGATATTGAGCACGTCGAAGGCGATCATCCCGGCAGCGCCGAGCACAGCGGCAACCTCGATGGGTACGATGCCGGAGACGGCGGCAAGCACGGTGCCGGCAAAGATATAGCGCGCGCGGCGCGCGCGGCTCGGGTCGGGCAATTCGGTTGCCGACCATTCCAGCGGAATGACGTCGCGGTTGAGCCGGAGGCCGCCCACATCGCTTGGTTTGCCGAGTACGAGCAGCACATCGCCGTCTTCCAGGCGGATATCGCTCATGCGTGCGCGGATCATGCGGCTGCGCCGCTGAATGCCGAGCACGATGCAGGCGGTTTCATAGCGAAAACCGATCTGCTCGATATTGCGCCCGATCATGCGTGAGCCGGGCGCCACCACCACTTCCACCATAGTCAGATCGCCGGTCGGGCGCTCCGGCGTTTCATCGCCGCGCTCGCCGTCCCAGTTCTGGTTCTGGTGGTTTTCTTCCAGCATGTTTTCGAAAATGCCGCTGCGTGTTTTCAGGACTTCCGTCAGCGCCTGGCGGGTAGCGGCAATGATGACGGTATCGCCCGGCTGCAGGCGCACATCTTCGAAAGGCGGCAGGAAGGCGTGCTCGCGCCGCTGGATCATGCGCACGGTCATGTCTTTGAGCGGGGGAAAGAGCCCGGCCACCGATTCCATGCCGACAAGCGGATGATCGTAGGTGATCTGGATTTGCGCGATGAACTGTTTGCCCGTGCCGCCGGTGATCTCGTCCGCAAGCCCCTCCCGGTCGGGCAGAATGCGCGGCACGACGAAGAGCACATAGACCATACCGACGCTTGCCAGCATGACGCCCAGCACCGTGAAATCGAAAAACCCGATCTTGCCGACCCCCGTGCTGTCGGCAATCCCGGCGGCAAGCAGGTTGGTGGAGGAGCCGATCAGCGTCGTCATGCCGCCAAGAATGCAGACGAAGGAAAGCGGCATCATCAGTTTGCTCGGCCGGTGGCGCAGTCTTGCGGCCAGTGTCGCAAGCACCGGAATGAACATCACCGCGACGGGCGTATTGTTCAAAAAGGCGCTGACAAATGCGATGAGCAGCAAGGTGGCGATGACGACAAGCTGCGGCCTGCTGCCCGCAGCCGAAGCGATGATGCGGGTTGGTTTGTCGAGCGCGCCGGAATGGAAAAGCCCTTGGCCGACAACCAGCAGGGCAAGAACGGAAATCAGCGCAGGTGCGGCAAAGCCGGAAAGCAGAACCGAACTGTTCAGAAGGTTCGCGTCTTGGGCACCTTCGAACGGAAACAGATGAAAGAAAATCATCAAGAAGCCGACGACGAAGAGAGACGTCAGCTCCAGCGAAAAGCGGCTCATCGAGTAGAAAACGATCGCGGTGCCGATGGCAGCGAACGTCACCCACATCTGCCAATTATCTGGGAGTAATGTTTCCATGGGCCTCTTTTTTCAGCGGCGCGCAATTTGCCCGCTGAACTTACCCAAGTCTAGTGGAAATGGGGCGCTTGTGCGAGGCGCCCGTTCAAGACAAAGAAAAGGAATGAGAAGGGTTTAAAGCGTGTCGCTGTCGCGCACGTAAACCATGCCGGAAAGATAATCATGCAGGCAGCGCCGGCGGCGATTGAAAAGTGCCACAAGCAAAATGAAAGGCGTGAGAATGCTCACCGTCAAATAAAAGAGCACGGTCTGGATAAAGGCCTGCACGAGGCCGGGCGCGCGCCGGTCCCAGGTTTCCGCGTGAATGCCCTGAAAACGCATGCCGGGTGTTGCCGAATGCTCGCCGCCCAGTGTCAGGGTGAAATAGCCGAAGAAGACGACTGGGGTCACGAGTTGCAGAGCCAGCCAGGCAAGGCCAAAGGTCAGAAAACCGAGCACGCCGAGAAGCAGCCAGGCCGAGACGATCAGCACCGACAGAATCAAAAAATCGGCAATAACAGCCAGAAAGCGTGAAACGAGAATGCCGTTGAATTCGCTGGCCCGGAAGGGATCGGCAGCTTGATCTGCCCCGGCATGGGGGCGGGAGGCGGAATGAGGGGAGGGATAGGTTTCGTTGCCGCTCGCGCTCATTCAGGTCTCCTTGCTTTTTACCGCTTCAAAATAAGTAGGAAGAAGCGGGCGCAAGCGCAAGGGCAGGGAGATGCGTTGATTATCCGCGGCTGTCGCCGAAATTCGGCGGCACGACGGGCGCCTCGCGTTTCAGGAGAATGGAAATGCGCCGGTTGGCGGGCAAGCTCGGGTCTTCCGGAAAAAGCGGCTGGGTATCCGCCTTGCCGGTCACTTCATAAATCCGGTCGTCGGGTACGCCTGCGCCTTGCAGAATGCGGCGCGTGGCATTGGCGCGGTCGGCGGTCAGCTCCCATTTCTGGCTGGAAGAGCTGCCATAGCTCGGCGAGCTGTCGGTATGGCCGGAAATGGCGATGCGGTTCGGCAGTTTCTGAACGATCGTGGCGACTTCTTCCAAAAGGCGGCGTGTGCGCTCATAAGGCTCGTCGATCCCGGCGGGGAACATCGAGCGGCCTTCCTGATCGACAAGCTGGATCTGCAAACCTTCCGGCGTTTCTTCCACCAGAATATTTTTGGAAAGCTCGGCAAGCTCCGGCATGTCGCGCAGCGCCTGGCGGATGCTCTCGGCGGCGGAGCGGAAGTCGTCTTTCTCGCGCGAGGTGGAGGCGGCGAGCTGGCGCTGCTCGTCGAAGACCTGCGTCGCGCCTTCCTGGCCCTGCTTCTCCTGAACGGTGCTGACCGTTTCGGCGGACTCGGCGGTATCTTTTTCGTCTTTGTACGAATTTTTCGGTTTGGGTGGGGCGGAAATGTTCATCACCACTTGCGGGGTGGTGCCGGCCATGCGCGAGCCTTCGATGTCAAAGGCGGTACCGCCCATCACGCCGCCTGAGCCGCTGGTGGAACGGCTGACATTGGCCGGCGCGAAGAAGTCGGCAAGCCCTTGCTTCTGTTCCGGCGTCGTCATGGAGATCAGCCAGAGCAGAAGGAAGAAGGCCATCATCGCGGTCACGAAGTCGGCATAGGCGATTTTCCACGCACCGCCATGGTGCGGGTGCTTGCCCTTCTTGACCTTCTTGATGATGGGTTGTGCTTCGTTCACCTTCTGGATCGCCCGTTCTTTGCTGTGTCAAACCGCTGGGTCAAACCACTGGCCTTCGCCCCGCATTCCTGCGTCAGGCGGCCTGGGGATTGTTCTGGGTGGATTCTTCGACTTCCGCGAAGGTCGGGCGCACATCGCTCATCAGCGCTTTCCGCGCAAATTCCACCGACACGGCCGGCGCGTAGCCTTGCAGATGCGCCAGAATGCCGGCCTTCATGGAGAGGTAGAATTTGTTTTCGGACTCGAACGCGTTTTTCAGCGCCATCGCCATGGGCGCGAAGAAGCCATAGGCGCAGAACACGCCGAAGAACGTGCCCACAAGCGCCGCGCCGATGAGGTGGCCTAGAATTTCCGGCGGCTGGTCGATCGCGCCCATCGTGTGAATAACGCCGAGCACGGCGGCCACGATGCCCAGCGCAGGCGTGCCGTCGGCAAGCGCCTGAATGGCGGCGACCATCTGCTCGTCTTCCTGGTTGAGCGTTTCCAGCTCCTCGTCCATCAGCGCTTCCACTTCATGCGCGTTCTCTGTGCCGAGCGTTACGAGGCGCAGATAATCGCACATGAATTCCAGCGCGCGCGGGTCGGAGGCGATGGTCGGGAATTTGTTGAAGAGGTCGGACTCGGCAGGGTTCTCTACATGCGCTTCGAGCGCTAGGCTGCCCTTGGCCTTGGCAAGTTTGAAGAGCGTGTATTGCAGGCCGAGCAATTCCAGATAGGAATCCTTTTTGTATTTCGGCCCCTTCAGCATGATCTTGAATGTCCGGCCCAAGCCTTTGAGCACGGCAGGCGGATTGCCGATAACAAGCGCGCCGATGGCCGCGCCCAGAATGATCACGAATTCGAAGGGCTGCCACAAGACGGCCAAGTGGCCGCCGGCGCCCCAATAGCCGCCGAAGACCGCGCTGACGACGATGACAATGCCGATGATAAACTTCATGACCCCGACGGTCCCCCTGTCTCACGGCGGATGCCCGGCGGATATTCCGCTGGTATTCCGATTTGGCTCATTCTCCGCGAAATCGGGTTAATACCGAGTTTAGGTAAATTGCGCCGAAAGACCGGGCGCTGCGCAAAAGGCGCGGCGTGATTGGGGCATTGCACCGGCCTGCAAACCTCCCTAAAACCGGTCTAATTAAGAATTGATCACAAATCAGCCGTTGGGAGCAGCGTTAATGACCCACGATCCGCGGGCCCTCCGCAACGCCTTTGGGTGGTTTGCCACCGGCGTTGCCATTGTGACCACGAAAGTGCCGGGGAAAGACCCTATAGGGATTACGGTTAATTCCTTTTCCTCGGTTTCGCTGGACCCGCCGCTGGTGCTCTGGTGCCTGGACAAGGGCTCCGACACGATTTCGATCTTCGAGACGTGCGAGGCATTCACGGTCAATATCCTCAGCGAGGATCAAAAACACCTCTCCAACGAGCTTGCCAAAAGCGGCGACCATTCCTTGGCGGAAGTGGCGACGAGCACTGGGGAAAACGGCTGCCCGCGCATCGAAGAAGCGCTTGCGGTGTTCGAATGCGAGCTTTATGCGCGCCATGATGCGGGTGATCACATCATTCTGATCGGTCAGATCAAGGCGTTTTCTTCCGAACAGGAGGGGCGTCCGCTGGTGTATCACCGGGGGGGCTATCAGGCGCTGGGGGCGTAAGCGGCGCGACCATGTCGGGCTTCCGCGCCAGTTCCTGCAGGTTCAAATACATCTTCTCCATCGCCTGCAGCAGCATCCGGTATTCTTCCGTCGGCAGACCCTTGATGGCATGGGCGTGGATTTCCGCGAAGATGCGCTCGCCCTCGGGCCGGAACTTGTGCAGATAGTCGGTCAGGTAGATGCAATAGGCGCGCCCGTCCTTCGGATGGCGCCGCCGTTCCACTAGGCCCATTTCCTCCAGCTCATTGATATAGAGCCCGACGGACACCTTGTGGATGTGCATGGCCGTAGCTAGTTCCGTCTGTGTCTGGCCGTCCTTGATCAGCAATTGGCGGATCAGTCGCTGGTGGCCGCGCGGCAGCGGGTTGGCGCTGTCATAGGCCTGTTCCAGCGAGGCGCCGATCCCCTCCAGGAGTTGCAGAAAATAGCCCGGCCCAAGCTCCGTCTCGCCGGCAGGGGGCTTCGGAACCTCGTCCGGCGCGGCGGCGATGGCCGGCCCGGCGGTGCTGACTTTGTTTTTATCGTCCGGCAGACGCTGGGACATGGGTTTGGGCCGCGCTCGCTGTTATTCTGTAATAATCCGGTATGACCGTTGACCTGCCGGTCATTACATGATTTCGTAAAATTAATTTACTAAGTGGGTTCTACCACCGCATAATGCGAAGAACAAGCATAGGGGGAAAGTGTGGACGACGTCACGAGTTCGGGCGCCGAAACGAGCGCTGAAAATGCCGAAGAAGCTGTAAATGCAGCCGAAGGCGCGGTTGAGGGGACGGCGGAGGCTGTGGAAGGCGCGGCGCAGGCGGCAGGCGATGCCGCCGCATCTATCCCTGCCGATGGCGGCGGTCTTCTGGACCTGGTGCCGCTGGTCGATAAGGGCGGCCCGATCGTCGTTATCCTGATTATTCTTTCAGTCTTCTCGCTTGCGGTCATTCTGCTCAAGGTGGTGCAGTTCTGGCGCGCCGGGCTGTCGCGCAAAGCGTTTCTGGAACCGGCGCTTGAAAAAGCCTCTGCCGGCAAGCTTGATGAAGCGGCGGATATTTTGCGCAAGCAGCGCTCACCCATCGCCCGCGTGCTTCTGGCCGGTGTCGAGGCGAAGCGCAATGGCATGCAGCCTGCCGAGGAAATGGCGCGTGTCGGCGGCAACGAGCTTGGCGCCCTGCAAGGCTATTTCCGCTGGCTGGAAGTGATCGGCAATATTTCGCCCTTGCTTGGCCTGCTCGGCACCGTGATCGGCATGATCGAAGCGTTCCAGCAGCTTGAAGCGGCGGGCAACCGGGTCGATCCGGCCATCCTCTCCGGCGGTATCTGGGAAGCGCTGCTGACGACCGCTGTGGGTCTGGCCGTTGCCATTCCCGCCATCGGTGCGCTCAATCTCTTCGAGAACCGGGTGGACCAGGTGCGTTTGCGTCTGCGTGATGCGACGGGCCGAATGCTCGCCATCCTGAAACTCGTCTGAGGCCAGCCATGCAACATGGAAGCGGCGACGATCTTTTCGGGCACTATGAGGTCAAGCGGCGCATCGTCTCTTTGACGCCGCTGATCGACGTGGTGTTTCTGCTGCTGATCTTTTTCATGCTGGCCAGCACCTTTCTGCAGACGCAGACCTTGTCCGTTATCACTCCGCCTAAAGCGGCAAGTGAGACCGATAGCGACCGCACGGTGGTGGAGGTGCGTGTTGCGCCCGGCGGCACGTTCCGTGTCGACGGGGAAGCCGCGCCGGTCGAGGAGCTCTCGGCGGCCATCAAGGCGGCGCTTGGCGGAGACAAGGAGGCTGTTGTCTCCATCCTGGCGGAAAAGGATGTGCAGGTGCAGCCGCTCATCAGCGCGGTGGAGGCGGCTCGTCAGGCGGGCGCGCGCACCGTGGCAACGACACGCGTGGGGGGCGGGCAATGATCGAGTTCGAAGAAAACCCGCCCCGCCGCCAGATCGAAAGCGTGGTGCCGCTCATCAATGTGGTGTTTCTGCTGCTGATCTTCTTTCTTCTCACCGGCACTTTGAAGAAGACCGACACGGTGGATGTCGAGCTTCCCACCGGCCAGGTGGACGACAAGAAGCAGGAAGAAGAGCTGGTCCTTTATGTGGAGGCGGACGGCTTCGTCCATTTCCAGGACCTGACCATGGACGCGCAAATGGCGCCCTACATGCTGCGCAACCGCTTCTTTAAACTCGCGGTGCAGGCCGTGACGGTGAAGGCGGATCAAGCGGCGGACGCTCATGACCTCATTCAGCTCATGGAAGGCCTGCGCAATATCGGCGTGAAGGAGGTCATGTTGATCACGCAGCAAGCGAAGGAATAAGAAACGCGCCGCCCGGCAGGGAGGTGCCGGGCGCGGGCGGGGGTGTAACGGGAGGAGTAACATGAGTTTGGCCGAACAATCGCCATCCTCACCGCCGGACATGAAGCGGTTTCTCATCGGCTCCGCGCTGGTGCATGTGCTGGCCTTTATCATCTTCATGTTGGCAGGCGGCATTTTCGGCGCGCCGGGACCGGGCGGCGGCGACAAGCTGTTCTTTCAGCTTGCTGCTGGGCCGGGCCAGGATGTCGACGCGGCGGCGGATATCGACGGGGCGCAGCAGGACCCGGTCTTTGCCGATGCCGATGTGGACCCGGCGCCGAAGCCCGCCGAAAAGCCGGAAGTCGTGGAAAAACCGAAGCCGAAGCCCGATGTCATTCCGCTGCGTAAAACCGAGCGCACGCAGACGGCGGAAAAGACGACGCCTGTGGAAGGTGAGGCCAAGCAGGCCGTTGCCGGGCGCTCCGAGGGGACGAGCGGGGACGACACGAAAGGCAGCAGCGGTGAGGCCGAGCAGACGATCCTCAATCAAAAGGGGACGAAGATGACTGGCATCCAGATCGCCGCGCAGTCAAGCGGACATACGTTTAATCTGGAAATGGGCCGGCTTGATATTCCCGGCGGCAACCGCCTCACCAACACGATCATCAAGCTGAAGCCGGATGGCACCTCGGAAGTCGAGCTTGTCTATTACCACTACAAGACGTTTCACCAGCAGCGCTCTTCGACGCGCAGCCTCGACGGGGAGGGGCGCTGGTGGATCGAAGGCGATATGTGGTGCCATCAATCGCCTGTCATCTCTTACAATACCAAAGACTGCTATCACATGACGCAGGATCAGGCGGGCACGGTGCGGCTCTATTTTGACAAATGCACGATCAACTCCTCGCCTAATTGCAAGACGGGCCGGATCGCGGCGGAAGGCCGGATTGAATAGGCGGCCTATTTGCCTGCAGGGCGCAGAGTGAGTGTGCCGAGCGCGCCTTCACTGTAAACGTCTTTGCGCGTTGAAATGGTGATGGTTTTGCCCGCCGCCCAATCTTCCAGAAGATTACCGTAATAGGGCGAATAAGGATCGCCCGACTGGCCGGTCGAGATCATGTAAAGTGAGCCGTCGAGATCGGCAAAATCATAGACGGCGCGAAAGCCTGCCGCATGGACATTGGCGAAGGGCCGCGCGCCGCTGCCTCGATATTGCCCGCGGTTCAGCGTGTGCATGCCGCCGGCCGAAGGTGTTTCAAGGCTTAGCCAGTTTTTCAGGAAAGGCAGGCTGCCCCCCGGAATGTGATTGTTGACCACGGGGTGCGCCGCGCCCCAAGTCCAATCTTGAGGGGTCTCGCCGTATGTCTCGCGCAGCCCCGCCATTGCCGCTTCAAAGGCCTTTCCGGTTTGGGCGGCGCAGCTTTCCATTTCTTCCGTTTGCGTGTCATCGCACCAATGGGCATTGGGGCGCGCCCCTTCGAAGATGCTCAAGAGAAAATCGGAACGCGGGCTTTTGTAACTGTCGAAAGAGGCGCCAAGCTCGTCCGCCCAGAGTGTTTTCGGCAACTCGTGCAGAAAGGCGGCATAGATGAGCGGGGCGGCTTTTTCCGCATCGAGAGAATAGTTCCAGGCGGCAAGCAGTTTTCCTTCCGCGGTTTCCTTTTGCGTCTCGGGCAAATGTTCCAGAAGGAGCGGCATTACGCGGGCGGCGAAAAGCGAGAGATTGTCCATCTGCATGTCTGCGAAATCCTGCGCGGTGAAATCGCCTCCCGCTTCCAGGAGCTCATAAATGCGGATGGCGCGGTAAGGCGCGTTCCAATCGAGTGCGAGTTGATAGGGGTAATTGTCGTCCACGATCTTGTGGTTGGCGCTCGCGATGATGCCGCTTGCCGGGTTGTAAAGTTGCGGCAGCGCGTCGAAGGGAATGATCCCCGTCCAGTCATTGTCGCGCAGCCAGCCTTCGGCGGGCATCAGCCCTTTCGTGCGGTGCGCCTCACCGCGCAGCGGAATATGCGCGGGCGCGATGAAGCCGATATTCCCGTCAATGTCGCCATAGACGATGGACTGCATGGGGCTGACATAGTCATCGCGCAAGGCACCCAGAAAGCCGGTGAAATTTTCCGCTCGGCTCATCTCATATCCTGCTGCGACCGTCAGATCGCCGGGCTCGAGCGCCGGCCAGGAAAGCGCAAGCACATGACCTTCTTCGAGCGAGGGCGCGCCTGCCACGGTTTCTTCCGGCAGCACCGGTCCGTGCCGCGTCGCCCTGACGCTCAAAACTTCATCCGAGCCGAAGCGTACTTTGATGCGTTCCTCGCGGAGCTTAAAGGCGGCAAAACCGTCCGGCGTTTCGTATTCATCCGGGTTGTCGGGGTTGAGCCGCTCGATAAAAAGATCCTGGCTGTCGGGCCGCGTATTCGTGAGGCCCCAGGCGATGCGGTCGTTCCGGCCGAGCAGCACGCTTGGAATGCCGGGGATCGTCGCGCCCACAAGATTGCGGGCCTCGCCTTCCACCGGATTTTGCAAATGCACGAGATACCAGAGCGAGGGCGCAAGCATGCCGAGATGCGGATCGTTCGCGAGCAGCGGCTTGCCGCTTTTCGTGTGCTCTCCGCTCACCACCCAATTATTGGAGGCACCGATGGGCCCAAGATCGGGCCAGGCGCTTGCGGTCCTGGTCAGCGGCGCCTTTTGGAAAAGTTTGCCAAGCTCGCCGACGAGAAAGGGCGCGAGTTCTTCTTCGACGCCGAAAAATTCCTGAAAACTTGTGGGCGGCAAATCGCGGGCGAGCCGTGCGCGGGCAATTTCATCGAAGGCATTGGCCGAGAGGCCGAGCCCCAGCATTTTCACCATGACGAGCGAGTGGCGCGGTTCCCAGGGCTCGGGCTCGTGAAAGAGAAGCTGGAATTCGAGCGGCAGAGGTTTCTCCCGCTCGCTCATGGAGGCGTTCACCCCGGCGGCATAGGCATCGAGGAGTTTCTTCATCCCGCCGGGCAGGGCGGCATACGTGTCATCGGCGAGATGGGCGAAGCCGAGCGTGCGGAAAAACCGGTCGATGGAAAGGGCGGGCGGGCCGAAGACTTCCGCAAGCCGTCCGGTGCCCACCCGGCGGAGCAGCTCCATCTGCCAGAGCCGGTCTTGCGCATGGGCAAAGCCGAGGGCGAAGAGCGCATCTTTTTCGCTTTGCGCCTCGATATGCGGGATGGCGTTTTTATCCCGCAGGATCGTGACGGGCGCACTCAATGCCACGCTGCTGCCAAGCGCGGCTGTTATTTCTTTCTCACCTTGAATTTGCGGGGCGGCATGGCGGGCGGCGGAAAACCGGTCGAGCAGGAGAAGGGCGATGAGGGCAAACGCGCCCGCAATGACGATGCCGGTCCATTTGGCGATTTTCTTCAAGCGGTTCATGGTGGCCTCCCCCTCGCGTAACGGCATTTTGGTTTTGCCCGCTCCCTCTATACCATGGCCGCAAAAGGCGGGGATAAGTCCCACGGCAAAATGGGGTGCCGCCATGACAAACAAGAAATAGTGAGGATCTGATGGGTGTAAAGGCGGCGTTTATCGGTTTGGGCGTGATGGGCTATCCCATGGCAGGCCATCTGCAGAAGGCAGGGCACGAGGTCACGGTCTATAACCGCACGGGCGCAAAGGCGGAGGCTTGGAGCAAGGAATTCAGCGGCAAGAACGCCCCGAGTCCGGCGCGGGCGGCGGACGGGGCCGATTTCGTTTTCACCTGTGTCGGCAATGACGATGATCTGCGCGCCGTTACGCTCGGCCCGGAAGGCGCTTTCGAGGGTATGAAAAGCGGCGCGATATTCGTCGATCACACCACGGCGTCTGCCAATGTCGCCCGGGAAATTTACGGCGCGGCCATCGCCAAAGGTATCGGCGCCATCGATGCGCCGATTTCCGGCGGTCAGGCCGGGGCGGAAAACGGTGTCCTGACGGTGATGTGCGGCGGCGGCGAAGCGGATTTTGAAAAAGCCGCCCCGGTGATCGATGCCTATGCCCGCTCGGTCAAACTTCTCGGCGGCCCCGGCGCGGGCCAGCTCACCAAAATGGTCAATCAGATCTGCATTGCCGGGCTTGTGCAGGGGCTTTCGGAAGGCATTCACTTTGCCAAACAGGCCGGCCTGGACCCTGCCGCCGTTATCGACGTTATTTCAAAAGGTGCCGCTCAGTCCTGGCAGATGGAAAACCGCTACCAGACCATGATCGAGGGCACATTCGATTTCGGATTCGCGGTCGATTGGATGCGCAAGGACCTTTCGATTTGCCTGGAAGAAGCGCGGCGCAACGGCTCGCATCTGCCGGTCGCCGCCCTGGTCGATCAGTTCTATTCGGAAGTGCAGAAAATGGGCGGCGGGCGCTGGGATACATCGAGCCTCATCGCGCGCCTTGAAAAATAAACGAACTTGAACGGGAGAAACGCCGATGAAGGCCCGCAGCTTTCCCTCCGTCGCCTCGATCATCGAGCGGCTCAATCCGTCCTATCCGGTTTTCATCGTCTGGCCGGAGGTGTTGAGGGAAAAGGCGCGGCTTTTCGTCGAGCATTTCCCCGGTGAGGTTCTTTATGCCGTCAAATGCAATCCCCATCCCTTCGTGCTGAAAGCGCTCAGCGAAGGCGGTATCACCTCCTATGATACAGCCTCCCTGCCGGAGATCGCGGCGGTGCGCGAGCTGCTTCCCGATGCCGATTGTTATTTCAATCATCCGGTGAAAGGGCGCGGGGCGATTGACTCCGCGGCCGATGTATACGGCATCACGGATTTCGTCGTCGACCATGAAGTGGAGATCGACAAGATCGAGGAAATCGCCGGGCGCGATGTAACAGTCGCCGTGCGTTTTGAAACGGATGGCAAGGGCGCCGTCTATAATCTTTCGAGCAAGTTCGGCGCGCCGCCCGAAGAAGCCGTGCGGCTTCTCAAGATCGTTCATGAACGGGGCATGCGCGCCGGGCTCACCTTTCATGTCGGCAGCCAATGCCTCGATCCGGATGCCTATCGCAGCGCCTTGAAACGCGCCGTTGCCATCATGGAAAAGGCGGATGTGCCGCTTCAGTTCCTCGATATTGGCGGCGGCTTCCCCGCGCCTTATGCGGGCGTGCATGTGGACCTTGAAGCGATGCTGGCCGACATCGCCGCTGCGGTGAAAGAACTCGGCATCACGCTGCCGCTGATGTGCGAGCCGGGCCGAGCGCTCGTGGCCGACGGCTGCTCACTGCTCTTGCAGGTGCATCTGCGCAAGGGCGATGCGATCTATGTGAATGAGGGCATTTACGGCTGTCTCTCGGAGGTCAATATCGGCAATTTCGTCATGCCGGCCCGCGCCTTCGGCAAGGGCGGGCGGGCGCTGACCGGCGCGCCCAAAGCCTTCCGCGTGTTCGGGCCGACCTGTGACAGTCTCGATGTGATGGACGGGCCTTTCCTCGTGCCGGACGATATCGAGGAAGGCGACTGGATCGAGGTCGGGCTTATGGGCGCTTATTCGCTGGCGCTTGCCACGGGCTTCAACGGCTTCGTCACCGACACGGTGCTGCGCGTGGACGGGCGCCCCCACTGGCTTGAAAAGGCGATGCCGCTTGCCGAGGCGGAGACGCTGTCGGCGTGAGGGGCTACCGGGAAGTTGCGCCACGTTGGAATGCCGCTTGGACCCCGGGTCAAGCCCGGGGTGACGTCTGGAATTTGTGTGAGGCAGGGCGAGCCAACTGGCTCAGGTTGTCACCCCGGCCTTCGTGCCGGGGTCCACATTGACTCCGCGGGATGAAAACGTCAGCGCCGCAAAAGCTCCGCCGCTTCCCTCGCGAAATAGGTCAGCACCCCGTCGCCGCCGGCGCGTTTGAAGCCGAGCAGGCTTTCCAAGATGACGCGCTCGCGGTCGAGCCAGCCCTGGTCGCAGGCCCCGGCCAGCATCGAATATTCGCCGGACACCTGATAGGCGAAAGTCGGGACGGCGAAGGCCTGCTTCACTTTCGTCACGATATCGAGATAGGGCATGCCCGGTTTGACCATGACCATGTCCGCGCCCTCGGTAATATCGAGGCCGACTTCGCGCAGCGCTTCGTCGGAATTCGCTGCGTCCATTTGGTAAGTGCGCTTGTCGCCTTTGAGAGCTGCGGTCGAGCCGATAGCGTCCCGGAAGGGGCCATAGAAGGCGGAGGCGTATTTCGCCGCATAGGCCATGATCTGCGTGTCCTGGTGCCCGGCGATTTCCAGCGCGGTGCGGATGGCGCCGATGCGCCCGTCCATCATGTCGGAAGGGGCGATGATGTCGCAGCCGGCGTCCACCTGGATCAGCGCCTGGCGCACCAGCACTTCAACCGTTTCATCGTTGAGGATAATGCCGTCCTTCAAAAGCCCGTCATGGCCGTGGCTCGTATAAGGATCGAGCGCCACATCGCAGAGGATGCCGACTTCCGGCACCGCCTTTTTGACGGCTCGCACCGTGCGGCAGACGAGATTGTTCTCATCGGTCGCCAGCGTGCCCGTCTCGTTCCGGCTTGCGCCATCGGTGTAAGGAAAGAGCGCGATCACGGGAATGCCGAGCTTGGCGGCTTCCTCCGCCGCCTTCACCGCCTCATTGACGCCCAGCCGGTCCACCCCCGGCATGGAGGCGATGGGGCTGCGGCCCGGCTCTTCCTGCAGGAAAAGGGGCCAGATCAGATCATTGACCGAAAGGGTATTCTCGGCGACGAGCCGCCGCGCCCAGTCCGCCTTGCGGTTCCGGCGCATGCGGGTTCCCGGGAAAGCCGCGCCCGAAGACGCAGGGGAACCGAAGGATGGTGGGTTCTTTGTCATGGAGCATCTCATATCCCGGTCAAGAGGCGGTTGCAATGCCGCTCGAAGCCGCGTTATCACCCTTTGCAAACGGGCTCGCCTTCCTGAACGCCCGGTTCAGAACCCGCCCAAGAACCCGTTATGGGAGGATCGTCATGCAATTCGAGCTGGATGAACAGCAGCGCGCCATTCAGGACATGGCGGCGCAATTTGCCGTCGATAAATTGGCCCCCCATGCGGCCGAGTGGGACAGAACCTCTCATTTTCCCGTGGATGTGATGCGCGAGGCGGCGGGGCTCGGCTTTGCCGGAATTTATGTGCGCGAGGATGTAGGCGGCTCCGCGCTCACCCGGCTCGATGCGGCGCTGATCTTCGAGGCGCTCTCCCGGGGCTGCACCTCCACGGCGTCTTTCATCTCGATCCACAATATGGCGTCCTGGATGATCGACACTTACGGGACGGAAGAGCAGCGCCAGAAATACCTGCCCGATCTCACCTCCATGAAAAAGATCGCAAGCTATTGCCTGACGGAGCCGGGCTCGGGCTCGGACGCTGCCTCACTGCGCACCAAGGCGGTGAAGGAAGGGGACGAATATGTTCTCAATGGCGGCAAGGCCTTCATTTCCGGTGCCGGCGTTTCGGACATTTATGTCTGCATGGTGCGCACGGGCGGTGAGGGCGCGAAAGGCATTTCCTGCCTGATCATCGAAAAGGACATGCCGGGTGTTTCCTTCGGCGCGGATGAAAAGAAGATGGGCTGGAAAAGCCAGCCGACGCGGCAGGTGATGTTCGAGGATGCGCGTGTGCCCGCGGCCAATCTTCTGGGCGCGGAAGGCCAGGGCTTCAAAATCGCCATGAGCGGGCTCGATGGGGGGCGTCTCAATATCGGTGCCTGCTCGCTCGGCACGGCGCGCGGGGCGCTTGAAACGGCGCGCGCCTATATGAAAGAGCGTGAGCAGTTCGGCCGCCCGCTTGCCGATTTCCAGGCCCTGCAGTTCAAGCTTGCCGATATGGCGACGGAGCTGGAAGCCGCCCGGCTTCTGCTTCTCCAAGCCGCCGTCAAGGTGGATGCGAAGACGCATGACGCCACGATGTTCGCGGCCATGGCCAAGCGCTTTGCCACGGATACGGGTTTCCGTGTGGCCAACGAAGCGCTGCAGATCCATGGCGGTTACGGCTATCTGAACGATTACCCGCTGGAGCGGCATGTGCGCGATCTGCGCGTGCATCAGATCCTCGAGGGCACGAACGAGATCATGCGCGTCATCATCGCGCGCGAATTGCTGAAGGAGTAAGGCTTCTCATGAGTGAGGAAGAAGTCCTGTTCGAGCGCGAAGGCGCTGCCGGGTTTGTGACGCTGAACCGACCGAAGGCGCTGAATGCGCTGACGCTCGCCATGGTGCGCGCGCTGCACCCCCAGCTTGAGGCCTGGGCGGCGGACGAGGCTGTCTCTTGCGTCGTCGTGCAAGGGGCGGGCGAGAAAGCTTTTTGCGCGGGCGGGGACATTCGCGCGCTGCATGATTGGGGCAAAGCGAAGGACCGCACACAGATCGATTTTTACCGGGAAGAATACCGGCTCAACCGCTTCATCAAGAAATACCCGAAGCCTTATGTGGCGCTGATCGACGGGATCGATATGGGCGGCGGTGTCGGCCTTTCCATCCACGGCGCGCACCGGGTGGTGAGCGAGCGCACGCTTTTTGCGATGCCGGAAACGGGGATCGGCCTCTTTCCGGATGTGGGCGGAACCTATTTCCTGCCGCGCTGCCCCGGTGAGGTCGGCATGTATCTGGCGCTGACCGGCGCGCGGCTGAAAGCGGCGGACTGTCTTTATGCCGGCCTTGCCGATGCGTTTGTGCCGTCGGAAAAACTGGAAGATTTAAAAGCCGCGCTTGCCAAGGGCGATGCGGCGCCGGGCGAGGTGATCGGCCGGTTTGCCGAGCCTGCGGGCGAGGCGCCGCTGAATGAAGTGCGTGCCGCCATCGACACGCATTTTGCCGGGGGAAGTGTGGAAGAGATTCTCGCCTCCCTCGATGCGGCAGGCAGCGGCTGGGCACAGGAAACGGCCAAGACCATCCGCGCCAAGAGCCCGCTTTCGACCAAAGTGGCTTTCGCTCAGGTGCGCGCAGGCGCGAAACTCGATTTCGATGCCTGCATGCAGCTTGAGTTCCGCCTGACGAACCGCTTCATGGCCGGGCATGATTTTTATGAGGGCGTGCGGGCCGTCGTGATCGATAAGGACCAGGCACCGAAATGGGACCCGGCCACGCTGGACGGCGTCAGCGAGGATATGGTGCAGGCTTATTTCGCGGACCTGGGAGCGGGCGAGTTGACGTTTTAAGGTGACGCGGCTGGCTATCAATCACCGTTATGCTCCGGTCAGGCCGCGCAAAACGGAACAATAGGAAGCGGGAGGAAGAGATGACGGCGATCGGCTTTATCGGGCTTGGAAATATGGGCGGTCCCATGGCGCTCAATCTGGTCAAGGCGGGCCATGAGCTGACCGTCTTCGACCTTTCGAAAGAGGCTGTGGACACGCTGGTGGCGGCAGGCGCAAAAGCGGCGACTGAAGCGGGCGATGTCGTCAAAGGCGCGGAGGTCGTGGTGACGATGCTCCCTGCCGGGCCGCATGTCGAAAGCGTTTATCTCGGCGAAAACGGACTGCTGGCGCAGGCCGCGAAGGGCACACTCTTCATCGATTCCTCCACCATCGACGTGCCGACGGCGCGCAAGGTGATCGGCCTTGCCCGCGAGGCGGGGATGGAAATGGTGGACGCGCCCGTCTCGGGCGGCGTCGGCGGGGCGCAGGCGGGCACGCTTACCTTCATGGTGGGCGGGGAGAAAGCCGCCTTCGATCAGGCAAAGCCCTTGCTCGATGTCATGGGCAAGAACGTCTTCCATGCGGGCGCCGCCGGGAACGGCCAGGTCGCGAAGGTCTGCAACAATATGCTGCTCGGCATTTCCATGATCGGCACGAGCGAGGCCTTTCTGTTGGCCGAAAAGCTGGGGCTCGATGCGCAGACACTGTTCGACATTTCTTCCACCGCCTCGGGCCAGTGCTGGTCCATGACCTCCTACTGTCCGGTGCCGGGGCCGGTGCCCGCATCCCCCGCCAATAATGATTATAAGCCCGGCTTTACCGCGGCGATGATGCTGAAGGATTTGCGTCTTGCACAGGATGCCGCGCAGAGCGCCCATGCCGCGACCCCGCTCGGCGCCATGGCCGCCTCTCTCTATGCGATGGTCGAAGCCTCGGGGCAGGACAGCATCGACTTTTCGGGAATCATCAAACTGCTGCGCGGTGAACTTTAAGGTTTTCCATTAGAAATCCTGACGCGCCGCTGTGCCGGAATGAGCCAGCGGCGGGGCGCAGGAGTGCGTTTGTTTATCCGCCATTAAGTATCGCGGCAGGTCGCGGCGTCCTGCGCGCCCGGAATCGCGAAATTTATATCCGAAATCGCTGCAAATTTTTGCGAAAGGCAAAATGCGAACATTTGCTTTAAGGGCTCATTAGTTCAGCTGTCTTAAGCTCTTCCCCATGGCAGACGTACGTCCCGGGCACTGCTTATCTGTGCGAAGGGGGGTGTGCGGGGATAAGTAGTTTGAGGATTAGATGATGCATTCGATGAGCAGCAACGCGGCAGAAGCCACGGCAGGCAATGAGGCCACCGAAAGCCATGACGTCTATCTCAAATCGTTGACGCTTGTAGAGCGGCTTCACCGCCGTCTTCTGGATGTGATCAAGGATGAACTGGACCGGATGGGCAACACGGAAATCAACAGCGTCCAGGCGCTCCTGATTTTCAACATTGGCAACCAGGAAATGACGGCGGGCGAACTGCGCACGCGCGGCCACTATCTCGGGTCCAACGTTTCCTACAATCTGAAAAAGCTGGTCGAGGCCGGTTACATCAACCACCAGCGTTCCGATCAGGACCGCCGCTCGGTGCGTGTGAAGCTGACCGAGATGGGCCACGAAATTCGCGAGGTCGTGGAAGCGCTCTACGACCGCCACTGGCAGCAGCTCGAGCAAGTTGCGGATATCCGCATGGACGAGCTGGAAATGCTGAACTCCACTCTGTTTAAGCTTGAACGCTTCTGGACGGATCAGATCCGCTTCCGCCTCTAGTACTGCGTTTTCAGCGTTCGAGACTTTTGTGCCGTTTCCTCCAGCCCGGAGGGAGCGGCACAAATGCATTTACGCGGGTCTTGTAGCTCTCGTAATCCGGCCTCCGCTTCGCAATGGTCTTTTCCAGAAGCCGCACGCCGGAGACGCGCAGGAGCAGGAAGGTCATGAGGGCAGGGGCAAGGAACGCCCAGCGCGCCGCTTCCGCTTCCGCCGCGGCGAGAAAGAGCCCCCACCAAAGCACTGCATTGCCGAAATAGTTCGGATGCCGGCTCCAGCCCCAAAGACCGCATTCCATTACCTTGTCCTCATTTGCCGGATCCGCCTTGAAGGCGTGAAGCTGGGCGTCAGCTGCCGCCTCCAGCGAAAAGCCGATGAGGAAGAGCGCCGCGCCCAAGAAGCCCAGCACCCCGAGCGTGGGGCTCGGCACGGTGAGGATCGCAAGCTGCAGCGGCAGGGCGATGAGCCACATGAGCGCCGCCTGCAGGCCGAACACCGTATAGAGGCTGACCCGCCCGAAGCGTTCTCCGTGATGGGCACGCATGGCCGCATAGCGCCGGTCCTCTTCGGCGTGGAAGAGCCAGCGCGAGGCGAGATAGGTGCCGAGCCGGATCGCCCAGAAGGTCGTCAGGAAAACGAGGAGCAGGGTGAAGGGGGTGACGTTGCGCGTCAGGATCAGGAGCGTCCAGGCGATGACGGCAAAGCCCGGCGCCCAGAAGGCATCCACCATGCTCACATCGCGCCGCTTCAGGCTCCAGAGCCAGACGGCCCCCATCAGAGCGGCAACCGCCAGGGCGCTCGCCAGGAGGTAGAGCGGCCAGGAGGTCATGAGCCGGGGTTCGATCAGGGTGAAGGGTGCGCTTTCCATTCCAGCTCCCGCATTTAGCACTGCTGCGAAGTTTGGCGGAAATCGTTGCATTTGGCATCCGCCTTGCTGAGTAAGGCCCAAGAGGCGCGGTTTGCAGCCGAAAGTGAGGCTTTCTGTCTCATTAAAGGCCATTTAGGCCGAATCGGTTTGACTTCCGTGCCCCGTTAACAGACCGTTAACCTGTTGGGCAAAGGTGGGCAGACGTGAACTATTCGGGTGCTTGGGGGCATGAGCGGCAGGGCGCAGCGTGGCTGAACGCGCTCGCGTTCGTTTTCCTGTGCGCCGTTTCGTTCCTCACAGCGCCGCTGAAGGCAGAGGCCGCCGATCAGGCTTTCGATCCCTGGAAATTGCAATGGGTAGACCCCTGGGCCACCTCCTCGCAGGCCGAAGTGGTGGAAAGCCGGGTCAGCCGCTCGACCATTCCGACGCTGGGCGATGCCGGCTTCTGGCCGCTCCTGCGTGCCATGTCCATGTATGAGCAGATCCAGGAATGGGGCGGCTGGGAACCTATCCCGCAAGGCGAGAAGATCGAAAAGGGCATGCGCGATGCGCGCCTCGCGCTGATCCGCAAACGGCTGGTGGCGACGGGCGATCTTGCGGCCTCCGGCGGCGATCCCAACATTTACGATGAGAGTGTTTTCGATGCAGTGCGCCGCTTTCAAAGCCGCCACGGGCTGACGCCGGACGGCATCATCGGCGCGCGTACGCTGGCCGCGATGAATGTGCCGGTCGAAACGCGCATCAAACAGCTTGCCGTTAATCTGAAGCGCCTGAACGAACAGTCGGCGACGCTTGGGCGGCGCTATGTCTTCGTGAATATTGCGGGCCAGGAAGTTGAAGCCGTTTCGGACGGGCGCGTGGAACTGCGCCGCCGCGTCATTGTCGGCAAGACGGACCGTCAGACCCCGGAATATGAAAGCAAGATCACTTTCATTGCCTTCAACCCTTATTGGAACGTGCCGCAGAGCATCGCCAAGAAAGACATCATCCCGAAAGCCCGCCGGGATCCGGGATATTTGAAGCGCATGGGCATCCGCGTCCTTTCCGATTACGGGCCCAATCCGCGCGAGCTCAATCCGTATAATGTGGACTGGTCGTCGGCTTCGGCCGAGCGTCTGCGCCTGCGCCAGGACCCGAGCCGGCGCAACTCGCTCGGCACGGTGAAAATTCACTTCCCGAACCCCCATGCGGTCTATCTGCATGACACGCCGTCCAAGAGCCTTTTCGGGCGTAATGCGCGCGCTTATTCCTCGGGCTGCGTGCGCGTGGACAAAGTGCACGATCTCGTCGCCTGGCTTCTGAGCGAGACGGATGGCTGGGACCGGCGTAAGGTGGACAGCACGGTCGCCTCCGGCAACCGGATGGATGTGGCGCTGGGCGAGCCCGTGCCGGTCTATCTGCTTTATCTGACCGCTTGGGTGAGCGCGGACGGTGTGGTGAATTTCCGCGACGATATTTACAGCCTCGACAAGCGCGTGCGCACGACGTCTCTCACGCAATAGCTATTTCCGGCCCAATTGAGATTTCCAACTTGGCGCGGCAGGGCCCCGAAGCTAGCTTGGGGCAGCGTCAGGCGGGGAGAGACAATGCGGCCAGCGAAATTTCCATATCTTGAGTCGAAAGGCCTTCTAGCTTTTGCTCATCGCGGCGGTGCGAATGTGCACCCGGAAAATACCATGCCGGCCTTCGAGCATGCGATCTCGCTCGGCTACCGCTATATCGAGACGGATGTGCATGCGACGAAGGACGGCGTGCTGCTCGCCTTTCACGACGACCGGCTGGACCGGGTGACGGATAAGACCGGCATCATCGCCGAGATGACCTATGACGAGGTGCGCGGCGCCAAGGTGGAAGGCAAGGAGCCCATTCCGCTGATGGCGGACCTGCTCACCGCTTTTCCTACTGCCAAGATCAATATCGACCCGAAAGCCGACAACGCCGTCGAGCCGTTGATCAAGGTGCTGAAAGCCGCCAAATCGACGGAGCGGGTGGGGATCGGCTCCTTTTCCGATGCGCGCCTTGCCGCGATGCGCGCGGCGCTCGGCCCGGGCCTTTGCACGAGCATGGGGCCGATTGCAGCAACCCGGCTCCGGCTCGGCAGCTTTCTGGGGCCGCTCAAGGGCCTGCTCGGCGGATTTGCGGCGGGCTGCGCTCAGCTTCCGGTTCACCAGTCCGGTTTGCGCCTCATCGACCGGCGGATGGTCGATCACGCCCATGAGCTGGGGCTGCAAATCCATGTCTGGACCATCGATGAACCGGCGGAAATGCACCGTTTGATCGATATGGGGGTGGACGGGCTGATGACGGACGAGCCGGAGGTTCTGAAATCGGTTCTGGAAGCGCGGGGCCTATGGGAGTAAAAAAGAGCTAAGTGACTGTCCGGCTGCGACAATTCGCGGCTGGCCAGACTCAGGTCCGGCGGCCTTAATGGCCGCGGCTGCCGCTTGGAGGGCTTCCCGCGTTAAGCACCATTCAATCTGGATGCGGGAGACTTGATCTCAGGCGGCGGGCCAGGCCGGAAACGACCGGGACCGGAGTACGATATAGAGGACCGACGTCATGGATTATGAGGGCTTGCTCTCCGATGCGCTGAACACCGTCAAGCGCGAAGGCCGTTACCGTGTGTTCGCCGATCTCTTGCGCCATCGCGGCTCGTTTCCGCGCGCAACGCTGCATACGGATGAGGGCAAGCGCGATATCGTCGTCTGGTGCTCGAACGATTATCTGGGCATGGGCCAGCACCCGGTGGTGCTCAATGCCATGAAAGACGCGCTCGACAAGCATGGCGCGGGCTCCGGCGGCACCCGCAACATTGCCGGCACGACCCATTACCACGTCGAACTCGAAAAAGAGCTGGCTTCGCTCCACCAGAAGGAAGCGGCGCTGCTTTTCACCTCCGGCTACAACGCCAATGATGCGACACTTGCCACGCTCTCAAAAGTCTTCGGCGACTGCCTGATCATTTCCGACGAAATGAACCACGCCTCGATGATTGAGGGTATTCGGCGCGGCAAGGGGCCGAAGCGGGTTTGGCGGCATAATGATCTCGGCCATCTGGAAGAGTTGCTCTCGCAGGCGGACCCGGATCAGGCGAAGATCGTCGCCTTCGAATCCGTTTACTCGATGGACGGCGACATTGCGCCGATCGGCGAGATTTGCGATCTCGCGCGCAAATACAATGCGCTGACCTATCTCGATGAAGTGCATGCCGTCGGCCTTTACGGGCGTCATGGCGGCGGCGTTGCCGAGCGGGACGGCGTGCTGGATAAAGTCGATATCATCGAAGGCACGCTGGCCAAGGGCTTCGGCGTGATGGGCGGGTATATCGCGGCAAGCTCCGTGCTTGTCGATGTGGTGCGCTCTTATGCGCCGGGCTTCATCTTCTCCACGTCGCTGGCGCCGACCATTGCGGCGGGCGTTCTGGCGAGCGTGCGGCATCTCAAACGCGACAACAATATTCGCGGCGCGCATCAGGAACGCTCGGCAAAGCTGAAGCGTATGCTCGCCGACCGCGGACTGCCGGTGCTGATGTGCGAAAGCCATATCGTGCCGGTGATGGTGTGGGACCCGGTCCTGTGCAAGGAAGTCGCGGACGAATTGCTCGACACCTACGGCATGTATGTGCAGCCGATCAATTATCCGACCGTGCCGCGCGGCACGGAACGGCTTCGCTTCACCCCGTCGCCTTATCACACGGACGAGATGATGGAAGCTCTTGTGGATGCGCTGGACAAGGTCTGGACCCAGCGCAACTTGAAGCGTGCCGCCTGATCGCAGCAGCGGCGAGGGCCGCGAAGGCGCGCGGGCCGGCGACAGCCGGGAAATCTATATTGAAATTCTTCCCGCCACGGGCGGCTTCGTGAAGGTCTGCGCCATCGATGCGCAGACGGGCACGGAAGTTTCCATTGTCGGCTCGTCGAAAGCGCCAAACGCGGAGCTGGAGCGCATCGCGATCAACAAACTGCGCTATGTGATGGAGCGGGACGCGAAAGCCAAAAAAGACACGCCTTCTTCCGGCGAGGATGATGGCGGCGGCATTCTCATTTAGAATTTAGAGAAGAGGCGAGGGCTGGCTTAGCGCTTACGGCGGGTGCTGCTGTTTGCCGCCTGGCCGAGGCCGATTTCCTTGGCAAGCTGCGAGCGCTGGGCCGCATAGTTCGGTGCCACCATGGGATAATCCGCCGGCAGGTTCCAACGCGCGCGGTATTCTTCCGGCGACATGTTGTAACGCGAACGCAAATAGCGCTTGAGCATTTTCAAGCGCTTCCCGTCTTCCAGACAAATCAGATATTCGGGCGTGATCGACTTCTTCACCGGAACGGCCGGATCGAGTTCCGTTTTGCCGATTTCCGGATTGCCGCCTAACGACAGCAGCGTGTCGTGCATTGTCTTGATCATTGCCGGCAATTCGGCTGCGGCGACTGCGTTATTGCTGACATAGGCGGAAACGATTTCCGATGCCAACTCCAAAGCTTCGGCCCGCGATATGCCCTGTGGGTCTGTTTTGCTGGTCATCTTTGGGCCTTGCGCGACACGTCAATAAACTTAATTACCATTAGCGGATGCGATTTATGAACAAGGATGAAGGAAAAATCAAGTAGAACGACAGATTTTCCATTGCATGCGGGTCATTAAATACAGCAACGTCAGATCAATTTATGGTTAATTGCCCTAATCTGTAGGGCTTGTTTACAAAGTTGGAAACAGAAAACAAACAACAAATGTTGTGTTTTCTTGGAATGTCTTCCTATTTTGCAAAGCAGTTGAGGCCCGGCAGCGCCCGATTTAAGTCTTCGCCTGTGTGCTTGGCGGATATGGGCGCATATGCTAAGAGGCCAGAATATTGGGCCCGGAAGATACAAGATATGGTAGTGATCATCCGGCAGAGCCCTTGCGTCTTCCTTTGGTATCAAGAGGTCAGATCATGGCGGTGAGCGACGCGGCATCCGGTAGCGCGACGACGGCGTTTTTTACTCAAGGTCTTGCGGAGCGGGATCCTGAAATCCTGGATGCGATCGAGCAGGAGCTGCGCCGGCAGCGCGAGCAGATCGAGTTGATTGCCTCGGAGAACATCGTCTCGCAGGCCGTGCTCGAAGCCCAAGGCTCGATCATGACCAACAAATATGCCGAAGGCTATCCGGGCAAGCGCTATTACGGCGGCTGCGAATTCGTCGATGTGGCCGAACAACTGGCCATCGACCGCGCCAAGAAGCTCTTCGATTGCGCCTATGTGAATGTGCAGCCCAATTCCGGCTCCCAGGCCAACCAGGGTGCCATGATGGCGCTGATCAAGCCGGGTGATACGATTCTCGGCATGAGCCTCGCTGCGGGCGGTCACCTGACCCATGGCGCGCCGCCGAACCAGTCCGGTAAATGGTTCAACGCCGTTCAGTATGGTGTGCGCCAACAGGATCACCTGATCGACATGGACGAGGTGGAAACGCTTGCCAAGAAGCACAAGCCGCAGCTCATTATTGCCGGCGGCTCGGCTTATCCGCGCGTCATCGACTTCAAGGCTTTCCGTGAAATCGCCGATTCCGTCGGCGCGTATCTCATGGTGGATATGGCGCATTTCGCCGGTCTCGTGGCGGGCGGGGCGCATCCGAGCCCGCTGCCTTACGCCGATGTCGTCACGACGACGACGCACAAAACCCTGCGCGGCCCGCGCGGCGGCATGATCCTTTCCAACAATGAAGAGCTGGGCAAGAAGATCAATTCGGCGATTTTCCCCGGCATTCAGGGCGGCCCGCTCATGCATGTAATCGCGGGCAAGGCCGTTGCCTTCGGTGAAGCGCTGCAGCCCTCCTTCAAGCTTTATGCCCAAGCCGTGGTGGACAATGCCCGCGCGCTTGCCGGAACGCTTGCCTCCAACGGTGTGGACATTGTTTCCGGCGGCACGGACACGCATTTGATGCTGGTCGATCTGCGCCCGAAGAAACTCACCGGCAAGGTGGCGGAAGCTGCCCTTGAGCGCGCGCATATCACCTGCAACAAGAACGGCATTCCCTTCGATCCGGAAAAGCCGATGGTGACTTCCGGCGTGCGGCTCGGCACCCCAGCGGGCACGACGCGGGGCTTCGGTGTGGCCGAATTCAGGGAAGTAGGCGAGCTGATTTCCGAGGTTCTGACCGGGCTTTCGGAAAATGGCGATGAAGGCAATGGCGCGGTCGAAGCTTCGGTGCGCGAGCGCGTGCTGGGCCTTTGCCAGCGGTTTCCGATTTACTGAAATCTAGCGGAAAAATGGGGTAGCCGGCCGGGCCTCAGCCCGCGCTTGGGCCCGGTTGGAGGGGAAGAAAACCATGCGGTGTCCTTATTGCGGCAACGAAGACACTCAGGTGAAGGATTCCCGTCCAACAGAGGACAATAATGCCATCCGGCGCCGGCGCGCCTGCATGGCCTGCGGCGGCCGGTTTACCACGTTCGAGCGGGTGCAACTGCGCGAGCTGACGATCATCAAGACCAATGGCCGCCGGGTTCCCTTCGACCGGGATAAGTTAATGCGCTCGGTGCAAGTCGCCATGCGAAAAAGGCCGGTTGAGGCCGAGCGGGTCGAGCGTATGGTGAGCGGGATTGTGCGGCGCCTGGAAAGCATGGGGGAATCCGACATTCCCTCCCAGGTGCTCGGTGAAATGGTGATGGAGGGGCTGCGGACCCTCGACGATGTGGCATATGTGCGTTTCGCGTCCGTTTATCGGGATTTCCGCGAAGCCAAGGATTTTGAAGACGTTATTGGCGAGCTTTCCGGACCGGAAGATATTCCAGGCTGATCCGGCAAAGCTCCTTCGGCAAGAAGGCTGCAAAGGATTGGCATGAGCGGGCCGGACGATATCAGATATATGAAGCTGGCGTTGCATCTGGCGCAGCGGGGCTTGGGCCGTGTGGCGCCCAACCCGGCGGTCGGCTGCGTGCTGGTGGCGCCTGAGAGCGGGCGCATTATCGCGCGCGGCTGGACGCAGCCGAGCGGGCGGCCCCATGCGGAAGTCCATGCGCTGAACAAACTCGGCGGCAAGGCGAAAGGCGCAACCGCCTATGTGACGCTTGAGCCCTGCGCCCATCACGGCAAGACGCCGCCCTGCGCCGAAGCCTTGATTGAGGCGGGCGTGACCCGCGTCGTCAGCGCTATGACGGATCCTGACCCGCGCGTGTCCGGCAAAGGGCACGAGATGCTCCGCAAAGCCGGGATCGAGGTGGTGGAGGGCGTTCTGGAAGAAGAAGCCTATCACCTCAATGAAGGCTTCATTCTGAAAGTGCGAGAAGGCCGCCCGCTGGTGATGCTGAAACTTGCCAGCTCGCTTGATGGGCGCACCGCCACTCACAGCGGCGAGAGCCAGTGGATCACGGGCGAGGCGGCGCGCAACCGCGGCCACCTGATGCGCGCGGAAGCCGATGCCATCATGATCGGCAGCGCGACGGCGATCGTCGACGATCCGACGCTGACCTGCCGCCTGCCGGGGCTCGGTCAGCATTCGCCGGTGCGCATCGTGGCCGACGGGCGGCTGCGCATGCAGCTCACCTCGAAACTGGTGCAGAGCGCCGCCAAAGTACCGCTCTGGATTTTGACGCTGCCGGACGGGGACGAGGACCGGCGCGCGGCCTTTCTCGATTGCGGCGCGGACATCATCGAGGTGCCGCGGGGGCAGGGCGGGCTCATGGATATGAAAGCCGCCTTGCAGGAAATCGGCGCGCGGGGCATTACCCGGCTCATGGTGGAAGGCGGCTCGCGGCTTGCTTCTTCACTGGTGCAGGCCGGGCTTGTGGACCGGATCGACTGGTTTCAGGCGCCCAAGCTCATCGGCGGGGACGGGTATCCCGCGCTGGCGGCGCTCGGCGTTCAAAAGATGGAAGAGGCGCCGGTGCTGGAGCGGCGCCAGGTATTGGCGCTGGGCGAGGATTCGCTGCAGCGCTTCAGTTTCCGCCGGCAGGAGTAGGCATGTTCACAGGCATCATTACGGATATCGGGCGGTTGCGGTCGATGGAAAAGACGGGCGATACGCGGCTTGTCATCGAAACGGCATATGACGCCGCCGGCATCGAGCTCGGCGCGTCCATCGCCTGCGACGGGGCATGCCTGACCGTGGTCGAGCGCGGCGTTGAGAACGGGCAGAACTGGTTCGCCGTCGAAGCCTCGCAAGAGACGCTGGACTGCACGGCGCTAGGCACCTGGAAAGAGGGTCAGCGCATCAATCTGGAACGCGCCCTGAAAGTCGGCGACGAGCTCGGCGGGCATATCGTTTCGGGCCATGTGGACGGTGTCGGCAAAATTCTCGACATCCGCCCGGAAGGGGATTCCATGCGCTTTACCTTCGAGGCGCCGGAAGATTTGAAAAAATTCATCGCCGAAAAAGGCTCCGTCACCCTGAACGGCACCTCGCTGACCGTGAACGAGGTGGAAGGCAACCGTTTCGGCGTTAACATTATCCCCCACACCCAGGCCGTGACCACCTGGGGCACCGCAAAGGCGGGGGATGCAGTTAATCTTGAAATTGATATGCTGGCCCGCTATGTCGCCCGCCTAAGGCAAGAGGACTAAGATCTGTGTATAAGGAATTTCTATCGCCCGTCGAAGACGTCATCGAAGACGCGCGGAATGGCAAAATGTTCATTCTGGTGGACGCCGAGGACCGGGAAAACGAGGGCGATCTCGTCATCCCCGCGCAGATGGCGACGCCCGAGGCGGTCAACTTCATGGCGAAATACGGCCGCGGCCTGATCTGTCTTTCCATGACGGGCGAGCGGGCAAAGCAGCTCAATCTGCAGCTGATGTCGAACACCAATCAGTCGCGCCACCAGACGGCTTTCACCGTTTCCATCGAAGCGCGCGAAGGGATCACGACCGGCATTTCCGCCCATGACCGTGCGCGCACGATTTCCGTCGCCATCGACCCGACGAAGGCCGAGCGCGACATCGTTTCGCCGGGCCACGTCTTCCCGCTGGTCGCCCGTGACGGCGGCGTGCTGGTGCGCGCCGGGCACACGGAAGCGGCGGTTGATATTTCCCGTCTGGCCGGGCTTTATCCGGCAGGTGTGATCTGTGAGATCATGAATGAAGACGGCACCATGGCGCGGCTGCCCGATCTCGTGCAGTTCGCGCAATTGCACGGGCTGAAGATCGCAACGATTGCCGATCTCATCGCCTACCGGCGCAAGCATGACAATCTCATTCACCGGGCCATCGAAACGGAAATCGACACGCGCTATGGCGGCAAGTTCGATCTCAAGGTCTATCTCAACACCGTGGAATATGCCGAGCACATTGCACTGGTGAAGGGCGATATCTCGACGCCGGAGCCCGTGCTGGTGCGTATGCATGCGATCAACGTCTTCGACGATATGCTGGGCGCGGAAGGCAAGCTGAATACCCATGGCGGGCGTTCGGACCTTCTGCAGAACTCCATGCGCATCATCGAGGAAGAAGGGCGCGGCGTGATCGTGCTCATCCGCGATACGACAGCGACCGTCGTCTCGGACATGCTGCTGCATAAGGGCGATGATAACGGCCAGGCGATGCCGCGCCGCTTGCGCGAATATGGCGTGGGCGCGCAGATCCTGCTCGATCTCGGCATTCACAACATGGTGCTGCTCTCCGACACGACGCGCCAGGTTGTCGGTCTTGACGGCTACGATCTTCATATTGTCGGGCAGGAGCCGATCTCGGATAATCCGCGCCTTGAAAAATCCTCCAAAAGCAAAGCCGAGGCCACATCGTGAGCAAGTCTTCCCACATCCTCATCGTCGAAGCCCGTTTCTATGAGGACATTACCGACGAGCTTGCGCGCGGGGCGATTGCCGAGATCGAAAAGCGCGGTGGCACTTATGAGCGCATCGCCGTGCCGGGCGTTTTGGAAGTGCCGGGCGCGGTCAAATTCGCGCTCGATGCCATGTCGCGCCGGGCAATCGAAAAACCCTTCGACGGCTTCGTGGCGCTTGGCTGCGTGATCCGCGGCGAAACCACCCATTACGATACGGTGTGCAATGAAAGCGCCCGGGCGCTGATGGATCTGACCATCGAGCATTCGCTGGCGCTCGGTAACGGTATCCAGACCGTGGAAAACGGCGACCAGGCCTGGGCCCGCGCCAAGGTGGACAAGAAGAACAAAGGCGGCGGCGCGGCTGCGGCCTGCCTCGACATGATCGAACTCAAAGGCAAGCTCGGCTTGCTGGGCGGGCGGTGAACTGACGTGACGCCGCAAAAGAACAAACCGGCAGGTAAGACCAGAGCCTCGCGCAGCGCCGCAAGGCTCGGCGCCGTGCAGGCGCTTTATCAGATGGATATGGTGGGCACGCCGCTTGACGATATCGTCGAGGAATTCGCGCTGCACCGGCTCGGCCGCGAAATGGACGAGGAGGCGGATTATCTTCCCGCTCATGAAGCCCATTTCGAGGATGTGGTGCGCGGCGTCGTGCGCGAGCAGCGCGCCATCGACCAGCGCATTCACGGCAATCTGGCCGAAGGCTGGAAGCTGGAGCGGATCGACAGTACGCTGCGCGCCATCTTGCGCTCCGGCGTTTACGAGCTGCAGCGCTGCAAGGATGTGCCGGTCAAAGTGGTGATCACGGAATATGTCGATATCGCCCATGCGTTTTTCGACGGCGACGAGCCCAAAGTCGTGAACGCGCTGCTCGATAAGCTCGGCCGCGAATTGCGCGCCGATGAATTCAGGAGCAATGCGGGCGCCAATGGCAGGACAGGGTAAACCCGGCGAGTTCGAGATTATCGAACGCTATTTCGCGCCTTTGGCCAAGCGCACCGAGGGCGCATTTGGCCTGCAGGACGATGCGGCGCTGTTCCAGCCAAAGCCTGGATACGACCTCGTTCTGACGAAGGACGCTATTGTCGCGGGCGTGCATTTTCTGCCCACGGACCCATACGATCTCGTCGCGCAGAAGCTGATGCGGGTAAATGTATCCGATCTCGCTGCCAAGGGCGCCGAGCCCCGGGCCTATCTGCTAGCACTCGCCTGGCCGGATGGGATCGGCGAAAAAGACATCGCGCTTTTCGCTGCCGGGCTGCAGAAAGATCAGGACATTTACGGCCTCGAGCTTTTGGGCGGCGATACGGTGAAAACGCCGGGTCCGGCAACTTTCTCTCTTACGGCGATTGGCGATGTCCCGCAGGGCAGGATGATCCGCCGCGCGGGCGCAAAGCCCGGCGATGCGGTTTATGTCACCGGCACGCTCGGCGATGCGGCCTTGGGACTGAAGCTCGCGCGAGGCGAGATCGAGCTTTCCTCTATTGCCGAACGCCGCGGACTTATTCAGCGGTACCGCCTGCCGCAGCCACGAGTAAGCGTCGGCACCGGCCTCAGGGGTATCGCCTCGGCGGCGCTCGATGTCTCTGACGGGCTCGGCGCCGATCTCCTGCATCTTTGCACGGCAAGCGGGCTGCGCGCGCGCATCTCGCAATCCGCTTTGCCGCTCTCGGCGGCGGCGCGCAAGCTCCTAAAGCAAGATGAGACGCTTTGGAGTGCGGTGCTGAGCGGCGGGGACGATTATGAAATTGTTTTTGCAGCGCCGGGCGAAGCGGGGGTGAAGCTTGAGCTTCTGGGCGGGACAACCGGCGTACCCATCACGCGCATCGGCTATATGGAGGAAGGCGAACCTGCCGTCCTTCTGGAAGACTTGAGCGGGAAAACCGCGCCGCTTGCCGAAGGCGGCTACCGGCATTTTTAAGCCGAAGATACGGCCAAACCTCTTTCAAGCTGCAAAACTGTTCCTGTTGCCACCTGCGGTCAGGTTTGGCATGGTCCTTTCCATTGTGAGGAGAGAGGGGGCGCAGACTGATTCTATATCCGTCTGCGATGCGTATTCCCCGTACAGTTATAGGCAACAATAAGGACAATCCTATGAGCACGGCTTTATGGGCTATCATCGGGTGCGGTGTCCTGGCCATCGTGTACGGCCTTTGGGCAATTCGTTCCGTGATGGCATCCGATCCTGGTAATGAACGGATGCAGGAAATCGCAGGCGCCATTCAGGAGGGCGCGTCTGCATATCTCAATCGTCAGTACACTACCATTGCGATGGTAGGTGTAGTGATTTTCGCGCTGGCTGCCTGGCAGCTTTCCTGGCTTGCCGCGATCGGTTTCGCCATTGGCGCTATTCTTTCGGGTGCTGCCGGTTATATCGGGATGCTCGTATCTGTCCGTGCGAATGTGCGCACCACACAGGCTGCAAGCACCTCGCTGGCGGCCGGGCTTTCGGTCGCCTTCAAGTCGGGTGCGGTTACGGGCATGCTGGTGGCGGGGCTCGCGCTCCTGTCGGTTGCTGTCTATTACTCGGTGCTGACCGTGCATCTGGGGCTTGACGCTTCCAGCCGCGACGTGGTGGACGCGCTGGTGGCGCTCGGCTTCGGCGCTTCGCTGATTTCGATCTTCGCCCGTCTCGGCGGCGGTATCTTCACCAAGGGTGCGGATGTCGGCGGCGACCTTGTGGGTAAGGTGGAAGCAGGCATTCCCGAAGACGATCCGCGCAACCCGGCAACCATCGCCGATAACGTGGGCGACAATGTGGGTGACTGCGCCGGCATGGCCGCCGACTTGTTCGAGACCTATGCCGTGACCGTGGTGGCCACGATGGTTCTGGCCTCGATCTTCTTCGTTGGCGCTGGCGCCGGTGAAATGATGGTCTATCCGCTGGCAATCGGCGGGACTTGCATCATCACCTCGATCATCGGCACGTTCTTCGTCCGTCTCGGCTCCAGCCAGAACATCATGGGCGCGCTCTATAAGGGCTTCGTGGCCTCTGCGGTTCTGTCGCTCGTAGCGCTTTATTTCATGACCGATCATCTGCTCGGGCTGGATACGGCTTATGAGACCAGCACCGGCAACTTTACCGGCATGGATCTTTACGTGTGCGGCGTGGCCGGCCTGGTCATTACCGGCCTGATCATCTGGATCACGGAATATTATACGGGTGTGAATTTCCGTCCCGTCCGTTCCATCGCCAAGGCGTCTGAAACGGGCCATGGCACGAACGTCATTCAAGGTCTTGCCGTTTCCATGGAAGCCACGGCGCTTCCCGCTCTCGTTATCGTGGTCGGGATCGTCGTGACTTACAGCCTTGCCGGTCTCTTCGGCATTGCCATTGCCGTGACGACGATGCTGGCGCTTGCCGGGATGGTCGTGGCGCTCGATGCCTTCGGTCCGGTGACGGACAATGCCGGCGGCATCGCTGAAATGGCGGAGCTGCCTGAAGATGTGCGCAATACGACCGATGCGCTCGACGCTGTGGGCAATACCACGAAAGCCGTGACGAAAGGCTATGCCATCGGCTCGGCCGGTCTCGGTGCGCTGGTGCTTTTTGCCGCCTACACGCAGGACCTGACATTCTTTACCGCCAATCCGGAGCTTTATCCCTATTTCGCCGGGGTGGAAGCGAACTTCTCGCTTTCCAATCCCTACGTGGTGGTCGGGCTCTTCGTCGGCGGTCTCTTGCCCTATCTCTTCGGGGCGATGGGCATGATGGCGGTCGGCCGCGCAGGCGGGGCCATTGTGGAAGAAGTGCGCCGTCAGTTCCGCGCCAAGCCCGGCATTATGCAGGGCACGGAAAAGCCGGATTACAAAGCGGCTGTGGACCTTCTGACGAAAGCGGCGATCAAGGAAATGGTGGTACCATCCTTGCTGCCGGTGCTCTCACCGGTCGTGCTTTACTTCGTGGTGCTGCAGATCGCGGATAAGTCCGCTGCTTTCTCGGCGCTCGGCGCGATGCTCCTCGGTGTGATCGTCACCGGTCTTTTCGTGGCGCTTTCCATGACCGCCGGCGGCGGGGCATGGGACAATGCCAAGAAATATATCGAGGACGGCAATCACGGCGGCAAGGGCTCGGAAGCTCATAAGGCTGCCGTGACGGGCGATACGGTCGGCGATCCTTACAAGGATACGGCCGGTCCTGCCGTCAACCCGATGATCAAGATCACGAACATCGTGGCGCTTCTGCTGCTCGCCATTCTGGCGCACGGCTAAGCTCTACGGCTGACAAAGGAAAACCCCGCGAAGCCAGCTTCGCGGGGTTTTTCATGTCTGCATTCCGGTGTCCGGCGCCTTGGCTTAGCGGCGGCGCCCCGGTGTCGGCACGGCGCTGCTGCCGCCCGGCCGGTTGAAGCGGCCCAGATTGCCGAAAATCTCACCCAGGATGGTGAGCTGCTTGCCGCGGGTCGGTGTTTTGCGGTCCACCAGATTGACGATCCGCCCGTCTTCCAGCGTGTAATAAGCGACTTCCTCCACCGCTTCCTGATCGTCGAAATAGACGGCGACGACGGTGCGGTCGATCTCCTCGGGTTCGTAGAAGAGATATTTTTCCACTTTCGAGGAAATATAGAACCAGGCCTCATTGTCGATAATGGCGGCTGTGGAGGGAGAGCCGAGCAGGGCTTCGACCTCGGTCTTGCTGTCGCCGGGCTTGAGCTGCTCCAGATCTCCCGGCTCTGCCTTGTAGCCGCGCTCTTCGATGACCGGCGAGCAGGCCGCCAGGCTGAAAGCCAGCGGCGCGGCAATAAGAAGCGGCGTAAAAATCTTCTGCCGCACGGCGCGGCGAAGCGGGAGAAAAGCGGACTGCATCAGGCCTGAACTCCTTCGAATCTGCGGTTTATGCCCTGTAAGGGCGACCGCTGCCCCCGTTGACCTACCGGGAGCGGCGGCTAAATTCAACTTTTAACACGGGCAGCCGCCAAAAAGGCAGGCTCTTTCTTCCCGGCGCCGTCCGGTATAGAAGACGGGAGCGGGCAGGGGCAGAGCCCCGCTCATCCAGGCTAAGGAGCCTCGTTCCTGCAGCCGGATACCCCGGCTCCCCATGATGCCCGGTTCCAAGGAGTATGCATGTTCTGGAAACGCTGGTTCAAACAGAACGCGGACGAGCAAAGCGTTCATGACCTATATGCTGCCGCCGTGGCGCAGGCGCGCCAGCCCGGCTTCTACCGCGACTTTGCGGTGCCCGACACGCTGGATGGGCGCTTCGACATGATCGTGCTGCATGTTTTCTTGCTGGTGAACCGGCTGAGCGGCAAGGGCGAGGCCGCGGCGCGACAGGCGCAGGCGCTGTTCGATCTGCTCTTTGCCGATATGGACCAGTCCTTGCGCGAGATGGGTGTCGGCGACCTTTCCGTCGGCAAGAAAATCAAGACCATGGCCGCCGCCTTTTACGGCCGTAGCGCCGCTTACCGCGACGCACTGAAAAGCGGCGATGAAGACGCGCTGCGTGCCGCGCTTTCCCGCAACATCTTTCCTGAAGGCGGAGCGGATGAGACGCAGCTCGGCGCGCTCGCCGCTTATGTGCGCCGGGTCTATGAGGAATTGGAGGCTCAGCCCATCGACGCGCTGATGGCCGGCAAAGCCGCGTTCGGCGCGGCGCCGGCCTTGAGCGGTGCCGGCAGCGAAACGGCAAGGGAGACGCTATGAGCCGCGCGCCTGAATTCAGTTACCGTCTCGAGGTTCAGGATCTTCCCTCAAAAGGCGTGCGGGTGAAACTCGAAGCCGATGAGAAGGAACGTGCCGCGCTCGCCAAGCGGTTGGGGCTCGTCTCGCTCGACGCTTTCAAAGCGGAAGCGGAAGTCAAACCCTGGCGCAAGAGCGGTGTGTCCGTGCGCGGACATTTCACCGCTGAAGTGACGCAGAGCTGTGTGGTGACGCTGGAGCCCATCGAGGACAAGGTTGCCGATGAATTCGAAGCCTATTTCCTGCCCGAAAGCGAGATGACGCCGGTCAATCCGCAGGCCGAGATCCATGTCGATCTGGAAGATGCCCATGACCCCGATCCTTTGGATGAAGGGGGAATCGATGTGGGCGAACTGGTCACCGAACATCTCAGCCTCGCCATCAATCCTTATCCGCGCAAGGGAGATGCGGAATTTAGTCCTGTGGTTGAAGATGACGGCAAAACGGACGGAAAACGCGAGGACAATCCTTTTGCCGTTCTTGCCAAGTTGCGCCGTCAAGACGATTAATCGAAAAAATTCAAGCATATAATACGGTTGAGTCTGGCCTGTTAGGGTTTATGTTCGGGGCGCCGCGTGCGCCCTTGCGCCCGCCGGCACAGTTTTGAGGGGACGGAGGCAGAGCAACCGTGATGCGCGAAATAACCATCGCCCTGGACGGTATGGGAGGGGACAGCGGGCCCGAGGTCGTGATTGCAGGGGCCGAGGCCGCGCATATCCGCCATCCCAATATCCGTTTCTTGATTTTCGGGGATGAGGCCAAGGTCAAACCCTTGCTGGATGCCAATCCGCGGGTGGCCGGCGCAAGCGAGTTTGTGCATACCGAAGTTGCCGTGGGCATGGACGACAAGCCCTCCCAGGCGCTGCGGCGCGGGCGTAAGACCTCCAGCATGTGGATGGCGATCGATGCCGTGAAAACGGGCCGCGCGCAAGTGGCCGTTTCCGCCGGGAACACCGGCGCGCTGATGGCCATGGCCAAAGTGATTCTGCGCACCATGCCGAATATCGAGCGGCCCGCCATTGCCGGTCTCTGGCCGACAATCAAGGGCGAGAGCATCGTGCTCGATCTCGGCGCGACGATCGGCCCGGATGCCAAGCAGCTCGTGCAATTCGCGGTGATGGGCGAGGCTTATGCGCGCGTCATTTTCGGCGTGGAGCGGCCGACCGTTGGCTTGCTGAATATCGGCGAGGAAGAAGTCAAAGGCACGGAATCGGTGAAAGCCGCCGCGCAGATCCTCCGGAACCTGGAACTGCCTATCGATTTCCACGGTTTCGTGGAAGGTGACGATATTGGCAAAGGCACCGTCGATGTGGTGGTGACGGACGGCTTTACCGGCAATATCGCGCTGAAGACGGCGGAAGGCACGGCCCGGCAGGTGGCGCATTATCTGCGCGAGGGGATCGAGCGCTCCTTCTTTGCCAAGATCGGTTATCTCTTCGCCCATAGCGTGTTCCGCACGCTGCGCGACAAGATGGACCCGCGCAACGTCAATGGCGGCGTCTTTCTTGGGCTCAATGGGCTTGTCGTGAAGAGCCATGGCGGCACGGACGGGCTCGGCTTTGCCTCCGCCATCGATGTGGCGCTCGATGTCGCCGCTGCCGATCTCGTGCGGAAAATTGCAACGGATATGGATGTGTTGGTGCAGCTTGCCGGCGATTTGTCGGAAGCTGCCGAACGGGAAGAGGCCGCAGTATCGTGAGTGTCATTCGAAGTGTCGTTGCCGGGTGCGGGTCCTTTCTTCCCGAAAAGGTCCTGACCAACGCGGATCTCGCCAAAATGGTGGATACGAGCGACGAATGGATCGTGGAACGCACGGGCATTCACCGCCGCCATATCGCCGCCGATGACGAGAAAACCTCCGATCTGGCGCTCGCCGCCTCCCGTAAGGCGCTGGAAGATGCGGGCATGAGCGCGGATGATCTCGATATGATCATTCTGGCGACGACCACCCCGGATAATACCTTTCCGGCGACGGCGACGGCGGTGCAGGCCGGGCTCGGCATGCATCACGGCGCGGCTTTCGACGTGCAGGCGGTTTGCTCCGGCTTCGTTTATGCGGTTGCGGTAGCGAATAATTTCATTGCCATGGGCCAGGCCCGTGCGATTTTGGTGATCGGCGCAGAGACCTTCTCGCGGCTTCTCGATTGGGACGACCGGGGCACTTGCGTCCTTTTCGGGGACGGGGCGGGCGCTATCGTTCTGAAAGCCGAAGAGCAGCCGGGCACGCGGGATGACAGGGGGGTGCTGACCGCGCATCTTCATTCCGACGGGCGCTACAAGGAAAAGCTCTATGTGGATGGTGGACCGGGCTCGACCTGCACCGTCGGCCATGTGCGCATGGAGGGCCGGGAAGTCTTCCGTCATGCGGTCGTGAACATTGCCGAGGCGATCGAAGAGGCACTCGCGGCAACGGGGCTCACCGCAGACGATATCGACTGGTTCGTGCCGCATCAGGCGAATAAGCGCATTCTCGACGCGACGGCAAAGCGAATCGGCCTGGCGCCGGAAAAGGTCGTCATCACGGTCGGTGAACAGGGCAACACCTCTGCCGCGTCCGTGCCGCTCGCGCTCGACGCGGCGGTAAAAGACGGGCGCATCAAGCGCGGCGATCTGGTGCTGCTCGAGGCAATGGGCGGCGGTTTTACCTGGGGCTCTGCGCTGGTTCGTTGGTAAGTTTAAAATCCAACATAACCTTGCTTGAAGAAGCTTCACTATCTCCTTGATATTGGCTGCTTTTTGGTGATCAAATAAGCCCACTATCAAACGAGGGAGCAGGACGCCATGACGCGGACGGTAACGCGGGCGCAACTGAGTGAATCGGTTTATCAGGAAGTTGGTCTGTCTCGGAACGAGTCGGCGGATCTTGTGGAATCCGTTTTGAAAGAAGTCTCCGACTGTCTGGCGAACGGAGAAACGGTGAAGCTGTCGTCGTTCGGATCGTTTTCCGTCCGGCAGAAGGGCGGCCGTATGGGCCGCAATCCCAAGACCGGGGAAGAAGTGCCGATCAAGCCGCGCCGGGTGCTGGTTTTCCGTCCGAGCCATGTGCTCAAAGAACGAATCAACAAGGCCATGAGCGCGCTGCGTGCCCAGGCCGGTGAAGCGGCGGACTAGTTTTTCTCACACCTGCCGGGTCCAGTTCCCGGGCCGAATTAGCGGACCCGTTTGCTGGAAATGAGAATTGAGAATTAAGGCGTGTCTTTGCATCAAAAATCGCCGGAAGCGTTTCGAACCATCAGTGAAGTGGCCGCCGAATTGGACGTGCCGCAGCACGTGCTGCGCTTTTGGGAGAGCAAATTCACCCAGATCAAGCCGCTGAAGCGCGGCGGCGGGCGGCGCTATTACCGCCCGGAAGATGTGGACCTGCTGCGCGGCGTGCGCGCGCTTCTATACAATGACGGCTATACGATCAAAGGCGTGCAGAAAGTCTTCCGCGAGCAGGGCGGGCGCTTCGTTGCCGAGGCCGGGCGGGGCAATGTGGACGGCACGATTGCCGAGCTCGCCCGCGAGACCGTGGAGCGGCAGAACGGCGGCGAGGAGGACCTTGCCGAGGAAGCCAACGACAATTCCCCGCTTTCCCTGAAGGCCCGCAAGGAGCTGGAGGCAATCGCGCTGCGCCTCGAAAAACTGCGCGATGCGCTGGAAGAGGCGCGGGTGCCGGACGCGGAAACGGAAACCTACTAATTTGGAATATTTGCCTTTTTTCGGTCCAAAGAGCTATTGCCGGATCAAGGCCACATCCCTATAGTCCGCCCCGCTTGAGGCCGTCTTTGCCCTTAAGCCCTTACCGGAATGACGGAGCGTAGCGCAGCCCGGTAGCGCACTTGTCTGGGGGACAAGGGGTCGTCGGTTCAAATCCGGCCGCTCCGACCATTTGAAGCCGGCTCTGGGAGCTCCCAGGGCCGGTTTTCTTTTGGAGGCCTTGCCTTCCGGCGCGAAGCTGATTATGCCAAGGGCCAGCATCAACTCCGAAAGGGCCTGCCGCTATGGTTGCGATTTACGCTATTGCGATTTTCCTGGTTGCCGTTCTGGCGCTGAACTTCATCAGCTTCGGCCGGCTCGACTGATTACCCTGTATCTCAGGCGCCAGGCCGGGTTACCGGCTTGCCGTCTTTGATGATGTGCGAGAAGACGGCGGCATCGGCCAGATGCCGGATGTCCTCGCAAGGGTTCCGCTGGGCGATGACGACATCGCCAAAGGCGCCGGGCGCGAGCGTGCCCGCTTTCCCCTCCAACCGGCAGAGCGCCGGATTGACGTGATAGACCGCGCGCAGGATGTCGCGCGCCGGTTCCACTTCCGCGCGGATGGCGAATTCCCGGTTCTGCCGGTTCTGCGTTTCTCCGATAAGATCGGTGCCGAAGCCGAGCGTGACACCGGCTTCCCGCGCGATTTCCAGCGAGGCAAGGCCTGCGTCGTAAACGGCCTTGTTCTTTTCCCGGTTGCGGGCGGGCAGTTTCAGCGCCGCGCCGAATTCGAACATCGCTTCATAGGTGGCAAGCGTGGGGACCATGACCGCGCCCGCTTTGGCGACGGCTTCCGCGGCTTCCTTGTCGATGAGATTGCCATGCTCGATGGAATGAACGCCGTTTGCCACGGCAAGCTTGATGGCGTCCGGCGTATAGGCATGGGCGGCGACGTAGGTGTGGCGGTTGCGCGCTTCGGTGACGGCGGCGGTAATTTCCTCCGCCGTGTACTGGGTGCATTCCAAAGGATCGCTCGGCGTTGCCACACCGCCTGAGACATGGATTTTCAGAAAGTCCGAGCCGTCGCGCAGATTGTGCCGGGCGGCTTTGCGCACCGCGTCCGCGCCGTCGGCGACAATGCCGAAAGCGGTATGGCGCATCTGGCAGGCGCAGTCCGGCACGGGCCGGGCGCCGCCTTCCGCATCCCCATGGCCGCCTGTCTGAGAGATCATGCGCCCGGCGCGGGTGATACGCGGGCCTTCCAGCAGGCCGCTTGAAATGGCGCGGATGATGCCTTCCACCTCACCGCCAATATCGCGCACGCTGGTAAAGCCGCGTTCCAGCGTTTCGCGCGCCAGCCGTGCCATATGCAGGCCGAACTCGACTTCCGACCAGGCGGCGAGTTTGCGGAAATCCATGGTCGCAAGACGCAGGTGAATATGCGCGTCGATCAGACCCGGCATGACGTATTGCCCTTTGGCGTCGATGCGCAGATCGGCGGAGGCGGCTTTTTCGCCAATACCGGCAATCACCCCGTCTTCGATGACGAGCGTTGCTTCGCCGGTAAAATCCAACGTCTCCGTGTCGAAGAGATGGCCGTTCTCGATTGCGATGCGCATATGCCGCTGCCCCTGTTGCCGGCTTATCGCCGGATCGTTGTTGATTGGGGGCAGAGTGGCAGAAGCGGCGGCAGGCGTGCAAGCAGCGCTTAGGCGGGCATGTCCGGCTTTTGCATCCAGGCGAGCAAGTAGCGCACGGGGAAGATCCAGGCGATGCCCGCCACGACGTAATAGACAAGCAGCACGGCCACATGCTGCGGGAAGAAAGACGCCGTGCCCAGCGTGACCGCCAGCACCGTGTAGGCGATGATCCAGGCCACCAGCAAAAAGGTGCCGATCAGTTTTCTAAGGCGCATGGGCAGCCGGGAAGAAGAAGCGGGCATGACGGTCTTTCGTTAGCTGGCATTCGCTGGGTCCCCGGATGGGGCCGCAAGCTTTCCCCGTATATGGCATTTCCGGGGGAGGGTGGCCAGCCTCAGCGCGGGAAACTGCGCCATCGGGTCACAGGCGGAGGCGGGCCGTTTCAGGCCGCTTTTTCTTGTTGGTTCGGCCCGATCGCGCTATTTCCGGTGCCATGAGCGATGCCGTCCTTCCCCATAGCGGGCCCCATAGCGGGCCCACAGCCCGGCAGATTGCCGCCCGCCGGCCCATTGCCTATTGGCTTTTCACGGTGGCGGCGCTGATCTTTTGCATGGTGATTGTGGGCGGGGCGACGCGGCTGACCGAATCCGGCCTTTCGATTACCGAGTGGAAGCCGGTCATGGGCGCCATCCCGCCGCTTTCCGAAGAGCATTGGCTCGAGGAATTCGAGAAGTACCGGCAGATCCCCGAATATCAGCTCGTCAACAAAGGCATGAGCCTGGCCGAGTTCCAATACATCTATTGGTGGGAATGGGGACACAGGTTCCTCGGCCGCTTCATCGGCTTTGCGTTCTTCGTGCCGTTCGTTTTCTTCCTGGCAACGAAGCGCGTCGAGCGCCAGCTGGTGCCGAAGCTTGCGGCCATGTTCGTGCTGGGCGGGCTGCAGGGCGCGCTTGGCTGGTACATGGTGATGAGCGGGCTCGTGGACCGGGTGGATGTGAGTCAATACCGGCTGACCGCGCATCTGGGCCTTGCCTTTGTCATTGCCGCTTACATTTTCTGGGTGGCGCTCGATCTTCTGCGCGGCACGCTCGGCCAGGCGCTGACCTGGACCGGGACCGCAAAGCGCGCGGCGGTGCTCACGGGCGCCATCTTCTTTCAGGTGCTGCTGGGCGGTTTCGTGGCGGGGCTGCGGGCAGGGCATGCCTATAATACCTGGCCGCTCATGGATGACCGGATCATCCCGCGCGGGCTTTTCGACCTCTCGCCCTGGTGGGTGAATTTCTTCGAGAACCACATCACCGTGCAGTTCGATCACCGGATGGTGGCCTATGCGATCACCGCGTTTGCGCTTTATCACCTTTTTACGCTGAAGAACGCGCCGCGCGCGGTGAAGCTGAGCGGGCATCTTTTGATGGCGGCTATTTTGCTGCAGGTGGTGCTTGGTATCTGGACGCTGCTGGCCGTCGTGCCCATTCCCCTCGGAGTGATCCATCAGGGCGGCGCGATGCTGGTTCTTGGCGCGGCACTGCTCCATCTGCATCTGAGCGCGCGGCGGTAGGGTTTTCCAGTTTATAGAAAACGTCATGCCCCGCATAAAGCGGGGCATGACGGTGTTGCGGGCGGCTAGGCTTTCAGCGCCTTGTCGAGATCGGCGATGAGGTCGCTTGCATCTTCGAGCCCCACGGACAGACGGATCACGTCCGGCCCGGCGCCCGCCGCTTCCTGCTGCGCCTCATTAAGCTGGCGGTGCGTGGTGGAGGCGGGGTGGATGATCAGGCTGCGCGTGTCGCCGACATTGGCAAGGTGGCTGAAAAGCTCGATGCCGTTGACGAGTTTGACGCCTGCCTCATAGCCGCCTTTCACGCCGAAGGTGAACACCGCGCCGGCACCCTTCGGGCAGTATTTCTGGTGGGCATCGTAATAGGCGCTGTTCTTCAGGCCCGCATAAGACACCCAGCTTACTTCCTTGTGGCTTTCCAGAAACTCGGCGACTTTCAGCGCGTTTTCCGAATGGCGCTGCATGCGCAGCGGCAGGGTTTCGATGCCGGTGATCAGCATGAAGGAATTGAAGGGGGAGATGGCGGGGCCGAGATCGCGCAGGCCGATTACCCGGCAGGTGATGGCGAAGGCGATATTGCCGAAGGTCTCATGCAGCTTCATGCCGTGATAGGCCTCGTTGGGCTGCGAGAGGCTCGGGTATTTGTCGCTGGCCGACCAGTCGAACGTGCCCGCATCGACGATGATGCCGCCCATCGAGTTACCATGCCCGCCGAGGAATTTCGTTGCTGAATGAACGACGATATCCGCGCCGTGCTTGATCGGCTGGCAGAGATAGGGCGAGGCCAGGGTATTATCGACGATAAGCGGCACGCCCGCGTCATGCGCGACCTTGGCGATCGCTTCGATATCCATGATGACGCCGCCCGGGTTGGCGAGGCTTTCGATGAAGACGGCTTTCGTCTTCGGCGTGATCGCGGCCTTGATGCCTTCGGCATCCGGTGTTTCGGCCCAGTCCACATGCCAGTCGAATTTCTGGAAGGACTGGCTGAACTGCGTGATCGAGCCGCCATAGAGTTTCTTGCAGGCAACGAAGTGATCGCCGGGCTGCAGCAGCGTGTGGAAGATCAGGAGCTGCGCGCCGTGGCCCGACGCCGTGGCAAGACCCGCCGCGCCGCCTTCGAGCGCTGCCACGCGTTCTTCCAGAACCGCCGTCGTCGGGTTCGTGATGCGCGTATAGATATTGCCGAATTGCTGCAGGTTGAAGAGGCTTGCGGCATGGTCCACATCGTCGAAGACGAAGGAGGTCGTCTGATAGATGGGTGTGGTGCGCGCGCCGGTGGCCGGGTCCGGCTTGGCGCCGGCATGGATGGAAAGAGTGTCGAAACTGTACTCCGGCATGGAAGACTCCCCATTATTTATCGCGCGGTTGCCGCGCTTATGGACGTTGATTTAAAGCAGGTGCTGTCTGCGTGTGCTGACCAGATTGGAATTGATGCCCATCCAACCGGCCTCGCCTGAAAGGCGGGAGCATTCGATTTTCGGGCACCGGTCCATCACGGTTTTAAGGCCAGCCGCTTCCGCTTTTGCGGCGGCCTCCGGATTGATGACGCCGATCTGCATCCAGACGGAAGTCGCGCCGATGGCGATTGCTTCATCGACAATGGGACCGGCAGCCTCGCTCGAGCGGAAAATATCGACCATATCCACCTTCTCCGGAATATCGCTCAGCGAGGCATAGACTTTTTCCCCCAGAATTTCCTGGCCCGCCACGCCCGGATTGACCGGAATGACGCGGTAGCCTTTCTTTTGAAGGTACTTCATCACGATATAACTCGGGCGGATGGATTTCGGCGACGCGCCGACCATGGCGATGGTCTTTGCGGATTTCAAAATCCCGGCGAGATAGTCGCTCGTGTAAGAAGTCTCGGACATGGGGGCTCGCGTGTTTTTTAAGGCGGTTTCGTTCCGGCGCTTATCTATTTTCCCAAACGGGATCGCGTTTTTCGATAAAGGCGCCGATGCCTTCTTCGGCATCGCGCGCGAGCATGTTGTGCACCATCACGTCGCTTGCATAGTCATAGGCATCGCCCAGGCGCTTTTCGAGCTGTTCGTAAAAAGCGGTCTTGCCGATCTCGACCGTGAGGCGCGATTTGGCGGCAATGGTCGCCGCCATTTTTTCCACTTCCGCTTCCAGCGCGTCTGCTGAAACGGCGCGGTTGATCAGGCCGAACTCGGCGGCGCGCGCCGCATCGATCATTTCGCCCAGAAGCAGCATTTCCATCGCGTGCTTGCGCGTCACGTTGCGCGAGAGGGCGACCATGGGCGTCGAGCAGAAAAGACCGATATTGACGCCGGGCGTTGCAAACTTTGCTTCATGGGCGGCAACGGCCAGATCGCAGGAGGCGACGAGCTGGCAGCCTGCCGCCGTTGCAATGCCATGCACCTGCGCAATGACGGGTTTGGGGCATTGCACGATGGCCTGCATCATCCGGCTGCACAGTTTCATGATGCGGGTGTAATAGGCCCGGCCTTTGTCGCCTTCCGTGCGGGCGGCGGTCAGTTCCTTTAAGTCATGGCCGGCGCAAAAGCCCGGCCCATTGGCTTTCAGGATGATGACCTTGAGATCCGGGTCGGCGCCGATCTTCTCCACCTCGCCGAGCACACCCTGCATCAGTTCCTCGGAAAGACTGTTGCGGGCTTTGGGGCGGTTGAGGGTCAAGGTGGCGACAGCGTCTTTATCCTCGCGCAGCAGAACCGGCATGGCCGTTTCCGGCGCCTTTGCAGCTTCGCTCATTTCCCGTCTCCCTTTATCCGTTTTGACCATGATAGTGTCCGCGCGGCCCGGCGTCAGGTGTTGTTTGTGCAAAGGGCTGAGCGGCAAAAGGGGTAAAAATGACAAGAGCAACAAAGCCGGTGATGAGCGCCGCGGAGGTCGATGCCTATCTGGCGGAGGTTTTTCCGCAAATGCAGGAGGGCGAGCGCGGCACGCGGACGGAGGAAGTCGGGCCCATGCGCGCGCTTCTGCGCCTTTCCTATGCCGAGCGCAATTTGCGCCCCGGCGGCACGATTTCCGGCCCGGCCATGATGGGGCTTGCCGATCACGCCATGTATGCCGCCATTCTGGCCCATATCGGCAAGGTGGCGCTGGCGGTCACGACCAATCTCACCATCAATTTCATGCGCAAACCCGCGCCAGGCGACCTTCTGGCGGAAGCGCGGATCATGAAGCTCGGCCAGCGCCTGGCAGTCGGGGATGTGACGATCTGGGCGGAAGGCGAGGAGGGGCGGCCCGCTGCCCACGCCCAAGTGACCTATTCCATTCCGCCGGAAAAGCGATAAATACGGTATTATAATACCGCTTCTTTAAGTTGCTGCATTTACGCGCTTTTTCAGGCCGATTTCCGTTGACTGTCCGGCTCACCTCCCATAAAAAGCGGCTCAAACGGGGCATGATGCCCCTACTTGAAGCGATTTGACTGGGATTGAGCATGAAGACCTATTCAGCCAAAACCGCAGAAGTCGAGAAAAACTGGGTGCTTATCGACGCCGAAGGGCTGGTGCTTGGGCGTTTGGCGTCCATCATCGCGATGCGTCTGCGCGGCAAACACAAGCCGACCTTCACCCCGCATATCGACTGCGGCGACAACGTGATTGTCATCAATGCCGACAAAGTGGCTCTGACGGGCCGCAAATTGACGGACAAGGTGTATTACCGCCATACGGGCCATCCCGGCGGTATCAAGGAAACCACGCCGGAAAAAGTTCTGGGCGGCGACCACCCCAACCGGGTGATCGAGCTTGCCGTGAAGCGCATGCTTCCGGGCGGCCCGCTTTCGCGCCGGCAGTTTTCCAACCTGCATGTCTATGGCGGTTCCGAGCACCCGCATGAGGCTCAAAAGCCCGCGAAGCTCGACATCGCTTCCCTCAACCCCAAGAACACGCGGAGTGCGTAAGCTATGACAGAAGAACGCACCACTCTTGAGGATCTCAAAGGCGCGCTGGGCAATGACGGCGCTGCTGCCGAAGCTGCCGTTCAGGCCGAGCCGAAGATCGACGCCCAGGGCCGTTCCTACGCCACGGGCCGCCGGAAAGACGCCATCGCCCGTGTGTGGGTGAAGCCGGGCTCCGGCCGTATCGTCATCAACGGCAAGGAATTCGAGCGCTATTTCGCCCGTCCCGTGCTGCGCATGGTGATCAACCAGCCGCTCACCGTGGCTGGCCGCGAAAACCAGTTCGATATCATGGCGACCGTGACCGGCGGCGGCCTGTCGGGCCAGGCCGGGGCGATCCGCCACGGTCTTTCCCGCGCGCTGACCTATTACGAGCCGGGCCTGCGCGCTGTCCTGAAGAAGCATGGCTTCCTCACCCGCGACAGCCGCGTTGTGGAACGTAAGAAATACGGCCGCGCGAAAGCCCGCCGGAGCTTCCAGTTCTCCAAGCGTTAAGCGCGCCACTACCGGATACGAAAAGGGCGGCCCCAAGAGGCCGCCCTTTTTGTTGCTCTGCAGCCTGCTTTAAGCGGCTGCCAGTTTGGAGAGGAAGTCTTTGACTTCCGTATCCAGAATGGTGGACTGGCCGGATACATCCTCGGCAGCGCTCGAGACGTTCTGCGCGGCAGTGCCGGTTTCCTGCGTTGCCGTGTTCACATCCGCCATATTGTCCGTCACGCCCTGCACGCCATTGGCGACTTCCTGCACGTTGCGGGAAATTTCCTGGGTGGCGGCGGTCTGTTCCTCGATGGCGGAGGCAACGCCCGTCGTGCCCTGACCGATTTCGGTGATGATATCGGTGATATGCTTGATCGCCTCGACCGTGGCGGACGTGGCTTCCTGCATCGCGGCGATCTGGCCGGTAATGCCTTCCGTTGCCTTGGCGGTCTGGCCGGCCAGCGTTTTGACTTCCGAGGCGACGACCGCAAAGCCTTTGCCCGCTTCGCCCGCGCGCGCCGCTTCGATCGTGGCGTTGAGGGCAAGGAGGTTCGTCTGATTGGCAATGTCGTTGATCATGGTCACGACATCGTTGATCTGCTGGGCAGCTTCCGAAAGACGCGTCACCGTCTCTGCCGCGCTTTCGGCCCGGGTGATCGCCTGCGCCGAGATATCACGGGTGGAGGTTACCTGACGGGAGATTTCCGAGATCGAGCTCGACAGCTCTTCCGTGGCGCTTGCCACCATCTGCACATTGGCAGCGGCGGCGTCAGCGGCATGGGTGACATCGCCCGACTTGCGGCTCGTTTCACCGGCAAGCGCGGTGAGCTCGCCCGAGCTCGAGCGCATGATGGTGACGGACCCTGCAAGGTTTTCCAGTACCTGCTTCACGGAGCCTTCGAAGCTCGCGCTGATCTTTTGAATGATCTCGGCGCGTTCGGCCCGTTTCTTCTGTTCCTCGGCCTGTTCGAGCGCCAGGCGTTCGGCCTCGATGGCGTTCTGTTTAAAGACCTCCATGGCTTTTGCCATGGCGCCGATTTCATCGCCTCTATCGAGAGCGGGGATGGCGATGGATTTGTCGCCCTCGGCCAGTTTGCTCATGGCGCCGGTGATCTTGTTGATCGGCCGCGAAATGCCAACCGCCACGAAGAGGCTGGACAGCGCCACGCCAAGTACCGTCAGGCTCAAGACGGCGATCATCAATGAGGAGACCGTGCTCTGCACGCTGTGCCCGTCCTCGATTGCTTTTTCCGAAAGCTCGCGGCCCATGGCGAATAGCGCATCGAATTCCGGTTCCATGACGGCGTAGATGTCGGAAAGTTCGGCAACACCGGCTTCGGCTTCTTTCACGCCTGCAGCATAGGCTTTGAAGCTCTGCTGATAAGTATCCATCAGCGTGCCAATGCGTTTGCGCTCAGCAGGAAAGAGGGAGGAGCTTTGAATAAGGCTGTCGAATTCTTTGCGCCGTTCATCGACCCGGCCGATATATTTGTCATCGCCGCGCAGCATGAAGTCTTTCTCATGGCGGCGCATCATCAGCATCTTGACGGTGAGCGCGTCGAGATTGGCGGCGTCGAGCTTTTCCTCGACCTCATGCACGGCCTTGCGCAGCGTGCCGCTGAGGCCCAGTTCTTCGGAAAGACCGACTTCTTTATAAAGTGCGCCGACCTCAGCCATCTTTGCGCGGTGCGCGGGCAGGGTCTCGCGCAGCTTGGCGAGCGGTGCTTCAAGGTCGCCGGCGATTTCAAGGCCCTGCACCTGCGTGAGCGCGCTTGCGACGCGCTCTGCATCCTTTTCGTATTTTGCCAGATAGGTTTCGTCCATCCGCAGCAGAAAATCTTTCTCGCGGCGGCGCATGCGCAGCGCGCCGCTTTCAATGTCACCTACAAGGACGAGAAGCGTTTCGGCTTCACTGCGCTGGGCTTCGGCGGCATTCAGCGCGGCGTTGCCGGCGAAATAGGTGACGGAGATGACCGTCAGGCCAGCGAGGGCCAGCCCGACAAGGCTGGCAATGCGCCAGGAAATGGAAAAGTTCTTGAACGTGCGCTCCATTACTGCGAAAGCAACGGAGAGCAGGGATGCGGATTTTGTCGACATGGGGGAGAACACCTGTGTTGAGGGTGTTAATGCCCGATAAGGCATTACATTTGTCTGCAGTATTCACAGGCACTCTTAAGACTTGGTTCTCGAATTTTAATTAATTGCTAGCGGTGCCTAGCTTTCCGAGTTCTTGAGTTTGCGGTAAATATTCCTGTAGAAACGCATTTCTTTACTGAGTTTATTATTTTAGCGAGGCCGGAATGATTAAGGTCTATATCGATGGCGAGGCGGGAACGACGGGGCTCCAGATCCGTGAGCGTCTGGCCGCGCGCGCGGATATCGACCTGTTGCAGATCGATCCGGACCGGCGCAAGGACCGGGAGGCCCGGGCGCAGAAGCTCAATGAAGCGGATTTCGCCATTCTCTGTCTGCCGGACGATGCCTCGCGCGAAGCGGTCTCGCTGATCGAGAACCCGGACGTGGGCGTGATCGATGCGAGCACCGCTTACCGGGTCGATCCCGATTGGGTCTATGGCTTCCCGGAAATGGCGCCCGAGCAGCGTCAGCTTATTTCCGGCGCCAAGCGCGTTTCCAATCCGGGCTGTTACCCGACGGGCATGATCGCGCTGACACGGCCGCTCATCGAGGCCGGGCTCCTGCCGAAGGACTGGCCGGTGACGATCAATGCCGTCTCCGGTTATTCGGGCGGCGGCAAGGGCACGATTTCCGAATTCGAGGATGAAGCGGCCGAGAACTATTCCCGCCAGCCTTTCCGGCTTTACGGGCTAACAATCGCTCATAAGCATGTGCCGGAAATGCAGACCTATACGGGCCTGGCGCATCCGCCGCTCTTTTCGCCCGCCGTCGGGCGCTATTACAAGGGCATGCTGGTGGAGATGCCGCTGCAGCTTTGGGCGCTGCCGGGCAAGCCGGAAGTTGGCGCCATTCATGAAACGCTGTCGGCGGCTTATGAAGGCGCGCATTTCGTCGAAGTTGCCTCGCTGGAGGAAAGCGCGGGCCTTGCCAATCTCGATCCGGAAGACCTCAACGGCACGAACCGGATGAAGCTTTTCGTCTTCGCCAATGAGAAGACAGGACAGGCGCGGCTTGTCGCCCAGCTCGACAATCTGGGCAAGGGCGCCTCGGGCCAGGCGGTGCAGTGCCTCAATATCATGGCCGGTGTCGATGAGGCGCTGGGGCTTGAATAAGCTGCTTAGCCTTCGATCAGGATAACCCCGGCTGCCACGGCAAGGGCGGCGATAGCGGCCATGGGCCCCAGCTTTTCTTTCAGAATGAGCGAGGAGATGAGCGCGGCGAAGACGACGCTTGTCTCCCGGACCGCCGAGACAAGGCCGAGCGGGGCTTTCGTCATGGCCCAGAGCACCAGCGCATAGGCAACGACCTGAAGAAGCGCGCCTGGCAGGCCCTGGCGCAGAAGCGTTGCCGGGCTCCAGGCGGCGCTGGGGCCGCGCCGCCAGAGCGCCAGCGCCGTAAAGGCCGCCCCATCCAGCACGAAGAGCCAGGCCACATAGGCAAAGGAGGTTTCGGCGAGCCGCGCGCCGATACCGTCCACCGTGGTGTAGGAAGCGATGAAGCCTGCCGTGATGAGCGCATAGAGCGTGGCGCGCTTTTCATCCTGGGTGCCGCCGTTCTTGCGGAAGGCAAGCGAGATGATCCCGAGCGTAACGAGCAGCATACCGGCAAGGGAGGCGGGGGACAGGGTCTCCCCCAAAAGCACGAAGCCTGCGCCCGCCACCAGAAGCGGCGCGCCGCCGCGGGCCAGCGGATAGACATGGCCGAGCCCGCCATGGGCATAGGCGCGCACGAGAAAGACCTTGTAACCGGTGTGAAGCAGGGTGGTGAGGGCGAGCAGTCCCCAGACTTCCCTGGAGGGCAGCGGCACGAAGAAGATAAGCGGCAGGCCGATCAGCGCCGTCAGCGCCGTCATATTGGCGAGCGAGACGAGCTTGTCGCCCGACGCGCGCACCATGGCGTTCCAGCTTGCATGCATGAGCGCGGTCGCCAGGACGACCAAGAGAATGCCGGTGTCCAGAACTGCCTCCTCTTTCCAGCCGGGTGTGGGGTGTCCGTGGAGATTAGGGGGAGGGGCCAAGCAGCCCTAGAGGGATAATCCGCTTATCGCCTTGCAGAATGCGAGGGGTCGGGTTCCACGTCCCGGTCAATCCTTGGCATGGACCCGGACATATGAACCCGGCGCCTCTTCGATCACCTTAAGCTTCCCGTCGCCGGGAACGCGGGCGGGGACCTTCTTGCCGGATTTCTTGCGCAGCCAGCGCTCCCAATCCGGCCACCAGGAGCCTTTATGTTCGGCCGCGCCCTCAAGCCATTCTTCCGCCGTTTCCGGCAGCTCGGCATTCGCCCAATATTGATACTTCTTGGCGGCGGGCGGGTTGATCACGCCGGCAATATGGCCGGAGCCGGCCAGGGTGAAGGTCACCTTGCCGCCGAAAAGATGTACGGATTTGTAGACCGATTTGTACGGCGCGATGTGATCGCCCCGGCTCGATTGCAGATAGACGGGGCAGGTGACCTTGGAAAGGTCGAGCTTTTCCCCGCCAAGCTCCATGCTGCCCTCGGCCAGGCCGTTTTTCAGATAGCACTCGCTCAAATAGAACAGGTGCATCTTCTGGGGCATGCGGGTGGCGTCCGCATTCCAGAACAGAAGATCGAAGGGCTGCGGGGTGCGGCCCATCAGATAATTGCCGACCACATAGTTCCAGATGAGATCGTTGGGGCGCAGCAGGTTGAACGTATGCGCCATGACGGAGGCGGGCAGGATGCCGCCGCGCTCGCCCATCAGGTTGTTGACGGTGTCTATCTGGGTTTCGTCGATAAAGACTTTCAGATCGCCCGCTTCGGTGAAGTCCGTCTGCGTGGCGAAGAAGGTCGCGGATTTGACGCGCTTGTCTTTCTTCGCGGCCATATAGGCAAGCGTGGCGGAGAGCAGCGTGCCGCCGATGCAATAGCCGATCATATTGACGTCGCGTTCGCCCGTCGCTTTTTCCACAGCGTCGAGGGCTTCGAGGATGCCTTCGCGCATATAGTCCTCGAAGGTCTTATGGGAGAGGCTCTTGTCGGGGTTTACCCAGCTAATGACGAAAACCGTGTAACCCTTTGATACAGCCCATTTAATGAAGGATTTTTCTTCCGTCAGATCGAGGATGTAATACTTGTTGATCCAAGGCGGCACGATGACGAGCGGGCGCTGATGCACCTCCTCGGTCACCGGATCATATTGTATGAGCTGCATCAGATCGTTCTGATAGACGACCTTGCCGGGGGTCGTGGCGATGTTCCGCCCGATCTCGAAGGCGTCCATATCCGTCTGGGTCAGCCGCCAATTGCCATTGGCGAAATCGGCGCGCAGGTTCTGCAGCCCGTCGACCAGATTTTTGCCGTTACTCTCGACGGTTGCGCGTAAGACTTCAGGGTTCGTGAAAAGAAAATTGGACGGTGAAAGCGCGTCCACGATCTGGCGCGCATAGAAGCGGGCGATGTCGTGGCGGTGCGGGTTCAGGCCTTCCGCCGCATCCACGACGCTGATGAACCATTGCGAAAAGAGCAGATAGCCTTGCGCCAGAATGTCGAAAAGCGGGGTTTCCCGCCAGGCGGGATGGCGGAAGCGCTTGTCCTTCGAGGTGTCGATCAGCGGCGCGTCGGCAAGGCCCACCATACGTTTGAGGGCATATTCGCTGACATCGGAGAAATCATGGCGCAGGCGCTCTTCGGCGACGGCCCAGCGGGCGGTCTCCACCGTGTAGCTTTTGAAGGCTTCGGCAAGGGCGGCGCTGGCGGGGCCCAGGATTTCCATCACGGATTGCGGCGGCTTGCCGTCTTCCGTGCGCCCGCGCTCGGCCATCAGCTCCATGAAATCGATGGCGGCTTTCAGAAGGTTTGCGCCCAGATTCTGCGGGCTGCCCCCAAGAGAGGCGCCAAATGGGTCCTCTTGCGGCTCTCCGGGGCCTTTTCCGGCGTCTTTGCCCTTTTCGGCGTCGTGAGGGCGGCGGTCTTTGCCGTTACGGCTTTGCATTCTCTACCCGGGTTACTTCGCTGGCTGCCGGTTTCCAAAGAATTTCAGCCAGATAAACAAACTCAGGCCTAGCAATTCGGAAACGCTGTATACTATACCCTTGAGTTGGCCGGTTTGGGGGGACTCTTTACTCGAAGGGACTGGACCGGCATCTTTGTCTCAGGAAATGGCACGGGCAGCATCCGCCTGTAAAGGAGCGATTAATGGCCCTTCTGAACACCGGGTTGACGCTTTCGAACAAGGAAGGCGCGGAAAAACGGGGCCTGCGCCCCGGCATGACGCAGCGCGTAGGCCGCACAGCGCGCGCCGCATTCAGCGCCGCCGCCATGGCCAGCCTGCTTGCCGCCTGTTCGACAGCCCCCGATTGGGCCCGTCCCGGTCTCATTTACGGGGATGAAGACGCTGCTGCCGCCTCCGCCCAGCAGACCAGCACTGATTCGGATTTCCCGGAAATTCAGGACGTACCGGACCGCCCGCAGGACACCTCCTCGGCTGCCGAGCGCCAGCGCATTGCCGAAGGGCTGGCCGCGGACCGGGAACGCTCGCGCTATACGGATGAAGTGCTGCGCGGCGGCACCGAGCCGCCAGCTTCCGCGCCGCGTGTTGCCGAGCCGACACCGCTGCCTTCCTTGCCGAAAAGCGCCGGCGATGACCGTTCCAATGCGAGCGATGCGGGCAATGACACGGCAGGGGTGATCCCGCCGCCGCCGCGCGGTGGCCGCCGCTCGCTGAACGGCACCGCTCAGTCAGAGCCGACGCCGGAAGAGGCTGCAAAAGCCGCAGCCGATGCCCGCGCCACACCGGTTGAAGATGTCGCCCGCGAGGAAGCGGCGCCGCTGCCTCAACAGACCGCTCAGCCTGCCGCGCCCGCGCAGCAGCCTGCTCAGGTCCAGACCCAGACCCAGACTCAGACTCAGGCCCGTACGCAGACGCAGGTTCAGCCGCAGCGCCGCGCCGCCGTGCCACCGCGCGCCGGCACTCAGTCCGCTTCCCGGGCGCCGGCCAACCCGCGCACCGAAATGGCGCCGATCGACGGGGAGGTTTCCAACGCGACCTCGCCGTCGCTGGCAAACCGCCAGGCGCCTGCTGCCAGCCAGCCGGGTACGCAGACTTACTCGACGACGCAGTTCGAGCGCTCCTCAGCGCCCCAGCTTTCGCCTGAAGCGCTGGAAGCGGCAGGCGGTGTCGTTTCCTCGCGTTACCAGCAGACCCACGGCACCGTGGTTGTTGGCGGCGAGGATGAGCCTGTGACGGTGAATATGGACGCGCTGAACGCGCTGCCGCCGCCTGGACCCGGCGCCTCGCTCGACACACAGATCATCGACGGTGCGGCCGCTTTCACCAGCCAGGGCGGGCCGGAAGCTGCGCCTTTCACGGTCTATTTCGCGCATGGCAAGACGGACCTGACCGAGGATGACCGGAGCAATCTGGCCGAAGTCAAAGCCGCGCTCGACCAATATGGCACGGCGCTGCGTGTCGTCGGCCATGCTTCCTCGCGCACCAACGATCTGCCGCTGGCCCGGCATAAACTCGCTAATTTCGATGTGGCCGCGCGCCGCGCGGAAGCCGTGGCCGCCGAGCTTGCCCGTCAGGGGATCGATCCTTCCCGTATTCTCATCGAGAGCCAGGGCGAGGCCAGCCCCGTCTATCATGAGAGCATGCCGGCCGGTGAGGCAGGCAACAGACGGGTCGAGATTTATATCGAATAAGGCGGCAAACCTTACAAAACGCCTTGATTTGGCCCGGTTTCCGCAGTTTATGTGCGCTGAAGCCGGAGTTTGCGTTTCCCCAGATTACGGCATGGCCCGGGACCTGATTTGGCGGTATAAGGGCCCGCCAGAACATACCCGCATGCCGGGAGATTTCCGAAGATGGATGAAGAGTTTTACAGGATAAAGCGTCTGCCGCCTTACGTGCTGGATGTCGTGAACCGGCTCCGGTCCAAGAAGCGCGCGGAAGGCTGCGACGTGATCGATTTCGGCATGGGCAACCCCGATATGCCGACGCCGAAGCATATTGTCGATAAGCTGGTCGAGACGGTGCAGAACCCGCGTACGCACCGCTATTCTTCTTCGCGCGGCATTCCGGGTCTGCGCAGAGCTCAGGCCGCTTACTACGAGCGCCGCTTCGGGGTGACGCTGAACCCGGAAACGGAAATCATCGCGACGCTGGGCTCGAAAGAGGGCCTGGCGAACCTGGCCCAGGCGATCACCGCGCCGGGCGATGTGATCATCGTGCCGAACCCGACTTATCCGATCCATGCCTTCGGCTTCATCATTTGCGGCGGCGTGATCCGCAACATGCCGGTGGTGGAACCGGGCGAGGAATTTCTGCGCGCTGTGCACCGGGCGATCAAGCATTCCGTGCCCAAGCCCATCGCGCTGGTGCTGAACTATCCCTCGAACCCGACTGCCCATGTGGCCGATCTCGATTTCTACCGGGAAGTGGTGGATCTGGCGAAGAAGAACGATCTCATTCTGATTTCGGATCTGGCTTACTCGGAAATCTACTTCAAGGGCACGGCGCCGCCGCCCTCGCTTCTGCAGGTGCCGGGGGCCAAGGATATTGCCGTCGAGTTCACCTCGCTTTCGAAAACCTTTGCGATGCCCGGCTGGCGCATGGGCTTTGCCGTGGGCAATGAAAAGCTGATCAGTGCGCTGACCCGCATCAAGTCCTATCTCGACTATGGCGCCTTCACGCCCATCCAGGTGGCGGCAACCGCCGCGCTGAACGGACCGGAAGACTGCATTCAGGATATCCGCAATGTCTATCAGGGCCGGCGCGACGTGCTGGTCGAGGCGATGGGCCGGGCCGGCTGGGACATTCCCGCGCCGCCTGCCACCATGTTCGCCTGGGCGCCTATTCCCGAGAAGTTCCGCGAGCATGGCGCGCTGACTTTCGCAACGCTGCTGCTGGAACATGCGGATGTGGCGGTTGCGCCGGGCGTCGGTTTCGGTGAATACGGGGAAGGCTATGTGCGTGTCGGGCTCGTGGAGAACGAGCAGCGCATCCGCCAGGCCGCCGCCAACGTGAAACGCTTCATGGCCAATGCGGACAGCATTCTGGCCGATTACGAACGCAATAATACAAATGTCGTCACCTATGCAGGTTCAGGCGCGCAAGAGAAAGGACGGGCAGGTCAGGTATGAAAGAGCCGCTGAAACTTGCTATTGCCGGCCTCGGAACCGTGGGCGGCGGTGTCGTTAAAGTATTGACCGAAGAAGCAAAGCGCATCGAAGCGCTGTGCGGGCGGAAGATCGAGATTGTCGCGGTGAGCGCGCGCCACCGTCAGCATGACCGCGGCTTCGATATCGATGCCTTTCGCTGGTATGACGACCCGGTTGCCATGGCGGCCGATCCGGACAGCGACGTCTTTGTAGAGCTGATCGGCGGGTCCGACGGGGCGGCGAAACTGGCCGTCGAGCAGGCGCTGGCCTCAGGCAAACATGTCGTCACCGCGAACAAGGCGCTGATCGCCCATCACGGCACGACGCTTGCGCGCATGGCTGAAGATAACCAGGTGGCGCTGCAATTCGAAGCGGCGGTGGCCGGCGGCGTGCCGATCATCAAGGCCCTGCGCGAAGGGTTGGTGGCCAACGGTATCGAGCGTGTGTCGGGGATTTTGAACGGCACCTGCAATTACATCCTGACCGTGATGGAAACCTCCGGCCGGGAATATGAAGATGTGCTCGCCGATGCGCAAAAGCTCGGCTATGCCGAAGCCGATCCGAGCTTCGATGTGGGCGGAACGGACGCCGCGCATAAGCTGACCATTCTGGCGAGCCTTGCCTTCGGCACGCTGCCCGATTTCGATCAGGTCTATGTCGAAGGGCTGGAGACGGTGACGCCGCTCGACATTCGCCTGGCGGATGATTTCGGCTATAAAGTGCGCCTTCTGGGCATCGCTCAGCGCGACGGCAAGCGCATGGAACTGCGTGTGCATCCGACGCTGGTTGGTAAAAGCTCGTCGCTTGCCGCCGTCACCGGTGTCTTCAATGCGGTTGAAGTTGTGGGCAGTCATGTCGGTCCGGTGATGCTGGAAGGGCGCGGCGCAGGCGAGGGGCCGACGGCCTCCGCCGTTGTGGCCGATATCGTCGATGTGGCGCGCGGCAATATTGCCCAGCCTTTCGGTCTTCCCGCCTCCATGCTGGAAGAGGCGAGCTACAAGCCGATCAAGGATCACACCGGGGCTTACTATCTGCGCGTTCACGCCGTGGACCGGGCAGGCTCGATGGCCGAAATTACGCGCGCGCTCGCGGAAGCGGAAGTTTCCATCGAGCGTATCGTACAGCGCAAGGATCCCATACCCGAGGAGGACAACCGTCTTCCCGTCGTCTTCATCACGCATGATACGGATGAAATCACGATGCAGCGGGCTTTGGCGCTTCTGGCGAAGCATAAAGATGTTGTGGACGAGCCGCTGCTTATCCGCATCGAACAGGAATAATGACGAAGAAGGACGGGGACTAGAATGGCAGGCAAGACGGTTGGATTAAGCCGCACATTGGCATTGGAACTGGCGCGCGTGACGGAACGCGGCGCAGTGGCGGCGGCATATCTGGCCGGCCGCGGCGACGAAAAAGCCGCGGACCAGGCTGCCGTGGACGCGATCCGCAAGGAGCTGAACTCGCTGGAGATCGACGGTGTGGTCGTGATTGGCGAGGGCGAGCGCGACGAAGCGCCGATGCTTTATATCGGCGAGAAAGTCGGCACCGGTAAAGGTCCGAAAGTGGATATCGCGCTTGATCCTCTGGAAGGCACGACGCTGACGGCGAAGAATATGCCGAACGCCATGGCCGTGGTGGCGATGGCCGAAGGCGGCAGCCTTTTGAACGCGCCCGACGTTTACATGGACAAGATCGCCATTGGCGGCGGTTTGCCTGAAGGCGTGGTCGATCTCGACCGCAGCCCGACCGAAAACGTGCAGGCGCTTGCCAAAGCCAAGGGCGTCGATGTGAGCCATATCACGGCCTGTATCCTCGACCGGCCACGTCACGCGGACATCATCCGCGAAGTGCGTGAGGCCGGCGCGAAAGTGACGCTGATCACCGACGGCGATATTGCCGGCGTTATTGCAACGACGGATGCGTCGACCGGCATCGACATTTACCTCGGTATCGGCGGCGCGCCGGAAGGCGTTCTGGCGGCGGCGGCGCTGCGCTGCATCGGCGGCCAGATGCAGGGCCGTCTCGTGACCAACAATGAAGAGCAGAAGGCGCGTGCCGCGCGCATGGGGATCGAGAATTTCAACCGTAAATACAATATGGAAGAAATGGCCTCGGGCGATGTGATCTTCGCGGCGACGGGCGTAACGGACGGCTCTATGCTGGAAGGCATCCATTTCAATGGCCCCGCCGTTTCGACCCATACGATCGTGATGCGGTCTTCGACGGGCACGGTGCGCTCGATCAAGGCGACGCATACGCAGATGGAAAAATTCGTCAAACCCTGATCCTGAAGGAGAGCGAGTGAACGGCGTCAAGCCAGAGGCGAAAGGCGCGGCAGGCGCCGCCTTTCTAGGCGTCGAGCGCTCGCTCACGGGTAAAAGATGGGCGAGCCGGGTTGAAGACGACCGGCTCGCGCTGACCCTTTCCCAGCGGCACGATCTGCCTGAATTGCTGGCGCGGGTGCTTGCAGGCCGCGGCGTTGGGCTCGATGAAGCGCCGAAATTTCTCGAGCCCTCTATTCGCGGCTATATGCCGGACCCTTCCGTTCTCACCGATATGGACAAGGCGGCGGAGCGCGCCGCCAAGGCCATCATGTCGGGTGAGAGCATGGCCGTCTTCGGCGATTATGATGTGGATGGGGCGACGTCCTCGGCCTTGCTCATCCGCTATTGCCGCGCCGTAGGCGCGCCGCTGCGCTATTACATTCCCGACCGCATCAAGGAAGGCTACGGCCCCAATGCCCCGGCGCTTCTGCGCCTGCGCAAGGAGGGGGTGAAAGTGGTGCTGACCGTCGATTGCGGCACCATGGCGCATAAGGCGCTCGGGCAGGCGAAGGAAGCGGGCCTGCATGTGCTTGTCCTCGATCATCACCAGGCCGAGCCTGCGCTGCCGCCCGTTACCGCGCTCGTCAATCCCAACCGGCTCGATGATGAAAGCGGGCTCGGCCAGCTGGCCGCCGTGGGCGTGACGTTTCTTTTCATTGTGGCGCTCAACCGGGCGCTCAGGCAGGCGGGCTGGTTTAACGGTGAGCGGGAAGAACCCGATCTCTTGCAATGGCTCGATCTCGTGGCGCTCGGCACGGTCTGCGATGTGGTGCCGCTGACGGGGCTCAACCGGGCTTTCGTCGCGCAAGGGCTGAAAGTGATGGCGCGGCGCGCCAATCCCGGCATTGCGGCTCTTGCCGATGTGAGCCGCCTGGACGGGCTTCCCTCGACTTACCATGCAGGCTTTTTGCTCGGCCCCCGCGTCAATGCGGGCGGGCGCGTCGGGCGCGCCGATTTCGGCACGCGGCTGCTTTCGACGGATGATCCCGTGGAAGCCGCGCAGATCGCCGAGGAACTCGACCGGTATAACAAGGAGCGCCAGGCGATCGAGGCGGAGGTGCTGGAAGAGGCGATGGGGCGCATCGAGGCACGCTTGCAGCAGGAACGGCGCAACACGTTGCCGCCGCTCATCATGGCCCATAGCGAGGGCTGGCATCCCGGCGTTATCGGCATCGTGGCGAGCCGCATCAAGGACCGTTGGGACCGGCCGAGCTTCGTCATCGCCATCGATGAAAAAGGCGAGGGTAAGGGCTCCGGCCGCTCGGTGCCCGGCGTCGATATGGGCCGGGCGGTGACGGCGGCGCTTGAAGAGGGGCTTCTCGTCAATGGCGGCGGCCACGCTATGGCGGCGGGGCTGACGGTGAAGGCGGGCAAGATAGAGGCGCTGGAGGCCTTTCTGAGCGCCCGTATGGAGGCGGACGTGGAAGCGGCGGCGAGTGACCGGCGGCTGACGCTGGACGGCGCGCTCGTGCCCAAGGCGGCGACGCGCGCGACGCTGGAAATGATCGAACGGGCCGGGCCTTACGGCGCCGGCAATACCGAGCCGCGATTCGCGCTGCCGCGTTTGCGGCTGATCCGCGCGCGTGTTGTCGGGCAGAACCATGTCAGCTGCATTCTTTCCGGCGAGGATGGCGGCACGATCAAGGGAATCGCATTCCGTGCGGCGGAAGGACCGCTTGGACAGGCGCTTCTGGACGGCCATAGAGGGCTTTATCACGTTGCCGGGCGGCTTAAAGCGGACGATTGGCAGGGCCGAAAAGGCGTCCAGCTGCACATTGACGATTTAAGTGCGGTTTAATGGCATTTTCGCCCTGGGACCGGCTTGCAATATAGCGAAATACCCCCTATAAGCTGCCCTCGCCGGGCGCCCTTCGTCTATCGGTTAGGACGCCAGATTTTCAATCTGGAAAGACGGGTTCGACTCCCGTAGGGCGTGCCACTTTCTCCCCCCGGCGGCACCGACAAGGCCTCGCAACGAGGCTGGGAACCGGGCCGGGGAAGGGCGAGTTCTCCAAAAAATTCCATGAAATTGTTTCGTGCGCGGCTGGCGTCAGGACACCGGCTGGTATTCCGCGAAGACAATGATCTGCAGGCGGTCCTCGTCATCCGTGGTGAGCGGGGCGGCCATCATCTCCGCATCCATGAAGGTACGCTCTTCGTGGCTGACCTTGCCGCTGATGCGGATGGGCGCGCCGGCAAGAAGGACGGCGGCGGCATAGCAATCGAAGCGTGTGGCTTGCTCAAGCGGCAGACACTCGCGGATGAATTGCCGGTGCATCTTGCCATAGACCTGCTCGATACTGTCCCCGGCGATCCGGCAATAGAGATTGAGGGGAGCAGTCGCGTTCCGGTTCACCTCGAAAAGGCCGACATTCGGCAATTGCGCGGAAAGCTCGACGGGACTGATGTCGCGCCGGTTTGGAAAGGCACCGTCCTTGCATTTCGAGAGCCAGTATCTGTAGCCCGTTTCAGGGATGTCATAGCGAAAGTCGAGCGCCGTATCGATGAAGCTGGGCGGCGAAAAACTTTCGCAGCGCGTGATCACCGCGTCCAAACTTTGCGGGATCTCTGTATGCTCATCTTGCTGCGGTCCGCTCTGCGCGCCCGTGCCGATAGTCGATTGGAATGTCGATGACATTGTTCCCCCCGGCGAGCTTTTCTCAAATCAAACGGAAGAATCCGCAAATTGAAAACAAATACTCGCTCCTCTCCGACTCACAGTCTGATCATGAAACCGTAAGTTTCACAGGTCAAGGAGGCTGTGAGTATTTGGTAAAGAGGAATTAACCAAATAAAGGCGCGGAGTTCAGCTATCCATGCGGAATTCGGCAAAAACGAGCGATGTAATGGAATTCGTTTCGCTGTTGGTCAGCGGTGCGAACAGGCACTCGATATAGAGGTAGCTTTTTTCCTCGTAGGCGATGCGGCTGGTGACGCGCAGCGGCGCTTTTGCCACCCACAGCGCCCGAAAAATGATCTGCCAGCGCGCGAAGATTTCAGGCGGCAGCCGCTTTCGAAGGTCCTGCCGGCTCATCATGCCGAACACCCGCTCGATCTCGGCACCGGCCAGGCGGCTGAAAAGCTCAATGCCGCCATTTTCGTTTTCGGTAACGTCAATCAGGGCGACCGTAGGCAGATATTTGGTGATTTCCGCCGGGCTGATGGCCGAGCGGGGCGGAACGGGGTTTTCTTCCGTACGCTTGGAACTCCAATATCCGAGGCCCGCTGCGGGCACGCGGTATTCGAAGGCCAGTGCGGGATCGATCAGAATGGGCGGATTGAGCGCGCCGGCACGCGTGATCTGCTCTTTCAATTCTTCGGATATGGGTTCGTCTTTTCTTGTTGAATTGAAGTACTTACCGCCTTCTGGCGCGCAGTCGGAACTGCAATTCATACCGCGTCTCCTTAATCCCCCAACTCGCGAGCGTTCTTGATTGAAAGAGCATGGGATGTACTACCTAGAACTGCAAATAAAAACTTCACTTTATAAATCTCTTCTTGATCGCTCCGGCAGCTTGAACTATCCAAAGCGCACCTTAGGGGAGTAGCCGCCCTCCTGTTTTGGGAGGGGCGCATGTCAACATAATTGGCGGGCATATCCGCCATGGCATGTGCGCGACGCAGAAGCATTGCCTTTTGCGGGTTGGCGAGACCGACGGCTTTACCGCTCGTGCTGGGCCGGGCGGGTGTAAAGCCGCGTCTCGTTCACCGGCCCTTGGGAGCATTCATGTCACAATTAGCCGCGATGTTTATCGCCGTCTTTCTTGCAGAGCTTGGAGACAAAACGCAGCTGGCCACGGTTTTGTTCGCCTCGAGCCGCGAGGTCTCGCCGTTTCTCGTTTTCATGGTGGCGGCAGCGGCGCTGACCGCTTCGACGGCCATGGCGGTTTTCGCCGGGCATTTTGCCGGGGAATATCTTGCCCGCCTGCCGCTTAAGTTGATTGCGGGCTCGGGCTTCGTGTTGCTCGGCCTATGGACGATCTACAGCCATTTTTCGGAGATGTGAGCGGGTCACCGGGTTGCCGTCACGTCCACATGGACGGTGACGTGCAGCCCGGCAATGCCGGGCGCGGCCATTTCCCCTTCGCCGACCTTGAAGGCAAGGCGGTCGATCCCGGTGCTGCCTTTCGCATGGGCGGTGTTGCCGTCAATGTCGAGGGTGAAGGGCAGGGCGAGGGGATTGGCGATGCCTTTCAGGGTCAGCGTTCCTTCCGCCACATATTCATTACCTTCCAGATGGCGTACCTTCTGCGACTGGAAGACGGCCGTGGGAAAGTTCGAGGAATTGAACCACTGGCTGCCAGGCAGCGCGCCGTCGCGGTCGCCTGCGCCGGTCTTCACGCTTGCCGTGTCGATCTCTGCGCGGATGGAGGCGGCTTCCAGATTTTCCGGATCGAGCGTGATGTCGGCGGTGAAATTTTCAAAGCGCCCGGTGAACGGCGTGCTGCCTTGCGTCGCCTCGAAGGTCACTGCGCTTTCCTCTTTGATAAGCGTCCACTCGGACGCCTGTGCGGCGGCAGCGCCGAACAGGAGAGCGGTCAGGCAAAGCGAGAGAAGGCGGGCAAGGCGGCGCGTGGGAAACATGGGCAATCCTTTATGAGGGGCGGCGCATCCAGGGGGCCATGCGCGTGAGGACCGTGTCCTTGAGCATATAGTGATGGCGCAGCGCAGCTGCCGCATGCAGACCGATCAGCGCAAGGGCTGCCCAGACGAGAATTTCATGCACTTCATGCGCAATGTCTTCGTAAAGCGCCTTATCGGGGCTCTGCGTGACAAAGCCCAAATGCGGCCATTCGAAGAGGCCGAAATAGAGCGTGGGGATGTTGTAGGGCGAGGCGGAGACCATCACCCAGCCTGAGAGCGGCAGGAGAAGGAGCGCGGCATAAAAACCGTAATGCGCGGCGCTGGCAGCAAACCGCTCCCAGCGCGGCATATGGGCCGGCAGGGCGGGTGTGGGATTGCTGATGCGCCAGAGGAGCCTAAGAACGACGAGCACCAGAATGCTCAGCCCCAGGGACTTGTGAAACTGGAAAAGCGGATAGACCAGCGGGTCGCCTTTCGGCAGCCAGTCCATATAGAAACCGACACCCAGCATGGTGAGCACGGCGAGCGCGATCAGCCAATGCAGCGTCACGGCGACGGCCCCATAGGCCTCGGGCGTATTGCGCAGTTTCATTCTTCCGGTTTGCCTATCGTGCTTGCAACGGGAGCGGGGGCCCAGAAACTGGGCACCCATTGGCGGGCTCTGGCGCGGCCGAGCAGTTCTTGCCTGTCGGAGAGCATGGCGCGGGCGCGGTTCAAGAGTTCCGTGTCGTTTTCCTGCGCGCCCAAGGAAAGGCGCATGGGGTTCACGTCATAAAGGTGGAGCCAGCTGCCAAGGTCCACCGGGTCTTCGCTCGGCCCCACACCTGCCACGTAAAGCGCTATGAGCGTGCGCTGGGCTTCGAAGGTACCGGCCTCCGCCGCCCGTTCGATCCAGGTCACGCCCTCGCTGAAGTCCGGATCGGTACGCAGTTTTTCCGCATTAGGCAGGGCGGTCGCGGCATTCTGCGGCATACCCGCAAGGCGGAGCTGGCAGATGCCCAGGGCGAGCTGCGCCTGTTCGAAGCCGCGCCCGCGTGTGGCGAGCGGCTTCAGGCGGTCGATCGCGCCGTCGCATTCCCCGTCGTTTTTGAGGCGGAAGCCTTCCCAGTAAAATTCATTCGGATCGCGGTAATTCGCCCGCTCGCGCACCTCCAGATAGCCGGGGCGGCGCGGATCGTTCGGCAAGCCTTGGGCGCTGGCCTGCAGAGCCACCAGGCAGGACAGCGTCAGGCCCAGCGCGACAGCCGGGGCAAAAGCTCTAAGCAAAACCGTTGGTCCATGCCGTTCAAACATGGACCGAGGTTATAGGGTCTTGAAGGAGGGGGCAATTGGCCACTTTTCCGGCTGCCAAGCGGTTACCTGCCTCGGCCTCAATAGAAGTGGATGAGATATTGGCTGCCGCGCAGCACGTAGGAATGGCCGCGGCCATTATAGCACATGGTGCCGCCGAGCTTCGCCGGGCGCCCGCGCCAATAGCCGTCCCGGTAAACGGGGTGGCAAGGGCGTTTCCCATAGGAACGGTAGTAATGATTGCCCCAGCCGCCGCCCTGATAGGAGTGACGGTAATAGCGTTTGTAATGCTTGGGCGCATAGTGATGGCGCTTGGCGATGTAAGGCCGGTGATGTTTGTAATACCGCTTGTGGTGATGCTGCCTGTAGCCGTAACCGTGGTTCCAGCCAATCGAGACGCCGATATTCACATCGCCCGCGCGGGCAGGCTGCGCGTTGGCGCCGAACGCGGTCAGAGCGAAAACACCGGCAAGTACGAGCGCGAGTTTTTTCATGGGGGAACCTCTTCGACTCATCGTTGCGGGATGAGGAAAGAATGTTGCCCGCTGGCTGAACGCCTTATGAACCGCTTGTTCAGCTAGGCTCGTACCTGCCGCTTATGAGGCTTACCAGTGCCCGGTATTTTCCATGCTCGCCCAGGGCTCTTTCGCCGGCAGCGGGCTGCCCTTCTGCAGCAGTTCGATGGAGATATTGTCGGGTGAACGCACGAAAGCCATGCGCCCGTCACGCGGCGGACGGTTGATGGTGACGCCCTGATCCATCAGCTTCTGGCAGGTCTCGTAAATGTCATCGACCTGGTAAGCGAGGTGGCCGAAATTGCGCCCTTCGCCGAGCTCTTCCGGGTCCCAGTTATAGGTCAGCTCGATCTGCGCATCTTCCTGACCGGGAGGCGCCAGAAAGACCAGCGAAAACCGGCCTTCTTCGATATCGAAGCGGCCCATGTTTTTCAGGCCGAGCTTGTTGCAGTAAAAATCGAGCGAGGCGTCGAGGTCGCTGACGCGGACCATGGTATGGAGATAACGCATGAGCATCCTATAATCAGGTTGAATTTGGCCGCATGATCCAGCAAATGGCCCGCAGGGTCAAAAAAGAAACGGTGAACGGAAACGACGGGAAGGGGCAATGAGCCAGGAACTGAAACGGGCAATCGAGGAAAGCTACCGCGTGGTGGTTTTTACCGGGGCGGGGATCAGCACGGAATCCGGCATTCCCGATTTCCGCAGCCCAACGGGGCTTTGGAAGAAATATGCGCCCATCGATTTTCAGGAATTCATGGCCTCGGCCGATATGCGCGCGGAGGCCTGGCGGCGTAAATTCGAAATGGACAAGACCATGGCGAAGGCCGCGCCCAATAAGGGCCATATGGCGATCGCCAAATGGGTGGGCGAGGGCAAGGTGAGCCATGTCATCACGCAGAATGTGGACGGGCTGCACCATGTCTCCGGCGTGCCGGAAGACAAAATCATCGAACTGCACGGCAATGCGACCTATGCAACTTGCCTCGGCTGCGGATTGCGCCATGAGCTCGATGAGGTCCGCGCTTTGTTCGAGATCTCGGGCGCCGCGCCCGATTGCCGGGACTGCGGCGGCATTGTCAAATCGGCGACGATCTCCTTCGGTCAGGCTATGCCGGAAAAGGAAATGGAACGGGCCCATGAGGCGACACTGGGCTGCGATCTCTTTCTGGCCATCGGCTCGTCCCTGCAAGTGTTCCCGGCGGCGGGCTTTCCCATTCTGGCCAAGCGCAATGGCGCGCGGCTGATCATTCTCAACCGGGAAGAAACGGATATGGACGAGATTGCCGATCTCGTTTTGCATGAAGAGATCGGCCCGACGCTGCGTACCGCCGCCTTGCTGAACTGAGATCAGTCCAGTGCGTCGAACGGATTTTCAAAACGGGTGAGGCGCGCCCATTCGGCTTGAATGCGCTCGCGCTGCGCACGGCGGGCGACAAGCTCCAGGCGCAGCCCGTCCGGATCGCTGAAAAAGATCGCGTAATAATCCGGCGCATAATCGGTGTGATAGGCGGGCTCGCTTGCCTCGATCCCGGCGGCTTTCAGCTGATGCCAGGCTTCTTTCAGCGCCGCTTTGTCTTTCACCTGCAGGCAAAGATGATGCAGCCCCGGCTGATAAGGATCGTGGGCCGGGGCATGAGGCGAGGCCGGGCGGATAGAAATCTGCATCACTTTGTTGAAGTAGTGATAATGCGGTGCCCCGGCGATTTTCATGTCGCCGCGCCGGAAATCCAGAATACCGAATACCGTGTCGTAAAAGCGCATGGACCGCTCGATATCCGAGACGGATAAATAGAGATGGTCCATAGCGGTCACTTCGACAGGATTTTCCGAAAGCATGCGCGTGTCCTTGATGAAGGCCCGTGTCCGGCGTCTCTAACGGGCGCTTGCCCAGCCGCCGGCAAGGGGAATGATCTGCCCCGTGATAAAGCTGGAATTCTCGCTGGCAAGATAAGTGAGAAGGGAGGCGGCTTCCTCGGGCTTGCCGAGGCGGCCCATCGGAATGTTTTTCAGGATGCGCGCGGCCTTGTCCGGATCGGCCATGAGCTCGGGCGGGAAATAGTCCGGGTTGTCCACGAAATTGGGCGCTACGGCGTTCACTTGAATATTGTCGGCGGCAAGCTCCACCGCCAGCGTGCGGGCAAGCGCATTGGCCGCGCCGCGCGCCGACACATAGACCGAATAATTGCGCAGGCCATTGAGCGGCGCAGCGGAGGTGTTGAAAATGATTTTGCCGCTGCCCTGCTTTTTCATTTGCGGCACGGCGGCGCGGGCCATGGCATAGGCTTTGAAAAAGAGCGCTTCGAAAGTTTCGGCAAGGAGCGTGTCGCTTGCTTCCTCCACGGCGGCGCGGTGCGCGGGATAGGCGTCATTATTGATGAGCACATCGAGCGCGCCGCCTTTCTCCACCACCTCTGTCACCAAAGTGTCAGGCGAGCCTGGTAGGAGCGCCGTTGCGCCGGGACAGGCCTTTTCATAAGCGCTGCGTTTGCCGTCATCGGTGAAATCGGGATCCGTGCCGAAGACTTTGTAGCCTTCCTCCAGCAGCGCTTTCGAGCCGGGCATGCCGATGAAGCGGGTGACGTCGGTGATCAGAACGGTGCGGGGCAAAACGGCTTCTCCCTTTCTCGCGGCCAGGCAGCTCAGCCTTGCCGATTTACGCATGAGTGCGATTGTTATTATGCTGGCAGGATCATAAGCGGGAGGAAGAGGCGTCACAATGAACGATGTAACAGGCGGCCAACAAGCCTGGTGGAAAGGGGCGATTGTTTATCAGATCTACCCGCGAAGCTTTTGCGACACGAATGGGGACGGGATCGGCGATCTGGCGGGCTTGCGCAGTAAGCTTGATTATGTGGAAAAGCTGGGGGCGGACGCGCTCTGGCTCTCGCCGGTCTATCCCTCGCCCGACCGGGACTATGGCTATGACGTGTCGGATTATTGCGATATCGACCCGAAATTCGGCACGCTCGCCGAATTCGACACGCTGGTGAAAGACCTGCACGGGCGCGGGCTGAAGCTTATTCTCGATCAGGTGCTCAGCCACACGTCGGACCAGCATCCCTGGTTTCAGGAAAGTCTGCTTTCGCGGGATAACGCCAAGAAGGATTGGTACGTCTGGGCGGAGGCGAAGGAAGACGGCACGGTGCCAAACAATTGGCTGAGCGCCTTTGGCGGGGCCGCCTGGTCCTGGCATCCGCTGCGCCGGCAATATTACTTTCATAAGTTTCTGCGCCAGCAGCCGAAGCTGAATTTCCACAATAAAGACGTCGTCAAAGCGGTGATGGATGTGCTGCGCTTCTGGCTGGAGCGCGGGGCGGACGGGTTCCGCCTCGATGTGGCGAACAGTTTTGTCCATGACGAAAAGCTGACCGACAATCCGCCCTTGCCGATGGAGGAACGCTCTTTCCTCGATTGGGCCCATGCGCCGCGCCTGCAGCAGCATATCCATGATGCCAACACGCTGGAAAACGAATGGTCGATGCGTGAAGTGCGCCGCGTGATGGACGATTATGAAGGGAGCTGGGCATTCGGCGAGTTTTCCGAAGAGCCGAAACGCCTGCCGCTTTATGCGGGCGAGCCGGACAAGCTGCATACGGGCTATACGTTTCATTTCCTGGAAAGCTGGTCCTTCGAGCCTGCCACCTTCCGCGCTTACTACGAAGACGTGCTGGCGGCGGCGCCCGACCTTTGGCCTTGCGTGACCTTTTCCAATCATGACGTGATCCGCACGGTGACGCGCTGGGGCGGCGGCGCGGGGGATGACGAGCTTGCAAAACTTTGCCTGCTCATTCTCCTGACGTTGCGCGGTACGGTGCTGATGTATCAGGGCGAGGAGCTTGGTCTGCCGGAGGCCGATCTGGTGCGCGAGGACATTCGGGACCCGGTGGGCGATCTCTATTTCCCTTTCGCCAAGGGACGCGACGGCTGCCGCACGCCGATGCCTTGGGAAGAAGGAAAACCCCATGCGGGCTTTACCTCCGGCACGCCCTGGCTACCGATGCCCGGGAGCCACTTAACCCGCAGCGTGGAGGCGCAGGAAAAAGACCTGACCTCTGTGCTGCATTTCACCCGCGCGGCAATCGCCTTGCGCAAAAGCGATGCGGCGCTCACCTGGGGCGCCATCCGTTTCGAGGAAGGGCCGGACGGCGTGCTGATTTATGAGCGCGCTCATGAAGGAGAGAAACGGCGCTGCCTTTTCAATCTCACACGGGAGGCGAAGAGCGTCCCAGCGGAAGGCGACGTGCTGTTCCAGACGGGCGTGGGGAGCTTGAGCGAGGGGACGCTGGAGCTTGGGGCCCATGCGGGTGTCGTGATGAAAGTGTGAGTGCCGGGCTGCAAAAGCTGCATGGACCCCGGCACGGGGGCCGGGGTGACAGCTTCTATTGAAGGCAGAGGCTGTGCGACATACTCAAGCTGTACGGCACACTAAACCGTCACCACGGGCTTGTCCCGGGGTCCATCCGAGCTTGCAACCTACCGCTAAGCCTTCGTCCGCGCCGCCAGCGCTTCGGGCGTGTCAAGGTCCCGGTGGATGGTGTCCTCCGGCACCGGCACTTCGCAGACCGCCTCTTCATACTGCGCGATCAGCGGTTTGGCGCCGATATCGCCTCTCAGCGATTGCATCTCCTCGAAGAAGCGCGCATCCCACAGCACTGGGTTGCCGCGCTTGCCGGCGAATGTGGGAATGCAAATGAGGCGGCCTTCTTCGGGATCATAAGCGGCAATCAGCCGGTCGATGGTGCTGGCGCTTACATCCGGCATATCGCCGAGAAGAATAAGGAGCGCATCGGCGCCTTCCTTTTCGGCGGCGGCGATGCCGGCTTTCAAGGACGCGCTGAGGCCTTCGCGGTAATCCGGATTATGGGTGAGGCGGAGTTTGTTACCGGCGGGCAGGTGCGCGGCAAGTGCGGCCTCGACCGCCTCTTTCTCGTGGCCGGTGACGGCAATAATTGTGTCCGCGCCGGAGGCCAGAGCGGCTTTTGCCGTGCGGGCCACCATGGGCACGCCGTCGATGGGGGCAAGAAGCTTGTTCTGCAGCCCCATGCGCGAGGAGCGTCCGGCGGCGAGAATAAGCGCGGCGATGCGCGGGCGGGCGCTGCCCACCTTGCCGCCTTCGCGTGGCTGCGGGCGGCTCGAGATTTCCTTCAAAAGGCCGCCGACGCCCATGGCGGTGATGTCTTCGCGCGCCACCGGCAGATTGGCGGCAAGGCGCTGCATCACCCAGTCCGCGCCGTTCAGCTTGGGCGAGCGGGCACAGCCCGGCAGGCCGAGCACGGGGTTGCCGGAAAGCTCCCCCAACAGCAGAAGATTGCCGGGATCGACGGGCATGCCGAAATGAAGGACCCTGCCGCCGGCTGCTTCGATCGCGGCGGGCACCACATCCTGCCGGTCGACGATCGCCGAGGCGCCGGAGACGAGAAGAATGTCGGCTTTCCCCGCCATCTCCTTCAAGGCGGCGGCCAGGGGGGCGGGCTCGTGGGCAAGGCGGGCCTCGTCCACCAGCGTGCCTTCCAGCGCCGTGATGCGTGCTTCCAGCACCTGGCGGGTCTTGTCGAGCAGGCTTTCCTTCAGGCTCGGCAGCTGCGTGGAAAGAAGGCCGTAGCGCTGCGGCTGGAAGGGGGCAAGGCCGAGGGCTGTTTGCTCACGGGCGATGGCGCAGGCTTCTTCCAGCGCCTCTTTCGGGCAGGCGAAGGGGATGATTTTGACGGTTGCCACCATCTGCCCCTCGCTCACGCTCTCATAAGGGGCAAGGGTCGCAAGCGTGATCGCCTCATGAACGGCGTTGATCCGGTCGATGGCGCTGCGGTCGATCAGGGTGAGGCCTGCCGTTTCGGCGAAAAGATTGGCCCTGCCGGTGAAGGGGGCGCCGGGCCGCAGCCCGCTATCGGCGCCGAGCGCTTCGGCAAGCTGTGCGGCGGCTTCATCTTCGGGCACCTCATCCGAGCCGAGATGGGCGGCAAAGACGGTTTCGATGCCTTCGGCTTGAAGCGCGGCAATGTCGGCGGCGCTCAGTTTCCGGCCCTTTTTGAAGCTTTTGGCCCCGGCGCGCAGGCTATGGGCGAGGAGCGCGCCTTCGGCCTCTTTCACGGGCAGATCGGCGAATTTCATGTCCGCAGCCTCGCCGTCATTTCTGCAAGGATGGAGACGGCGATTTCCGCCGGGCTGCGCGCGCCGATGGCAAGGCCGACCGGCCCGTGGATGCGGGCAAGGGTGGCCTCATCGAAGCCGGCCGCCGTCAGCCGTTCCAGCCGGGCGGCATGGGTCTTCTTGGAGCCGAGCGAGCCGATATAGAAGCAAGGCGCCTTGAGGGCGACCTGAAGGGCCGGATCGTCCAATTTGGGGTCGTGGGTGAGGGTGACGACGGCGGTGCGGGCATCGGGCGCAAGCTCGGCCATGGCCTCATCCGGCCAGCTTCGCACCAGGCGGACGCCCGGAAAGCGCTCCTCGCTGGCAAACGCCTCGCGCGGGTCGATGACGGCGACGTCATAACCAAGATCGCCTGCCATGCGCGCCAGCGGCTGGGCGATATGCACCGCGCCCACCAGAATGAGGCGGAGCGGGGGATTGAAGACGTTGAGAAACCACTCGCCGTCCGGGCCTTCCACGGTGCGCGATTTGTCGGATTTCACGACTTGAGAAACTGGTTCAATTAACCATGTTTCTTCAATATTTTCAGATGGATAGATAAGTTTTTCGATTCCATCTCTTAACCTTGTTGCCAACACGACGGCACGCTTTTCGTCGCGGGCGCGCAGCAAGGCGTCGAGGGTTTGGCGCTGCATCAGACCCCCTTTACCGGCTCGACCAGGACGCGGATGCGCCCGCCGCAGGCAAGGCCGACTTCCCAGGCCATGGCGTCTGAGACGCCATATTCGAGGATCTCGGGCGCGTCCCTCTCCATCAGATCGAGGGCGCGGGTGATCACATCGCCCTCGATGCAGCCGCCGGAAACGGAGCCGGTAAAGGCTGTGTCGTCGCGGATGACGAGCTGGCTGCCGACGGGCCGGGGGGCCGAGCCCCAGGTTTCGATCACCGTGGCAAGGGCGACTTTATGGCCGCCCGCCAGCCAGGCGGCGGCTTGTTCCAAGACCTGATCGTCCGTGAAGGTTTCACTCATAGCTGGGCTCTCATGCTGGAATGCCGGTTGCCCTTCATATGGGGAGTGCCGGAGAGCGCGTCCACCAGGGCGCTTAAACTATCGAGATTATGGACGGGCCGGAATTCATCCACATGGGGCAGCATGGCCCGGATGCCGGCGGCCTTGGGCTCGAAGGCGTCATAGCGCAAGAGCGGATTGAGCCAGATAAGCCGCCGGGAGAGGCGGGCGAGGCGCTTGATTTCAGGCTCCAGCCCGCCGCCGCCTTCCCGGTCGAGCCCGTCGGTCACGAGCAGCACCACGGCGCCCTGGCCGAGCACCCGGCGCGCCCATTCCACATTGAAGCGGCGCAGCGTCTCGCCGATCCGGGTGCCGCCGTCCCAGTCTTCGGCAGCCCTGGAAATCTCCCCGAGCGCCGCGTCGATATCGCGGTGGTGGAGATGGCGGGTGATATTGGTGAGCCTGGTGCCGAAGAGAAAGGCATGAACCCGGTCCCATTCATGGGTGATCGCGTGGAGGAAATGCAGGAAGACCCGCGCATAGAGCGACATGGAGCCTGAAATATCGAGCAGCACCACGATGGGCGGCATGCGCCGGTGGGGCTCCTTCCGGCGCAGTTCCATGAGGTCGTGGCCGCGGAAGCTTTGCTGCAGGGTGCGGCGCATGTCCACCTGCCGCCCGCGCGGGGCGGGCCGGGCGCGGCGGGTGAGCTGCTCTTTGACGGGCAGGCGCAGGCGGCGGAGCGCGGCCTTCGCCTCGGCCAGTTCCGCCGTGCTCATCTGCTCGAAATCGCGGGTACGCAGCACTTCCTCGCGCGAGAGCGTTTCGCGGGCATCGATCTCGGTATCGGGTTCTTCTTCCTGCCGCTCTTCATCGTCGTTCATCAAGGCTTCGGCGAGGCGGCGGAGCGCCTTTTCGCCGGGCTCTTTGTTCTCCGGCGTGCGCAGCTCGGGCAGGGCGAGCGCCATCATCCGCTCGAGCAGCTTCGGTTCCTGCCAGAAAATGTGGAACGCCTGGGAGAAGAGCTCATGAGCCTCATGGCTGCGCACGAGGGCGGCATGGAGCGTCCAATAAAAATCGGCCTTGGAGTGGAAGCCCGCATATTCCACCGCTTCCACGGCATCGAGAATATCGCGCGGGCCGACGCTCATCCCGGCCCGGCGCAGCACCCGTCCGAAATGGACGATATTCTCGGCAAAATGCCCGGCAGGCGGCGCGGCGCTCAAAGTCCCACCTTTTCCTCGCCCGCCGCCATGCGGGTTTTGATCTCCCCCAGAAGCCTCGCGGCTTCCGAGCCTTCAATGCGGGCAATGTCTTCCTGATATTTAAGAACGGTGCCCAGCGTGTCGTTGATGTTCTCGCCGGTCAGTGAGACGGCATCGAGCTCGATCAGCGCGCGGGCCCAGTCGAGTGTTTCGGCAACGCCGGGTTTTTTGTAAAGGTCCTCGCCGCGCAGGCGCTGCACGAAGGCCGTGATTTCGCGCGAAAGCGTTTCGGGCGCCTCAGGCAGGCGGGCGCGCAGGATTTCAAGCTCGCGTTCCTCGGAGGGGTAATCCACCCAGTGATAAAGGCAGCGGCGCTTCAGCGCGTCGTGAATCTCGCGGGTGCGGTTCGAGGTGATGATGACGATGGGCGGTTCTTTCGCCTTGATCGTGCCGAGTTCCGGGATCGTGACCTGGAAATCGGAGAGCAGCTCGAGGAGATAGGCCTCGAAAGGCTCGTCCGTCCGGTCGAGCTCGTCGATCAGCAGTACCGGCGGACCGGCGGTATCCGGTTCGAGCGCCTGCAGGAGCGGACGGTGCAGCAGAAACTTTCCGGAGAAAAGATCGCTGGCGAGGTCCTCGCGCGCCGCGGTGCCGCCTGCTTCGGCAAGGCGGATCTCGATCATCTGCGCCTGGTAGTTCCACTCATAAACGGCGGCGGAAATGTCGAGCCCTTCATAACATTGCAGGCGGATGAGTTTGCGCCCCAGGGCGCTTGCCAGAACCTTGGCAACCTCGGTTTTGCCGACACCGGCTTCGCCTTCCAGCAGAAGCGGCTTTCCCATTTTCAAGGCAAGGTAGAGCACGGTCGCCAGCGGCCGCTGCGCCACATAGGCGCCGGTGGAAAGCAGCTTGACCGTTTCATCGATGGAGGCGGGAAGGGACATGGAAACCTGTTTAACTTTGCGCACCAGGTGCTGAGACTGGTTTTTGCCGTTTAGCGGGAAAAATCAATCCTTAGATAGGGATAATTCGGCAAAGGTAACGCCGATCTTGAAAAGAGAATACCCTTTCTCTTCGATCTCGCGCCGGACATCCAGGTTGACGTCTTCTTCCTCACGCTCGCGGGTCAGTTCCCATTCGCCTTCCGCCGTTTCTGGCGGAAACCCAAGCTGTGCTTTCAAGGCCAAGCGGAACTGGGGTTTTTGACGGTGCCTGTAGAAGCGATAGATGTCTGTGCTGGCGCTCACCGCGTCTCCTTCGGAAGTGGTTTACACAGCCGCTGCAACCGCGTTCGGCACAGAGGTGCTACACACTCTAAGTGTCACCCCGGCTTTTATGCCGGGGTCCATAACAGCATATCAGCAATTTGAGGCGCTGCATGGACCCCGGGGCAAGCCCGGGGTGACAGCTGTGCTGTTAAGCAGGCGCATCGAATTTAAATAGCCGCCGCGACCGCGCGCTTGGCGATGACGGTGACGAGATGGGCGCGGTACTCGGCGTCGCCATGCAGGTCGGAGAGCATGTTTTCCGCCGGCACCTTGATGCCGCTGATCGCATCCGCCGACCAGTCTTTGGCGAGCGCGTCTTCCATTTCCTTCACACGGAAAACGCCTTCCTGGCCCGCACCGGTGACGGCCACGCGGATGCCCATGGGTGTTTCGGCGACGAAGACGCCGACCATGGCATAGCGGGAGGCCGGGTTCGGGAATTTTACATAAGCGGCGCGTTTGGGGTGCGGGAAGGTGATTTCGGTGATGATTTCATCTTCCCCGAGGGCGGTTTCGAACATGCCTTTAAAAAACTCATCCGCCTCGATCAGCCGTTTCGTCGTGTGGATTTTCGCATCGAGCGCGAGCACGGCGGCCGGATAATCGGCGGAAGGATCGTTATTGGCGAGCGAGCCGCCGATCGTGCCTTTATGGCGGACGGCAGGATCGCCGATCCCTTCGGCGAGTTTGGCAAGGGAGGGGAGGTGTTTGCGCACATCCGCATTGACCGCGACATCGGCATGGGGCGTCGCCGCGCCAATCATGATCGCATCGCCCTCGGCCTTGATGAAGGAGAGCTCTTTCAGTGCGCCGAGATCGATGAGATCGCTCGGCATGGCCAGGCGCTGCTTCAGCGTCGGGATCAGCGTCTGGCCGCCGGCCAGGATTTTTGCCTCATCGCATTTCGTCAGAAGCTCGGCGGCTTCTTTCAGGTTCGCGGGGCGGTGATAGTCGAATTGATACATTTGAGGTCGTCCTCATGCAGCTTTCGGTGTGGCACTGTTTTGGATGGCGGCCCAGACCCGCGCAGGCGTGGCGGGCATGGGAATATCCTTGATGCCGAGGGCATCAGTAATTGCGTTGATGACGGCGGGCGGCGAGCCGATGGCGCCGGCTTCCCCGCAGCCTTTCATGCCCATCGGGTTCGACGGGCAGACGGTCGGTGTGAAGCCGAGTTTGAAGCCGGGGAAGTTATCCGCACGCGGCATGCAGTAATCCATGAAGGAGCCGGTCATGAGCTGGCCGCTTTCTTCATCGTAAATACCATGCTCGTAAAGCGCCTGGCCGATGCCCTGAACGAGCCCGCCATGCACCTGTCCCTCGACAATCATGGGATTGATGATGGTGCCGAAATCGTCGATGGCGGTGAAGTTGACGATTTCTGTTACCCCTGTCTCGGGATCGATTTCGACTTCGCAGATGTGGCAGCCTGCAGGAAAAGTGAAGTTGAGCGGATCGTAAAAGGCGCTTTCCTTAAGGCCGGGCTCGATCTCCGCGGTGTCGAAACCGTGGCCGGTATAGGCGGCAAGCGTTACTTCCGGCCAGCTCAGGCTTTTATCCGTGCCTTTGACGGTGAAGGCGCCGTTCTCCAGCACCACATCGTCTTCGGCGGCTTCCATAAGCTGCGCGGCGATCTTGCGCGCTTTGGCTTCTACTTTGTCGATGGCTTTGAAAATGGCGCTCATGCCGACCGCGCCGGAACGCGAGCCATAAGTGCCCATGCCGAATTGCACGCGGCCCGTGTCACCGTGAATGATCTCGATATCTTCAAGCGGCAGGCCCGTGCGCTCGGAAACGAGCTGGGCAAAGGTCGTCTCATGCCCCTGGCCATGGGAGTGGGAGCCGGTAAAGACTTCGATCTTGCCGGTGGGCGCGACTTGCACTTCCGCGGACTCCCAAAGCCCGACACCGGCGCCGAGTGAGCCGACGGCAGCAGAAGGCGCAATGCCGCAGGCTTCAATGTAGGTGGAAAAGCCGATGCCGCGCAGTTTGCCGCGTTTAGCCGCTTCCTCCTTGCGGTCCGGGAAGCCTGCATAATCTGCAACTTCCAGCGCCTTATCGAGCGAGGCTTCGAAATCCCCAATGTCGTAATTCATGATGACCGGGGTTTGGTGCGGGAAGGTTTTGACGAAATTCATGCGGCGCATTTCCGCCGGATCGAAACCTGTTTCGCGCGCCGCCGTTTCCACGATCCGCTCGACAATATACGTCGCTTCCGGGCGGCCCGCGCCGCGATAGGCATCGACGGGCGAGGTGGTCGTGTAAACGCCGTCGACTTCTACATAAATGGCGGGAATGTCGTATTGGCCCGACAGGAGCGTGCCGTAAAGATAAGTCGGCACGGCGGCGGAGAAGGTGGAAAGATAGGCGCCGAGATTGGCTTTGGTTTTGACCTTGAGCCCGAGGAACTTGCCATCTTCATCGAGTGCCAGTTCCGCGTGACTCAAATGATCGCGGCCATGAGCATCCGCGAGGAAGGCTTCCGAGCGGTCCGCCGTCCATTTGATGGGACGGCCGATTTTCTTCGAGGCCCAGGCGCAGGCGGTCTCTTCCGGATAGATGAAAATCTTCGAGCCGAAGCCGCCGCCGACATCCGGCGCAATGACGCGGAGCTTATGCTCAGGGGCGACGCCGACAAAGGCGGAGAGCACGAGCCGGGCGACATGCGGGTTCTGGCTTGTGGTCCAGAGCGTATATTCATCGCGCCCCGCATCATAATCGCCGATCGCCGCGCGCGGCTCCATGGCGTTCGGCACGAGGCGGTTATTGGCAAGATCGATGCTCACGGTGCGCGCGGCTTTCGAAAAAGCATCTTCCGTCGCGGCCTTGTCGCCAAGTTCCCATTCGAAGCAGAGATTGCCGGGCGCTTCGTCATGCACCTGCGCGCTGCCGGGCTCGGTGCTGTTTTTCAAAGAGACGGCGGGCAGCGGTTCGTAGTCGACGAGCACGAGATCGGCGGCGGCCAGCGCTTGCGCTTTCGTCTCTGCGAGGACGAGAACGACATGATCGCCGACATAGCGCACTTTTTCGGCGGCGAGAATGGGATGACCGCCCGCTTTCATTTCCGAGCCGTCCTTGGAATGAACGGTCCAGCCGCAAATGAGCCCGGCCAGCCCGTCTTCCGCCACATCCTTTCCGGTGAGAATGGCCAGGACGCCGGGCGCGGCATTGGCTTCTTCAAGGTCGATGGAACGGATCAGCGCATGGGCATGGGGCGAGCGCACGAAGACCGCATGGGTCTGGTTCGGGCGGTTGATGTCGTCCGTATATTGGCCGCGCCCGCGAATGAAACGGTCGTCCTCGCGCCGGCGAACCGGCTTACCGATACCCCATTCCGACATGGCTCTCCTCCCATTTGCCGCCCAGTTTCCGCCCAGTGCGATGTGATCCGGTTTTGCCGGAGCCTAAGCGCGCATTTCCTCCGATGCGGCTAGGATCGCTTTGACGATATTGTGATAGCCGGTGCAGCGGCACAGATTGCCTTCCAGCTCTTCGCGGACCGTTTTCTCGTCGAGTTCCGGCTTGCGGCGGATCATATCGACGGCGGTCATGATCATGCCCGGCGTGCAGAAGCCGCATTGCAGGCCGTGATGTTCCTTGAAGGCGCGCTGCACAGGATGCAGATCGCCGCCCGCGGCAAGGCCTTCGATCGTCGTAACGTCCGCGCCGTCCGCCTGCAGGGCGAGGGTGGCGCAGGATTTCACGGCTTTGCCGTCGATATGCACAACGCAAGCGCCGCACTGACTGGTGTCGCAGCCCACATGGGTGCCCGTCAGGTTCAGCTGATCGCGGATGAAATTAACAAGAAGTGTGCGGCCCTCCACTTCGCCGCTCACCGACTTGCCGTTGACCGTCATAGTGACAACGGGCATGGGCACCTCCCCATTTAAATTAGCGGGTTCATATACGCAGGATGGATTAGGGCCGGATGGTGCGGCATCCGGCGCAATTGTCCTTTGGTTAAGTGTGGGAACTTGCAGGGCGAGCGTCAACCGCCAAGGTGGCGGTTTCGTTCACGTTCCGACGAAATAAATCACGATAAGCACACCGAGAATGACCAATGTGCCCCACATCCAGGGCGCAAGGCCCATGCCCGCATCCTCATTGGGCAGCATGGGCGCGTCGGTGGGCGCGACCGCATCGCTTTCCGGGTGTGCGCCGGGCCGGTCCGCTTCCACGGGGCCGGCAACGGCATTGCGCAGATTGGCAAAAAACTCGTCCGCCATTTTCTTGGCGGTTGAATCGATCAGGCGCTGGCCGATCTGGGCGAGCTTGCCGCCGACGGTCGCATGGACCTCATATTTGACAATCGTGTCACTACCATCTTCCACAAGATCGACCTTGGCCGAACCTTTGGCGAAACCGGCTGCGCCACCTGAGCCTTCACCGGAAATCGTGTAACCGGCGGGCGCGTTGATGTCGGAAAGCGTGACCTTGCCTTTGAACTTTGCGCTGACGGGGCCGACCTTGGCTTTGACCGCGGCCTCGAACCCAGTGTCGGAGGTTTTTTCCACGGTTTCAGCGCCGGGGATGGCCTGTTGAAGAATGGAAGGATCGTTGAGCGCATCCCACACGGTTTCGCGCGGAGCGGGAATGCGAACCTCGCCTGACATATCCATGAGCGTCTCTCCCCGTCTTGTCGTTTAAAGTGATTGGCTGAAGCTAAGAATGAGCGTGAAGCCCAAGAGCACGGCAATCCACAATACCATAGAACCGGCCGGCCAGCTGCGCGCAAGCGGGCCTTGCGGTCCATGCGCGCGGTAAATACTGGCCAGGAAGGCATCGAGGCGGCGGGTGGCCGTGCGGCTCATGAGGCCCCACGTATTCCGGCTTATATAAGCACCCAGTTTGACGATTGCCAGGGCAAGGCGCCGGTTCAGCCAATCGGTATCGACCAGAATGCCGGGCGCGGGCCGTTTGATGAGCCCGAAGCGCCACAGCGCGAAAAAGGCGATGGCGGTAAAACTGAGGACCTGAAGCTGGGTGAGAATGTGATCCGGCGTATAGGCATTATAAGCCACATCGTAAGGCAGAAAACTCATGAAGGCGCCGGGCAGGAGGCCGAGTGCGAGGCAGCATGCCGCCGTCAGTCCCATGGCAAGCAGCATGTTCCATGGCGCTTCCTTGGGCCGCTCAGGGGCGCCGGCAAACTTATCCTCGCCGAAAAAGGCCAGATAAGGCAGGCGCACACCGGCGACATAGAAAATCCCGGCCGAGCCGAAAAGCAGCGCTGCCCAGATCAAAGGCTCATACGCCTTGGCGACGGAGGAAAGAATGAGCGATTTCGAAACGAAGCCGGCAAAGAGCGGCGTGGACATGGCGAGCCCGCCCAGAATGCAAAGCAGCGCGGTGAGGGGCATGGAGCGGTAAAGCCCGCCGAGACCTGAAGCTTTGGCCGTGCCCGTGCGGTAGAGCACCGCGCCCATCGCCATGAAGAGCAGCGATTTATAGAGAATGTGGGCAACGGCATGCGCAGCGACACCGTTCAGCGCCAGGGGCGTGCCGATGCCGACGGCGATCACCATGAACCCAAGCTGATTGTTGAGCGCATAGGCGAGCACGCGGCGCAGGTCGTTTTCGGCGGCGGCATAAATGAGGGGCCAGAAGACCATGACGACGCCGATATAAATCAGGATTTCCGTGCCCGCGAAGCTGCGCGCCAGGGAATAGATCGCCAGTTTTGTCGTGAAGATGGAAAGGACGACCGTGCCCGTCGGCGTGGCAGCGGGATAGGCGTCGGGCAGCCAGGTGTGGAGCAGCGGGAAGGCGGCCTTGATGCCGAAGGCGATGAGGATCGCCCAGGTGCCGAGCGAGCCGAGCGTCAGCGCTTCGAAGGCGAGCGAGCCCGTTTCGTAATAATGCAGCGCCATACCGGCAACGAGAATAACCCCCGAGGCGATCTGAATGATCAGATAGCGCATGCCGGTGTAATAGGCGCCCTCCGTGCCGCGCGCCCAGATGAGGAAGACGGAGGCAACCGCCGTGCCTTCCCAGAAAATGAAGAGCGTGACGAAATCGCCCGCAAAGACGGCGCCGATGGCCGAGCCTGCATAAAGCAGCGTCGTGACCTGCTGCACCGTGTCCTTGACGTGCCAGGCATAAAGCAGCGCCAGGAAAGCGGCGAAAGAAAAGATCAGCCCGAAAACGATGCTGAGCTGGTCGACCCGCATCAGCGTCAGGGAATAACCCAGAAGCTCATATGTGTGGGTGACGCCTTCGGAAAGCTGCCAGATTTCATGGGCGGCGACGAGCGGCACGGCGAGCAGGAAGAGCGCGCGCAAGTTGCCCTTGGGCAGGAAGGGCAAAACGATGGCGGCGGCAATGAAGATCAGCGCGGGCGGAAAAATATCAGGCATGATCGCCCTCCTGCGCTTTTAGAGGCGGCTCACTGTCGGTGCTGAACGGCGCATAGAATGTTTCCGGGCGCTTGAAGAGCGCGCGGAAAATCGCGGCGGCCAGTACCAGCACGAGAACGGAAGCGGCAGCGAAACCGGCATAGAAAAGCGGTAGCGCCTCGAAGTCGAAAATTTCATGCCGGTGATAGGCAAAGTCACTCAAGGTGAGAAGGACGCCGGCAAGTAGCAGCAGCCAGAAAAGTTTCTTACCGTCGAGACGCCCGAGAAGCCGGGCAAGCGCGGGAAGGGAGGTGTCTGTCTTAGCGTTCATCATGGGGCCTTTATGGTGCCAAGCTTTGAACGGCGGCGGAAGTAGGATCCGGGAAAGCGACCGGATAAATGAGGTCGTAGATCTCCCCGGCATAGAAGAAGAGCAGGAGGCAGCCTATTGCGGTGATCACCGGCGGCAGCACGCAGAGAAGCGGAGCTTCCTGAATGCCGCTGCGCGCGGGCACCGCCGCCGCGCCGACACTGGCAAAGCGCGGAGAGGGCACAAAGAAGGCCCGCGCCACGATGGGCAGCAGATAGGCGACGTTGAGCAGCGAGCTCGCCATGAAGACCACGATCATGATCTGATGGCCGGCATCGGCCGCGCCCAGCATCAAATACCATTTGCTCCACGCGCCGCCGAGCGGCGGCAGGCCGATGATTGAAAGCGCGCCGATAAGGAAGGCGCCGAAGGTGAAGGGCATGAGGCGGCCCAGCCCGTCCATGTCGCTGATCTCGGTCTTATGCGTGGCGACATAGATGGCGCCCGCGCACATGAAGAGCGTGATCTTGCCCATGGCATGCATGGCAATATGCATCGCCCCGCCCATGACGCCGAGCGAGGTGGCAAGTGCCATGCCGAGCGTGATGTAGGAAAGCTGGGAGACGGTGGAATAGGCCAGCCGCGCTTTCAGATTGTCTTTTGTCAGCGCAATGGTCGAGGCGATCAGGATGGAGGCGGCGGCAAGCCACATCAGCCAGTCGGAGGCCTGCGTGACGGCCAGGAGATCGATGCCAAAAATATAAACGCCGACTTTGAGCATGGTGAAGACACCGGCCTTCACCACGGCCACGGCATGAAGGAGCGCGCTGACCGGGGTCGGCGCCACCATGGCGGCGGGCAGCCAGCGGTGAAACGGCATAAGCGCAGCCTTGCCGATGCCGAATGCATAAAGGCCAAGAAGGACGGGCAGAATGGTGGGATCGATCTTGCCTGCCAGAATACCGCCGAGCTGGAAATCGAGTGTGCCTGCCAGCATCCAGGTCCAGATGATGGCAATGAGCTGGAAGCCGATGGAGGTGCCGATCAGAATGCCGAGATAGGTCCGCGCGCCGGATTTCGCGGCTTCGTTCTGCTTATGCGCGACGAGCGGGTAGGTCGAAATCGTCAGTACTTCATAGAAGATGAAGAGCGTGAACATGTTGGCCGCAAAGGCGATGCCGATGGCAGCCGAAATCGCCAGCGCGAAACACATGTAAAAGCGCGTCTGGTGACTTTCCTTGTTGCCGCGCATATAGCCGATGCAATAAAGCGCTGTGACGATCCAGAGGCCCGAAGCGACAAGCGCGAAGAGCATGCCGAGCGGCTCGATCTCGAAGGCAAGGGAGAGCCCCGGCAGCACTTCAAACCAGGTAGCGCTTGGGCGTGCGCCGCTCATGACATCGGGCAGGAAGCCCGCGACCACATAAAAAAGCGCCAGCGAGGTGAGAATGGACACCGCCTCGCGCTGATTGGGACGGCGGTCCGACATGCCGATCAATACCGTGCCGATAAGCGGCAGTAGAACGGCGAGGGTAATGGCGAAGGAAGGGCTCATATCCATCTCTTACTCTCCCGCCGCCGGTGCGCCGGGAACTGTCTCCGGCGCTTTTTCGATTTGCGTTGCCTGGATCAGAAGATCGGCGGCAGTGCTGGCCGCTTTGCTGGTCAACTCGGTATTGATGCCGAAATAAAGGCTGGCAAGCACCATGATCCAGGTCGGGACGATCATGGACCAGGGGGCCTTTTTCACCGGCGCTTCTTGCACGGGCGCGGCCAGATACATCGCCTCCACCACGCGCCAGACATAGATCACGGCGAGCAGCGACGAGCCGACAATGAGAAGGGCGAGCCACCAGGCCCCTTCATCCAGCGTTGCCTGAATGAGGTACCATTTGGAAATGAAACCGGCGGTCAGCGGTACGCCGATAAGACCGAGCCCCGCGGCAACGAAGGCGGCGGCCATCCAGGGCATTTGCTTGCCGATGCCGCGCAGGTCTTCGATGCGCGAGGAGCCGATGCGGTAAACGAAGGCGCCGACAGCCATGAAAAGCGCGCCCTTGATCACCGCGTGGTTGAAGAGATGAATGATGCCCGCCGTCAGCCCCGGCTTATTGAGGAGCGAGATGCCGAGCAGGATGTAGCCGATCTGCGCGACGCTCGAATAAGCCAGCATGCGTTTTAGATCGCTCTGGAAAATCGCGACGATGGAAGACGCGAACATCGCAATGACCGCGAGCGGCACGACGATGGTCTGCAGCGTTGCCGCCTGAAAGCCGTAATCGAAGCCGAAGACGGTGAAGAGGAAGCGCAGCATCACATAGACCGCGACCTTGGTGGCCGTTGCCGCCAGGAAGACGGACACAACGGACGGCGCGTAGCTATAGGCGTTGGGCAGCCAGAGATGCAGCGGGAACATGGCGAGCTTCAGCCCGATGCCCACAAAGATGAAGACGAAGGCGATGCGCAAGGTGCGATTGTCGCCAAGGGCGGCAATCCTCTCGGCGAGATCGGCCATGTTGAGCGTGCCGGTCAGCATGTAAAGGAAGCCGATACCGATGACGAAGAAGGTCGCCCCGATCGTGCCCATGATCAGGTAATTATAAGCGGCAGTGAGCGCGCGCTGATCGCGCCCGGCGCCGAGCGCCACCAGGGTATAGGTGGAGAGGGACGAAATTTCTAGGAAGACGAAGACGTTGAAGGCGTCCCCCGTAATCGTCACGCCCAAAAGCCCGGTCAGGCAGAGCAGGAAAGCGGTGTAGAAATAAACGTGCAGGGCAGGGTCGATTTCCTGCTCGATGCTTTCGCGCGCATAGAACGCGACAAGCGCGCCGACACTCGCGACAATGAAAAGCACGAAAGCGTTGACCGCGTCGATCCGGTATTCGATGCCGAGCGGCGGTGCCCAGCCGCCAAGCTCATAGGAAATGATGCTGCCGTCCAATGTCTGGGCGAGCAGATAGGCGGCGAAGAAAGCCGAGATGAGGCTTGCGGCCAGCGTGATAAACCAGGCGAGGTGCCGGCGGCCGAACAGGACGCAGAGCGGGGCGGCGATCAGCGGCACCACCGTTTGCAAGGCAGGGGCATGCGCCAGAATTGCGGATAACATCAGGCGCTCTCCCGCCGGTCGATTTCTTGTTCTATGTCGGCAATCTCATCTTCCTCGATCGTGCCGTAGCGCTCGCGGATGCGCACGATGAGCGCCAAGCCAAGGGCGGTTGTCGCCACGCCCACCACAATGGCGGTGAGGATGAGGACGTGCGGCAGCGGGTTGGAATAAACCTCGTCCGGATTGCCGGTAAGGATCGGCGCGGTGCCGCCGATGATCTTGCCCATGGAGATGTAGAGCATGAAGACGGCGGTCTGGAAGAGGTTGAGGCCGACGATTTTCTTCACCAGATTGCCGCGGCTCACCACGATATAAAGGCCGATCATCATCAACACGATGACCATCCAGTAATTGTAGTGCTGAATGATGTAGCTGGATGAAAAATCGTCGAACATTACCAGTCCGTGTCCTTGATCGTGGGCGGGCGGGAGGCAAAGGCGAAGAAGATGGAAATCATCACGGCGGCCACCGTGATGCCGACGCCGAGCTCAACCAGTATGATGCCGTAATGCTGGCCGTGCTTGGGGTCATGGGCGAGGGTGGAATAGTCGAGGAAATTACCGCCGAGCAGCAGATTGGCGACCCCGACCCCTGCATAGATGAGCAGCCCCAGCGCCACGAAACGGCGCACGACATGCGGCGGCACGGCGCGGCGCAGATGGTCGAGGCTGAAAACGATGCCGTAAAGAATGAAAGCCACTGCGAAAATCACCCCGGCTTGAAAGCCGCCGCCCGGTCCGAAATCCCCGTGGAATTGCACATAAAGCGCATAGAGCAGGATCGGCGGAATGAGCATCTTGGAGACGACGCGCAAAATCAGATGATGGTGCATCAGGCGTCCTTTCCTTTTTTGCGCGCATCGGCGCTGCGGGCGGGCCGCGTGCGCCCGTGCAGGAGTACGATGACGGCAATGCCTGCCGTGAAGATCACTGCAACCTCACCCAGCGTATCGAAGCCCCGATAGCTGGCGAGGACGGCGGTGACGATATTGGGCACGCCAATTTCCTTCGGTGTGCGCTCGATATAGTCCGGGCCGACATGCTGATGGACCGGCGTATCGGCCGCGCCGAAAGGCGGCATGTCCGTCGTGCCGTAAATAAGCGCCGCGCCGACAACAACGGCGATGGCGAAGGAGAAAAGGCGGTTATGGACCGGCGGTTTTTCCTCGCGGCTGGTCATCGCCATGGTGCCGAGCATGAGGACGGTGGAAATACCCGCGCCGACGGCGGCTTCCGTGAAGGCCACATCCACGGCGTCCATCACCACGAAGAGACCGGCGGAGAGCAGGCTGAAGACGCCGGAGAGCATGACGACGGCGAAGAGGTTGCGCAGCCGCATGATGGCGATGGCGGTGAGGATGAGAAATCCGAAAAGAACGATGTCGATAAAGGCTTCCATCGGCTCAGGCTCCTTTATCGGTTTTGGTGCCGCCCGTGTCGTCGCGGGTCAGGCCGAGCGGGCGCAGACCCGCTACGTAGGCGGCATTGGCAACGGCATGGGTGCCGGTCGGGCTCGTCAGAAAGACGAAGGCGCCGATCAGCAGCAATTTGACCGCGACGATCGTAAAGCCTGCCTGAAAGAGCATGCCAAGTACGATCAGCTCCGCGCCCAGCGTGTCGATGACGCCGGCAGCATGGAGACGCGACCAGAAGTCGGGCAGGCGGATCATGCCGAAGGCGCCGACGATCAGAAAGAACGCGCCGAGGCCGAAGGAAATCCAGCTTGCAATGTCGAGAACGAGATCGAGGGAGACGTTCATTTGGAGTCTCCATTTTGAAGAGAGGCGGGGTCTTCGCCCTCCGGCAGGCCCTGGCCGAGATCCTTGTAGCGGAAGAACTTCAGAATGGCGATTGTGCCGACGAAGTTGATCAGCGCATAGAGAAGCGCGATATCGAGAAAGTCCGGCCGCTCCGTCATGAAGCCGACAACGCCGATGAGCAGCACCGTCACGGTGCCGAACGAGTTCAGCGCCAGAACGCGGTCATAGAGCGTCGGACCGGCGAAAAGGCGCACCAGCACAAGCAGCATGGCGACGGCCAGTGCGAACATAGCGGCGGTAAACATCATGTACGGCTCTCGATAGCGGTGACGCGGCGGTCCATCTCGGCAAGACCTTCCGGATCGGTGAAGTCGCCCGTAATCGCATGGACCAGAAATTTGCCGGGCTCCGTTTCAACGGTGATCGTGCCCGGCGTCAGGGTGATCGAATTGGCATAGATCACCTTGCCCATATCCGTTTTCTGGCTGGTGGGCACATAGATGAGCTGCTGGTCGAGATTGAGGCGCGGGCGCAGGATCATCTTCACCACGGCCCAGTTGGCCTTGGCAATTTCGCGCCCGAGCCAGCCCCAATAGCTGGAAATGCCGGCCCTGAGCTGCAGCGGCACGGCTTCCTCGTCTATGAGGTCCATGCGGGCCGCCAGCCAGACGCAGAGGATGCAGGAGAGAACGCCGAAGGTGAGAATGAGCGGGATCGTATAGCCGGAAAGCAGGAACCAGAGGGCAAAAAGCCCAAGTCCCAGGATGATCGCCTTCACCATGCCCCGTTTCTCCGCCCTGAGTGACCCCGGTTGTTCCGGGTGTGTTGCTGCAGTTCCTGCTCGAATAACAGTTAATCTGTTCTATACCGAGTCCAAGGGGCTGCGAAGAACCTTATTAAATGCATCCATCCGGTGCTGCAAGTTGCGGTCATTGCTGCCTAATTTTGCGGCGGTTGTGCCAATCTGACAATAAAGACCGGCTTTGAGGGAAAATCTCCACGCTGAAAACTTGATTTCTTTTGAAGAGAGCTTCCGCACTGCTATAGTTAACTCGGAGGAGGCGGTGTAGTGTTTTCACTGCGCCGTAGTGAGAAGAGCTTCGACATTGCGTGCTGGAGTGCGAACGCCACGAGGTTCTGAGTGACATTGCTGTCGGGGTGGGGATGGAAGAACAAATTCAGAGTGCGGCTCACGGTACCGAACCGCTTTATGAAGTTTCCGGCGTCGTCAAATGGTTCGATCCTGTCAAAGGATACGGCTTTCTAATTCCCGATACGGGCGAAGCGGATGTGATGATCCATTTGTCCTGCCTGCGCTCGGCGGGGCATGACACGCTCTCGGAAGGCACGACGCTGACATGTGAAGCGGCCAAGCGCCCGAAGGGTCTGCAGGCGGTGCGCATTCTCGAAATCGACGATACGACGGCGGTGAAGGAGCCGGTGCGCGCGGCGCAGAAATCGCCCTCGACGGCGGTTGTGCCGGTCAGCGGCTATGAGATTGCGACGGTCAAATGGTTCAACCGGGCCAAGGGCTACGGCTTCGTGACGCGCGGCGAAGGCACGCCGGATATTTTCGTGCATATGGAGACGCTGCGCCGCTTCGGTTTGCGTGAGCTCGTACCGGGCCAGCAGGTGCGGGTGCGTTTTGGGGAAGGGCAGAAGGGCCTTGCCGTTGCCGAGATTCTGAACGCCGAACCTCATAATTGAGCCCCTGCTTTCTTGAACCTTGTTTCAGGCCCGCCAGTAAACGAGTTGAGCAGCAAACGAGTTAAAACGTGACGATAGCCGGCAGCGACACGCATCAGGAGCTGGAAGACAATCCTCCGGCGGGGTTCGAGCCGAGCCGCACGAGAGGGCCTTTCTCCAGCCATAACGGCCCTTTTTATCACAAGACCTCCGCCGAGGGTTTCTGGCACGGGCTGCGCCTGCGCCACCGGCACTGTAATTCGCGCGGCATCGTGCATGGCGGCATGCTTATGACCTTCGCGGACGGGGTGCTGGCGACGGCGGTGTTCCGCGAAGTGAAGCGGCCTTCGGTTACGATGAAGATCAATGCCGAGTTTCTGGCGAGCGCCAAGGAAGGCGGCTGGCTGCAAGGCACGGCGCATGTCACGCAGGTGGACGGCGATGTGGTTTTCGTGCGCGGTCATATCGAAAGCGAAGGCCGGCAGGTGGTGGCGGCGACCGGGGTTTTCAAATTGCTGGGCGGTGAGGGTCGCTAAGCGGCCTATTCCGGTTGCGCCGGACCGAAGACCTGTGTAATCCATGCCCCTTGAGGCCCGAAGACCGGAGAGATGACCGGTCTTGCCCGGTCGGGGCATAGCGCAGTCTGGTAGCGCACCTGGTTTGGGACCAGGGGGTCGCAAGTTCGAATCTTGCTGCCCCGACCACTCTTTCCTGAGTACATCCGTCAAGTCTGAGCGGCCGGGGCCTCGCGAGGAACCTGCGTGTGCCTGGGTTTTAAGCCGCGGCGGGAAAGGCGCGGGGGGCATCGCTGCCCACCCAGTAAGCCCGGGCGAGGAGCCGTTCGACGACGGCCAGGTGATAGAAGACCTGCCCGTCGAGCTGGAACGAGGGGGCAAGTTCCAGCACACAGGCCCGGTCATGGGCGTTGAACTTCCAGGCATTCAGAAGGTCGATGAGGTCCGATTTGTGGATCAGCCGCCCGTCGCGCTGACGCGTGTCCTGGGCGGTTGTGCCGGGCCGGGCTGGCAAGGTTCCGGACAGGCTGGAGCTGAAGACGGAGGCGGGAAGGGGGCGTGTCATGGTCTATCCTCGACTCGAAAGACTTCTGGAGGCGGTTGAAGCGGCGAACTGGTGGCCGCTACGAGGGCAGAAATAGGCGCCTCGTTTGTCGGTGATGTGACAGTGACGCAATCTTCTCGCGAACCTATCGGGGCGCTTTCATGGCCCTGAAAGAGTGCTGAAATACTTGCCAAAACGGGCCGGACGGGCGATACAGGCCAAGGCTGACCGAGCCGGTCCCAGGGCGTCATCCGGGGCTGGATTTAACGGCTGAAAGGGATGTTCGAATGCGCGCGCGAATTTATCGACCTGCAAAAACCGCCATGCAGTCCGGCATGGCCAAAACCCGCAAATGGGTGCTCGATTATGAGCCCGAAGAGGCCAGATCGATCGACCCGCTGATGGGCTATACGAGTTCCGGCGATATGCGCTCACAGGTCCGGCTTTCCTTCGACAGCCGGGAAGAGGCCGTGGCTTACGCGGAAAAGCACAATATCCCTTACGATATTTATGCGCCGAAGCCCCGCCGCCCGAAGCTCAAAGCCTATGCCGATAATTTCAAGTTCGGCCGCATGGGGCAGTGGACCCACTAACGTGGCCCGGCGCCGGAGGACCGCTTTCCGGCGCTCTTCATGCCTGTACCTGAGGCGTTAAAGGTCCCGTAGCTCAACTGGATAGAGCAGCTGACTTCTAATCAGCAGGTTGCAGGTTCGAGTCCTGCCGGGATCGCCATTTTTCGTTTTTAGCCGCTTGTGCCCGCCTTCGCTTCTTCGATGGTCGAGGCGAAGGCAATCTCCGGCTCCGCGATGCTGTGGGCGGCGAGCACCTTGCGGATCGCCTCCGAGGTTCCCGTAATAACGATCTTCGTTTTGCTGGTGCGGGCTTTGCGCAGCGCGCCTTCCACCGTGTTGGCCGCTGTGGAATCGAGAAACGGCACATCGGAGAAATCGAGGATCAGTGTTTGCGGCCGCTCGGCGATCCGGTCGAGCACGGCGGCGACCGTTGCCGCGGAGCCGAAAAAGAATGCCCCTGAAATGCGGTAGATAACGAGGCCCGGGTCGGACGCAAGGTCCGGATCGTAAGGCGCGCGGGTGCCGTTTTCCCAATCGGCCTGGTCTTCGGGGACGAAGGGGATGTGATGCTCGATGCGGATCGATTTTGCCATGCGGTTCAAAAAGATCAGTGTGCCGAGGGAAAAGCCGACGATGATCCCTTCCGTCAAATCCCGGAAGATGGTGAAAAGAAACGTGGCGCTGAGCACGAGCGTATCGCCGGGCGAGGTGCGCACCAGAACCGCAATGGCGTGTTTTTCAATCATGTTCCAGGCAACGAGCACCAGAACGCCCGCTAAAGCGGCAAGCGGAATATAGCTCGCAAGCGGCGCGGCGATCAGCATGAAGGCCAGCAGAAAAAGCGCATGACACATGCCCGCGACGGGGCCGCGCGCGCCGGCGCGGACATTGGTTGCGGTGCGGGCGATGGTGCCCGTCACGCAGATGCCGCCAAAGAGCGCGGAACCCACATTGGCGGCGCCTTGTGCCACAAGTTCACAGTTCGAACGATGCCGCCGCCCCGTCATGCCGTCCGCCACCACGGCGGAAAGCAGCGATTCAATCGCGCCCAGAAGCGTGAAGGCGAAGGCGTTGGGCAGAACGGCCCAGAAAAGCGATGCGGAAAGCTCCGGCAAAGCGGGGAGCGGCAGGGTGCGGGCAATGCCGCCGAATTTCGTGCCGATCGTTTCCACCGGCAGCCCGGTAAAAAAGGCCAGTAGAGAGGCAGCGGCAATGGCGATGAGCATGCCCGGCCAACCGGGGCGGAACGCCTTGAAGGCAAGAATAAGCGCAATGGTGAGCGCAGCGATGAAAACGGCAGCCGGGCTTACCTCCGGCAGAGCGGAAGCGGCGGCGGAGAGTTTTTCGATGAAGGAGCCGGTATCGCTTTCACTGGCGGGCAGGCCGAGCAGGTCCCTGATTTGGCTGGCGAAGATGATGACGGCGATCCCGGCGGTGAAACCGACCGTGACGGGATAGGGAATAAACTTGATGTAGGTGCCGAATCTCAGAAAGCCCGCGGCGGCGAGCATCAAGCCGGAAAGGAAGGTCGCAAGGATGAGCCCGTCGATCCCGTGCTGCGCCACAGTGGCGGCGACGAGCACGATGAAGGCGCCTGCGGGCCCGCCAATCTGGAAGCGGCTGCCGCCCAGCAGCGAAACGAGGAAGCCGCCGATGATCGCCGTATAGAGCCCTCTGTCGGGTGAGGTGCCGGAAGCGATGGCAATGGCCATGGAGAGCGGCAAGGCGACAATGGCGACGGTCAGCCCGGCCAGAATATCGGCTCTGAGTTCGTTAAGCCCATACCCTTCCTTCAGCACGGTCACGAGCTTGGGTGTGAAAAGCTCGGCAAAGCCGGGCGTGCCCGAAGGATCGGCGGATGATGGCATCTGGATCGCTCCTGAAGCGTACTGGAACGGGTGCAGTGGGCCGGAGGACGTTGCGGCAGGCTTGGTAGATACTTCCTCCTTCAGGGGAAGCTTTGTCAAGATAGCCCTATTTATTCTGCGGATTTAGCCGTCTAGTTTTTGGCTGACCCATTCGCGGATGACGCGGCCGACCAGCGCGTCTTCGCCCAGTTTCTGCTTTTTGCCGGAGGCTTCGCTTTCGCGGGCATATTGGCGAAGGCGTTCGGCAAGAGAGACCGGCAAAAACACCCGGAACTCGGTCAGCCGTTCCGGCTTCTCTCCCTTTGCGGGGGAGGAGGGCTGTGGGGTCAGGCATTCGGGGCAAACAGTGTTCGACCAGCCGATGCGGCTGCGGCAGGCAGGGCAGGCTTTCCAGCGCATTTGGGACTGGAAGGCCAGGACGGCGAGCGCTGCGCCGCCGGCGATCATGGCAAGCTCGCCGGAAAGGGAGAGAATATCGGGCGGCACCGCGCCAAGACCTTCGGTGAGCCAAAGCCGCGGATCGAACAGGCCAAGCAGCGCGCCTGCGGCAACCGGCAGCGCCAGCGCCAGGATTTGCAGGCAAAGCGCGAAGATGCCCCAGCTGAGCGCGCTGCGGCCCTTCACTTCATGAGCGAGATAGGCAACGCCGCCTACACAGACGGCGAGCGCCCCCAGATAAAGGGCCAGTCCGAAAAGTAAATCAGCGCTCATTCCTGCCGCCTTGACCGCGCCCGTATCCTGTCCACATTATCCCCAGGCACACAACTTTGTGACGAATTATTAACTTGCTGGGACGTTCCCCAGGGGCCGATCATAAAGGCAAGGTACTGAAGAATAAAAACAATAGGTGCCCTGCATCTGGAGTTTGCCTGCCGTTTGCGGGCGGTATGCTAACCATGTTGAAGCCGATGCCGCCTAATCAACACTGCGAGCGGCTTATCTTGGCCGGGCTTCCGGGGAACCGGAGCAGGCCGTGAATTCTGGGGATGGAAACGGGATCGGGAATGATACGCAGAACTGAAGTCAAAGCTGTAGCGCTTAACCGGGAACGGCGGGAGCGGGGTGTCAGGCTTCTCTGGGTATTTGGCAGCGCGCTGACGCTGGCTCTCGCGCTGCTGATCGGCGGGCGGGCGCTTGCGCAAAAAGCCGATGAGGCGCCTGAAATCACCGTCGATATGGCGCCGCTCGATATGCCGGTCGATGCCGTGATCGAGGAAGTGCGCGAGGAAGCCGACAGCGCGGTACCGACCGAAGAGACCGGCTTCCGGCTTTACCGGCGCGGGCTTTACAAGGAAGCCTTCAAGGAGTGGAGCAAGGCCGTTGAAAGCGGCGATGTCGGTGCGGCATATCGCCTCGGCGAGGAATATTTCGACGCGAAAGTCGTTAAGCGCGACATTGAAAAGGCGCTGAAGTACTACATGATCGGCGCAAATGGCGGGGATCCGCGCGCCCAGATGGACCTCGGCACGCTTTACGACAATGGCTGGGGCGTCGAGCGGGATATTGCGGAAGCGGCCAAATGGTATCTGGCCGCCGCCCAGCAGGGCATGGTGGAAGCGCAATATAACGTCGCGACACTCTATGAAAAAGGCGATGGGCTGGAGCTCGACCTGGAGCGGGCCTATATGTACTATCTCCTTGCTGTGGAAGGTGGGTTTGCCCAATTTGCGACGACCGCGCTGGAAAACGTCTCGCGCATGATGTCGCCCACCCAGATCAAGGAGGCGACGGGCATGGCCCGGGCTTTCCAGATCAAAAACTGGGAAGAAATTCAGGCTAAGGACGGTTGAATCGGCCTTGAATCAGCTTTGAGTTGAGCCAATCAAGTCTGTATTTGCAAAAAAGTTACACTTTGCTAGACACATTGGCTTCGTCTGCTCGTTGAGTAGGCAGGACAATACTGCGCGCCAACTCCTCCCAATAAAAACAAGCGCGCGACATATGAAACCCATGATCAGGGAGTTACAGATGTCGCTCTGTAAATCCGCAGCCATTGCGGCTGCTAATATTCTGGCTGTATTCGCTCTCAGCCTTTCCGCCCAGGCCGGTGTTTCCGAACAGGAAGCCGCACGCCTCGGCAAAGACTTGACCCCCATCGGTGCCGAGAAAGCCGGGAATGCCGACGGCACGATCCCGGAATGGACCGGCGGCCTTTCCAAGCCCCCCTCCAACGTTTCCTATACGCCGGGTGACCATCACCCCGATCCTTATGCCGATGATGCGATCAAAATGACGATCACCGGCGCCAATGCGGATCAGCATGCGGATAAACTGACCCCCGGTCAGCTCAAGCTTCTCAAGATTTACGACACGTACAAGATGAACGTCTATCCGACGCGCCGTTCCTGTGCGTTCCCGGAAAATGTTTATGAAGCAACGAAACGCAATGCCGTGACCGGTAAACTGGTTGCCGATGGCAACGGCGTCGATGGCGCGCTGCTGGGCTTCCCGTTCCCGATTCCGCAGGAAGGCGTGGAAGTTATCTGGAACCACAACCTGCGTTACCGCGGCTTCAAACTGACCCGTCAGTTCGCCGCGCTGGCACCGACCACCTCGGCTCAGTTCACGCCGATCGTGGTGCAGGACCAGGTGATCTTCACCTACACGGACCCGACCAAGGAAAAGATCCAGGAACTCGACAACATCTCGCTGATGTATATGCAGAGCGTGATCGAGCCTGCCCGCCGCGCCGGGGAAATCATCCTCGTGCACGACACGATCAACCAGGTGCAGGGCCCGCGTAAGGCATGGTCCTATAACCCCGGTCAGCGCCGTGTGCGCCGCGCGCCCACGATTGCGTATGACAACCCGCAGAGCTATTCGGAAGGTCTGCAGACCGCAGACAATTTCGACCTCTATAACGGGTCGCCGGACCGCTACAAATGGGACCTGAAAGGCAAGAAAGAAAAATACATTGCCTATAACAGCTACAAGCTGAGCGCGAAGGGCATTCCTTATGCCGATATCGCCCAGCCCAAGCACATCAATCAGGACCTGGTGCGTTATGAGCTTCACCGTGTGTGGGAAGTGGAAGGCAACCTTCGTGAAGGTCACCGCCACGTCTATACGCGCCGCGTGAAGTATTTCGACGAAGACAGCTGGACCATGGCTGCCGGTGAGCTTTACGACGCTCGCGGTGAACTGTGGCGTATCCAGGAAGGTCACATGATCCAGTATTACGATGTGCCGTCCTGCTGGAACGCGTCTGACGTGACCTATGACATCACGGCTGGCCGTTACGTCATCCAGGGCCTGAAGAACAACGAACCGATGATCAACTTCAATGCGGACGAGATCACCGAGGACATGTTCACGCCGGCGGCGATCCGCCGTTTGGCCACGCGCTAAGCCTCAGCGTTTAACGCGTCACTCCTTGAACCCGGCAGCTTCCCAGCTGCCGGGTTTTTTGTATGCTGGAGCCAAAGGGAGCGGGATATGGCAAAAGCAGAGCGTGAGGCATGGCAAAACTGGTCGGGCTGGGTGACGGCGGTGCCCCGCGCGCGGCTTAAGCCTCAGAGCGAGGCTGCGCTTGCCGAAGGCGTGAAGAAGGCTGAGGGGCCGCTGCGCGCTTTCGGGGCCGGGCATTCGTTCACACCTATCGCTGCTACCGATGGCACGCTTGCCGATCTGAGTGCGCTTTCCGGGGTGGAAAGCGCCGATCCTCAGACAGGCCGCGCATGGATCAAGGCGGGTACCAAACTGCGCACGCTCGGCCCGCTTTTGCAGGCTGAGGGGCTAGGGCTTGCCAATCAGGGCGATATCGATGCGCAGAGTCTCGCAGGCGCTGTCGGCACAGGCACGCATGGGACAGGCAAGGAGCTGCCGTCCATTTCAGGGGCGGTGTCGGGCTTCCGTCTTGTGACCGCGAGCGGCGAGGTTCTTACCTGCAGTGAAAATGAGAACACGGCGCTTTTTGAAGCGGGCCGCGTATCGATGGGTACGCTCGGTGTCATGAGTGCCATCGAGATGGCTTGCCGCCCGGCATATAAGCTGGAAGAAACTGGCGGGCGTATGCCGCTCGACCGGCTTTTCGCCAAGATAGATGCGCTTGCGCGGGAGAACCGGCATTTCGAGTTTTTCTGGTTCCCTTATGCCGAAGAAGCCTATGTGAAGCTCCTGAACGAGAGCGAGGCGCCGGCGGAACAAAAACGCCGCGTGCCGGAAGGTGAGAACGCGCCGTCGGATGATTTCTTCCGCGCGGCGTGCGAGCTTGCGATCCATTTTCCGGCGAAGCGCGCCGGGTTGCAGGCGCTCATGGCAGGGGCGGGCAAGCCGCTCGACCCGGCAGCGCCGCGCAAGGGACATGTCTATTGGTCCCATGACGCGTTTCCGAGTGACCGGACCGTGCGCTTCAATGAAATGGAATTTGCAGTACCGGCAGAAAATGGGCCGGATTGCATCAGGGACGTCGGGCGCACCATGCGCGAGGCGGGGTATAATTTTCTTTTCCCGCTCGAATACCGCTATGTGAAGGGCGATGATATTTGGCTGAGCCCTTTTTACGGGCGGGACAGCGCAACTATCTCCGTCCACCAATATTTCAAGCAACCTTATGAAGGGCTTTTCCGGGAAGTGGAAAAAGTGTTCCGCCGCTATGGCGGGCGGCCCCATTGGGGCAAGCTGCACTGGCTGAAAGGTGAGGAGCTTGCGGGGCTTTATCCCAAATGGCAGGAATTTACGAAACTGCGCCGCGAGAAGGACCGCGACCGCAAGTTTTTGACGCCCTATATGAAAGCGCTCTTCGGAGCGGTGTGATCAGTCTTCTTCGAGAATGGCAACGACCTGATCTTCCTCGACCGGGTCTTCCTCGGCGACGAGAAGTTTGATGAGTTTGCCGCCTTTCGGCGCGGCGACGGGGATTTCCATCTTCATCGATTCCAGAATGAGGATCGGCTCGTCTTCCTCGACCCGCTCGCCGGGGCTGACCTCGATCTTCCAGACCTTGCCGGTGATCTCGCTTCTGACTTCGATATCCGCCACGTCGCTCTCCTTCTATCCGTTCTTTCTTATTGCGTGATTGTGCCCGGCCTTGCAAGCACCGCGGTTTTGATGAGCGGCCAAACGGTGGCGCCTTCCTCAAGGCCCAGCGTATAGACCGCGCGGCGCGTGATGCGGGCACGCAGGAGCGGAGCCTCTTCATCTGCCGCGCAGACGAGGCAGAGATCGCAGAGCCCGCTGCCGATGCTGGTGATCTTTTTGATGCGCGCCTCGAAGGCGTTTTGAATGCTCAGGCCTTCCGGCTTGCGGGTTGTGAGCGCCACTTCGCGTGCCTCGATGCGCAAATGGCGGATATCGCCCTCGGCAATGTGGCGCGCGGGAATGAGAAACGTACCCCAGGCGGTTTCGATCTCGGCGACGTCTTCAACGGCGCTGAGACAGCGCCCGCTCAGAAACGTGACGGGCTCGGAGGTGACATCACCGGCTTGGCCAAAGAGCAGCGCCTGCACGTTTTCCTCGTTCAGCACTTCTTCGATGCCGCCTTGCGCAACGGCGCGCCCTTTATCCATGACGACAAGCCGGTCGGCAAGGCGCAGGCTCTCATCCACATTGTGCGTGACATAGAGCACGGGCAGTTTGAGTTTTTGGTGAAGCGCATCGAGAAAGGGCAGGATCTCACCGCGCCGTTTGGGGTCGAGACTGGCAAGCGGCTCGTCCATCAACAAAAGATGCGGCGCGGAAAGAAGGGCGCGGCCGATGCCGACGCGCTGTTTCTCCCCGCCGGAAAGATGATGCGGGCGCCGCTCTAGAAGCTCGCCGAGCGCGAGAAGATCGATCACTTCATCGAAAGAAAGCGCATGAGGCACGGCGCTCGCCCGCGCGCGGCCATAGGAAAGGTTCTGCAGCACGGAGAGATGCGGGAAGAGTTTGGCATCTTGAAAAACGTAACCGATCTGCCGTGCCTCGGGCGGCTGCGAGATATTTTCCGCCGTGCTGAAAAGCGGGCGCCCGTTCAAATGCACATGGCCCTCATGGGGGCGGATGAGCCCGGCAATGGCATTGAGCAGCATCGTCTTGCCGGCACCCGAAGGGCCGAGGAGCGCGGTGATACCGGCTGCCGCCTCGAGCGCTATATCGAGGCTGAAATCGCCTGCCTGGTGGCGGACATGGGCGGCCAGTCTCACGCTCATGGCCGTGTTCCTGTGAGCCGGCGCGTCAGGAAGCGGTTACTGAGTTCGGAAAGCCCGAGCAGAGCCACAGCAAAGAGTGTCGAGATAAGGACAATGCGCCAGGCCGCTTCTTCGCCGCCCGGCAATTGCAGGGCTGAATAAAGCGCGAGAGGCAGGGTCTGCGTCTGGCCGGGGATATTGCCGACGAACGCGATGGTCGCGCCGAATTCACCCAGCGCACGGGCAAAAGCGAGGATCGCGCCGGTTAGAAGCCCGGGCGTGATGAGCGGCAAGGTGACGGTCATAAAAGCGCGGAAGGGGCCTGCGCCCAGCGTGCGTGCGGCGCCAACGAGCCCGTCATCCAGCGTTTCGATTGAAAGACGCAGCGCGCGCACCAAAAGCGGGAAGCCCATGACGGCGGCGACGATGGCAGCGCCCTTCCAGGTAAAGGCGAAGGTGACGCCGAAACTTTCATAAAGCCAGGCGCCGATAACGCCGCGCCGGCCGAGCCCGACCAGCAGAATATAGCCGATGACGACGGGCGGCAGGACGAGCGGCAAATGAATGAGCCCGTCGAGCAGAATTTTTCCGGGGAACCGATAACGCGCCAGTACCCAGGCAATGCCGAGCGCAGGAAGGAGCGAGGCGGCCGTGCCCACCGTTGCCACGAGGAGCGAGAGGCGCAGCGCTTCGAGTTCTGCAGGTGTCAGGCTCACCGCACGGCTTCCTTCACGTCTTCGATGCGGGAAAACCCGTATTTGGCGAAGATTTCCGCTGCCTCATAGCTTTTCAGATAAGCGAAAAAACGCTCCGTGTCAGGATGGGGAGCACGGCCCAGCATGGCAAGCGGATAGGTGATGGGCGAATAACTGGTGTCCGGAAATTCCGCAGCGACGCTCACCTGATCGCTGATCAGCGCGTCGGTGCGGTAAACGGCGGCAGCGGCTGCTTCCCCGCGCTCCACCCAGGCAAGGGCAACGCGGACCGAATCCGCCGCCACGATTTGCTGGTGCACATCCCCCCAATGACCGAGGCTTTGCAAAGCTTCCTTTGCATAGATGCCGGCTGGCACGGCATCGGGATTGGCGAGCGCGAGTTTGCCGTCACCTATGAGTTTTTTCAGGCTGCCTGGATCATTGAGATAAAGCGGTACAAGGTTATCCTTCTTCGGGACGATAAGTACCAGCTTGTTGGTGAGAAGCGATGCGCGGTTTTGCGGCACGATATGGCCGCGCGCTTCCAACCAATCCATCCATCTTTCATTTGCCGAGAGAAAAAGCTGCGCGGGCGCGCCCTGATCGATCTGACGGGCGAGAGTGGAAGACCCGGCAAAAACGGTCGTCACGGCGCAGGCTTCTTCGATGCCGAACTCTGCGGCGATTTCTTTCACCGCTTCCGTGGTGCTGGCAGCGGCATAGATGGTCATGGGCTCGCACGCGGCTTTTGCCGCCGGTGAGCCAATCGGCAAAGAAAGCAGGAGAGAAAGCCCGAAGAGAAAAGTGCCGCGCCGTGTCATGTTATTTTTCCTTATTGAGGCGCGCGAACCCGGCGTCCAGATCGACGGTCAGATCGTCGATATGCTCAAGCCCTGCATGGATGCGCAAAAGCGGGCCTTCCTCTTTCCATTCCGTCGCGCTGCGATGGGGCTCTGCCGGCACGATCAGGCTTTCATAGCCGCCCCAGGAATAGCCCATGCCGAAAAGTTCCAGCCCATCGAGCATAGCGGCGAGCGCCTTTTCCGGCACCGGGTGCAGCACGGCAGCGAAAAGCCCGCTTGCCCCTTTGAAGTCCCGTTTCCAAATGGCGTGTCCGGGGTGATTTTCAAGCGCGGGGTGAATGACTTCCTTGACCTCCGAGCGCTGTTCCAGCCAGCGGGCAAGAGCGATCCCCGTTTCCATATGCTGGCGCAGACGCACACCCATCGTGCGGATGCCGCGCAGCGCGAGATAAATATCGTCGGGCCCTGCCGTGACGCCCAAATGGCCATGGCCGCGCAGCGTGGCTTTGAAGCTGCGCTCGTTGCAGGTGATCGTGCCCATCATCGCGTCGGAATGGCCGACGATATATTTCGTAGCCGCCTGAATGCTTATGTCCGCGCCGTGCGAAAAAGCATCGAAGAAGAGCGGTGTCGCCCAGGTATTGTCGAGCATGACGATGGCGCCTTTCGCACGGGCGGCCTCGGCGATGGCGGGCAGGTCCTGTACTTCAAATGTTTGCGAGCCGGGCGTTTCGGTAAAAACCACGGCGGTATTGTTTTTCATCAGCGCTGCGATATCCGCACCGATCAGCGGATCGTAAAACTCCACTTCCACGCCATAGCGGCGAAGCATCTGTTCGCAGAAGGTACGGGAGGGTCCGTAAACCGAATCCGTCACCAGTAAGTGATCGCCGGCTTTCAGATTGGCGAGCAGCGCTGTTGAAACGGCGGAAAGGCCGGAGGGGGTGATGACGCAGCCATGCCCGCCTTCCAGCTCGCACATCGCGTCCTGCAGCGCCTCGATGGTGGGGGTGCGGCGGCGTCCATAGGTGTAAGGTTGGCTTGCCTCTTTCAGCACTTTCATCGTCGGATGAAGGATGGTGGAGGCGTGATAGACGGGCGGATTGATGATGCCGTGATTCTCATCCGGCTTTCTGCCGCTCGTCACCAGCAGCGTTTCGGGTCTTTTCTCGCCTTTCTTCATGCCTTTGCGGCTCCCTGCCTATGATCTTGCGCGGCTTCGGTGTAAGAATAGCGGTCAAATCGGTAAGCAGAAAGAGAAGCGGCGCTTTTCGCCGCCAGACGGGCTTTGCGGGGGTAGGGCATGCGCAATCAGGCTCCGGCCTTGATCTTCGGCATCGTTTTCGGTGCCTTGTTGGTTTATCTGTTCTTGCCGGGCGCGCCATCCGGCCCCGCCCGCGATGCGCAGGAGCTTAGCAAGGCGGAGCAGGAAAACCTTGCGCCGGAGGCGGCCCGCGGCGGCACGCTGCGCGTGGTGCGGGAAAGAGGCGAGCTTCTATGCGGGGTGAGCCAGGGCTTGCCCGGTTTTTCCAATCCGGACGATGAAGGTGACTGGCGCGGCATCGATGTGGATGTCTGCCGGGCCATGGCCGCGGCTATTTTCGGTGACGCCTCGAAGGTCCGGTACCGGGCGCTTTCGGCGAAAGAACGCTTCACCGCGTTGCAGGCAGGGGAGATCGATGTCCTCTCGCGCAACACCACTTGGACGCTGACACGGGATACGGTGCTCGGGCTCGATTTTGCCGGGGTGACTTATTATGACGGTCAGAGTTTCATGGTGCGCCGGGACCTCAAGGTTTCCAGCGTGCTGGAACTGGACCAGGCAACGATCTGCGCCAATACGGGCACGACGACCGAACTCAATGCGGCGGATTATTTCCGCACCCACGGGCTTGAGTTCGAGATGGTGGTCTTCGAGAAAACCGACGAAGTGATTGCCGCTTACGATGCCGGGCGCTGCGAAGCCTATACGACGGATGCCTCCGGCCTTTATGCGGAGCGGCTGAAGCTCAAGAACCCGGATGAGCACATTATCCTGCCGGAAGTTATTTCCAAAGAACCGCTTGGGCCAGCCGTGCGCCAAGGCGATGACCGCTGGGCCGACATTGTCCGCTGGACGCTTTACGCCATGATCGAGGCCGAAGAGCTGGGCGTGAACAGCGCCAATGCCGAGCAAATGAAAAAGAGCGACAATCCCTCGATCCGCCGCCTGCTGGGCGTTGAAAATTCCTACGGACAGAATCTCGGCCTGCGCGGCGACTGGGCCTTTCAGATCATCACGCAGGTCGGCAATTACGGTGAGATTTTCGAGCGCAATGTCGGTAAGAATACGCCGCTCGGCATTCCCCGGGGCCTGAATGCGCTCTGGACCAATGGCGGGCTGATGTACGCCATGCCGGTCCGGTGAGTGCGGGATGGGCTCGATGATCAAGTCTTGGCTTTCTGGCGCTATTGGGTTGTCCGACGACAACGCGCTGGCGCGCGGTTTTCAGGACCCGCGCATTCGCGGCTGGATCATGCAGGCCGCTGTGCTTCTGCTTGCCGCGCTCGGTATTTTTGAGCTGGTGCAGAACACCGTTCTTAATCTGCAAAAAGCCAATATCGCTTCCGGCTTCGGTTTTCTGGAAAATCCGGCAGGTTTTGCGATCAATTTCAGCCTGATCGATTATTCGGCTCAGTCCGACTTTCTGCGCGCCTTTTTCGTCGGCGTGCTGAATACGCTGCTCGTTGCCGTGCTGGGTATTCTGCTCGCGACTCTGATCGGCTTTTCCGTCGGTATCGCACGGCTCTCACCCAATTGGTTGGTGGCGCGGCTTGCCGGATTTTTTATTGAGACCTTGCGCAATATCCCGCTGCTCTTGCAGCTTTTCTTCTGGTATTTCGTCGTCCTGCAGCTTTTGCCCTCGCAAGCCGAAAGCCTGACGCCGGGCGGCGGCATCTTTCTCAACAATCGCGGTCTTTTCGTGCCGCGGATTTTATGGGAGGCAGGCACCTTCGCGCCTTTCTGCGTGGCGCTTTTCGCCAGTCTGGTGCTTGGCTTTTTTGCCCGCAAAAGATTTGCGTTTGAAGGCTGGAAGGTGCTGGGCATTGCGGTACTGCCGCCGCTCTTGCTGCTTCTGGTGCTGGGCTGGCCGCTTTCGCTCGATATGCCGGTGCTGGAAGGGTTCGGCTTTCAGGGCGGCATCTCGCTGATCCCGGAATTCATTGCGCTGCTGCTGGCGCTGTCCATCTATACCGGCGCCTTTGTGGCGGAGAATGTGCGCTCCGGCGTGCAGGCCGTGCCCAAAGGCCAGGTGGAAGCGGCAAAGGCGCTGGGCCTTCCCTCAGGGCTTATCATGCGCAAGATCATTCTGCCCCAGGCCATGCGGGTCATCGTGCCGCCGCTCACAAGCCAGTATCTCAATCTGACGAAGAACTCCTCGCTTGCCGTCGCGATCGCCTATCCCGACCTTGTGCTCGTCTTTGCGAATACCGCGCTCAGCCAGGTGGGGCAAGCGGTTGAGATCATCGCTATGACCATGGCGGTTTATCTTCTGATCAGCCTTGGCACGTCGCTCTTCATGAATTGGTACAATGCGCGCCTTGCGCTGAAAGAGCGGGGGACGGCATGAGCATGGAAACCTACGTCAAAACCCGCCGCCACCCGGCGCTGCCCGCGCCGAGCCGTCAGACGGGGCTTATCGGCTGGATGCGCCGCAATCTTTTCTCAAGCGCGGGCAACACGATCACGACGCTCGTGTGTGCCGCGATCATCGCGCTGACCGTGCCGCCCTTTTTCAACTGGGCGGTGCTCGATGCTGTTTGGTATGCAAGTGATGGCAGCCTGTGCCGGGCGGAGGGCGCGGGGGCGTGCTGGGCCTTTGTGGAAGCGAAATTCGGGCAGTTCATCTATGGCCGCTATCCGGCTGAGGAAATATGGCGGCCCAATCTCATCCTATTGCTCTTCTTCCTCAATCTTGCCGCCGTGCTCACCCCGCGCATGCCGTATAAGGGCTGGCTCGCGGCAACGCTGCTGTTCATTTTTCCGATGTTTGCCTGGGGCGTGCTGCATGGCGGCAAGTTCGGCTTGTCGGTGGTGGAAACATCCGATTGGGGCGGGCTGCTGCTCACGCTCGTGATTGCGCTTTCCGGCATTCTCGCCTCTCTGCCGCTCGGCATTTTGCTGGCGCTCGGCCGGCGTTCCAAACTCCCGGTCATCCGCACACTCTCGGTCCTTTTTATCGAGTTCTGGCGCGGCGTGCCGCTCGTCACCGTGCTTTTCATGGCAAGCGTGATGCTGCCGCTCTTTCTGCCGGAAGGGGTGACCTTCGATCTTCTGCTCCGGGCGATTATCGGCGTTGCGCTTTTTGCCTCCGCCTATATGGCCGAAGTGGTGCGCGGCGGCCTGCAAGCGGTGCCCTCCGGGCAATATGAAGCGGCAAAGGCGCTCGGTCTTTCCTATTGGCAGATGATGGGGCTTATCGTGCTGCCGCAGGCGCTGCGCGTCGTCATTCCGGGTATTGTCAATACGTTTATCGGCCTTTTCAAAGATACGACGCTGGTACTGATCATCGGGCTTTTCGATTTTCTTGGGATCATCCGCGCCAATTTCACCGATGCCAATTGGGCATCCCCCAATACCGCGGCAACGGGCTATGTCTTTGCCGCATTCGTTTTCTGGATGTTCTGTTTCGCCATGTCGCGTTATTCGCTCTACATGGAAAAACAACTTAGCCAGGGCGAGCGCCGCTAGACCGGAACGAGGAGAGAGTTTTGCCGCAATCCGCCGACCCGATCATTCAGATCGAGAACATGCATAAATGGTTCGAGGATTTTCACGTTCTGCGCGACATCAATCTGAACGTGAAGGAAGGCGAGCGCATTGTCATCGCGGGCCCGTCGGGCTCGGGCAAATCGACGCTCATCCGCTGTATCAACCGCCTGGAAGCGCACGATCAGGGCCGCATTGTCATTGACGGGATTGAGCTCACCGAAAATCTGAAGCGGATCGACGAAGTGCGCCGGGAAGTCGGCATGGTCTTTCAGGACTTCAATCTCTTTCCCCATATGAGCGTGCTCGAGAATTGCACCTTGGCGCTCATTCATGTACGCGGGATGACGCAGGCAGAAGCGGAAGAAACGGCCGTGGGGTATCTGGAGCGCGTACGCATTCCGGAGCAGGCGGACAAATTTCCCGGCCAGCTTTCCGGTGGCCAGCAACAGCGCGTGGCAATCGCGCGCTCGCTCTGCATGAACCCCAAGATCATGCTATTTGATGAGCCGACTTCCGCCCTCGATCCGGAAATGATCCGAGAGGTGCTGGACGTGATGACGGACCTTGCCGGGTCCGGCATGACCATGCTTTGCGTGACGCATGAAATGGGTTTTGCGCGGGAAGTCGCGGACCGGATGATCTTCATGGATGAGGGTGAAATTATCGAAATCGCGCCGCCGGAAACTTTCTTCACGAACCCGCAAAGCGAACGGACGAAAGCTTTCCTCAGTCAGATTATCGGCTAGAAGCCCGGCCCTTCGCCGTCATCTTCCAGTTCCACCTCTTCTTGTGCGTAAGGCACGAAACCATGACGCTGATAAAGCGGCAGGGCGCGGGGATGGTCGAGCGTACAGGTCTGGATGGTCACTTTGCTCGGGCTGCGGGACCACGCAGCATGCAGGGCCTCGCAAAGCAGGAAACGCCCGAAGCCGCGGCCGATAAATTCCGGCACGATACCGAGGAAAGAGAGTTCGGCGCGCGGCAGATGCCGGAAATCGAGCTCGAAGAAGCCCGCCGGATTACCGTCGATATAAAGCACGTAAATTTCCACATTGGGTGAGTGGACGATGGCGCTGAGCGCGTCGTCGTCCATCTTCTTGCGGTGCACCCAGACATGGTTGCGGCCCACCACATGATAGAGATAGCGGTAGAAATGGATGGGCATATCCACGGTGCGGAAAAGCGCGTAATGGCCGAAAGGCGGCGGGCAATGCGCATGCGGGTTCTCGCGCATTTCCAGATGTGTCACCGTCGTTCGGTAGCGTTTCGGCATTTTCAGCCTGTTTCAATCGGCGCATCCGGCTGCGCCGCCCATTCCGCCCATGATCCGTCATATAGGGCAAGATCGTCTTTGCCCAAATGGGTGAGCGCGAGATAAAGCGCGGCGGCGGTTACGCCGGAGCCGCAAGTGGTGACGACAGGTTTTTCGAGCGCAAGCCCTGCGTCTTTGAACAGAGCTTTGAGCTCGCTTTTCGGTTTTACCGTGCCTTCCGGTGTTGCCAGCGCATCGAAGGGCAGGTTGAGGCTGCCCGGCATGTGGCCGGAGGCAAGGCCGGGGCGCGGCTCCGGCGCTGTGCCTTCAAAGCGGCCTTTGGAGCGGGCATCCAGGATTTGCGCCTTGCCGCTTTCCAGAAGGCCGCGCATTTCATCCAGTGTGCGCAGGTTTTCTTTGCGCAGGCTTGCTGTGAAGCGTTTTGCCTTTTTCTCCGGCCGGCCGGCTTTCACATGGCGGTGTTCCGCCTGCCATTTTTTGAAGCCGCCATTCAGCACGGAAACTTTCTCATGCCCCATTGTCTTGAACATCCACCAGACGCGCGGCGCGCTCATCAGGCCTGCCGTGTCATAAACGATGATGTGATCTTCATTGGAAAGGCCGAGCTTGCCCGCCGCCTCTGCAAAATCGTCAGGGGCCGGCAGCGTGTGCGGGTAGGGACTCTTGGTATCGCTCACCGCGTCGATATCGAAGAAGACGGCGCCAGGAATGTGTTCCGCCTCGAACTCGGCTTTCGGGTCCCGGTTCATTTGCGGCAGATACCAGGACGCATCGACCGGTTTGACGTCGGGCTCGCTCAAATGAATGGCGAGCCACTTGGTTGTCACGAGCGCGGGGATGGTGCGGGTATCGGCGGCGCCGCTCATTTGTCCATCCATGGCGGCACCGGCAGGCCCTGTTCCTTCAGGAAGGCCGGGTTGAACATCTTGCTTTGATAGCGGTTCCCGTAGTCGCAAAGGATCGTCACGATCCGGTGGCCGGGGCCCATCTTTTTGGCAAGGCGGATGGCGCCTGCGACATTGATGCCCGTTGAGCCGCCCATGCAAAGACCTTCATGCTGGAGAAGATCGAAGGCGATGGGCAGAGCTTCGGCATCCGGGATCTGGAACGGCTCGTCGATAGGCGCGCCCTCCAGATTGGCCGTGATGCGCCCCTGGCCGATGCCTTCGGTAATCGAGCTGCCTTCGGCTTTCAGCTCACCATGGGCATAATAATTGTAAAGGGCGGCGCCCATCGGGTCGGCGAGACCGATCACGATGTCCTTGTTGCGCTCTTTCAGCGCCATGCCGATGCCGGCAAGCGTGCCGCCGGTGCCCACGGCGCAGATGAAGCCGTCCACCTTGCCGTCCGTCTGGTCCCAGATTTCCGGACCCGTCGTTTCGATATGGCCCTGGCGGTTGGCGACATTGTCGAACTGGTTCGCCCAGATCGCGCCATTGGGTTCTTTTGCCGCCAGCTCTTCGGCCAGACGGCCGGAATACTTCACATAATTATTGGGGTCCTTATATGGCACCGCCGGGACTTCGATAAGCTCCGCGCCGCAAAGGCGCAGCATGTCTTTCTTTTCCTGGGACTGGGTCTCGGGAATGACGATGACGGTTTTAAAGCCCATGGCATTGCCGACAAGCGCCAGGCCGATGCCGGTATTGCCCGCCGTGCCTTCCACGATCGTGCCGCCCGGACGCAAGGTGCCCTTGGCGATCGCGTCCTTGATGATGAAAAGCGCGGCCCTGTCCTTGACCGATTGACCGGGGTTCAGAAATTCGGCCTTACCCAGAATTTCGCATCCGGTTTCCTCGGAGGCTTTTTTCAGGCGGATCAGCGGGGTATTGCCGATGGAATCGATCAATCCGTTTTTTATTTTCATGAGATCGTCCTTAGAGGGCCGGCGCGGCCGGTTCTTCGTGATTTTGCTTTCCCGAAAGTAACCCTCGTTTCCGCCCGCTTCAAGGCTGGGCGGGGCTCACAGCAATTTGTCCTTATTGGCTGCAAGCCAATGGAGGAGAAGGGCGGTTTTGACGTCTTCGATGCGCCCGTCGCTCACGGCGGCAAAGGCCTCATCGAAGGGCACGACGAGCGCCCGGATGTCTTCGTTTTCCGAGGCAAGGCCGTGAAATCCGCCGACCTGGGAGAGATTGGCCGTGGCGGCGAAAAGATAGGCCTTCTCGCCCCAGGCGCCGGGGGAGGTGTAGCCGCTCATAACGGGGACAAGTTTGCCGATCCGCGCGCCGGTTTCCTCTTCCGCCTCGCGCCGGGCGGTTTCGCCGGGGTCTTCGCCTTCGTCGATCATCCCGGCGATACATTCGATGACCCAGGGGCGTTCGGCCCGCTGAAAGAGCCCGACCATGCGCAGCTGCTCCGTCAGCACCACGGCATCGAGCGCCGGGTCCCAGGGCAACACGCTTGCGGTATTGCGCACCGCATGCATCTCCCGCTTTACCGTGCCCGACCAGCTGCCGTCATGGCGCTTGTGGCGGTATTCATAGATCACCACGCGGCCCCATTCGCGCCAGACGGTGTCTTCGCGCAGCACCTCCACGTCGCCGGGGCCATATTCTGCCGGGGTGAGCTTCAAATCCATGCCTGGCCTCTTCACATTCACTGAACGACGTGATGAGGCTGCCTGCGGGGTGAGGCCAAGTCTAGTTTTTTGCGAGAGTGAGCTGGGTCACGTCGATGTTGCCGGCGCGGAAACCGGCTTCGCAATAGGCCAGGTAATATTCCCACATGCGCTTGAAACGCTCATCGAAGCCCATGGGCTGAATTTCCGGCCAGGCTTCCAGAAAACGGTCGCGCCAATGGGCGAGTGTCTTTGCATAGTCGAGGCCGAAATTCAGATTGTCTTTCCAGTCGAGCCCGGCAGAGGTCACCTCATCGCGCAGCGCTTTGATGGAGGGCAGCATGCCGCCCGGGAAGATATAGCGCTGAATGAAATCGACACCGCTGCGGTAGGAGGGGAAGGATTTGTCATCGATGGTGATGATCTGCAGGCCGGCCAGACCGCCCGGTTTCAGGCATTCGCCGATCTTGGAAAAATAGGCCGGCCAATAGCGCTCGCCCACCGCCTCGAACATTTCGATGGAAGCGATGCGGTCATATTTCTCCGGCACGTCGCGGTAATCCTGATAGCGGATTTCCACCCGGTCCTGCAGCCCTTCGCGCGCCATGCGGGCGCGGGCGAATTCAAGCTGCTCCTTGGAGATGGTGATGCCGGTGACGCGGCAGCCGATTTCCTTGGCGGCAAATTCCGCAAAGCCGCCCCAGCCGCTGCCGATTTCAAGCACATGATGTTCGGGACGCAGATCGATGCGCCGGGCAAGAGAGCGGTATTTGTTGAGCTGCGCGGCGGTGAGATCGTCATTCGGCGTTTCGAACTTGCCCGAAGAGTACGTCATGGTCGGGTCCAGCCAGCGCATATAGAAGCTGTTCCCGAGATCGTAGTGATATTCGATGTTCTTCTTCGCATTGCGCCGGTTGTTGTGGCGCAGGAGATGGCCGATGCGCCCGGCAATCCGGGCAAGTTTCAGCCCGTTGCGGCTTTGGCTGAGCGCATGCCGGTTGGCGGCAAAGAGCTGAAGGAAAACTTCGATGCGCGGGCTTTCCCAGAGGCCGCGTAAATAGGCCTCCGCCGCGCCGAGGTCGCCGCCCGTTACGATATATTTTGCGAAATCATAGTCCCGGATATGCAGTTCGGCATCAGGCCCCGGATGTGCGCCGGCGAAACGGATTTTCCGTCCGTCGGGCAATTGGACGGTGAGACTGCCAGTGGAAATGCGCGTGGCGATTCGCAAGATGGCGCGTGTCAGCCACGGAATATTTTTCATGGCGGACAAATCAGCCGCCGTGACGTCAACAGGAACCTGGAACCCGGTCATACCAAAGCCCTCCCAAACATCACGGGTCAGTGTAGAAGAAACGCCCCCGTCCTGACACCATGATTCTGCCGCGATTTTTATGCGGACTCATGTCTTCGTGAGCCCCTTTGCGGGTGATTTACGAACAAAAGCGAACAAAAGATCATATCCGGCGTTAACTTTGCGGGTTTCTGCTCAAATTAGGGCGCTTGTTTTGGTGCCGTTAGTCGTAAAAACTTTTGTTTTTCAATTAGTTGACCCTAGGGGCCGGCTCTGCCATTTTTGCGCGGCGCAAAAGCTCGACGGGTTAGAGGCGGCATCATGCTGACAAAGGAAATCAATATCCTGCGGCAATATTTGCGGGCACTGACCAATGACCAGCTTCTGGGCGATGAAGTGGCCCGCAGTGCTTTAGCTGAAATCAATCTCGAACCCTTTGAAGCGATGCCGGAATCGGCGCGCCTGCCGCTGCTTTTTCAATCCGTCTATGAAATCTGGAACAAGGCGCATGAAGCGCCGCAATCGGCCCGGGTGTTTTCCAATTCCGCGCTCCTGCAAAGCGTCTCACCGGAACAAGACCTCAGCCGCCAGATACTGCTGATGGTCGATGTGCTGGGTTTTCCCATTCAACTCGCCGCGCAGATCGTCGATCAATCGCTGGAAGTGACGGAAGCCTTTCTCGATACTGCGCGCGAGCGCACCAATGTCGCCCTGGAAGGAACTGCGATCATCATCGAGGACGAGCCGTTGATTGCCGAGGAAATTGCCGATCTTGTCAGCGCGCAAGGCGTGAAGGTGCTGGGCAAGGCGCGTACGAAAAATGAGGCGGTTGCGCTCGCAGAGCGTGTGCATCCCGATCTTCTGCTCGCCGATTATGACCTGGGCAAAGGCGGGACAGGGCTCGATGCGGTGAAGGAAATCACGGCGGATCAGGATACTGTGGCCATCTTCATCACCGCCTATCCCGACGATGTTTTGACCGGTGAAGACTTTGAGCCTGCTTTTGTGGTCACGAAGCCTTATCGTGATCAATCTATCAAGGCCGCGCTGTGGCAAGCGTTGACGAAGCCGCGCGCCGCGCTTGTGGAGTAGGGGGAGCTTCGGTTGGAAAAGAGGGTAGTCAAACTTCAGCTTTTGCTGACGGATTCCGAGTTGGAAGAGATCGACGATTACCGCTATGGCAACCGTGTGCCCTCGCGTTCCGAGGCTGTGCGCATTTTGTTGGAACAAAGCCTGCAGCGCTGGAGGCAGGAAACGGGAACGCCGGAAGGCAAGAAGGACGAGCGGGACTAACGGGCTGGTGAGCTGACAAGCGCGCCGGGGCACAACAACATAAAGAAGGTTTCATGCCCTTTCGTTATTTCAGGATCAATGGCCACGCGGTTGACATGGTCGCCCTGTTTTTGGGCCTCGGGCTTGTCCTTCTTTTGGTGACGGGCGCGCTTGCCTCTTATCTTGCCATCGAAGGGCGCGATGCGGGCCGGGATGTGCAGCGCACGATTGAAATCCAAAATGCAGCCCGCCGTCTCTTCGGCATCCTGCAGGATGCGGAGACCGGCCGCAGCGGGTTTCTCGTCACGCGGGAACGCAAATATCTGCAGCCTTATGCGAACGCGCTTGCTGCCGTCGATGAAGCGCAAAAGCAGCTTAAGGAACTGACCCAGGATAATCCCATCCACCAGGTGCGGCTCGACGTGCTCGACCGGCAGATGGAAATCAAACTGCAGGAATTGCGCGAGACGGTGCAGCTCGGTCTGTCGGGCAATTACGGCGCGGCGACGGCGCTTGTCAAAAAAGACCACGGCAAGGAAACGCTGGACAATATCCGCACCGAAATTTCCCGCATTATCGCGGAGGAAGACCGGCTCCTGCGCGAGCGTCAGCTTGTCTATGACACGAACAGTTTCTGGCTGATCGTGACGATTTTCACTGCGCTATTGCTCACCGCTATTTCCTCGGTGGCCGCTGCTTTCGTCGCCCGCAGCCGTTTCCTTTCAGAGCAGGAAAGCCGGGCGGCACTTTCGGAAATCAATATGGAACTGGAACGGCGTGTTAGCGAACGCACCTCCGACCTTGAAGCGGCGAAGCTCAAACTCGAGACCGAGTTCATGCGCGCGGAATCGCTCTTGCGGGACCTGCATCACCGGGTGGGCAATTCACTGCAGCTGGTCGCGTCGTTCCTCGGGTTGCAGGCCAATCAGACGGAAAACGATGAAGCGGCGGTTGCGCTGCGCCGGGCACGCGAGCGTGTACTGGCCATTGCCTCCGCCCAGCGCCGCCTCCGCCTGACGGAAGAGGGCGAGAGCGTCGATGCCCATACCTTCCTTTGCTCGATCGTGGATGATCTGAAAACCAATCTGACCGCCCGCGGCGCGCTTTCCATCGACTGCAACGCCGAAGACATTCAGATCCTTTCCAAGGATGCCGTGACGCTTGGCGTGATCGTTACGGAGCTTGTAACGAACTCGCTCAAATATGCTTTCCCGGATGGCATGAGAGGCTCCATCCAGGTTCGCCTGACCCAGGAGCATTTGGGCGATACGCTGTCGCTCATTGTGGAAGACAATGGCATCGGCATCCGCAGCGATGCCTATAAAGGCGGGCGCGGGGGGCTTGGCACCCGCATTGTGGACCGGCTATCGGCGGCACTTGGCGGCGACGTGGAGTGGCTGGAACTGGATGAGGCATCGAACGAGCGGCCTGGCACGAAAATCCGGATTATTTTTCCCAATACCAGTGATATTTAATCACCTGAGAAGCTGTTTTTCCGGCTTTAAGATGGCTGAAACGGCCACTATATGAAGGCTCCGGACCTGCGGGCCGGTTTCATGTGCCATCGATTGCAGGTCCTGATGTTCCGTTTCTTCGAAAATCTCGTCGACCCTTTTCCGGCAGCCGAGCCTGAAGTGCCGCCGCGCAAGCTCGGCGCTTTTATCCTGCATTATTCGCGCCCGATCTTGCCCTGGCTTCTGGTGACGGGGCTGCTGACAGCGCTGCTCTCGGCGCTCGAAGTCGTCTTTCTCAATTATATGGGCACACTGGTCGACTGGCTGGGTGAGGCGGACCGGGCGACCTTCTTTGCCGAATATGGCTGGGAGCTTGCGGGCATGGGCGCGTTGATCGTCATCGGCTTCCCGGTACTCATCGTGCTGCAGTCGCTGTTCACGCATCAGACGGTCTTCGGCAATTACCCCATGATCGGGCGCTGGCTCATGCACCGCCATGTGCTGCAGCAAAGCATGAGTTTCTTCCAGAACGAGTTTGCCGGGCGCATTTCGCAAAAGGTGATGCAGACCTCGCTCGCCATCCGCGAGACGGTGATGAAGATGGTCGACGTCTTCGTCTATGTCAGCGTCTATTTCACCGGCGCCGTGGTGCTGATGGGTCAGGCCGACCTTTGGCTGCTTGTGCCGCTCATGCTTTGGCTCGCGGGATATATAGGCCTGCTCATCCATTTTGTGCCGCGCCTGCAGCGCGTTTCCATGGCGCAGGCCGATGCGCGGGCCCATATGACGGGCCGTGTGGTGGATAGCTACACGAATGTGCAAACGGTAAAGCTCTTTGCTCATACCCAGCGCGAACAGGATTATGCGCGCGGCGCGATGCAGGAATTCATGGGCACGGTGCATCCGCAAATGCGCCTCGTCACGCAGCTCACCGTGTCCTTGCAGACGCTGAACTCTTTCCTGCTTGCCGGCATCGGCGGCGTGGCGATTTATGCCTGGTATATCTCGGCGATTTCTCTCGGCTCAATTGCCGTTGCCATTGCGCTGATCATGCGCATCCGGGCGATGTCGGACTGGTTCCTATGGGAAGTGGCAGGGCTTTTCGAGAATGTCGGCACCGTGCAGGACGGTATGAACACCATCGCACAGTCCCAGACCGTCAAGGATGCGCCGGACGCGCGTTCGCTGGAGGTGCACGAGGGACAAATCGAATTCGATCATATCCGCTTCAATTACGGTCAGGGCGTGAAGGTGATCGACGATCTTTCCCTCACCATTCACCCGGGAGAGAAAGTCGGCATCGTCGGGCGCTCGGGCGCGGGCAAGTCCACCCTCGTCAATTTACTGCTGCGTTTTCACGATCTGGAAGGCGGGCGCATCCTCATCGACGGGCAGGATATTTCCAAGGTCACGCAGGAATCGCTCCGCCGAAAAATCGGTATGGTGACGCAGGATACCTCGCTGCTGCACCGCTCGATCCGCGACAATATCTGCTACGGCAAACCGGATGCGACGGAGGCGGAAGTAGAGGCTGCCATCTGCCAGGCGCAGGCGGACGGCTTTATCGGCCAGCTTGAAGATGAGCAGGGACGGCGGGGGCTTGAGGCCCATGCTGGCGAGCGCGGGGTGAAACTTTCCGGGGGGCAGCGCCAGCGCATTGCCATCGCCCGGGTGCTGCTCAAGAACGCGCCGATCCTCATTTTGGATGAGGCAACCTCCGCCCTCGATTCGGAGGTCGAGGCCGCGATCCAGGAGCAACTTTACAGCCTGATGGAAGGCAAGACCGTGATCGCCATTGCCCACCGGCTTTCGACCATTGCGGTGCTCGACCGATTGGTTGTCATGGATGATGGGCGGATTGCGGAAACCGGCACCCATGAGGAATTGCTGGAGCGCGGCGGGCTTTATGCCGACCTTTGGAAGCGGCAATCCGGCGGCTTCATCGGGCTCGATTTGAACACCCAAAATACCGAGGCTGCGGAATAGGGCTCTCAATAGGGTTCCGGCAAAACAAAACCGGCCCTGCCATAAAGCAGGACCGGTTTGAATTGGCTCCCCGGGCCGGACTCGAACCAGCGACCGATCGGTTAACAGCCGATTGCTCTACCAACTGAGCTACCGGGGATCAGATCGGCGTGTTTGCGCCGATGGAGGTTGCATATATCAAAGGATTCCGGGCAATGCTAGCCCTCTTTCGTCTGTTTTTTCCACCCAGATGATCATATCTGTTGAATATTTTCCGGGGACTTAATGGCCAGGCTCAAAACAGGGATTATGCTGCGATAATGGCGCATGTAACCATCAATGGGCGGCGGTATCCGCTGCCGGGTTCCCCCTTTATCAGGCTGCCCCTTGGGCTTGTGCTGGTGGTGGGCGGCATATTCGGGTTTTTGCCCGTTCTAGGCTTCTGGATGGTGCCGCTCGGGCTGGTGATTCTCTCGGTGGATTTTGCTCCGATCCGGCGCCAGCGCCGCAAGCTGGAGGTTTGGTGGGGCCGCCGCCGGCAGCGGAAAAAACAAGCCGCGGGCCCGGCCGAATAAGCCTCAGGCAACACCGAGCGAGGGAATAAGGCGGCCGAAGGGGAACGGCACACCGCTCATCAGCACATCGATTAGCCGGATATCCTGATAGTCGCCATTCAGCGAGATGCGCGGCAGGGCCGTCATGTACTCCTGGTGATGCTCGAAAATCAGCCCCTTGCGTGTCGTTGTGGCGGTTTCAAAACCCAGCTCCCGGGCAAGGCGGAATTCGCGCTCACCGGCCGAGCTCGCATCGCCAAAGGGATACGCGAAGTGCCGGGGCGTTTCGCCGATATGGCCGGCAATTGCTTCCGCGCCACGTTTCATTTCCATGCGGGCGCGTTCTTCACTGACTTTGCAGAGCGCAAAATGGTCCACTGTGTGGCTGCCGATGGTCACGAGCGGATGGGCGTGCAGCGTTTTTACATCGTCCCAGCTCAGGGCGCTTTCTTCGGTGATTTTGGGAATTGAGATACCATGCTGAGCGGCAAGCTGCCGGATGGCCGCGCGCAGCGCGTCTTCATCCATGGCGCGCAGCGGCCAGTATAGCCGCGCAAAGGCCAGGTCCATCTGCCGGGCGGTCTTTGCGGGCATGGAAACGTGGCGTCCGCCAATCTCGGCTTCAAGATGATCCGCCTTGCGGATGATTTCCTCGAGCGCCACCCACCAGATTTCCATTGTGCCGTCCGGCATCCCGGCGGAGACATAGATCGTCATGGGCGCATCGTGTTTTTCGAATACGGGAAGTGCTTGTGTCAGGTTATCTTTGTAACCATCGTCGAATGTGAAAACGGCAAAACGCCGTTTTGCGCCATGGCGCAGCCGGTGTACCGCTTCATCCAGCGTAACAATGTCATAATCGAGATCGCGCACACGGTGCAGCACGCGGTCGAGCATGTCAGGTGTGATTTCGAGAATGCGGTTTGGGGCAAATTCCGGCAGGGGTTCGGCCCGCACACGGTGCAGCATGAATATGGCACCGTTTCCACGCAGAGCTGCCGGCGCCCAGGACGGGGCGCCTATCCAGTTCAATGCGTGAAGAGCCTGCTTCAGCAGTGCCGTCTTCATGCTTTCCCTCCAGACCTGAAACTGCGCGTCGATCTCACTCTCCCTCATCAACCCTTCAATTTTGTTCATAAAACCTTTCGTTTCCGTTAGGGATATGGACTGTGGGAAAAGGGAACGCCAGTCCATAATGCTAACCATTCATCAAGTACCGGGCATGCATTCTGAACGTGAATATTCAGACAGTTCGGGGCCATGCAATCAGTCCGCGACAAAATAGGCGATCATAAAGGGGGCGCGTTACTGCTGGACGCTCTAACCAGACTTGTGGGCCGGTTTATGGGCGACGCCGATCTTGGCGCCGTCGCTAAGGGCGCCTTTTTCGCCATGGGCATTCGTGTGGGCGGCGCGGCTGTGGCGCTCGTCTCGCAGGTGCTGCTCGCGCGCTGGATGGGTGTCTTCGAATACGGCGTCTTTGCTTATGTCTGGGTCTGGGTGACGCTGCTCGGGTTTATTGCCGGTCTAGGCCTGCCGGACGCGATCATGAAATTGCATGCGCAGTACCGGGCGAAAACGGACTGGGAGCGCATCCGCGGTGTGCTTGTCGCCAGCCGGCGCATGGCCTTTTCCTTCGGTCTTTTGCTGATGGGGGCTGGCTGGCTTTTCCTCTATGCCGGAACGCCGCTTATCGATTCATACTATGTGGCGCCTTTTGCGATCGGGCTTTTATGCGTACCCGTGCAAGCTTCGGCAGATGTGCATGGCGGCATGGCGCGGGCCAATGGCTGGGTGAACCTCGCCTATATGCCGCATTATATTTTCCGCCCGCTCGGCATTCTTCTCATCGTCGGCACGATGGAATTTTCCGGCATGAGCCCGACAGGGATAAGCGCCGTTGCGGCGCTGTTCGGCGCCGTGGTCGCCGCCTCGACCGGGCAATTCGTCATTTTAAAGTGGCGACTCCATAAGCATTTCCCGCGCCCGAAACCGATTATCGAATCCCGCATCTGGCTGTTGATCGCTTTGCCGTTCCTGATGATCCAGGGCTTCGAGCTCGTCATCGAGAATATGGACACGATGATGATCGGCCATTATCTGACGCCGGAAAGCGTCGGCATCTATTATGCGAGCGTGCGCATCAACAGCCTGGCCGGCTTCGTGCTCTTTTCAGTGATGGCGCTCGCAACGCCGAAGATCGCCGAGTTTCATGCCGCGGGCGATAAAGATGATCTGCGCCGCTTCCTTTCCCGCGTTACGCATATGATCTTCTGGCCGACGCTCGGCGTCGTGCTCGGTCTTGTCGTACTGGGACCGTTCCTGCTCGGGCTTTTCGGGGGTGATTTCGGCGCGGCGTATCCTGCATTGCTGGTACTGCTCACGGGCATGCTGGTGCGCGCTGCAGGCGGCCCGGTGGATTATCTGCTCAACATGACCGGCCATCAGAAGCATGCCACCATTGCTTACGGCATCGCGGCGAGCACGAACCTCGTGCTCAACATCGCCTTCATTCCGCAATGGGGCATTTTGGGCGCGGCTATAGCCACTGCCGTCTCGCGCATCCTTTTGACGCTGATCCTCAGCGCAACCGCCTGGCGGATGCTGGGCATACGGGCTTTCGTCTTCGCCCGCTAGGGTCGCGGTTTCTAGAGAGACATAAAAAAGAGAAGCTCTTTAGCCCCGGGCGTCATCGCCCGTCAGGGAGCGGTATTCCTTGGCACTCATCTGCGTGAGCACCGTGCCGACACGGCGGCTCGTGGCCGCGGCCAGCTGCTTGACCGCGCGGGTGACGGCAAGACGGCCTGTGCGGCGCCATTGTACCGCCAGGATCGTGACATCGGTCAGCCGGGAGAGAATCTGCCCGTCACCGCTCTCGCTCAATGCCGGCGTGTCAACGATCACATAGTCATAGGTTTGGGCAAGCGCCTGGAGGATCCAGATCATACGTTCGGAGCCGAGCGCCGCCGTGGGATTGGTGAGCGGCGTACCGGCTTGCAGAATATGCGCGCCCGTCATCGTGTCGCGGTGAATGACCTGCTCGAAGGAGGCGCGGCCCGTCAGCACTTCACTGAGGCCCCAGCGCGCCTGGTCGCCGAGCGCGCGGTGAACGGAAGGCGTGAAAAGATCCGCTTCGACCAGAATGACCCGCCGCCCGCCAAGGGCGATGGTACGCGCAAGACCGAGCGCCAGCGCCGTGCGCCCTTCACCGCGCAGGCACGAGGTGACGGTGACGCTTTTGGCCGGGCGTCCATTGACCCGGGCCGTCATGAGATGGCTGAGCAGGTTGCGCAGACTTTCGGCGAATGGCGTGTGCGGGCGGTAAACGAGATTGGAGGTGAGCTGGCCGAGCGGGGTGCGCTTGCCGGTGCCGGGCACGATGCCGAGGAAAGGCGTCCCCGTCGTGCGCTCAAGCTGCTCCGGCGTCAAAAAGCCGGGCGCCAATACCTGCACCACAAAGGCTGCGGCGATGCCGCCGATCAAAGAGGCTGCGACAGCCAGAACGCCAAGGGCGCCTTTTTGCGGGAAAGAGGGCTGCGAGGGCGGCTCGGCCAGTGAGACAATACGGGCATCGGCGGCGCGGGCATCGGCCTCGGCTTTCGAAGACGCCGCTTCATAGCGCGTCAGAAAGCTCTCAAGCAGCTGCCGGTTGGCGGCAGCTTCCCGTTCCAGCGCGCGCAATTCAACCTCGTTCTGGTTGAGTGCGCCCATCTGGCGTTTCAGCTTGTTCAGATTGGCCTTGATGGTGGAAACGCGGGAGCGGGCGATCTGCGCTTCGTTTTCGAGCGCAGCGCTGACTTTCCTGATTTCCTGGGAAATCTGCGTCTGCAAATCTTTCAGATTGGCCTCGGCCTGCTGCATGCGCGGATGGGAGGGCAGCAACGTCGCGGACATTTCCGCGATCTGTGCTTGAAGCTGCACTTCCTGCTGACGCAGGTTCTGGATAAGCGAGCTGTTCAAAACTTCGCCGACCGTATCGATGTCGCGCTCACCGGCGGCAAGATCGCGCGCGAGACTGAGCCGCGCCTGCGCTTCGGAATAGGTGGCTTCGGCGAGCACCAGCTGACTGGTGAGCTCTGAAAGCTCGCGCTGGGGCAACGTTGCGCGGTCCGAGGACTCGCCCGTCATGAAGAGCCCGTGTTTGGAGCGGAAGCGTTCGGCGGCAGCCTCGGATTTTCGCACTTCGCCGCGCAGTGTTTCGATCTGCTCGCGCAGCCAGCCCGTGGCCTCGCTATGCAATGCCTGGCGGGTCTCAATCTGTTTTTGGATGTAAAGTTCGGCCAGCCGGTTGGCGACGCTGGCCGCCCGTTCCGGCACTTCAGAAGTGAAATTGATCGAAATGACCCGGGATTCGCCTTTGCGGTAAATCGACAGGCGCCCTTGCACCTTATCCACGATTTCAGAAAGAGAAACCTTGTCCTTCTTCTTTGCGCTGCCTCCGAAAAGCGTGCCGAGCCTGTTTTCCTTGCGCAGGGAGGAATTGAATTCCGCCGTCTTGTCGAGGCCGGTCTCGCTCACCAGCCTTGCGATCATGGAATAGGAAATGAGTTCCTGGATTTCGCTTTCGACCGCGCCCTGATCCGGCAAGGAAAGCGGGGAGAGATCGTCGAAACGGGAAATCTCGCCGGCGCGCGGCTCGATGCGCAGCAAAGTTTCCGCCGTGTAAGTCGGTGTGACGGTGGCGATGAAGGCAAACGAGATGAGGAGAATGACAAGCGCCGTGCCGCCGACAACGGCCTTGCGGGCCCAGATGCCGCGCAGCAGGTCCCACGGATTGACGGTGTCCTCTCCCGAGCCACCTGCCGGGCGGCGGCGGTCTCCGAAGATCACCTGAGATGAAAGGCTCGGCGTTGACATATGCGTCCATCGGTAAGGACGGCCTGAAAGGCCACCCAGCCAGCATCGAAGTCGATCCGCACGCAGGTGGCGGATGTCCCCATTTAAGGCACCAGTAGACGTTGTTTAGGTAACGGAAGATTTAACAGGGCCGGGCAGAAGCGTAATTTCGGCAAAGGTTTCAACGGCATCGGGGGAAGGAGCGACGTTCGCTATCCGCCCCAGCCTTGGAATTCATTAACCACTCTTCGGGTAAATTCACGAAAACGCGAAGACTTTCACCGCCCTCCATCCGAGCGGCGGGACATGGGGTTAACGATGCTGCGCCTCCTTATGACCGCTTTCCTCGCGCTCACCCTGCAGGCTTGTTCTGCCGGCGGGGTAATCAGCGAGCGCCCGCTTACCGGGAACGATGAGCCTTATCAGCTCGATTCCGGCGATCAGGTGCGTGTGGTGGTTTTCGGACAGGAAGACCTGACGGGTGAATACACGGTGGATGGCAGCGGGCAGATTTCCATGCCGCTCGTCAATGGCATTCAGGCGCGCGGGCTGACCATTAAGCAGCTCGAAGCGGAAGTGGCGCGGGTTCTGGGCGAAAGCCTTTTGCGTAACCCGAATGTCTCGGCGCAGGTCCTGTCGTTTCGTCCGTTCTTCATTCTGGGCGAGGTGACGCAGTCCGGCCAATATCCTTATGTGAATGGCATGACGGCGCGCACCGCCGTTGCGATCGCCGGTGGGTTCACCTACCGCGCCGATCAGAGCTATGTGCGCGTCACGCGCAAACGGGACGGCAAGTTGATCGAACTTGAGCTGCCGATGGACGAGCTCATCCGGCCCGGCGACACGATCTATGTCACGGAGCGGTATTTCTGATGACAGAACGCCTGCCCGCCAGCTTGAAAGGCTTGAAGATCGTTCACTGCTTCCGTGCGCCCATGGGCGGGCTTTTCCGGCATGTGCGCGACCTTGTGGAAATGCAGGCGGAGGCGGGCGCAATGGTCGGCGTGATCTGCGCGCGCGAGGCGGGGGATGCTTTGAGCGAGGACCGCCTTTTGGCGCTCGAACATCACTGTGCGCTGGGGCTCCATAGGGTGCGGATGGGACGTCTGCCGGGGCTTGGTGATATCGGCGCGATCCAACAGGCCGGTGCGATTGCCGGAGAGCTTGGCGCCGATATTCTACATGGGCACGGTGCGAAAGGCGGGCTTTATACGCGCCTCGCCGCGGGCGGCAGAGGAGTCTTCCGGTTTTATACGCCGCATGGCGGCGCGCTTCATTACAGCCGGATGAGCCCATCGGGACTTGTCTTTCACGCCGTCGAGCGGGCGCTTTGGGCGCGTACGGACGGGGTTATTTTCGAATCCGAGTACGGGCTTGAAACTTATCGCTCCCAGGTTGGCGGCACACCGCCGCGCCATGCCGTTGTGCACAACGGATTGCGGGAAGACGAATTTGTGCCTGTCGCGCCGCGCGCCGATGCAGCGGACTTCGTCTATCTCGGTGAGATGCGCGTGCTGAAGGGCATTGCAACGCTCCTGGAGGCCATGTCGCAGTTTGGCGGGCAGAGCAGATTGGCGCTGGTCGGCGCCGGGCCGGACAAAGCGTTTTTCGAATCCAAGGCAAAAGAACTCGGTCTTGAGGCGCGCCTTTCCTGGTATGCGCCGATGCCAGCGCGTGAGGCGTTCGCGCTTGGGCGCTGTCTCGTCATGCCTTCGTACAAAGAGTCTCTGCCTTATGTGGCACTCGAAGCAGCTGCAGCTCGCGTACCCATGATTGCAACGCGCGTCGGCGGCATGGCGGAAATCTTCGGTGCAGAAGCAGCCCGCCTTGTACCCGCAGGCGACGTGGCGGCGCTATCGGCAGCAATGAAGAAAAATCTTTCATGCAGGCAGGATGAAGCAGCGGCTGAGGCCGCGCGTCTTCAGGAGCATGTGCGCGCAACCTTCAGCCTGAAGGCCATGGCCGAAGGCGTGGCGCAGGTCTATCTCGCGGCGATGGAAGCGCGGCACGCAACCAAGCCGGTGCCCGCGCCCGGCCGCGCACTCACAGGGGTAAAGGGATGAGTATGCCGAATGCGCCGGGTGCGGCGCCTTCCAATAATCCGAAGAAAAGCGACTATAGGGAAGGCAAGCCCACCGGCGCCATTCCGCGTGTCGAACGGCGCAAGCCCGTTAAATCCCGTGTGCCGCCGCTTTTCATTCAAACGGCAGCGCGGCTGGGGGAGGCGGGCGTCATTGCGCTTGGCGGTGCTCTCATCTTCTTGCTGCACGGCGAACGGCTTGGTGAGATCTTCGGCGCATCGACCTTTGCTTGGCTGGTGCTGGGGGTGACGTTCTGTTTTGCGGCGGGCGCTGAATTTTCCTCGCTCTATAAGATCCGTACGCTCGCGCATATTTACCGTGGTCTGGGTCCGCTCGTTTCCGCCTGGTCGGCGGTTGCGGGCATTGCCTGCATGGCGCTCTTCTTTCCGCTTGGCGCAAGTCCGGCAGCGCTGCGCTGGCTTGTAGATTGGTATTTCATCGGCCTTGCGGGCCTTGTAACGGCGCGCGCATTCTCTCAAAACTATATTGCCCAGTGTCAGCGCGACCACCGATTGACGCGCCGGGTGGTGGTGGTTGGCGGGGGGAAGGACGCGGACCGCCTTTCGCAACTCATTCAGAAATCCGGGCGCAGCGACATTGAAGTATGCGGGTTTTTCGACGACCGCCAGGATGAGCGCAGCGAGAGTGAAGTGAACGGTTTGCCGAAACTCGGCACTGTGAACGAGCTTTTGCGGTTTGCCCGCTCCAACCGCGTCGATCTTTTGATTGTGGCGCTACCCCAGGCGGCGCAGGAACGGGTCAACCAGCTTGTCGCCAAGCTTTGGGTATTGCCGGTCGATATTCGCCTTGCTTTGCCGGATGCGGATGAAGAAGCGCATGGCTCCCGCCTTGGCGAGCTGGCGCTTAAAAGCCTCTACGACAAGCCGATGAGCGGCTGGGACCTTGCGGTCAAAAATATCGAAGACCGGGTACTGGGTGCGCTCGCATTGCTTTTGACCGCGCCGCTCTTTCTCATCATTGCGGCGGCCATCAAGCTCGATAGCAAGGGGCCGGTCTTTTTCAAACAGCGCCGCTTCGGGTTCAATAACGAGCTGATCGAAGTCTATAAGTTCCGCAGCCTGAAACACGAGGATGCCGACGCCAATGCCTCGAAGCTCGTCACGGCGGACGATGACCGGGTGACGAAAGTCGGTGGCTTTTTACGCCGCACGAGCCTCGATGAATTGCCGCAGCTTTTTTCCGTCATCAAAGGCGAGATGTCGATGGTGGGCCCGCGCCCCCATGCGGTGCTCGCCAAGGCGGCGGGGGATCTTTACGGCGAAGCGGTCGATGGCTATTTCGCCCGTCACCGCGTGAAGCCGGGCATGACCGGCTGGGCGCAGATCAATGGCTGGCGCGGGGAAACCGATACTCATGATAAGATCGTCAAGCGCACCGAATACGACCTTTATTACATCGAAAACTGGTCGCTGCTGTTCGATCTTTACATTCTGATCAAAACCCCTTGGGCCTTGCTCAAGGGAGAAAACGCTTACTAAAGGGCCGGGCGATGAGCGACGGCTGGAGCATCGATCATTCTTCAAGAGCGCGCGAAGCTGTGCTGCGCAACCCTTGGGAATGGGCGAGCGCTGCGCTAATCTTCCTGCTGCTTCTTTTCAGCTCGTATCTCAAGAGCGACGTGTCGAAAGTCGCTCAGCCAGCGGTTTACGATTTTCTGATGGCGGGGACGGTCGCGCTGCATGTCATCTTGCGCATCCGTTTCCCGAAAGAGCTTGGCTGGCCGGTTCTGCTTTGGCTTTTTCTGATGCTGGGTTACGGGCTCGGCGCGCTCGACGCGCTGCTGCCGCAGCGTGCCCGCGATTTCATGCTGGTGATGAGCTACCTCATCGTCTCTTTCGTTTTTTTCGCGGCCATGGTCTATGACGATCCGAGAAGGCGCTTGCCCGCCATCTGGTGGGGCTATGTCGGCGCGGCGTTGATTGCATCGCTGACGGGCATTGCCGCTTATTTCGGGCTATTGGCCTCCGCTGAATTCTATCTGCGCTTCGGCCGCGTCACGAGTTTCTTCAACGACCCGAACGTCTACGGCGCGTTCCTCGTCGCGCCGACGCTTTTCGTTGCCTGCCGGCTCAGCCTTTCCACCTCGTTGAAGGATATTATGCTGCTGCCGGTGCTGGGCGTTTTGGTGCTCGGCATTTTTCTCAGCTTCTCGCGCGGGGCCTGGGGTAATCTTGTGCTGTCCGGCGCGGTTTTTATGGTGCTGGCTTTCATCACCAGCCGCTCGCCCGTGCAGCGTTTCCGGCTCATTCTGGTAACGGCGTTGGCGGCAGGTTGCGGCGTGGCGATCATCGCCTGGGCGCTTTCCGCCGAATCCGTTTCCGATCTCTTTGCCCAGCGTTTTTCGCTCTCCCAGTCTTATGATGTGGGCGAGGGCGGGCGCTTCGACCGGCAGATCAACGCGCTGCAGCAGGGGCTGACCGCGCCGCTCGGCATGGGCCCGGCGCAATGGGAAGAGATTACCGGTCTTGCCCCGCATAATGTCTATCTCAACATTCTGATCGCGGGCGGCTATCTCTCGTTCCTCTCCTATCTCGCCTTTATCGGGCTCACTTTGGTGCGCGGCACGAAGGCGGCCCTGCGCCAGCGCAGCGCCTATCAGCCTTATCTCCTCGTCGCCGTGGCGGCGCTGGTCGGCCATGCCGCCGAATCGCTCATCATCGATGTCGATAACTGGCGGCATCTCTTTCTGATTTTCGGGCTTTGCTGGGGCGGTATCGCGATTGCCGCGCGCGAGGCGCGGGAAGAGGCGGGGGATTGGCGGCTGGCCGCGGCGCGTCCGCCCGTCATGGCGGACGGGTTTCACGCCTGATAGGGTTATGCCCAGGGTTTCTGCATGATTTTAAGGGGAAATTTGGAGGCCACGCCCGGAATCGAACCGGGGTATACGGATTTGCAATCCGCTGCGTCACCACTCCGCCACGTGGCCTCTTTTGCCGCCGGGCGCCCGGTCCGGCCGGGCCACCCTCAGGGCAGGCCGGGGATATAGCAAGAGTTTTGGCTGAGGACAATGTGGAAACGCGCCTCAGGGTGGAATAGGCTATCGCGAATTGTCTTTGCCGTGTCAGACCTTTATAACCCGCTCGAAGACAGCAATGGGCACAGCGCCCGACCCAACTCCTAGGAAATCTCATGGCCGACTATACTGATGCCCGTTTGAACATGGTGGATAGCCAGTTGCGGACCAGCGGTGTTACGGACCCGCGCGTGCTGGACGTAACGCAGGAAGTCCCGCGGGAGATTTTCGTGCCGGCTGCCTTGCGCCCGGTTGCCTATCTGGACGGGGATTTGCGGGTCACGGGCGCAGGCGAGACGCCGCGCTATGTGATGCGGCCTTATTCCTTCGGCAAGCTGCTGGAACTGGCGGTGATCCGCGAGGGGGATGTGGTGCTCGATATCGGCACGGCGACGGGCTATTCGGCGGCCGTGCTGGCGAAACTCGCCGAAACCGTGGTGGCCGTGGAAAGCGATGAAGACCTTGCCGGCAAGGCGACCGCCAATCTCGACACGCTGGGCATCACCAATGCAGCCGTCATTACGGGCGCTCTCGAGGCCGGCTATGCCAAGGGCGGTCCCTATGATGTGATCGTACTGGAAGGGGCGGCCGAGCACCTTCCAGCCGACTTGTTGGACCAACTCAAGGAAAATGGCCGTCTGGTGACGATTTTCCATGAAGATGGCCGCAGCCGCGGGCGGATTTACACGAAAAAGCGCGGAACGGTGACGTTCCGGGACGCTTTTGACGGTGCGGCGGAGCTTCTACCGGGCTTTGAACTCAGCGAAGGGTTCGTTTTCTGACGAATTATCAGCGCCGGGTCTTCTAAATGGCCGCAAACGCGACTACTTTTCGATAACGTTAAGGTGGCACTCACGTTTTTTGCCGAAACTGAGGAATATAGGCCTTTGGGCCTGCTCAGTTTTATCCGAGGGTGCAGGGGATTACCGTCCGGAGTTGAATGATGCGAACCACTTTTAAAGGGACGCGCCGCAAGCCCTTGATCGGTCTTATGGGAGCAACGTTTTTGGTCAGCCAGGCCTGGTGCCTGCCGGCCTCAGCGGAGTCGCTCTATGACGCGATGGCTGCAGCCTATAACAGCAACCCTGCCCTGGCCGCAGAGCGCGCCCGGCTGCGCGCGACGGATGAAGGCGTTGCCCAGGCAAAGGCCGGCTGGCGGCCCACCATCACCGCGACGGGCACTGTCGGCACGGTGGAAACGGACACGGATTCGGCCGTTCCCATCCCCCAGTTCGGCGGCAAACAGACGGTGGACCCGATTACCGGGGCCGTTAACGTCACCCAGCCGCTCTTCCGCGGCGGCCAGACGATTTACGGGACGCGCCGGGCCAAGGAAAGCGTCATGGCAGGCCGGGAAAACCTGCGCAATGCCGAGCAGAACACGCTGCTCGACGCCGTGACGGCCTATATGGACGTGAAGCGCGACGAGGCGGTTGTCGAATTGCGCAAGAAGAACGTCGCCGTGCTGCGCCGCCAGCTTGAAGCCGCGCAAGACCGCTTCAATGTGGGTGAGATCACGCGCACGGACGTTGCCCAGTCCGAAGCGCGTCTCAGCCTTTCTCAGTCCAACCTCATTCAGGCAGAGGCCAATCTGACGGCAAGCCGCGCCGCCTATCAGCGCGTCATCGGCCATGCGCCGGCCTCGCTCGATGCGCCGCCCGCCTTGCCGGCTTTCCCGGAAAGCGAAGCGGCCTCTATCGAGATTGCGCGCGCCAACAATCCGGTTCTGCAGGCCGCGCGCCATGCCGAGCGGGCCGCAGATCATGCGATCGATGCGGCTAAAGGCACGCTTTTCCCGCAGGTGTCTCTGGAGGCAGGCTATAGCCATGCCGAAGAGCCGTCCTCGACGACGGCGCGCCAAGATGAAACCCGCGTGACGGGCCGTCTCACGATCCCGCTTTATCAGGCAGGCGCGGAATATTCGCGGGTGCGCGAGGCCAAGCAAATTCATGCGCAAAACCGCCTGCAAGTGGCCGATACGCTGCGTCAGGTGGATGAGAGCGTGCAGAACGCCTGGGAACAGTACCGGGCCTCGAAAGCGGTGATCCGCTCGAGCACGGAGCAGGTTAACGCCAACGAAATCGCGCTGGACGGCGTGCGCCAGGAAGAACAGGTGGGCGCGCGCACCACGCTTGATGTGCTGGACGCCGAGCAGGAGCTTCTGGATTCCCAGGTGCAGCTCGTTTCCGCCCAGCGGAACGAATATGTGGCCGGATTTTCGCTTCTGGCCGCAATTGGGGGGCTCTCGGTGGAGCAGATCGGGCTCGATGTCGAGCGTTACGATCCGCAGCGCAATTATGAGCAGGTGGCCGATAAGTGGATCGGCTGGGGTATCGAGGACGAATAAGAGGGGGCCGGCATAACGTTTGTTAGCATCCTGCATGTTATGCAGGAGATATGGCCAAGAACGACCAAGGGCCATAAGCTGGCAAACCGATCAACCGGACAGGTGCGATAGATGAGTAGCAATAGCGACGGTCAGGAACCGACCATGGAGGAGATCCTGGCGTCTATTCGCCGGATCATTTCCGAGGATGGCACCAAGAGCGATGCGCCGGCGCCGGAAGCCGAGGCTGAGCCGGAAGCGGGCGATGAATCGTTCGAAGAAGATATTATGGAGCTGACGGAAGCGCTGGAAGCGGCACCGGCGGCCCCGCCGGAACCTGAGCCCGAACCGATGCCGGAGCCCGAACCTGAGCCGGAACCAGAACCCGAGCCCGAGCCCGAGCCGGAACCTGCGCCGGAACCGGAGCCTGAAGTATCTTTCGATGTGGACGAGCCGGCCGAGGAAGAGGCTGATGTGGCCTTCATGGAAGAGGAAGCCGAGCCGGAGCCGGAACCCGAACCTGAGCCCGAGCCAGCCGCTTTCGAGCCGGAGCCTGCGCCTGCGCCGCGCCCGGAAATGACGGATGACCGCCTGCTTTCCAATGAAGCTCAAAGCGCGGCGTCTGCGGCCTTTGGCGCGCTGGCCAGTTCCATTCTTACCTCGTCGGGCAATTCCCGTACGCTGGAGGATCTGGTGGCCGATATGCTCAAGCCCATGCTGAAGGATTGGCTGGATGCCAACCTGCCGGAAATGGTCGAGCAGATGGTACGCGAGGAGATCGAACGGGTATCGCGGCGGCGGCCGTAACCACTCCTGCATGACAGAGTTTCGGGCCGCTTCGTAATCACCGCGAGGCGGCCCTTTTCTTTGCCATGCTTGATGCCTTCGGGCGGCTGTGCTCTAAACCGGGCGCGCCTTTCATGATTGCGGACGGGGCTCCGCACCCTGCTTTTCAAGCAGCTTTTGAGCAACGAGGACGACATGCTGGACAAGACCTACCAACCGCAAGAGGCCGAAGAACGGCTTTACCGGGCCTGGGAGGAGAGCGGGGCGTTTCGCGCCGGCGCGGGCAAGGCGGGCGAAGGCGCGCCCACCTACAGCATCGTCATTCCCCCGCCCAACGTGACGGGCTCCTTGCATATGGGCCATGCGCTCAACAACACACTGCAGGATGTCCTCATCCGTTTCGAGCGTATGCGCGGCAAGGACGTGCTCTGGCAGCCGGGCACCGACCATGCGGGCATCGCGACGCAGATGGTTGTCGAGCGGCAGATGGCGGCGGAAGGCGCGAATGTGACGCGGCATGATTTGGGCCGCGAGGCCTTTGTCGAACGCGTCTGGCAGTGGAAGGGCGAATCCGGCGGGACAATCATCAATCAGCTGCGCCGCCTCGGCGCTTCCTGCGATTGGAGCCGTGAGCGCTTCACCATGGACGAAGGGCTCTCCAAAGCGGTGTTGAAAGTCTTCGTCGAGCTTTACCGCGATGGCCTCATCTACAAAGACAAGCGGCTTGTGAACTGGGACCCGAAACTCTTGACCGCGATTTCGGACCTCGAAGTCGTGCAGAAGGAAACGAAGGGCAGCCTCTGGCATTTCCGCTATCCGGTGGAAGGCGAGGAGGGCACGTTCATCACCGTCGCCACCACGCGGCCTGAAACCATGCTGGGCGACACCGCCGTTGCCGTGAACCCGGAAGACGAGCGCTGTCAGCATCTGATCGGAAAGAACGTCGTGCTGCCGCTCGTCGGCCGGCTCATTCCCATTGTCGGCGATGAACACGCGGACCCTGAGCAAGGCTCGGGCGCGGTGAAGATCACGCCGGCTCATGACTTCAACGACTTTGAGGTCGGCCGCCGCCACGATTTGCCGATGATCAATATTTTCGATCAGCATGCGAAGCTGAACGAGAACGTACCGGAGAAATATCAGGGTCTCGACCGGTTTGAAGCGCGTAAGCGCATCGTTGCCGATCTCGACGAGCTTGGCCTTCTGGAAAAGATCGACGATCACACCTTGCAGGTGCCTTATGGGGACCGTTCGGATGTGGTGATCGAGCCTTGGCTGACGGACCAGTGGTATGTGGATGCGGCAACGCTTGCCAAGCCCGCCGTTGAAGCGGTCGAGCAGGGCAAGACCCGTTTCGTGCCGAAGAATTGGGAAAAGACTTATTTTGAATGGATGCGGAACATCCAGCCCTGGTGTATTTCCCGACAGCTTTGGTGGGGCCATCAGATCCCTGCCTGGTATGGGCCGGACGGGGAAATCTTCGTCGCTTATGATGAGGCGGAAGCCGCCTCTCTCGCCAAGGCTCACTACGGAAAAGAGACCGAGCTGACGCGCGATCCGGACGTGCTCGACACCTGGTTCTCGTCCGGGCTCTGGGCCTTCTCGACGCTCGGCTGGCCGGATAAGACGCCGGAGCTCGAGCGTTATTACACGACGAGCGTACTTGTCACAGGTTTTGACATCATCTTCTTCTGGGTCGCCCGGATGATGATGATGGGCCTGCACTTCATGGATGATGTGCCGTTCCGCGACGTCTATATCCACGCCCTTGTCCGCGACGAGAAGGGCCAGAAGATGTCGAAGTCGAAGGGCAACGTCATCGACCCGTTGAGCCTTGTCGACGAGTACGGCGCCGATGCGCTGCGTTTCACGCTGGCGGCCATGGCCGCGCAGGGCCGCGACATCAAGTTGGCGACCAGCCGGGTGGAAGGCTACCGCAATTTCGGCACGAAGCTCTGGAACGCCGCCCGCTTCTGCGAGATGAATGAATGCGTGCGCCAGGAAGGGTTCGATCCGGGCGCCGTTCAGCACACGCTGAACCGCTGGATCGTCGGCGAGGCCGAACAGACCGCGCGCAAGGTCACCGAAGAGCTTGAGGGCTACCGCTTCAACGAGGCGGCAGGCGCGCTCTACCGTTTCGTCTGGAACGTCTTCTGTGACTGGTATGTGGAATTCTCAAAACCCCTCCTGAACGGCGAGGATGAAGCAGCGAAAGCCGAAACGCGGGCGACGGCGGCCTGGGTGCTCGATCAGATTTTGAAACTGCTGCATCCCTTCATGCCCTTCCTCACCGAAGAGCTGTGGCAGCGCACGGGCGAAACCGGCGCACCGCGCGCCGGCATGCTCATCGTGTCGGACTGGCCGGCGCTGGACGGGCTTGTCGATGAAGCCGCGCAAAGCGAGATGGACTGGGTGATCCGCTTCATTACCGATGTGCGTTCGGTGCGCGCGGAAATGAACGTGCCCGCTGGCGCGAAAATTCCGCTACTCATTTCGGGCGCGAATGAGACGAGCCTTGCCCGGCTGGAGCGTCACAAGGACATCATCACGCGGCTTGCCCGCCTTGAAAGCGCCGAAGTGCTGGACGGCCCGGCGCCCAAGGGTTCGGTGCAAATCGTGCTGGATGAAGCCACGATCCTGCTGCCGCTTGCCGGCGTGATGGATCTGTCGGCCGAAATGGACCGGCTGAAAAAAGAAATCGACAAGCTTGCCAAAGACGTCAAGCAGATCGATCAGAAACTGGCGAACGAGAAATTCGTTTCCAAGGCGCCGGAACATGTGGTCGAAGAGCAGCGCGAGCGCCGGGAAGAGGCTTTGGTGAAGCAAGCCAAACTGTCGGACGCGCTCAAGCAGATCGAAAACATGTCCTGATCCCATTACGTCACCCCTGGGGCTTAAGCCCAAGGGGTGACGCGGGGGACGTTTAAACGGAAGCGGAACTATCCGCCGCCGGGCCTTTGCGCGAGGCCATGAAGTCCTCGAATTCCTTCTCGTCCTTGGCGCGGCGCAGGCGGTCGAGGAATTCCTCGAAGGTGTGCTGCTCCTCTTCGAGCCGTTTCAAGGTTTCTTCCCGGTAGGCATCGAAAGCCGTGTTGCCTGTCGGGCGGGACCGGTGCCGGCGGCCCGCGTGTCTGCAGCTATTCTTCCAACCGCGCATTTTTCCGCTCCAAATCATGTAACCGAGAATGGCAAGGCCGAGTGGCCAGAAAACGATGAACCCGCCGATCATCATCGCGATCCAGGCGCCTTTCGGCCAATCGTCCATCCGTTCAAGGCCGATGGCTGCAAGGGGACTGCCGGATGAGGCGGCGTTTGCAGAGTGAGACATGGGTGTCCTCCGTTGGTGACCTTTTGGAAATGTGCGGGGTGGCGGCCCGTTTCAAGCGGCGGGAGAGCGTTGTTACAATTTGTAAAATGGCGGAAACGGTGCGGGCTTTGTCATTTCAGCCAGGCCGCCTAGCTGGCAGCTTTCCAGGGCACAACCTGGAGCATGAAAATGAAACTCACTCCCGATCTCGACGGTATCCTTTATCCCGACACAGATATGGCTGAAGCCGCGACCGCTTTGCTGCGTGGCGTCTCGGGCCAAACCATGATCAATCACTGTCTGCGCAGTTACCGCTATGGGGCGGTGATCGGCAAAAGTCTCGGCCGGAAACCCGATGCCGAAGCGCTGTTCATCGCCGCCGTGCTGCATGATCTCGGCCTTGAGGCGCCTTATGACGGGCCAGACGATTTCGAGAAAAACGGCGCCGTGGCTGCGGAGCGTTTTCTTCTGTCAAAAGGATATGCAGAAAAGAAGGCGTCGCTCATTCACGATGCAATTCTGCTCCACACGGATCTGGCGGCGGGCGCAGATGCCCGCGATGAGGTTGCGCTTTTGCATCTGGGTACATTGATCGACATTACAGGTCTGCGTCTCGATGAAATCCCGGAAAAGGAAGCCAGCGCTATTCTGGATGAGTTTCCGCGTCTCGGGTGTAAGGCGCTTTTCCGGGAGCGGATCGGCGCTCAAATTTCCGCAAAACCCGATTGTCACATTGCCCATGTGAGCCGCGATCAGGGCATGCTGAAGTTGCTGGATGCTTCTTCCTTCGATGATTGGGCATGAAAAAGGCGCCGGAGCAATCCGGCGCCTTTTTACTCTATGTCTTGACCTTACTGATCGAACATGATGACGGAGCGGGCGATCTCGCCTTTCTTGAGCTCCTCGAACGCCTCGTTTACGTCTTCCAGCTTGATGCGGCGGGAAATCATCTGATCGAGTTTCAGTTTGCCGTTCATGTAGAAGTCGACATAGCGGGGCATATCCACCGGGAAACGGTTCGAGCCCATGTTGGAGCCCTGGATGCGTTTTTCTTGTAGAAACTCCGCGCCGTGCAGTTCGATATGCACGCCGACGGGGATCATGCCGATAATGTTGGCGGTGCCGCCTTTGCCCAGCATCTTGAAGCTTTGCTCGGCGGTTTGCTTGAGGCCCACGGCTTCGAAAGAGTGATGCACGCCGCCGCCTGTCAAGTCCAGCACCTGCTGCACCGGATCGCCGTCTTTCGCGTTGATGACATCCGTCGCGCCGAATTCCTTGGCAAGGTTGAGTTTCGAGCCGATGGCATCGATGGCGATGATGCGCCCGGCGCCGGCAATCGCCGCGCCATTGATGGCGGCAAGGCCGATGCCGCCGCAGCCGACAACGGCCACGGTCTCACCCGGACGCACGCTCGATGTGTGAATGACCGCGCCGACGCCGGTCGTCACCGAACAGCCGATAAGGGCGGCAAGATCGAGCGGCATGTCTTTACGGATCGGCGTGCAGGCATGTTCGTGAATGAGCATCTGCTCAGCAAAAGATGAAAGATTGAGGAACTGGAACATCGCCGCATCGTCGGCGGCTTTCAGGCGCTGCTCTTCTTCGGCCTGGCGCTGTGTCTCCGGGCTCATGCAGCGGGAAAGATGCCCCGTCAGGCAGTGCTCGCAGTGCCCGCAATAGGCTGATAGACAGGTAACGACATGATCGCCGGGCTTCACCGTGCGCACTTCCGAGCCCACCTGTTCGACGACGCCCGCGCTTTCATGGCCGAGAATGGCAGGCAGCGGGTAGGGGTATTTGCCTTCCAGAAAGTGAAGGTCGGAATGGCAGACGCCGGCCGCGACGGTGCGGATCAGCACTTCATGGGGGCCTGGCTTGTTGATCTGCACATTTTCGATTTGAAGCGGTTTCCCCACTTCGCGCAATACTGCCGCTTTCATGGCTTTCTCCCTGTTCGTTTCCGCTTATGCGCCGCACGTGAGCCCGTGCGTTGGGAAAATCTTGACCCCGGGGGGCGTGAGGGTCAATTGGAGAAAGGGCGCACCCTAGGCGAAGCGGGCCAATCGGCGGAAAAATACCGTTTCCGGGGTGGTTCCCCCCGCCTTTGCTGCCTACTATCGCGCGGCAAGGCTGCCGGTTCGTCAAAAGGAGCGCTTCCATGGATGCCAAGAGTTTCGACAAATCGAAATTGCCGAGCCGTCACGTGACGGAAGGGCCGGAGCGGGCGCCGCACCGCTCCTACTATTATGCGATGGGGTTGAGCGATGAAGAAATTCACCGCCCCTTTGTCGGCGTTGCCACCTGCTGGAACGAAGCCGCGCCGTGCAACATCGCATTGCAGCGCCAGGCTCAGGCGGTGAAGAAAGGCGTCAACGAGGCGCATGGGACGCCGCGCGAGTTCACCACTATCACGGTGACGGATGGCATCGCCATGGGTCATCAGGGGATGAAATCCTCGCTCGCAAGCCGGGACGTCATCGCCGATTCCGTCGAGCTGACCATGCGCGGGCATTGTTATGATGCGCTGGTGGGCATCGCAGGCTGCGATAAATCCCTGCCGGGCATGATGATGTCCATGCTCCGGCTCAATGTGCCGAGCGTTTTCATGTATGGCGGCTCGATCCTACCGGGCCGCTACAAGGATAAAGACGTGACGGTGCTCGATGTGTTCGAGGCGGTCGGGCAGCATTCGGCGGGCAATTTGCCGGATGAAGAGCTACTGGCACTCGAGTGCGTGGCTTGCCCAAGCGCCGGGGCCTGCGGCGGACAGTTCACGGCAAATACGATGGCCTGCGTGTCCGAAGCGATCGGCCTCGCGCTGCCGAACTCCGCCGGCGCGCCTGCGCCTTATGAAAGCCGGGACGAGTATGCCGAAGCCTCTGGCCGCGCGGTCATGAACCTTATCGCGCAGAACATCCGCCCGCGCGATATTTGCACCCGCAAGGCGTTTGAAAACGCGGCAACCGTCGTGGCTGCAACGGGCGGCTCCACCAATGGCGGGTTGCATCTTCCAGCCATGGCCCATGAGGCGGGCATCGATTTCGATCTGCTGGAAGTTGCGGAGATTTTCAAAAAGACGCCCTATATCGTCGATCTCAAACCCGGCGGGCAATATGTCGCCAAAGACATGTATGAGGCAGGCGGCATGCCCATGCTGCTGCGCACGCTTTTGGATGGCGGTTATCTGCACGGCGACTGCCTGACGGTGACGGGCAAGACGCTGGAAGAGAATCTGGAAGGCATCACCTTCAACGCCGATCAGAAAGTGATCTATCCGGTGACGAACCCGCTTTCGCCCACCGGCGGTGTTGTCGGCCTGCAGGGCACGCTCGCGCCGGATGGGGCGATCGTCAAAGTTGCGGGCATGCAGACCTTGCGGTTCCGCGGCCCGGCACGGGTGTTCGACTGCGAGGAAGAAGCCTTCGAGGCGGTTGAGAACCGGCAATATGAAGAAGGCGAAGTTCTGATCATCCGCTATGAAGGTCCCAGGGGCGGGCCGGGTATGCGCGAAATGCTCTCCACCACCGCCGCCCTTTACGGGCAGGGCATGGGCGACAAAGTGGCGCTCATCACCGATGGGCGTTTTTCCGGCGCGACACGCGGCTTCTGCATCGGCCATGTGGGGCCGGAAGCCGCCGTGGGCGGCCCCATTGCGCTGGTCGAGACCGGCGACATGATCACCATCGATGCGGAAAAAGGCCGTATCGATCTTGAGGTGAATGACGACGTTCTGGAAGCACGGCGGAAGAACTGGAAGCCGCTTGAAACCGATTATGCCTCAGGCGCGCTTTGGAAATATGCTCAGCTTGTCGGCACGGCGCGCAAAGGCGCGGTGACGCATCCGGGCGGGGCTGCGGAAAAACATTGTTACGCGGATATCTGATACGTGAGTAAAAAACCGAAGGCCTATGTCTCCTGGAGCTCGGGCAAGGATGCCGCCTGGGCGCTTTATAAAGCGCGGGAGACAGGTGAGTTTGAAATCGCCGGCATTCTGACCACCGTGACGGGCACCTTCTCGCGCGTTTCCATGCACGGCGTGCGCGAAGAACTTTTGGACCTGCAGGCGGAAGCGCTTGGTTTGCCTTGCCATAAAGTCTCCATTCCCTGGCCTTGCCCGAACGGGACGTATGAAGCGCGGATGGAAGAGGCGGTAAGCGCGCTGACGGCGCAAGGTGTCAGCCATATGATCTTCGGCGATCTTTTTCTGGAAGATGTGCGCGCTTACCGGGAGGAAAAGCTTAAAGGCACGGGGCTCACCCCCGTCTTCCCGCTTTGGGGCGCGGAAACAGCCGCGCTTGCCCGGGAGATGATCGAGGGCGGGCTCGAGGCGCATCTTGTCTGTGTCGATCCCCGGCAGGCCCCCAAAGAATTTGCCGGGCGGCGTTTTGATGCGGCACTGCTCGAGGCGCTTCCGGCGAACGTCGATCCTTGCGGGGAACGGGGCGAGTTTCATACCGTTGTTACGGCAGGTCCGATGTTTACCAAGCCCATCGCTTGCCGGCCCGGAGAGGTGGTGGAACGGGAAGGTTTCATCTACGCTGATTTTCTGCCGGGCTGATCCCCGGCGCGATGACCGTTGTTTAAGGAGGCGCGTCTATGCGCAAATTGCCGCTCACTCTAGCTGCCGCATTGCTCGGCCTTGGCGGGCTGCCCGCCACAGCCGCGGCCGATTTCGAACGGGGCATTACCGCGTTCCGTTCCGGCGATGTGGAAACGGCGGTTGAAGAATGGAAGGCAAGCGCGGCGGACGGTCATGCGCTTTCCGCCTATCTGCTCGGCAATCTTTATATGAACGGGCAGGGTGTGCCTGCCTCAGATGCGCTGGCCTTTTCCTATTTCACGCAGGCCGCCGAAATGGGCAATAGCGATGCGCAGGTTCGCCTTGCGCAATATTACCTGACCGGCATTCCGGATATCGAGCTGGAACGGGATTATTTGAAAGCGCTCGACTGGTTCGACAAGGCGGCGCTGAAGTTCAATCCGGAAGCGCAATATTATCTCGGCAAGATGCACCGAAACGGTCTCGGCGTGCCGCGCAGCCGGGTGGAAGGGATGCGCTGGCTGCTGCTATCGGCCAAGAAAGGCTATGTACCCGCCTTCCTCGAACTTGCCCGCATCTATGCCAAGGGTGAGGGCATTGCCGAGGAACCGGTCGAAGGGGCGATGTATCTTAACCTTGCCAAGAAACTCGGCACGGATGAGGAGCGCGAACAGGCGAACGCGCTGCAGGATCAGCTCAAAGGTATTTTCAGCGCGGACGTGCGCTTGCAAGGGGAAGCGCGGGCCCGCCAATGGCTTGAAGCCCGCAAGAGCCGGGGCTAGCCGACGATCACTTCTTCCTCGCCGAACCAGAGCGGGGAGCTTTTGAACGCGATAAACTTTGCTTCGTCTTCCAAAAGCGCCCGTCCGGCTTCCCGGCCTTCGTCCGTTTGTGTGCCGGCGCGCAGCTCGTCCAGGTTTTCCCACCAAAGCTCCGCCACCCCGTCATAGGTTGCCGGTGCCTCTTCCAGCGATCCGGCACGGGAGGCACGCAGCGAGTCCGTATCCGGCAAATCGCGGCTATGGAACTGCACATAGCGTTTGATATGCAGCGCCTTCGCGTGCTTGCGCACCAGCGGCCCATGGCTGTTCAACCAATAATCCTGGAACTCCTCGCGCGTCATACCGTCCTTACGGGTAAGGCAGAATGTGAGTTTGATCATGATGGCTCCCTATCGGTTCGCTATATTCAATTTGTTGTTGGCGTTAGTCTAACCTGCTCATCGGGAGATGCGCGAGGGCTGAGCCAATCACGATGGGGCCAATGAGCGTGAAAAGGGCAAGGAGAACGGAATGAAGATCGCCATTGGCGGCTTTCAGCATGAAACGAATACCTTCGCACCGATGAAGGCGGACTTTACCGCTTTCGAGCAAGCCGATTCCTGGCCCGCGCTGCAGGAAGGCAAAGCGCTGCTGAACGCGTTTGGCGGAATGAATATTCCCATTTCCGGCTTCATGGACCGGGCAGGGGCGCTCGGCCATGAGCTTGTGCCGCTTTTATGGTGCTCGGCAACACCCTCCGGCCCGGTGACGAAAGACGCTTTTGAGCGCATTGCGAAGTCCACGCTGTCGAAGCTCGAAACGGCTTTAACTGAAGGCATCGATGCGCTTTATCTCGATCTGCACGGCGCCATGGTCTGCGAGCATCTGGAAGATGGGGAAGGCGAGCTTCTCACCCGTATCCGGGCGCTGACGGGGCCTTCGCTTCCTATTATCGTCAGTCTCGATCTGCATGCGAATATAAGCGAGACCATGCATGCGCAAGCCGACTTGCTGCTTACCTACCGGACGTATCCCCATGTCGATATGGCTGAAACGGGTCAGCGCGCTGCCGAAGCGCTGGAAGCGCGGCTGCGCGAGGGAACACGCGCGGCGAGCGCCTTCCGGAAAATCGATTTTCTTATCCCGCTTACCGCTTCCTGCACACTGGTGGACCCGGCGAAAGAAATCTACGGCGGGCTCGGCGATCTTGAACGCGGCGGGGTGAAATCCGTCTCGCTCGCCACCGGTTTTTCACCGGCGGATATTGCCTTTTGCGGGCCCTCGGTTCTTGTCTATGCCGCAGCGCAGGAAGAAGCGGACGGTGTTGCGGATGAACTTGCCCGCCGGCTCTATGAGTTGGAGGACCGTTTCGCGGGCGCGCTCTGGGCGCCGCAAGCAGCGCTTGCCTATGTGGCAGAGACGGGCAAGCCCGGCCCCTTCATTCTGGCCGACACACAGGACAATCCCGGCGCAGGCGGTAATGGCGATACTGTCGAGCTTCTGAGAACCATGCTGGACAGCAATTTGGAAAAATCGCTGATGGGCGTGATTTACGATCCGGAAGTTGCCCGCGCCGCGCATGAGGCAGGCGAGGGTGGCACGGTCTCCCTGCCGCTCGGCGCAAAGACCGGCGGCGCGCCGGAAGAACCCATTCATGCCGAGTGGGAGGTGCTTCGGCTTTCCAATGCGCCCTTTGCCGCGACGGGGCCTTTTTATGCAGGCGCGCAGATTTCTCTCGGCAGGGCCGCGCTTCTGCGGCACGGCGCGATCGATGTGGTTGTCGCCGAGCGCAAAGTACAATGCGCGGATCAGGCGATGTTCACGCATCTTGGCGCCGAGCCTTCAAACTACCGCGTCGTCGCGGTGAAAAGCTCGGTGCATTTCCGCGCCGATTTCGAGCCCATTGCCGAAGAGGTGCTGGTGGTCGCAAGCCCCGGCCCGAACCCGGCCGATCACACGGTCCTGCCATACAAGCGCTTGCGGGCAGGGGTACGGCTGATGCCGGGCGGCGATGCGTTTCCCGGTGAGCCGATGCGCTAAGGCTTAAAACTCGAGCTCCGCCCAGACCGGCACATGGTCGGAGGGTTTTTCCCGCCCGCGCATGGCCTTGTCGATGTCGCAAGCGCGCAGCCGGTCGGCGGCTTGCGGCGACAGAAGCAGGTGGTCGATCCTGATGCCATTGTCTTTTTGCCAGGCACCGGCCTGATAATCCCAGAACGAATATTTATGAGGCTCGGAATGACAGGCGCGGAAGGCTTCCGTCAGGCCGAGATTGAGCAGCTCATAAAACTTGGCGCGTGATTCAGGCCGGAACAGCGCATCGTCCCGCCAGGCGTCCGGGTCGTGCACATCGTCTTCATGGGGAATGATGTTGTAATCGCCCATCATCACGAAAGGCTCTTCAAGCAGCAGCAGTTCCTTTGCGCGGGCGATGAGCCTGTCCATCCATTCCAGCTTGTAAGAGAACTTTTCCGTATCGACCGGATTGCCGTTCGGCAGGTAAAGCCCGCAGACCCGCAGCACGGTGTCGCCCGCGGGCACCACGGCCTCGATATAACGGGCCTGTTCATCCCCGTCATTGCCGGGCAGGCCGCAGGTCACATCTTCCAGCGGGTATTTGGAGAGAATGGCAACGCCGTTATAGGTCTTCTGGCCATGCACGGCGACGTTATAGCCAAGGTCTTCGATCTCTGCTGCCGGGAAGGCGTCGTCGACGCATTTGATTTCCTGCAGGCACACCACATCGGCTTCCGATTCCTTTAGCCAATCTTTCAGATGGCCAAGACGAACCTTGATGGAATTGACGTTGAATGTGGCGATTTTCATGAGACCTCCAAAACAAAAGCCCGCTGAGCGGCAGCGGGCTTTTTATCATGCTTGAGCGGGCTTGTCTCAGCGCTCGCCGTCAGATCGAAAAGGAGGTGCCGCAGCCGCAATTGGCCGTGGCATTCGGATTGTTGATCTTGAAAGCCGCGCCGATCAGATCGTCCACATAATCGATCTCGGAGCCGCCGAGATACATTTGCGAAAGCTCGTCGATGAGGACGGTCGCGCCATCCCGCTCAAGCACCAGATCGTCATCCTGCTTTTCATCGTCGAACGTGAAGGCATATTGGAAGCCGGAGCAGCCGCCGCCCGTCACCGCGATGCGCAGCATCACGCCGGGCTCCTCACCGGAGAGGATTTTGGAGATTTGCTTTGCCGCCCGCTCGGACAGGGTAATGGGCTGTCCCACACCGGGCAGTTCCAATTCCATGCTCTCGCTCATTTGATCCATCCGCTTCTCTGTCTACCGGCTTGGCCGCCTTGCGGTCTTGCTGGTTAAAGCCCGCCGGTTTACTCATGGCTGGTATTATAGCCTGGAAATACTCTAAAGAGATGTAAGAAGAAGGGCCCAATTGTCAAATATTGCCTCGTATCGGGCGATCTTTTGGCAAATAGGCACAAAACGCAGGGGGTTTTTTTGGCCTTATCCAATCCGGCAGCTACCGCACCTTTCGCGAGCCTGGCCGCCCGTTCGCGGGGCCGGCTCTTCGAGGAGCCGGAAAGCGCCACGCGCACCGCCTTTCAGCGGGACAGGGACCGGATCATTCACTGCGCCGCCTTCCGCCGCCTGAAACACAAGACTCAGGTCTTCGTCTATCACGAAGGCGATTATTACCGCACGCGGCTCACCCATTCCTTGGAAGTAGCGCAGATCGCCCGTTCGGTCGCCCGGGTACTGGGCCTTGATGAAGACCTCGCCGAAGCGCTGGCGCTGGCGCACGACCTTGGCCATACGCCTTTCGGCCATGCCGGGGAGGAAGCGCTCGATGCCTGCATGGAAGGTTATGGCGGCTTCGATCACAACGCCCAGACGCTGCGCATCCTGACCAAGCTCGAGCGGCGCTATCCGCGCTGGATTGGGCTCAATCTCACCTGGGAAACGCTGGAAGGGATCGTCAAACATAACGGCCCGCTCATCGGCAATGGGCGGGGCCTCGAGGATCTGCCGCGCGCTATCGTGGAATATGCGGAAGTGCAGGATCTTGAGCTTCACACCTTTGCTTCTGCCGAAGCGCAGATCGCGGCGCTCGCCGATGACATTGCCTATAACAATCACGACATTGATGACGGGCTGCGCGCCGGGCTTTTCACCTTCGAGGATTTGCTGGATGTGCCGCTTGTGGGCGCGGTGTTCAAGGATGTCTATGACACTTATCCGGGGCTCGACCCGAAGCTCGTGAAGCACGAGGCGGTGCGCGGCATGATCGGCCGGATGGTGGGCGATCTCATCGGCGAGACGAAAACCCGCATCGCACGGATCAAGCCGCAAAGCGTGGAGGACGTGCGCGGGGCGAGCGAGCCGGTTGCCGCCTTCAGCACTGAGATGAGTGAGAACGATGCGGCGCTGAAGGGCTTTCTCTTCAAACGCATGTACCGCCACTACAAGGTCAACCGTTCGATGAGCAAGGCGCGGCGAATCGTGCAGGAGCTTTTTGCGCTCTTCCATGCCGAGCCCAATCTTCTGCCGCCGGAATGGCAGGAGGGGTGCGACGGGCCGAAAGGCATGCGCACCGCGCGGCGGGTCTGCGATTTCATTGCCGGCATGACGGACCGCTTCGCCATCAGTGAGCATAAGCGGCTCTTCGATCTGCATGACGAGCGGATGAGCTGATCAGAACCCGTAAAGCAGCGTGACGGCGGTGCGGGTGCTCAGCTTGCGGTCGCGCGGCGGCACATCCGTGATGTAACTTGTTTCGAACCCGGCTTTCATTTGCCAGTTTTCGGCGAGGCGCGTCTTCAGTGCCGTTTCGGTTTCCGCCGTCGTCAGTTTGGTCCCGACTGTTGTTTCGCCGGTCTGCACGAAAGTCAGGCCTTCATTGATGTCCCATTCGAAATCAAGACTGGCTGTGAGAACGGGCTCATTTTCGGACGTGCCATCCGTTTGGCGCGAGTGACGCCCGCCGATACCGCCGGTTAGTTCAAGCTCGGAATCCGGCCCGGGTTTGAACCTGTGGCCATAACCGACATTTTCCGTGATGCGGTACTCGTAACCCGCAAATTCATCGCGCGTAACGGCGAGCTGACCGAAGTAGAACCGTTTATCGTCGAGCTTATGGTCAAGGCGCGTGCCGAGCGCGTATTCCTCTTCCGTCTGCCTGCCATCGACATTGGCGTAGATCAGTTTACCGTTCAGCTTGGTGCGCCAGTTCGCTTCGTCTCTTTCCATTTTGAAACGTCCCAGCGCATTATGCCGGTCCGTATTGCCGCTTCGAACAGTTGCGCCGGCCTCGACTTCACCACCCCAGCCAACGAAGAAGAGTTTTGGGGCTTCCGGCGGCGCTTCCTTTTCCGGGGCTGCGGCTTTTTGGGCAGGGGGCGGTTCTTTCGGTGGGGGCTTGCCTCTCAGTTCGGCGGCAAGTGCCTTGATTTCCGCTTTGTGCTCGGGATGGCGAGCGAGAGCGGCCTGCAGCGTTGCCTCGATGATAAAGGGATCGCCGGTGCGAAAAGCCCGTTTCAGGCTCTCGCGGGCGGCTAGAGGGCTCGCCGCCGATGCCTGATCGATGAAGGAGAGGCCGGGCGGCGCCAGGCCTGACAGGGCAGTAATCAGCAAGGATATGCACAGAAAAGGAAGGCGTTGCATTTGCATCGTCTTTCATCCCGGCGGGAAATCAGGAAATGGAGAGTGATCTGGGGAAAACCGCTTGCTGAGTTCACACTAGCAAGCTGGGGCTTCTGCCGTTACATTCCGCCCGCACCGCAAACATCTAGTAGCACCATGAATATTTTTTCGCATTTTCAGACCATCATCACCGACCAACTTGGCGCGCTGAGCAGCGAGGGCAAACTTGCTGCCGATCTCGACTTTTCCAAGATCACGGTCGAGCCGCCGCGCGATGCGGCCCATGGCGATCTCGCCACCAATGCCGCCATGGTGCTGGCCAAGGCGGCGGGAATGAAGCCGCGTGATCTTGCAGAGCTGCTCGCTGCCAAGCTGGAAGCGGCCGGTCATTTCACCAAAGTCGATGTGGCCGGCCCCGGCTTCATCAATCTAACGCTTCAGCCGGACTTTTGGCGCGCGCAGGTCGCACATATTCTCAATGCGCGAAACACCTACGGGGAAGTGGATGCGGGGAGGGGCGAGCTCGTGAATGTCGAGTACGTCTCAGCCAACCCGACGGGCCCCATGCATGTGGGTCACACGCGCGGCGCGGTCTTCGGCGATGCGCTGGCGAACCTGCTTGAGAAGGCGGGCTACAAGGTCTGCCGGGAATATTACATCAACGATGCGGGCGGGCAGATCGAAGTACTGGCCCGCAGCGTCTTCCTGCGTTACCGCGAAGCGCTGGGCGAGGATATCGGCGATATCCCCGAGGGACTTTATCCCGGCGATTATCTCGTGCCTATCGGCAAGGAGCTTGCAGCCGAATATGGCGATAAGCTGAAAGCCATGCCGGAAGCCGAGTGGCTGGAGATTGTCCGCAAACGGGCGATCGAGGCTATGATGGAAATGATCCGGGGGGACCTTGCGGCGCTCGGCATCGAGCATGAGATTTTTTATTCCGAGCGCTCGCTGCATGAAAACGGCGCGGTCGAGGAAACGCTTGCCTATCTGGAAGGCAAGGGCCTCATCTATACCGGCGTGTTGGAGCCGCCCAAAGGCAAGACACCGGAAGATTGGGAACCGCGCCCGCAAACACTCTTTAAATCGACCGAGTTTGGCGACGATGTGGACCGGGCGCTGAAGAAGTCGGATGGCAGCTGGACCTATTTCGCGCCCGACATTGCCTATCACTATGACAAATATAAACGCGGCGCGGCGCATCTTATCGATGTGTGGGGCGCGGATCATTCCGGCTATATCAAACGGATGAGCGCGGCGGTTGCCGCCGTCACCGACGGCAAGGCCGATCTCGATGTGAAGATCTGCCAGCTCGTGAAGCTCTACCGGAACGGCGAGCCGGTGCGCATGTCCAAGCGCGCGGGCAGTTTCGTCACGCTGCGCGATGTGGTGGAAGAAGTCGGCCGGGACGCGGTGCGCTTCATGATGCTCTACCGGAAGAACGATGCGCCGCTCGATTTCGACTTTGCTAAGGTGAAAGAGCAGTCCCGCGAGAACCCGGTTTTCTACGTGCAATACGCCCATGCGCGCATCCATTCGGTGCTGCGTAATGCGCAAGCTGAGGTCAGCGGTATTGACCTATCCGACAGCGCGCTTGCCAAGGCCGATATGGCGCTTCTGCGCGATGAAGCGGAAATGACGCTGATTAAACAAATGGCGCAGTTTCCGCGCATGGTGCAATCGGCGGCGGAGGCCCATGAGCCGCACCGCATCGCCTTTTACCTCTATGAGCTGGCTTCGGCCTTCCATGGGCTTTGGAACAAGGGCAAGGACGATCCCTCGCTCAGATTTATCCTCGCCGATAACAAGAGTGTTACGCTTGCAAGGCTGGCTCTGATTCGCGCTGCTGCCTATGTGGTGGAGGCGGGCCTTGGCATATTGGGGGTAGAAGCAATAGAGGAGATGCGCTGATGTCCGATCGGGATGATGAAGGACATGGCCGTTTCGTGCCGCATCCGTCCGACGAAGAATTCCATACCTATGACGCGACGGATGAGGAAGAAGAGCGCGGGCGCGGGCCCTTGCTGCTTGCCGGGATCATTCTGCTGCTCGCGGCCTTTGGGGGTGTCCTCTTCTTTGCCTATCAGCAAGGCGTGAAGGAGGGGATGCGCAGCGCCCCGCCGCTGATCCGCGCCGAACAAGGCCCCGCGAAGGTCACGCCGCAGGATCCGGGCGGCATGGAAATTCCGCATCAGGACAAGCGTATCTATGACCGCATCGCCGGGGCGGAAAGCGAAGAAGAGGGTGTCGAACGGCTCTTGCCGCGTGCCGAGGAGCCTATGAAGCTGCCGAACGGGGATACGGAGGAAAAGCCCGCCGCTGAAAAGGAAACGGCTGCCGAACCGTCCAGCCCCGAGGAAGCCGTTATTCCGGGCGCCGCACCTCGTACGCCGGAGGCCAAGCCTTCGCAGAGCGCCAGCAAGCCCGCACCTGCGGCTTCTTCCTCCAGCTCTTCAGGCAAATATGTGGTCCAGATCGCCGCGCTTCGCAGCGAGGCGGACGCCAAATCCCGCTTCGCCAGCTTGCAGAAGCAGCACAGCGATCTTCTGAGCGGTACCGAGGCGGATATCCAGCGCGCCGATCTTGGCGATAAAGGCGTCTATTACCGGCTGCGGATCGGCTATCTGGACAGCAAATCGAGCGCCGATAGCCTCTGCTCCAAGTTGAAATCGCGTGGTCTCGACTGCCTGGTTCGGGAGCGCTAAGCGCGTATGACGCCAAGCGCGGTGATATTCGGCTCCGAGGGGCCGGTTTTAAGCGAGCGGGAACGCGCCTTCTTCAAGGAGGCCGATCCCTGGGGCTTTATCGTCTTTGCCCGCAATATCGAAAACCCCGGCCAGCTTGCCGCCCTGACCCAAAGCTACCGGGAGGCGGTCGGCCGGGACGCGCCCGTCCTGATCGACCAGGAAGGGGGGCGGGTGCAGCGTCTGCGCCCGCCGCATTGGCGCTCCTATCCCACCGGGGCGGCTTACGGCGCGCTCTACAGCGCCGATCCCGAAAAAGGGCTGGAGGCGGCTCGTCTCGGCGCACGGCTCATCGCGGGGGAACTTGCCCGCGCGGGCGTGACTGTCGACTGTCTGCCTGTCCTCGATGTGCCGGTGCCGGGCGCTCATGACGTGATCGGCGACCGGGCCTATGGGCTGACGCCGGAGCCCGTCATCGCCCTTGGCTGGGCGGCCTGTGAGGGGCTGCTGCAAAGCGGGGTCTTGCCTATCATCAAACATATTCCGGGCCATGGCCGGGCGGGGGTGGACAGCCACGAGGCGCTGCCGGTCGTGGACACACCGCTTGAAACGTTGCGGGAAACCGATTTTGCCCCGTTCCGGGCGCTGGCGGACATGCCGCTCGCCATGACCGCTCATGTCATTTACAGCGCCATCGATAGCGATGCCCCTGCAACAACATCAGCCAAGGTGATCACGGAGGTTATCCGGGGCGATATCGGTTTTGACGGGCTGCTTATGTCCGATGATTTGTCCATGAAAGCGCTGGGCGGGGAGTTCGGCGCGCGGACACGGGCCTCGTTTGCGGCTGGCTGCGACGTGGTCCTTCACTGCAATGGCGATCCGAGGGAGATGGAAGCCATCATGGCCGAGGTGCCCCGGCTTGGCGGCAAGGCGCTGCTTCGGGCCGAAAACGCCCTTGGCCGCTACCGCCCGCGGCAGCCTTTCGATGAAGAAGCGGGCTGGGAGGTCTTTCAGGGCCTTATTGGAAACTATTCCTAGAAATTTTCTACCGCACCCGCCAATTCGCCCACAGGAAATTGCCGTATCCGGGCAAAAGCCCGTGCCCCGAATCCCAAGGCGCGTTATAAGGGCAGACAGCCTGCGGCACGGCCCGCCGTCCGGTTCCTTCAACGAGTTGCCAATACATGACCCAGCCGCCGACCGACCCCAACGCTGCTCCGCCTGAGGAGGAGAGCGCCGCCGAAGCATCCGCCGCCCCGGAAAAGGGCGAGGCGGAGGACTTCGACGCGCCCGTACGGGTCGATCCGTCCGAAAGCGAGCATGAGGATAGTCTGGTCGTCGATATTAGCGGCTATGAAGGCCCGCTCGACGTTCTGCTGACGCTGGCGCGCAACCAGAAGGTCGATCTGACCAAGATTTCCATCCTGGAGCTTGCCGAGCAATACCTGCAATTCATTCAGGAAGCCCGGAAGCTGGAGCTCGATCTTGCCGCCGATTATCTGGTGATGGCCGCCTGGCTCGCCTTCCTGAAATCGAAACTGTTGCTGCCGCCACCGGAAGACGAAGAAGGCGAGCTTTCGGGCGCCGAAATGGCGGCGCGCCTGGCTTTCCAGCTGCAGCGCCTGGAGGCGATGCGCAAAGCGAGCGAGCAGCTCACAAACCGCACCCGCATGGGCATTCATGTGTTTGCGCGCGGCAAACCCGAAGGGGTGCGCGTGATCCGCACGCCTGAATGGCAGGCGGACCTCTATGAGCTTTTGAAAGCCTATTCCGTGCAGCGTGTACGCGGCACCTTTACCGAGCATTACGAGGTAAAGAAGCTGCCGATCCTGGCGATCGAAGATGCGCGGCGGCGGCTGGAAAACCTGATCGGCGCGGCCATGGATTGGGGGCGGATCGACAGTTTCTTCCCGCCTGATTTCGGCTCCGGCAAAAAACGGCGCTCTGCACTGGCGAGCACCTTGAGCGCGACTTTGGAAATGGTGAAGGACGGCAAGCTGGAAATCCGGCAGACCGGCCCGTTCCAGCCCGTCTATGTGAGACGGCGCGGGGATGAGGCGGGCGGGCCGTCCGGCGCCGCTCCCGGCACGAACGAGTAGATGATGGATCATAGCGAAGTGAAAAAAGAAGAGGCCGAGCTGGAAGCCGTGGAAACGGAAGCCGCCGAAGAAGATGCGGCCGAGGAAGCAGTGGCCGGCGAAGAAGCTGTGAGCGGTGCGCCTGCCGATGAGGCGGAAGAGGGCGCCGAGGAAGCGGCTGACGAAACCTCTGAGGACGCCTCCGATGAAGACGCAGACAGTGAGGCGGACGCCGGCGAGAGCGACGACAGCAATGTCGAGGCATTCCCCGTGCAGGACCCCGCGCAGCAATTGCGCATGGTCGAGGCGCTGCTTTTCGCCGCCGCCGAGCCGCTGGACCGGGACAGCATTGCCGCCCGCCTGCCCGAAGGGGCGGATGTCGGCGCGCTGATCGAAGATTTGCAGGCGCTTTATGCCGAGCGCGGCGTCAATCTGGTGCGTGTGGCCAATAAATGGATGTTCCGCACGGCAGAAGATCTTTCCTTTCTGATGCGCCGGGAAGCCAAGCAGCAGAAAAAACTCTCCCGCGCGGCGCTCGAGACGCTGGCGATCATCGCCTATCACCAGCCGGTGACGCGGGCGGAAATCGAGGAAATCCGCGGCGTGAGCGTTTCCAAGGGCACGGTGGACGTTTTGATGGAAACCGGCTGGGTGCGCCTGCGCGGCCGCCGCCGGGTGCCGGGTCGTCCCGTGACTTACGGGACGACGGAGGAGTTTCTGGTGCATTTCGGCCTTGAAAACATCTCCGATCTGCCGGGGCTTGATGAGCTGAAAGCCTCCGGCATGCTCGAAGGGCACCTGCCGCCGGGCTTTGAAGTGCCGGTTCCCTCCGACACGGGCGGTGACGGGGATGGCGAATTCGATGATGACCCCCTACATGAAGAGTATGGGGAGGCGCTGGATGACCATGTTGCCCAGAGCGCTTCCAGTGAAGGCGAAGACGACTGAACCTCTACCTTGGCCACACGTTGCGGCGAGGAGTGGATTCTGAGATGATAAAAGAAGTTAGCTTCGTCTCTTAAGACGTATGTGGAGATTATTGAATGGGACAGATCGGTCCGTGGCAGATCATCATCGTTGTGGTGCTCGTTGTGCTCTTGTTTGGGCGCGGCAAGATTTCCGGGCTTATGGGTGATGTCGCCAAAGGTATTCGCAGCTTCCGTAAAGGGCTGACGGAGGATGACGCCGACGAACAAGGCACGGCGAAAACTCTGGAAAACAAACAGGAGCAGCCTGCGGCTGAGCGGGCAGCGGATGCGGAAAAGGACAGCAAGGTCAATAGCTGACCTTCACGCACGGCGGCGCCGGGCGGAGCGGCATCTGCATCATGTTCGATATTGGCTGGTCTGAACTTCTTCTGATAGGCGTGATCGCCGTTCTCGTGGTGGGTCCGAAAGACCTGCCGCGCATGATGCGGGTTGTCGGCCAATATGCCGGCAAGGTCCGCGCTATGGCGCGGGAGTTTCAGCGGTCTTTCGACGATATGGCACGCGAGGCGGAGCTGGAAGAATTGCGCAAGGAAGTGCAGGACATCCGCAAAGCCAATCCGGTCAATAAGTTGAAGGATAGCTTTAACGATCCGGTCGATGCGGTGAACAAGGCCATCATGGACGGCGTGCCGCCGGAAGAAGCGCATAAGATTGCCGCCGAAGCCGAGGGTGACAAAGAGCGCGTCAGTGTTTCCGAACACTCCGAACCGGAGAAACCTGCCGAGACACCGGTTTACGAAGGCCATGAAGGGCCTAAGCCGGAAACGCAGCCTGAGCCTCAGGAAAAGCCCGAACGCAAGGCCGGCCCTCTAGACGGAAAATCCAACATATGAGCGAGCGTAGCGACGAGCCGGATGACGACATCGAGGCCTCCCGCGCCCCGCTGATCACGCATCTGATCGAGTTGCGCACGCGGCTGCTCTATTCGGTGGTGGCCATCGCCATCGGCTTTGCTATCTGCTTCTACTTCGCCGATCTGATCTACAATATCCTGCTGTTGCCCTATGAGATTGCCGCCGGTGACGATGCGGCCAATCTGAAAGTGATTTTCACCGCACCGCAGGAATATTTCTTCACACAGCTCAAGCTCGCGCTTTTCGGGGCGACATTTCTGGCCTTTCCGGTGCTTGCCTCGCAGATTTATATGTTCGTCGCGCCCGGCCTTTATAAAAACGAGCGCGGCGCTTTTCTGCCTTATCTGCTGGCGACGCCGGTGCTCTTCGCGCTCGGGGCGGCGCTGGTCTATTTCCTGATCATGCCGCTGGCGCTTGGTTTTTTCCTTTCCATGCAGCAAAGCGGCGGCGAGGGGAAAATCGCCATCGAGCTTTTACCGCGGGTGAGCGAATATCTCAGCCTGATCATGACCTTGATCCTGGCTTTCGGTTTCTGCTTCCAACTGCCTGTCGTGCTTAGCCTTTTAGGGCGGGCAGGGCTCGTGACCGCCGCCCAGCTGCGCTCTGGGCGCAAATACGCGATTGTGGCGGTGTTTGCTGCGGCGGCCATTTTGACCCCGCCGGACATCATCAGCCAGGTCGGCCTCGGCCTGCCGACGCTGCTGCTCTATGAAATTTCGATCCTCTCCGTCGCCATGATCGAGCGGCGGCGCAAGGAGCGTGAGGAGGACGAGCCCTACGAGGACGAGAAGGTCTAATTTGAGGCCTTCCGACTGATTTCTTTTCCCCGGAAACGGTGCAGCGGGCCTGCTGGACGGGCCTTCTCCCAGCGCTTATACAGGCAGCCAAATCATTGTTGTCCGGCGGGCCTGAGTCGCGCCGGAAGCCACATCTGACCCGACGGACGATCCATGTTCGATATCAAGCTGATCCGCGACGATCCGCAGGCTTTCGATGCCGCTCTGGCCAAACGGGGCGCCGAGCCCCAAGCCGAGACACTAATTGCGCTCGACGCCAAGCGCCGGGACGTCATTGCCCGCACCCAGGAAGCCCAGACCCGGCGCAACGCCGCTTCCAAGGAAGTGGGCGCCGCCAAGGCAAAAGGCGATGAGGAGCGGGCGAGCGCCCTTATCAAGGAAGTCGCCGAGCTGAAAGAAGCGCTGCAGAAGGGCGAGGAAGAAGAAAAGCGGATTTCCGCCGAACTCGACGACATGCTCTCGCGCATTCCCAACCTGCCGCATGAAGATGTGCCGGCCGGTAAGGACGAAGAGGACAATGTCGAGCGGCACAAGCATCTGGAGCCGCGCCGCTTCAACTTCGAGGCGAAACAGCATTTCGATCTCGGCGAGGGCATGGGCCTTATGGATTTCGAGGCGGCGGCGAAACTCTCCGGCGCGCGCTTCGTCGTTCTGAAAAGCCAGATGGCGCGGCTTGAGCGGGCGATCGGCAATTTCATGCTTGATCTGCATACTAGTGAGTTCGGCTATATGGAAGTCGCACCGCCCGTCTTGGTGCGCGATGAAGCGATGTTCGGCACGGGCAATCTGCCGAAATTCGCCGAAGATGCCTTCCGCACCGAAAACGGCTATTGGCTGGTGCCGACCGCCGAAGTGCCGCTGACCAATCTGGTGCGCGAAAGCATTCTGGCCGAAGAAGAGCTGCCGCTGCGCATGACGGCTTTCACGCCGTGTTTCCGCTCCGAAGCAGGTTCCGCAGGGCGCGACACGCGCGGCATGATCCGTATGCACCAATTCTCCAAGGTCGAGCTTGTCAGCATCACCGCGCCGGAAAAGTCGGCGGAGGAACATGAGCGGATGCTGTCTTGCGCCGAGGAAGTGCTGAAACGGCTGGAGCTGCCTTACCGGGTGATGACGCTGTGTACGGGTGATATGGGCTTCGGCGCCCGCAAGACCTATGACATCGAAGTCTGGCTGCCGGGGCAAGATGCCTACCGGGAGATTTCGAGCTGCTCGAATTGCGGCGACTTCCAGGCCCGGCGCATGGGCGCGCGCTACCGCCCCGGTGACACCGACAAGAAAGGCAAGGGCGCGACGCGCTTCGTGCATACGCTGAACGGCTCCGGTCTTGCCGTGGGGCGTACGCTTGTGGCTATCCTTGAAAATTACCAGCAGGAAGACGGCAAGGTGGCGGTGCCGGCCGTGCTGCAGCCTTATATGGGCGGACTTGAGGTGATCGGCTGATGGCGGGCGCAAAACGCACGAGCAAAAAACTGCCGCTCGCAGGAAAACGCATTCTGCTCAGCAATGATGACGGCATTCATGCCCCCGGCCTCAAGGCGCTGGAAAAGATTGCGCGGCAGCTTTCCGACGATGTGTGGATCGTGGCGCCGGAAACGGAGCAGAGCGGGGCGTCACACTCGCTGACGCTGGCCGATCCTTTGCGGCTGCGCAAAGTCAATGCACGCAAATTTGCCGTCTCCGGCACACCGAGCGACAGTGTGATGATGGCGCTGCGCCATGTGCTGAAAGATAAAGCGCCGGACCTTGTGCTTTCCGGCGTCAACCGCGGCCAGAACATCGCCGATGATGTGACATATTCGGGCACGATCGCTGCGGCCATGGAAGGCACCATTCTTGGCGTTCCCTCCATCGCGCTCAGCCAGGCTTACGGGTTCGACGGCAAGCAGAACGTGAAATGGGCGACGGCGGAGCACCATGCGCCGAAACTTATCCTGCAGCTTTTGGAAGAAGGCTGGCCGAAGGAAGTGCTGATCAATATCAACTTCCCCGATGTCGCCCATGATCATGTCAAAGGCATCGAAGTGACGGCGCAGGGCCGGCGCGACCAGTCGCTTGTCAAAGTGGAAGAGCGCATCGATGCGCGCCACCGGCCTTATTACTGGATCGGTTTTGAAGCGAAGAAATCCAACCCGCCCAAGGGCACGGATCTGCACGCGATTTATAATGGCTTCATCTCCATCACACCGCTCCACATGACGCTGACGCATGACCGCTCCAGGCGCGCGCTGCTCAAGGCATTCGGTTAGGGGGCAGGATGCCGGAGGAGGAAAGAGAAGGGTTTGCGGCTGCCGATCCGGCGAAAATTTCGTTGATCATGGAACTGCGCAGGCGCGGCATAAAAAGCAAAGCGGTGCTCTCCGCCATCGAACGGGTGGCGCGGGACAGCTTTGTACCCACGACCTTCTCCAAACAGGCCTATGAGGACCACGCACTGCCCATCGAATGCGGGCAGACGATTTCCCAGCCGTTTGTAGTTGCTTATATGACGGAAAAGCTGGAGGTCGGGGACCGGATGAAGGTTCTGGAGGTGGGAACGGGCTCCGGATATCAGGCAGCGATCCTGTCCCGTTTATGCCGGCGCGTTTACACAATTGAGCGTTATAGAACGCTGATGCGCGATGCCGTTAACCGTTTCGAAACCTTAAATCTGCACAACATTACTACAAAGGTGGGCGATGGTGCGTCCGGATGGCCGGAACAGGCACCGTTCGACCGGATCATGGTTACCGCCGCCGCCCCCGAATTGCCGCAAATGCTGGTAGACCAGCTGAAAGTGGGCGGCATTATGGTTTTGCCGGTCGATATTCCCGGCAGGCCGCGCGAGCAGAAACTGGTGCGTGTGACGCGCACCGAGACGGGCATCGAGCGGGAAGATTTGATGGACGTGCGCTTCGTTCCTCTTGTCGAGGGCGTCGCACGGGAGAGCTAAAGAGGCGGAAAGTGGCAATGGGACTGGCAGATATGAAGACCAGTCGGGCACAGCAAAGCGGTGCGGGGCTCGGCCTTATGCAGCGCGCACCGCTTTTCAAACGTCTTGGCGTTCTTTTTCTGAGCTTTGCCTTCATCTCCGGCTGCGCCAGCCAGCCTGCCTGGTGGGATGCGCAGTACGATTACCGCAATGGCGGTTCATCGGCCGGCAGTTCCAAGAATTATTCATCGAGCGCCCGGCGCAATGCGCCTTCGCCCCTGCCGCGCCCGAGCGTGAGCACGCCGCGCCGTCCGCCTGCGCAAACGGCTTCCCGTTCCGGCGGCACGTATCACGTCGTGAAACGCGGGGAGACGGTGTACCGCATTTCAAAAATGCACGGCATGCAGGTCTCCGATCTTGCGCGCCTGAACGGGCTCGATTCCTCTTACAACATCGAGGTCGGCCAGAAGCTGCGCCTTAAAGGCACGCCGGTACAGGTGGCCGCTGCTTATCCGCAGGCCCGGCCGGGTCAGACGGGCACCGTGTCGCCCGGTGCGCCGCGTCCTTATGTGAAACCGCCGCTTCCCGCGCCGCCGCCGCCTGCCGGCGGGTTCATCTGGCCGGCGGAAGGCCGCGTGCTTTCCAGCTTCGGGTCCAAGGAAGGCGGCCTTCATAACGATGGCATCAACATCGCGGTGCCCGAAGGCACACCGGTGCGCGCGGCGCAAAGCGGTGTCGTTGCCTATGTCGGCAATGAGCTGAAGGGGTACGGCAATCTCGTTCTCGTACGCCATGCCGATGGCTGGATGACCGCCTATGCCCATAACGGCAAAATTCTCGCCAAGCGCGGCGATAAAGTGGTGAAGGGGCAGACGATTGCGCTTTCCGGCCAGTCGGGCAGTGTGAGCACACCGCAGATCCATTTCGAAGTGCGCAAAGGCACGAAGCCGGTGGATCCCAAACGCATCGTGCGCGCTTAATTAGCTCAGCGGTTTTCCAAGCCGTCCCGCCACATCCTGAATATATTGCCAGGCAACGCGGCCCGAGCGCCCGCCGCGCGTTGCCGCCCATTCGACGGCGCCGGCTTGCAGCTCTTCCGGTGCGATATCCAGCTCCAGAAACGCGGCGTAGCCCGCCACCATTTCCAGATAATCCTGCTGCGAGCATTTGTGAAAGCCGAGCCAGAGGCCGAAACGGTCCGAAAGCGAGACTTTCTCTTCCACGGCCTCTGACGGATTGATGGCGGTCGAGCGCTCGTTTTCCATCATGTCGCGCGGCATGAGGTGGCGCCGGTTCGAAGTGGCATAGAAGATCACATTGTCAGGCCGCCCCTCGATCCCGCCTTCCAGCACCGCTTTCAGGGATTTGTAGCTCGTATCGTCGTGATCGAAGGAGAGGTCGTCGCAAAAGATGACCGTGCGCCGCCCGCTTTCGCGGATCGCCGTCATCAGACGGGGCAGGGTGTCGATGTCTTCCCGGTGAATTTCAATGAGTGCGAGAGCGCCCGGCTTTGCCTTGTTCATCTCGGCATGGGCGGCTTTGACCAGCGAGCTTTTCCCCATACCCCGTGCGCCCCAGAGCAGCGCGTTGTTTGCGGGTAGGCCTTCGGTAAACCGGCGGGTGTTTTCCAGCAGAATGTCACGGACATTATCGACGCCGCGCAAAAGCGAAATATCCACCCGCGAGACCGTTTGGACGAGCAAGAGCCGGTCCGTTTCCGGTTCCCAGACAAAGGCATCGGCTCCATCCAGAGAGGGAACGGCCTCGGGCTCCGGTGCCAACTTTTCCAAGGAAACGGCAATCCGTTCCAGGATGGCCAAGAGCTCTGGGTCTTTGGTCATACGGCTTACTCCCTTGTCGCGCTCTTCCTGCCCGCCGTCCGGCTCACGGCGGCCCTGGAACGGGCGGACATTAGGGCGCTGCCGGGAAATGGTCAACGCAGTGAAAGCGACGGTAATTCAAAGGTTTGGGCCCGGTTTCGGGCCGAGACAGGGTTTGCAAAGCGCCAGCGCGCCGGTATAGTCCGGCCTCAGGATTCAAGCGGCGCCATGCGCCTCCTTCAGGAGATAAAGATGTTCATTACCCCGGCTTACGCCCAGGGCACCGGTGGCGGCAGCAGCGACCTGCTGATTTCGCTTTTTCCGTTCATTCTGGTTTTCGTCATCATCTACTTTCTGATGATCCGCCCCCAGCAAAAACGGGTGAAAGAGCACCAGGCGATGATCAACGCGGTGCGCCGCGGCGATGAGATCGTGACGGCCGGCGGCATCGTCGGCAAGGTGACGAAGGTGAGCGAGGGGGATGAAATCCAGGTGGAGATTGCCGAGGGCGTGCGGGTGCGTCTCGTGAAAGGCACGATCACCACCGTTCGCTCGAAGACAGAGCCGGCGCCTGAGGCAGCCAACTCCAACTAATTGAGCCACGCCTCAAGAAACGGGACCGTTTCATGCTTCGCTTTCCTCCTTGGAAGATCACCCTGGTGACGCTGATTGCCGTGCTGGGGTTCATCTACACCGCGCCTAATTTTTTCTCCAAAGACAGCTTGAGCGGGTTGCCCGGCTGGGTGCCGCAAAGCCAGATCGTGCTGGGGCTCGATCTGCAAGGCGGTTCTTACCTGCTGCTCGAGGTGGAAACCGACGCGCTTTACAAGGAGCGTTTGCAAACGCTGCGGACGGATGTGCGCAACACGCTGCGCCAGCTGGATGAACCCAGAGTGCGCTTCCGTGTGCGCCAGACGAATGAAGGTGTGACGGTTGTCCTCAACGATGCCGGGGATCAGGAACGCTCGATGGCGGCGCTGGAGGAGCTTTCCAGTTTCGTCGACGCCAACCTTTTCGGCGGCTTGCCGGAAAAGGACCTGGTGATCACGGCGGAAGGGGCTGACACGATCGGCGTGACCTTCTCCGAGGCCGCTCGGGTATCGATGTCGCAATCGGCGGTTTCCCAGAGCATCGAGATCGTGCGCCGGCGTATCGACGAGCTGGGCACGACGGAACCGACCATTCAGCGCCAGGGCGAAAATCGCATCGTCCTGGAAGTGCCGGGGCTTGACGATCCGCGCCGCCTGAAAGACCTGCTCGGCCAGACGGCGAAGCTCAGCTTTCACCTGGTGGACCGTTCCATGACGGCGGCCCAGGCGCAGGCGACGCGCGTGCCCGCCGGCTCGCAGATTCTGCCGCTTTCCAATACGGAGCCGCCGCAAGGCGTTCTCATCGAACGGCGCGCCATGCTGAGCGGTGAAAACCTCGTCGATGCGAAAGCCAGCTTCGATCAGCAAACGAACGAGCCTATCGTTACTTTCCGGCTCGATACGAGCGGGGCAAACCGGTTCGGCGATATCACGACGCAGAATGTGGGTGCCCCCTTTGCCATTGTGCTCGACGATGTAGTGCTGAGCGCGCCGGTCATCCGCGAGCCCATTCTGGGTGGTAGCGGACAGATCAGCGGCGGTTTTTCGGTTAAGGATGCGAACGACCTGGCCATTCTGCTGCGTGCTGGCGCGCTTCCCGCGCCGCTGACGATCCTGGAAGAGCGCACGGTCGGTCCGGGCCTCGGGGCGGATTCGGTTGCCGCCGGTGAAATCGCAGCGATTATCGGCTTTGCCGCTGTCGTGCTCTATATGGGCCTTGCTTACGGGCTCTTCGGCTGGTTTGCCAATGTCGCGCTTGTGACCAACGTCATGCTGATCGGCGCCGTTCTTTCGGTGCTCGGCGCGACGCTGACATTGCCGGGCATTGCCGGTGTGGTGCTCACCATCGGTATGGCGGTCGATGCGAACGTGCTGATTTTCGAGCGTATCCGTGAAGAGGTGAAGGCGGGCAAAACACCGCTTGTTGCCATCGAGAACGGCTATAACCGTGCGCTCGGCACCATTCTCGATGCGAACATCACGACCTTCATTGCCGCGGCCATTCTGTTCCAGCTTGGGGCGGGGCCGGTACGCGGTTTCGCGGTAACACTCGGCATCGGCATTCTGACATCCGTCTTCACGGCTTTCACATTGACGCGGATGTTCGTGGCGCTTTGGTACAAATCCCGCCGCCCGTCGGCACTTACGGTTTAAGGGGAACGAGCATGAGACTGAAACTTGTTCCGGAAAACACATCGATCCCCTTCGTTGCCTATCGCAAGGCGGCCTTCGCCTTTTCGCTTATGATCGTGCTGGCGTCCATTGCGCTGGTCTTCACCAAGGGACTTAATTTCGGCATCGACTTCAAAGGCGGGACGATGATCGAAATCGAAACGCCGGAAGCTGCCGACATTTCGGCCATCCGCACCCAGCTCAACGGGCTGGGGCTCGGGGACGTGCAGGTGCAAACCTTCGGCGCGCCCAATGATGTGCTGATCCGCATTCAAAGCCAGGGCGGAGAGCCCGGCAGCGACCAGCAGGTTGTCGAGTTGGTCAAGCAGGAGCTTGGCGAGAGCGTGCAATACAGGCGCGTGGAAGTCGTTGGCCCCAAGGTTAGCGGCGAGCTTGTGAACTCGGGCGTGACTGCCGTGGTGCTCGCCGTGGCATTGATGCTGGTCTATGTCTGGTTCCGCTTCGAATGGCAGTTTTCCATCGGCGCGGTGCTGGCCCTGGTGCATGACGTTATCACCACGATCGGCATTTTCTCGCTTTTGCAGATCGAGTTCAGCCTTCCGATCATCGCCGCGATCCTGACTATCGTCGGTTATTCGATGAACGATACCGTCGTCGTTTATGACCGGGTGCGCGAGAACCTGCGTAAATATAAACGCATGGATCTGGGCGAGCTGATCGACAAGGCAATCAACGAGACGCTGACGCGCACGACCATGACCGCGCTGACGACCTTGCTCGCGCTTTTTGCACTTTATATTTTCGGCGGAGAGGTTATTCGCGGCTTCACCTTCGCGATGATCTGGGGTGTTATCATCGGGACTTATTCCTCGATCTTCGTTGCCGCACCGGTGCTTCTCATCCTCGGTGTCAAACGCGATTGGAGCGAGACGGCAAGCAGCCCGGAACCCGGCAAGAAAGGCGCCTAAAGCCGAGATGGAGTTTTCCAACCCCGCTTTCCGTCAACCGCCCGTCGATGCCTATGGCGATGGCGGGTTCCGCGTGGACGGCAAGCGGGTGGAAGGCTCGCTTCTTCTTCTGCCCGCGCGTATGGAGCCTTGGCCGCTCGCCGATCTGAACGACGCCACCATTCGCTCTTTCGATCCGCTTATTGCACTGAAGACCGATTTCGATGTGCTGCTGATCGGCTGCGGAAAAGCGATGGCATTTTTACCGAAAGTGATTCGCGATCATCTGTCGGAGCACGGCATCTCTTTCGATGTGATGACCACACCCGCCGCCTGCCGGACCTATAATATCCTTGCAAGTGAAGACAGGCCCGTCGCCGGCGCCTTCATTGCTGTGGACTAGTTTCCAATCTCCCCACGCTTTACTTGGCTTTTGCAGTTGATGCGCCTAGGGTTGCTCTGGTTTTTGCGAGTCGCTTCAAAGTGAGTCGCATAACTCCCGGCAATTGGCAGGGGGCCGGGTTCTTGAGGCCTTTGGGTGTGAAACTTTTGGGGAGGGCTATTATGGCTGCCATTCTCACGTCGCTTCGGAACACGGTGATTGCCGGTTTCGTCCTCGCGGCGGTTCTTTTTGCAATGTATCTGAATTGGGGCGGTGATCTCGGTCACGGCTTCTGGGCATTTATCTTCCGCTGGCTGCATGTCATCAGCGGTGTGATGTGGATCGGTCTGCTCTGGTATTTCAACTTCGTGCAGATCCCGAACATGCCGAACATTCCCGACGAACAGAAACCGGCCATCGGTAAGGTCATCGCGCCGGCGGCTCTGTGGTGGTTCCGCTGGGGCGCCATGGCCACGATCGTGACCGGTGTCATTCTGGCATCGATGAACGGCTATCTGATCGAAGCCTTTACGCTTGGCATTACCGAGGGCTTTGCCGTCGAGAAGAATATCGCCATCGGTATCGGCATGTGGCTCGGCACCATTATGTGGTTCAACGTCTGGTTCGTTATCTGGCCGAACCAGAAAATCGCGCTCGGTATGGTAGATGCCGAAGCCGATGCGAAAGCAAAAGCGGCCCGGACCGCCATGCTGTTCTCGCGGACCAATACGCTGCTGTCGATCCCGATGCTTTTCGCCATGGTGTCGGCGCAGAACATCTATTGATAAGCACCGGCCCCGGCCGGTAAAGCAAAGGGGCCGCTCATGCAGCGGCCCCTTTATTTATGAGGTGAAAGGTGACGGAGACGCCCTTCGGCCGCGTTCTGGAAGAGCTGCGCAGCCTTGATTTCGAGCGCTATTTGAGCTTGCTCGTCATCAAGGAAGAGCCACGCCGCGCGCTCACCGCGCTTTACGGGCTCAACGCTGAAATCGCCAAGGTTCGCGAACTCGTCAGCGAGCCCATGCTCGGTGAAATCCGTCTGCAATGGTGGCGGGAAACGGCGGAACATCTTTTTAAAGGCGAGACACGCGGCCATGACGTTGCCGCCTGTCTGGCCGAGCTTCTGCCGGAAAGCATTATTGGCGCGGAAGATCTCATCGACCTTATCGACGGGCGCTCGCGCGATCTGGAAGCCGGGCTCTTTCAGGATTTCGGCGATCTCGATGCTTATGTGGAGGCAACGCAAGGCCAGCTCATGCGGCTTGGCGCGAAACTTCTTACCGGAAAAGAGATAGAGCCCGGCCTTGATGCAGCCATTACAGCGGGCGCGCGGGCCTATGCCTATACCGGGTTTTTGCGGGCGCTGCCTTATCACGCCTCGCAAGGCTATATGATGCTGCCGCAATCGCTGCTCGCCAAACATGAGGTGGAACTGGAAGACCTGTTCAACGGCGTGGCGCGGCCGGGCCTTTATGAAGCGATGCGCGAGATGGCCGCGCTGTCGCAAGAAGCGCTGAACGAAATGCGCCATCATATGAACGATGTACCGAAAAACTGCCTGCCGGTTTTCCTGCCGCTCGCCGCGGTGCCGCTTTATCAGAAACGCTATCTGGCGCGCAAAGACCATCCGTTCCGCGACCGGGTGGAGGTTCCCGCTTTCCGGCTGCAGTGGCGTTTTTTGACGTCGCAGTGGCGCGGGCGTATTTAAGCTATTCAGCGGCGGCCATTTCCTGACCTTTCAGCCAGGTTTCGACATCGCGCAGGGCGCGGGCGGTGAGCGCTTGTTTGCGGGCGCGGCCTTTTTCCTTGCCGCGCAGCCTTTTGCCGTCCGGTGATTTGGGCGGCTCGATTTCCGGGAAAAGGCCAAAGTTTACATTCATCGGCTGAAAGGTTTCCGCTTCCGCGCCGCCGGTAATATGGCCGAGAAGCGCGCCGAGCGCCGAGGTAACAGGCGGCAGCACGGGCTGAGCGCCCCGCGCCTCGGCTGCTGCGAAACGTCCGGCCAAAAGTCCCATGGCCGCACTTTCTACATAGCCTTCAACGCCGGTGATCTGCCCCGCAAAGCGCAGGCGCGGATCGGCCTTTAGCCGCATCGAGGTATCGAGCACACGCGGCGAATTGATGAACGTATTGCGGTGCAAGCCGCCCAGCCGCGCGAACTCGGCTTTCTCAAGCCCCGGGATCATCTGGAACACGCGCTTCTGCTCGCCGTGGCGCAGCTTGGTTTGAAAGCCGACCATGTTGTAAAGCGTGCCGAGCGCATTGTCCTGGCGCAGTTGCACGATGGCATAAGGCTTCACGTCCGGGTTATGGGGGTTCGTCAGACCGACGGGTTTCATGGGCCCGTGCCGCAAGGTTTCCGGCCCGCGCTCCGCCATGACTTCGATAGGCAGGCAGCCTTCAAAGTAAGGTGTATCCTTTTCCCAGTCCTTGAATTCGGTTTTATCGCCGGTCAAAAGCGCATCGATGAAAGCGGCATATTGCTCTTTGTTCATCGGGCAATTGATGTAGTCCTTGCCCGTGCCGCCGGGGCCCGGCTTGTCATAGCGGGACTGGTACCAGCAGATATCGAAATCGATGCTGTCTTTATAGACGATCGGCGCGATCGCATCGAAAAAGGCAAGCTCGTCCGCGCCCGTCAGGCCTTTCACCGCCTCGCTAAGCGCGGGCGAGGTGAGGGGGCCGGTCGCGATGATAACCGAGTGCCACTCTTCCGGCGGCAGGCGGTCCACCTCGCCGCGCTCCACGGTGACGAGCGGATGGTTCTCAAGCGCCTCGGTCACCGCGCCGGAAAAAATATCCCGGTCCACGGCAAGCGCGCCGCCGGCAGGCACTTTCGCCTTTTCGGCGGCTTGCATGACGATGGAACCGGCCCGGCGCATTTCTTCATGCAAAAGGCCGACGGCATTGTTTTCCCAATCATCCGAGCGGAACGAGTTGGAGCAGACAAGCTCTGCGAACCCGTCCGTCTGGTGGGCGTCGGTGCCGCGCACGGGGCGCATTTCATGCAGAATGACGGGCGTACCGGCGCTTGCCAGCTGCCAGGCGGCTTCCGACCCGGCCATGCCGGCGCCGATCACGTGAACGGGCTTGATGCTTTCATTGCTCATAAGCGGGAAATAGCACTCTGCCGGAGCGCTGGAAAGGGGCCAAGACGCGAATTTTACCGGGCCTCGGCGAGTTCACCCCCAGCGCCCAGATAACCCGACCAGGCGAACCAATAGGCGATATGGCCGGGAAGGCGGGGAAAGGCCTCTCCCTGCGGGCCGCGCAGGGCTTTCTCAGTCACCTGCCAAGTTTCACCGCCTGAGCGCACTTCATCGGGATTACCGGTTTTCTCAAAGACCCGCCCGTCCGTGCGGTAGGCGCGCACGGTCTGGCTTTCAGCCGTCCCAATCAGGGTCAAGGGCACGGCGCCTGCCATGTCGTTGATGACCGCACCGCCCTTGAAGGCCGAAAGCGGCCAGGCCTTGTCAGCCGCGCCGCCGCGCAAGGCGAAAACGTAATCCTTCGCGCCTAGCCGTTCATCATCGAGATAGGCCGGGAAAATGAGCTCTTTGCTGGCAAAATAGTCCCCGTATGGCTGGCCGGGCCGGTAATCGCGCTCAAAGCCGGTATCGAGGGCGAGTACTTTCGTTTCGGGGTGGCTGGCGCGCCATGCCTGCCAGCTCGTGATGACAAGCGGGCGGGTAGGAAGCGTGATGCCGGAGCCTGCAAGCGGGCCTGCAGCGGGCTTACCGGTGAACTGGTTCCAAAGGGAGTTCGTTTCCCGGTCATACATCAGCTTGTTGGAGCGGTAGAGAAGACCGGAGGAGCCGAAGCGGAATGGCTTTTCCCGGCCCTCAAGCGCCGTCTCAAAGAGGATGCCCGAGCCGCACAGCGTGCAATAGGCAAGGGAGACGGGTACGCCGCCCACCACGTCGTTCAGCATCTCATGCCAGTCCATGATACGTAGCGGATAGGCCCGCGCATCGCCGTTGATCTCAATGCCGAAGACAAGTTCCTCCGGAGTCAGATAATCCGCTTCGCTCGCAAGAATGATGGCCGGATCATCAAGCGGCGGGATGGCGTCTTTCTTGACGCCGCCCCAGACAATCTCTTCCAGCCGAATATTATGGGGCATCGAGGAATAGACGAGCGACACGAATTTCGGATCGAGCGTGGAGAAAAAGGCTGAAAGGAAGCGGTCATAATCTTTATGCGGTGCGATCTCCGGATGCTGCTGCAGCCAGAGCATCCAGCTCTTCCAATCGTCGCCGGGTTTTGCCCCGGTCAGTTTTTCAAGTGCGGCGACAATTTCCGGCGCTTCAGCCGTTTTGAAGCGCAGTGCCCGGATCAAGGCGGGTACGGCTTTGCTGCCGCCTTTGTCCGCCAGCCAATCGATGGCAATGCGCCGCAGAAAACCGTTATCGCTTAAGAGCTGATCGGCCATCCGCGCGCGCTGCCCGGCATCGCCAGCGTCTTGCGCCCGGGCCTGCATGACAGGGAACGTAAGGAAGATAGCAAATAGGGCTGCGGCGATAGGGCGAATGAACAAGCGCATGGGAGCCTCCTTCCCCCCATGCTAGGGGGAGGGAGGGGGCATGCAACGGCACACGGTTTGAACTCTTTGTGAGGAGGTGTCCTCAATTCCAGTGTTTGGGGCGGCGGTCCTTCCAGGGGCACTCTTTTTCAAGCTGCCCGGCAAGACGGAAGAGCGTGCCTTCATCGCCGTACCGCCCGGTAAACATCATGCCGATGGGAAGCCCCGCCGCGCTTTGCCAAAGCGGCACGGACATGGACGGCTGGCCGGTGAAGTTGAAGGGCGGTGTGAAGGGGAAAACCTTACCCTGACGCTTGTTGACCTCTTTCGGGTCAAGATTGACGGGATCGACATAACCGATTTCCGGCGGCGGTGTGCCCATGACCGGGGAAAGATGCACATCGAATTCTTCGAAGAGCGAGAGGACTTGCCGGTTCAAGAGCCGCAATTCCTGCCAGCCGTAAAGCGCCATTTCGCCGGTGACGCGCCCGCCATTGCGGTAGGCCGCCCAGGTCAGTTTTTCAAGCTCGTGCTCTTCCGGCTCCCGCCCGATGAGTTCCACGCGCCGGCGCATACCGGCGGCGAAATTGGAGGCGGAGACCATGCCTTGCGCCCGGTAAAGGCGGCGGTAGTCGACGCCAAGGCCGCGTTCCACGACCTCATGACCGAGCGATTTGAGCAGTTCCACGGTCTTCTCGAAGGCCTGCTGCACTTCCGGATCGATCGGTTTGCCATTCGGTGTTTCCGTGGAGACGGCGATTTTCAGTTTGCCGGGTGAGGCCTCTACTTCCTCAATATAAGGCCGTGCCTTGGGCGGCGGTGCGTAAGGAGAAGCGGCTTCCGGATAACCCGTCGCATCGAGCATCGCCGCGCTGTCGCGCACGCTGCGTGAGACGACATGATCCACGCTGAAACCGATGGCGCGGTCGAAATCGTCCGGCCCGTTGGGGTTCCGGTCCCGGGTGATCTTCATACCGAAAAGCCCGCAGCAGGCAGCTGGAATACGGATGGAGCCGAGCCCGTCGCTTGCATGAGCCAAGGGCACCATGCCGCTTGCCACGGCCGACGCCGCGCCGCCGGAAGAACCGCCCGCAATATGCTTCTCGTTCCAGGGCGATCGGCAGGGACCGAGCAGGGCGGATTCCGTCGTGCCGGTGATCCCGTATTCCGGCGTATTCGTCTTGCCCAGAATGACGATGCCGGAGGCACGGAAACGGCGGGTAAGCTCGCTGTCTTCGCTGTCCACGCGCGTGCCGATAAAGCGGCTGCCATCGGTACGCGGCAGGCCAGCAACTTTCAGGCCCAAATCCTTGATAAGAAAGGGCACCCCTTTGAAGGGGCCGTCCGGCAACTCCTCCTTAGCGGTCTGCCTTGCCTCATCGAATGCTTTATGCACAACGGCATTCAAAGCGGGATTGTGCTTTTCAATCCGTTCGATGGCGGCATCTACGAGTTCGAGCGGCGTGACTTCTTTCTTGGCAACAAGCTGCGCCAAGCCGAGCCCGTCATAATCTGCATAATTTTTCATTCCGTCTCCTCCCAAAGACCGGTGCCGGATTGTCTTTAGTTCCAGATTTGCGGTTTTTTCTCCTTCCAGGGGCGGGCCGTTTCAAGCTGCGCGGCAAGACGCAGCAATAAGCCTTCTTCCCCGAAGCGTCCGGCAAACATGAGCCCGACCGGCAAACCTTCCGGTGTCCAATGCAGCGGCAGCGAAATGGCAGGCTGACCGGTTGCATTTTCAATGGCCGTGAAGGGCACATAGGTTTGAACCGGCGCGAATGCTTTTTCAGGGTCGGTTTCATGAATATCGACCGAATCTAAGGGGAGCGGCGGCGCGCCCAGCGTGGTCGTCATCCAGGCATCATAGGTGGTATGGAAGCGTGCCATCTCGCGGCCCAGCATCTGAAAGGCGCTTACCGCCATGAGATATTGCGAGGCGGTGATGCTTTGACCGGCTTTGTAAAGGCCCCAGGTCAGGCCTTCGAGATTATCCTCGCTCGGCACTTTGCCTGTGAACTGCGCGGTTGCATCGATCTGCATGGCAAGACCGGCGGCCCAAACGGCCATGAAGGCGCCGGACATCATTTCCATGTTGAGATTGGGTGCCGTCTCCACAACCTCATGGCCGAGTTCTTCCAAAAGCTTCGCCGTTTCCTGCACCGCTTTCACGCATTCGGGATGAACGCTGTTGCCGCCAAGATCTTTGGTGGAAAATGCGATGCGCAGCTTTCCTGCAGGCTGTTTCACTTCTTCAAGGAAAGGGCGTTCCGGCACCGGCGCCATATAAGGATCGCCCGGTTCCGGCCCGCTCGTGCAATCGAGCATGGCCGCGCTGTCGCGCACGCTGCGCGAGACGATATGCTCGCTGATCAAGCCGCTCATGATGTCGCCCAGCATGGGGCCGAGGGGGTTGCGTGCGCGGGTCGGTTTCAGGCCGACAAGCCCGCAGCAGGAAGCGGGAATGCGGATGGAGCCGCCGCCATCATTCGCATGGGCCATGGGCACGATGCCGGCGGCAACCGCGGCGCCCGAGCCGCCGGAAGAGCCACCCGTCGAATGATCCGGGTTCCAGGGATTGCGCGCAGGCCCGTAAAGCGCGGATTCGGTGACCGGCAGCAGACCGAATTCCGGCACATTTGTTTTGCCGAGAATGGAAACGCCCGCCGCCTTGAAGCGCTGTGTCAGTGTATTGTCAGTTGGGGCCGGCAGGCCTTGCATTAGCCGCGAACCGGAGCGCGTTTCCACGCCCGCCACATCGCCCAGAATGTCTTTCAGCAGAAAAGGAACGCCGGAGAAGGGGCCTTTTGCCGGGGCCTTTGCCGCCTCCCTGCCCATGTCGTAAAGTTTGGTGACAACCGCATTGAGCGTGGGATTGTGTTTCTCGATCCGGCTGATCGCTTCTTCCGCAAGCTCGCTTGCACTGATCTCGCCTTTGGCGACGAGCTCCGCCAGACCAAGCCCGTCATAATCCGCATATTCGTTAAACGCCATGAGCTCCCTCTCTTTTCTTATGAGGGATGATAGTCAGGTCTGCGTTGCTTTGTCAGCTTTCATGCGAACGGAAAAAGCGGCGCGCCTTGAATGGCGGGCGTAAATTCCGGCGGCTCCTCGCCGTCTTTCCAGGCAGGCACCCGCAAAAGCGTGGTGCGCAAGAGCTCGGTTCCTTCCGGCCCTTCATCGCGGCGCACATCGCCCACATTGACGAGGCGCACGGAAATCTCTTCTTCCGTCAAATCCACCAACCCATAACCGTGGCTGTTGGAATCGAGAAAATTAAGGCCCGGATTGGCGCTTTTTGAGGCAAAGACGCCCGACACGTTGGGACTACCGGTGACCGAGGCGGCGAGCCCCGCCAGCACGCCGTTGACGATGCTGTTGTTCCAGTTCTCTACCGGCCCTTCCGGGGTCTCATAGACCACAAGGCGGCGCAGACTCTCGCTGTCGCGGGACCGGGCTTCCACGCCTTCATAAAGATTGCCGGAGCTGATGCTCGTTACGGCGAACTCGACGGCTGCAAATTCCGTTTCCTCCGCATCGGGATCGACGGGGAGGCGACCTGCCGCGTGGGTGTGATAGTCGCCTGCGCAGGAAACGACATTGGCGATTTTCTCATCGCGTACATAAGCCATGAGCTCGGTCAGTTCACCCGGATAGCCCTGCCAGGCATCGGTGCCGAGATAGCCTGTGTCGAGGCCTGCGAAGGGAATGGAGCCGAGATTAAGGCGCAGCGGCAGAGCGGGGATGGAATTCGCCCAGATTTTCCAGCGTGCATCGGATTGTTTCAGCACCTGCTTGAACCAGGCTTTTTGCTGCGCGCCAAGGCAGGTGCCGGGCGGGGCCGCGCGGCGCGGGTTGGGGATGGAGGTTTCCTTGTAGGTGATCGTTTCGGGCGGCGCGCTATTATTGGCCGTGCGCCCGGCGTCCAGCGTCTTGACGATATCGACGGGCGGCAGCGGCGCCTCGGCAAGTAAAGTTTCCACCGGGCCGCTCACCACGGGCGGGCTGCGGTAAGAGCGTGTGTCCGTGACGATCAGATCGGCAAGACTGCCCCAGGAAAAAGCACGGTAGATCGTCAGTGTCTCCAGCGCGGTCTTGTTGTCACCCTCAAACAGATACGCATCGTCATATGTTTCGAACGGCGCATCCTCGACCGGGGCATCCACAAAATCGGCAGCGGCATTCTCAACGCCGCCAATGCCGGGGCCGCCGCTCAAGATCGCGGGGATGAATTCGAACCAGGCGCGGTTGGCAGCCACCTTGCGCCGCTGCGCCGGTTCCCCCTCACCGAAATAGGTATCGTGGGCCTGCCAGGCATCATTGGTGAATTCGTGATCGTCCCAGGTACAGATGAAGGGAAAGCGCGCGCGGGCGGCCTGCAAATCGGGATCGGATAGATAGACCTTATAAAGATGCCGGTAATCGGCAAGCGTTACCGCCGCTTGCGCGCCCGGCTGCCACCAGGTGCGCGTGCCGTCCGGCACCCAGGGCGGGCTGCCATCGGGCAGCTTCGGCACGAGCCGGGCAGGGGTGCGGTCCATCGGCACATCGCCGGTTACTTCGTAAATGAAGTCGCCAAGATGCAGAACGAAATCGATCTGCGCCTCTTCGGGCACGCGCCTATCCTCGCGCACAAGATGCCGCCAGGCACTGAAATAGCCTTGCTCGTAATTCTGGCAGGAGGCGATGGCAAAGCGCACGGGCCGCTTGCTGCCCGCTTCCGGTGCCGTGCGGCTGCGGCCGATGAAAGGCGCGGCATCGGGCCCGGCGAAGAAGCGGTAGAAATAGCGCGTGTCAGGTTTGAGCCCTTGCGCAAAGAAGCGCACCGTGTGATCGGCCTCAGGCAGTGCGCGGAGTGCCTGTTCGATCACGACATTGGAAAAGTCTTCCTGCTCGGAGATCTGAACATAAAGATCGATGGGATCATCCGCGCCGCTCAGCGCTTCGACCCGCGTCCAGAGCATCAGGGCATCGGGCTGAGGATCGCCGGAGGCCAGGCCTTGCGGAAAGTGATAAAGGCCCAGCGCCGGCTCGGCGAGGGCCGCAGAAAAGCGGGGCGCGAATGGCAGCGCGGCCATGCCTGCATAGGCACCCGTGCCGGCCAGGAACCATTTAAGAAAACGGCGCCGACTAATGTCCCTCACATTGCCCCCATCACGCAAACCACCCGATATTGCGCCTGCGCCAATGCTCCCCTACGTCGGCGCAGCCTAAACAGCCAATGCCATGATTAGCCCGCCCGGCGCGTGCGCGCAACGCCGGAACCCGGCCATCTTCGCATTCCGCACTAAGATGCCTATTCGGCGGCAGCGCGGCGGGTCTTGCCGGCCGGGGTCTTTTTATCAGCGGTTTTCTTCGTCGAAGCTTTCTTGGCCGCCGGTTTCTTGGTTGAGGCCTTTGCCGTTTTCGGCTTTTCCGCCGCCTTGTCTTTTGCCTTCGCCTTCCCTTTGGCTTTCGCTTTGGTCTTCGGCGCCGATTTTTCCTTGCGCGGGGGCATGGGCATTTCGATGTGCTTCGGGGCCTTGCGGGCCGGGCCGCGGCTCTTCTGGCGTTTCAGAATGTCCTTGAGGTAATGGCCCGTATAAGAACGTTTCTCTTCGGCCACCTCTTCAGGACGCCCGGCAGCCACAATCTCACCGCCGCCATTGCCGCCCTCCGGACCAAGATCGAGGATCCAGTCGGCGGTTTTGATCACTTCCAGATTGTGTTCGATGACGACAACCGTATTGCCGGTATCGACGAGCTCATGCAGCACTTCGAGCAGCTTTTTTACATCGTGGAAGTGCAGGCCGGTGGTCGGCTCATCGAGAATGTAGATCGTGCGGCCCGTGGCACGGCGGGAAAGTTCCTTGGCGAGTTTGACGCGCTGGGCTTCCCCGCCTGAGAGCGTCGTTGCCTGCTGGCCGACCTTGATATAGCCGAGGCCGACACGCTGCAGGACTTCCATCTTCTCGCGCACCGCCGGGACGGCTTTGAAGAAAGAGGCGGCTTCATCCACCGTCATTTCCAGCACGTCGGCGATGGATTTGTCCTTGAATTTCACTTCCAGCGTTTCGCGGTTATAGCGGTGTCCGTGGCAGGCGTCGCATTCCACATAGACGTCCGGCAGGAAGTGCATTTCGATCTTGATGACGCCGTCGCCCTGGCACGCCTCACAGCGCCCGCCTTTGACGTTGAAGGAAAAGCGGCCGGGCTTGTAACCGCGCGCGCGCGATTCCGGCAGGCCCGCAAACCAGTCGCGGATATGGGTAAAGGCGCCGGTATAGGTCGCCGGATTCGAGCGCGGCGTGCGGCCGATCGGCGACTGGTCGATATCGATGATCTTGTCGAGAAATTCCAGCCCTTCGATCTGATCGAAGGGTTCGGCATGTTCGCGCGCGCCGGTGAGGCGGCGGGCAACGGACTTGTAGATCGTCTCGATGAGAAGGGTGGACTTGCCGCCGCCCGAAACGCCGGTGACGCAGGTGAATGTGCCGAGCGGAATTTCCGCCGTCACGTTCTTCAAATTGTTGCCGCGCGCGCCGGTGACTTTCAGGCGGCGCGTATCGGAGATGGGCCGGCGTTCGGAGGGAATATCGATCTGCTCGAAGCCGGTCAGATAGCGGCCTGTCAGGCTTTCCGTATTCGCCATGATGTCTTTCGGTGTGCCTTCGGCGATAATGTGCCCGCCATGGATGCCGGCACCGGGCCCGATATCGAGCACGTAATCGGCGGCGCGGATGGCATCTTCGTCATGCTCCACGACGATGACGGTATTGCCGAGATCGCGCAGCCGTTCCAGCGTCGCGAGCAGGCGGTCATTGTCGCGCTGATGCAGGCCGATGGAGGGCTCGTCGAGCACGTAAAGCACGCCTGTAAGGCCAGAGCCGATTTGCGAGGCAAGACGGATGCGCTGGGATTCCCCGCCCGACAGCGTGCCGGAATTGCGCGAGAGGCTGAGATAGTCGAGCCCCACATTGTTAAGGAAGTGAAGGCGTTCGCGGATTTCCTTCAGGATGCGGCTGGCGATTTCGAGCTGCTTGTCGGTGAGATAACCGTCGAGCTCGGCAAACCACTTATCGGCTTCCTTGATGGACAGCTGAGAGACTTCGCCGACATGACGCCCGCTGATTTTTACCGCCAGCGCTTCCGGCTTCAGGCGGTAGCCGTTACAGGTCTCGCAATTCGTGACGTTCTGATATTTCTCGATTTCCTCGCGCGCCCAGCTGCTGTCGGTCTCACGCCAGCGCCGCTCCATATTGGGGATGACGCCTTCGAAAGGTTTGCGCGTCTGGTAGGAGCGCATGCCATCGTCGTAATTGAAGGTGACTTCCTCATTGCCGGACCCGTAGAGGATGACGTTCTGGGCCTGTTTAGGCAGCTCCGACCATGGCTTGGTCATGGAGAACTTGTATTTGCGCGCCAGGCTGTCGAGCGTCTGGGTGTAATAGGGTGAGGTGGAGCGGGACCAGGGCGCCACGGCTCCCTGGCGCAGGCTCAGCCCCGGGTCAGGCACCACAAGATCGGCATCGATGATGTATTGCGTGCCGAGCCCGTCACAGGCCGGGCAGGCGCCGAAAGGATTGTTGAAGGAAAAGAGCCGGGGCTCGATCTCATCGATCGTAAAGCCCGAAACCGGGCAAGCGAAACGCTCGGAAAAGATGATGCGTTCCGGCGTCTCGCCTTCCTTGGCATCGGCAAGTTCGGCGACGGCGATACCGTCGGCAAGCGGCAAGGCGATTTCAAGAGAGTCCGCCACCCGGTTGCCGAGGTCGCCGCGTATCACGAGCCGGTCCACCACCACGTCGATATCGTGCTTGTATTTCTTATCGAGAGCCGGCACCTCGTCGATCTCATAGAACTGCCCGTCGACCTTCACGCGCTGGAAACCGCGTTTCTGCAGATCGGCGAATTCCTTGCGGTACTCCCCCTTGCGCCCGCGCACGATGGGGGCCAGGAGGTAGAGCCGGGTGCCTTCAGGCAGCGCCATGATACGGTCCACCATCTGCGTGACCGTCTGACTTTCGATGGGCAGGCCCGTGGCCGGGGAATAGGGAATGCCGACACGCGCCCAGAGAAGGCGCATATAGTCGTAGATCTCCGTCACCGTGCCGACCGTGGAGCGCGGGTTGCGCGAGGTGGTTTTCTGCTCGATGGAAATGGCAGGAGAGAGACCGTCGATCTGGTCCACATCCGGTTTCTGCATCATCTCCAGAAACTGGCGCGCATAGGCCGAAAGGCTTTCCACATAGCGCCGCTGGCCTTCCGCATAGATCGTATCGAATGCCAGGGAGGATTTGCCCGAGCCCGAAAGGCCCGTGATCACCACCAGCTTGTCGCGCGGGATTTGCACGGTGATGTTTTTTAGATTGTGTTCGCGGGCGCCGGAAACGGTGATGAACTTCTGCATGGCGCGTCAAAATCCTAACTGGCTTCGTGTGGGCGTCGGGGCGGGTGAAAACCGTCTGGCCGTTCATATAGCGCATCAGGGAATTTTTCACCCCTGCGCAAGGGCGCACACACGGCTTCTTGACCCTTCCTGCCACTTATGGAACATAATAAGAACAAATGGCACGCGGCGCTGAGTCTGGCAAGAGCCGCCGGGCCCATTCTGTCCACAGGTAAAGCGGGGCCATTTCCGCCGAACCTATAGCCCCGCTCTGGGCTTTCCTTTAGGGTCGCGTCCAGATTATTCCGTTCCGCGCGCCGCCTGTTTTAAGCTGCGATGCCCGCGGGGCCTGCAATACGAGGAGAAGCACCATATGGCCGGGAGCGTCAACAAAGTCATTTTGATCGGGAACCTGGGCGCCGATCCGGAGATCCGCCACACCCAGGACGGCCGGCCGATTTGCAATCTGCGCGTTGCCACCTCCGATAGCTGGCGGGACAAGAATACCGGCGAGCGGCGCGAGCGCACCGAATGGCACCGGGTCGTGATCTTCAACGAGGGTCTGTGCAAGATCGCAGAGCAATATCTGAAGAAAGGCTCCAAGGTCTATTTGGAAGGCCAGCTCCAGACCCGTAAGTGGCAGGATCAATCCGGCCAGGACCGCTATTCGACGGAAGTCGTGCTGCAGGGCTTCAACTCGTCACTGACCATGCTCGACGGGCGCAGCGGCGGCGGTTCCGGCGGGGGCGACTTCGGCGGCTCCTCCGGCGGCTATGACAACGGGAATTTCGGCGGTGGCCAGGGCGGCGGCGGCAGCTTCAACCAGGACATGGACGACGAAATTCCGTTCTAAGGACGTGTTCCAGAGCGAGGTTTAGGAGGGCGGCGCGAGCCGCCCTTCGTCTTTTCAAGCCCTCGTTTCAGAGCCAATTCCCAGGGCAAAAATGTGCGCGGGCAGGGCGGATTTTTTCCTGTCTCCGCGTGCCGCGGCCGGCACTTTTGTCAGAGGCATTTTTTCTTTGAAAGTCAGGGACTTAAGGGGTCCTTTCAAGGGCATATGATGATTGCCCTTGAAAGGGTGAAATGTTATTGTGCGCGTCTCATATTTCAGGGGATTCGGGCAGCCGTCCTTATCCGTTTCTGGGTCCGATTATGTGCCCCGGCGCATCCTGCTTCCGGGGCAGCTTTTTGAAGGTAAGCAAGTTTGTCCGACACGCATGACACGACAGCACCGGGCGATGAACCTCTCCCGGAAGGCGGTGGGGATTTGGGCAATGGCGGGGGCTCCGATGGCCCCGGCGGTGCGGGCGGGGGTATTCCGCCGGAGCGCGACGTAAGCCCGATCGCAATCGAAGAGGAGATGAAACGCTCCTATCTCGATTATGCGATGAGCGTGATCGTCAGCCGTGCGCTGCCCGATGCGAGGGACGGGCTGAAGCCCGTGCACCGGCGCATTCTCTTCTCGATGGGCGAGAACGGCTACGACTGGAACAAGCCTTACCGCAAGTCCGCCCGCGTGGTCGGGGATGTGATCGGTAAATATCACCCCCATGGCGACTCCTCGATCTATGACGCGCTGGTGCGCATGGCGCAGGATTTCTCGCTGCGCCTGCCGCTGATCGACGGGCAGGGCAATTTCGGCTCGGTGGACGGCGATCCGCCCGCCGCCATGCGTTATACGGAAGTGCGCATGGCCAAAGCCGCCCATGCGCTTCTCAACGACATCGACAAAGACACGGTCGATTATCAGGACAACTACGACAATTCCGAGCGCGAACCCACGGTTCTGCCGGCCGAGTTTCCGAACCTGCTCGTCAATGGCGCCGGCGGTATCGCGGTCGGCATGGCCACCAACATTCCCCCGCATAATTTGGGCGAAGTGGTGGATGCCTGTATCGCGCTGATCGAGAACCCGGACCTTTCCATCGACCAGCTTATGGAAATCGTGCCAGGGCCGGATTTCCCGACAGGCGGCATCATTCTCGGACGCGCGGGCATCCGCAGCGCCTATCATCTGGGCCGCGGTTCCGTCGTCATGCGCGGCAAGGTGGAGATCGAGGAAGTCCGCAAGGACCGGCTGGCGATCATCATCAATGAAATTCCCTACCAGGTGAACAAGGCCTCGATGATCGAGAAGATCGCCGAGCTTGTCCGCGAAAAGCGGATCGAAGGGATTGGCGATCTGCGCGACGAGTCCGACCGGCAGGGCATGCGTGTGGTAATCGAGCTGCGCCGTGATGCGGTGCCCGACGTAGTGCTCAATCAGCTCTACCGCTTCTCGCCGCTGCAAACGAGCTTCGGCTGCAACACCGTGGCGCTGCACCATGGCCGCCCGGAAACGATGAACCTCAAGGAACTGCTTGAGGCTTTTGTCGAGTTCCGCCAGACCGTGGTAACCCGCCGCACCAAGTTCGAGCTGAACAAAGCGCGCGACAGAGCCCATGTGCTTGTCGGCCTTGCCGTTGCGGTCGCGAATATCGACGAAGTCATTCAGCTGATCCGCACGGCGCCCGATCCGGGCGCGGCGCGCGATGCCTTGATGAGCCGGGACTGGCCCGCTCATGACGTGGCGCCGCTGATCCGCCTCATCGACGACCCGCGCCACCTGATCAAAGAGGATGGTACGTTCCGTCTTTCCGAGACCCAGGCACGCGCGATCCTCGATCTGCGCCTGCAGCGCCTGACGGCGCTTGGCCGGGACGAAGTAGGCGACGAGCTCAACGCGCTGGGCGAGAAGATTGCCGAGTATCTGGCAATTCTTTCCAGCCGCGCGCGTGTACTGGAAATCATCCGGGACGAGCTCACGAAAGTCCGCGAAGAATTTGCGACCCCGCGCCGCACCGAGATTACCGACGCCTCCAACGAGATGGAGGATGAGGATCTTATCCAGCGCGAGGATATGGTCGTTACCGTCAGCCATCTCGGCTACATCAAGCGTGTGCCGCTTTCCGCCTACCGGGCGCAGCGGCGCGGCGGCAAGGGCCGGTCTGGCATGTCCACGCGGGACGAGGATTTCGTTACCCGCCTCTTCGTCGCGAACACCCACACGCCTGTGCTGTTCTTCTCTTCGACCGGCATGGTTTACAAAATGAAGGTCTGGCGCCTGCCGCTGGCAACGCCGCAAGCGCGCGGCAAGGCGCTCGTCAATCTCCTGCCGCTGCAGCAGGGCGAGACGATCGCCACGATCATGCCGCTGCCCGAAGATGAAGACACCTGGCACGAACTTGATGTGCTCTTTGCCACGCGCTCGGGTAATGTGCGCCGGAACAAGCTGTCGGACTTCGTACAGATCAACCGTAACGGTAAGATCGCCATGAAGATCGAAGGCGATGACGGCATCGTCGCGGTACGGATCGGTTCGGAAGACGATGACATTGTTCTGACTTCGGCAAATGGGCGCTGCATCCGCTTCCCCGTCACCGATGTGCGCGTCTTCTCCGGCCGCACCTCGACCGGTGTGCGCGGTATCCGTCTCGATGCCTCCGACACTGTCATCTCCATGGCCATTCTCCGGCATCTGGATGTTTCACCGGCTGAAGCGCGCGCCTATCTCAAACAGTCGAACGCCATGCGCCGGGCGGCGGGCGATGAAGAGGTGCCTGAAGAAATCGCAGCGGATGAAGAGGGCGATGAAACCGGCGAGGGCGACGTGGCGCTCAGCGCCGAACGCTATGCCGAGATCGGCGCGGCGGAGCAGTTCCTTCTGACCGTCAGCGAAAACGGTTATGGCAAACGCTCTTCTTCGCTCGAATACCGCACCTCGGGCCGCGGCGGCAAAGGCATCATCGCCATGGCCGTGACGAAGCGGAACGGCCGTCTCGCCGCCTGTTTCCCGGTCGAGGATCATGACGAGATCATGCTGGTCAGCGACCGCGGGCAGCTCATCCGCTGCCCCGTCAACGACGTGCGCATTGCCGGGCGCTCCACGCAGGGCGTCGTTATCTTCCGCACGAACAAAGACGAGCGCGTCGTCTCCGTGGAACATATCGGCGAAAGCTCCGACGAAGACGAAGAACAAGAATAAACGAGGGTGCTTATGGAACGTGTGGGCTTCTATTCGGGATCGTTCGATCCGGTGACCTATGGCCATCTCGATGTGATCCGCCGCTCCTTCCGTCTGGTCGATCATGTGGTGGTCGGCATCGGCGTCAGCGCCACGAAAAAGGCGCTGCTGAGTTTCGAGGATCGGGCCCGGCTGATCGAAGAGGAAACCGCCGATATGGCCCGGGAAGCCGGCTGCCGCGTCAGCGTTACCTCCTTTAGCGGGCTGGTGGTGGAAGCAGCCCGCAAGGCCGATGCGAAGATCATTATCCGTGGACTTCGCGGCCCTGCCGATTATGAATATGAAGCGCAGATGGTCGGCATGAACGGCATTCTGGCGCCGGATGTCGAAACCGTGTTTTTGACGGCAGCGCCCGGATTGCAGATCATCTCTTCAACGCTCGTCCGGCAAATCGCCGCGATGGGCGGGGATCTGGAAAAATTCGTACCCGCACGGGTGGCCGCCGCGCTGCACAAGCGGTTCGAGGAAGACGACGACTGAGTAAGAGAACCGGGGCGCTGGGGCGTACCGTAAGTGAGGTTGCACATATGCGATTGAAAGCATTTTTTCTCGCCCTGGCGGGCATGGCTCTTCTCAGCCTTCCGGCACAGGCCCGGGACCTTGAGAATACGCTCTATCTCGATCTGAAAGACGGCCGGGTCGTGATCGAGCTTCTGCCCGATGCCGCGCCCAAACATGTCGAGCGGATCAAGAAACTGACGCGTGAAGGCTTTTACGACGGCATTATTTTTCACCGCGTGATCGAAGGCTTCATGGCGCAGACGGGCGACCCGACGGGTACAGGCATGGGCGGGTCGGAATATCCGGACCTGCGCGCCGAATTCTCCCGCATTCCCTTTGAGCGCGGCACGCTCGGCATGGCCCGTTCGCAGCACCCGGACAGCGCTAATAGCCAGTTCTTCATCTGCTTCGACAGCGCCTCCTTCCTGAACGGTCAATACACGGTTTGGGGACAGGTCGTGGAAGGCATGGAGCATGTCGACAAGATCGCGCGCGGCGAGCCGCCTGCAGATCCCGATAAAATCGTACGGATGGTCGTCGCGGCAGATGTCGCCGACGCGGCCAATTATTAAACTCTGAGGATTGAATGACCGATATCAAAGACCCTGAAAACACGCTCTTTCTCGATCTCGATTGGGGCCGTGTCACCATCGGCTTGCGGCCGGACCTGGCGCCGAACCACGTCGCCCGCATCAAGGAACTGGCCCGCGACGGCTTTTATGACGGGATCGTCTTTCACCGCGTGATCGACGGGTTTATGGCCCAGACGGGCGATCCGACGGGTACGGGCACCGGCGGGTCGGGCAAGAAACTGGCCGCCGAATTCAGCAGCGAGCCGCATCTGCGCGGCGTATGCTCCATGGCCCGCGCCATGGACCCGAATTCCGCCGACAGCCAGTTCTTCATCTGCTTCGACGACGCCACCTTTCTCGATGGGCAATATACGGTCTGGGGCAAGGTGATCGACGGCATGGAACATGTGGACCGCATCAAACGCGGCGAGCCGGTGCCGGATCCGGACAAGATCGTCTCGATGAAAGTTGCCGCGGACGCCTAATCGGCGCTAAGAGATTTCGGAAGCTGAGGAAGCGGGCCCCGGCCCGCTTTTTCATTGTGTCCCGCTTTCATTAAACAGAGACAATAGAGAACTGCCTCATGCGGGTGGACATTTTCGATTTCGAATTACCCGAAGAGCGTATCGCGCTGCGTCCTGCGCGTCCGCGCGATGCAGCACGTATGCTGATAGTTGGCCCGGGGAAAGGCCGGCTGGAAGATGCCGGCGTGCGCGATCTCCCTCAAATTTTAGAGCCGGGCGATGTATTGGTCTTCAACGACACGAAAGTCATTCCCGCCCGCCTGCACGGCACCCGCAAGCGCGAAGAAGCAGAAGCGCAGGTCGAGATCATGCTGCATCTGCGCCTTGGGCCTGACCGCTGGAGAGCCTTTGCCCGGCCCGCCAAACGGCTGAAACCCGGCGACCGGGTGGATTTCACGGCGGGACTTCATGCCCTTGTCGAAAGCCGGGAGGGCGCAGAGACCGTGCTGCAATTTTCCGCCTCCGGGCCCGCACTCGATGCCGCGATTGCCGCGGCAGGCGAGCTTCCCTTGCCGCCTTACATCGCCTCGAAGCGCAAGACGGATGAGGAGGACAAAGAGGATTACCAGACCCTCTTTGCCGACCGGCCGGGCGCCGTTGCTGCGCCCACAGCAGGGCTGCATTTCACCCCGGCGCTGCTCGACGCGCTCGAGGGGCGCGGCGTGGAGCGCGCGCGCGTCACCTTGCATGTCGGCGCGGGCACGTTCCTGCCGGTGACGGCGGAAGACACGGACGCCCATAAAATGCATGCCGAATGGGGCGAGGTCAGCGCAGAAACCGCCGCCAAACTCAACGAGGCGCGCGCCAAGGGCGGACGCATCGTTTCGGTCGGCACGACCTCCTTGCGCCTGCTGGAATCCGCTGTGAATGAAGAAGGGCAGCTGGCGGCCTGGTCCGGCGAGACGGATATCTTCATTACGCCCGGCTACCGTTTCAAAGCCGTGGATATTCTCATGACGAATTTCCACCTTCCCAAATCGACGCTTTTCATGCTCGTTTCCGCCTTCCGCGAAACGGAGGAAATGAAAACGGCCTATGCCCATGCTATCGGCGCGCAGTACCGTTTCTATTCCTACGGGGATGCTTGCTTGCTGATGCCGAAAGAACAAGACGATGAGTGAGTTCCGTTTCGACCTACACACTACAGACGGCAAGGCCCGCCTTGGCGCCGTGCATACATCGCGCGGGGTCATCCGCACACCCGCTTTTATGCCGGTGGGCACGGCGGCCACCGTCAAAGCGCTTTATACGGAGCAAGTGCGCGGCACCGGAGCGGACATTCTGCTCGGCAATACCTATCACCTGATGCTGCGCCCCGGCGCAGAACGCGTGGCCTCGCTCGGCGGGCTTCATAAGTTCATGAATTGGAATGGGCCGATCCTGACCGATAGCGGCGGCTTTCAGGTCATGTCGCTCGCCAAGCTGCGCAAGATGTCGGAGGAGGGGGTGACTTTCCAATCGCACCTCGACGGCTCGCGCCATATGCTCTCGCCCGAACGCAGCATCGATATTCAGTGCCTTCTGGGCTCGGATATTCAGATGGTGCTGGATGAATGCACGCCCTTTCCGGCCACCGAGAAGCAGGCGGCGGAGTCCATGCAGCTTTCCCAGCGCTGGGCCGTGCGTTCCAAAGAAGCTTTCGAGGCCCATCCGCGCCGCCATGAAGGCCAGGCGCTTTTCGGCATCGTGCAGGGGAGCACTTATCCGGACCTGCGCGCCGAAAGCGCGGCAGGGCTCATCGAGACGGGCTTTCATGGCTATGCCATTGGCGGGCTCGCCGTGGGCGAGGGGCAAGAAGAAATGCTGCGGGTGCTCGATTATACCGCGCCGCTGCTGCCGCAAGACCGGCCCCGTTATCTCATGGGGGTGGGCACGCCGGACGATCTCGTCGAAGCCGTCTCGCGCGGGGTGGATATGTTCGACTGCGTCATGCCGACACGCTCCGGCCGTCACGGCCAGGCCTTCACCCGGCGCGGCAAGGTTAATCTGAAAAATGCGCGCCATGCCGACGATCCCCGGCCGCTGGATGAGAGCCTCGATTGTCCGGCGGCGCGGGATTACTCGCGCGCCTATCTGCATCACCTGATCAAAAACGGTGAAATTCTCGGCATGATGCTGCTCACCTGGAACAATGTTGCTTATTACCAGCGGTTGATGGCGGATATGCGTGCGGCCATCGAGGCGGGGGATTTCGCGGGCTTTTACAAGCGTTTCAAGGAAGAGCAGGCGGGCGGCGATATTCCCCCGCTCTGACCGTTTTACCTACATCGCTCACCAGGCGGCGGATGCGGCATTTTGGGCGGGAAAAGGCCATTATTCGGGTTGACCAGCGCCGCCGCCCCGCTTAGGTTCCGCCCCGTTGCACCGCCAAGGCGGAATCACTTGCGGGCGGTGCAAGACCAGATGGAAAGCAGTCTTGTTTTCCCCCCAAATTTTAGGGCCCGTAGCTCAGCTGGTAGAGCAACTGACTTTTAATCAGTAGGTCACAGGTTCGAACCCTGTCGGGCTCACCATTCCCCCACCATTCTCAAGAGTTCCTGGACAGACGTTCAGCCGGGCAGATCGACCGGGCGGTAGTCTTCTGCTTTCTCGTCATATTCCAGCAGAATGCCGTTGCCGATATCGAAGAACCAGGCATGGAGGCGCAAGCGGCCTTCCTTCAGCGCCGCTTCGACGAAGGGGAAGGTTTTCAGACGGTCGATGGAAGCGAGGACGGATTCCCGCTCCAGCCGGTCGCGCTGCTTCTCCGGTGTTTCATGGGCATATTGGCGGCGGATGAAGAGCGCCAATTCGGTTGCGATGTTCATCCATTGGCCTACGAAACCCTTCTTGTGGCCTTTGGGCGCGTTCTCATAAAGTGCATGGATGCCGCCGCAGCGTGCATGGCCCATCACGATGATGTCCTTGATGTGGAGGCCTTCGACGGCAAATTCCAGCGCGGCGCTGGTGCCATGATAGGCACCGTCGACCTCATAGGGCGGCACGAGATTGGCAACGTTGCGGATCACGAAAAGCTCGCCCGGATTGACGTCGAGGATCATAGAGGGATCGGCGCGGCTGTCACAGCAGCATACAATGGCGGCTTTGGGAGATTGGGCATTCGCCAGGCTTTCGAAGCGCTCTTGGTTCTGCACGTAAGTGCCTTCCCGGAAGCGCTTATAGCCAGCCAGAAGATGTGCCATCTCTGCCGAATTATCCGCCATTTGTGACCTCAACAACTTATGTGTCGCTTTTCTTAAGGCCCGGCTTTACTGCGATGAGGGATCGAGAGCAAGCACTTGGCACCATGCGCCTTGCTTTTTGAGGGAAGCACACAGGCTTTCCGCAGCGGCGTGCGTGGACAGAGGCCCGGCGAGCAGGCGCTGATACATGCCGTCCTTGCCGGCATCGAATCTATGGATAATGGGCCGGTACGAGGCGAGGACGCTTTTGTAGCTTTGCTGCAGCTTGCTCCAACCTTCCATGGCCGCTGCCTTGCCTCTGTATGAGGCTAGATGAATACCGAACCCGGCAGCAGTAGTCCCGCCCGCCTTTATCTCGTCGCGCACGGGGTCCATGCGGGCCATAGTAGCGGTTTCGGGGGAAGATTGAGACGCCTTGGCAGGGCTGGGCGCGCGGGCTGTATCGCCCTCCGGCCCGAGGGACGCCGTGGCGGGCCCGAAAGCGTTTTCAATGCGGTCGAGGCGCCTATCGAGGCTGTTTTCCGAAAAAACCAGCTTTTCCATGGCCGGGCGCACGACCGAATAGTCGATCCGCAGCTCGGCCAGATCCTGCTCCAGCCGGTTGACGCGCTCTTCAAGCGTTTCCTTTTCAGTGCCGAGCCTCTGATAACCGGCAACGGGCTTGTTGGTTGCCGACGCGCCGGTTGCAGTGCTCTGGCCAGCGCAGGCGCCAAGGCTGAGCGCTCCTCCGAGTAGGACCAGGAAAAGCCAGCGCCGATCGCTTTTTATGACCATGCCGCATCTCACCGATAAGCGCTCAAAGAGCCGGTTAACGACTGTTATGCGAGTCGCCATGGGCGGTCAATTAACGCACAGGGGAAGGCCGGTTAAGAACTGATTAACCATTACGCATTTTGCACAAGGCTTGAGCGCTATCGGCGGGCTAGGCAAGGAATTACACCAAAAATGCCTTGGAAACGGGCGCTTCCGCCCGGCAGGCTTTTTGCGTAAGGGCGGGCATAAATAAAGGGAGACCCTTCATGACACTCGATGCCTTGCCTTTTGACGCCTGGCCGCTGGGCGCGCAAGCCGGGATTTACGGATTTGCCGGCGGCTTGTTGGTGCTTCTTCTGGCGCATTTAGCCGTTACCTCGCGCCGCCTTGCCAAAGAGGCCCGCCAATCGGCGCTCTCACCGCGCAGTGTGCCTTCCATCTTTTCCGCCTCAAATTCGCCGGGAATTCCCTTTAAGGAAATCGCTAGCCTGGATGGCCGTTACTCGACATTGACGAGAATGAACCGCCCACTGCGTAAAACCGGGGCCCGGAGCGAGGAGAAACGGCGCCAGCAGTCCGTTCCCCGTTACCATCCGGTTCCTTCTTACCGGACATAGCAGGGGGAAGAGATGTAAATCCGGCCCTATCCTCGGAATTCGCTCTTGCATTCGTCTTATCGGGCTATTAAATCACAGTCGCCTACGGGGTAACTGAATTTAATACATTTTTTCTGTGTGAAAGAATGGAATTGCGGGAGCACACTGATGGATCGGCTGGATCAGCTCGAAAGCCAAAGCATCTATATTTTCCGTGAAGCGTTTAACCGCATCGAGAATATCGCGATGCTGTGGTCGCTCGGGAAAGACTCCAACGTCATGATCTGGCTGGCGCGCAAGGCGTTTTTCGGCCATGTGCCCTTTCCCGTCATGCATGTGGATACCGGTAAGAAATTTCCGGAGATGTATGCTTTCCGCGACCGCTATGCGGACGAATGGGGGCTGAAATTCCTGCGCGAAGAATGCCCGCCCATCGAAGAAGTTGATCAGAGCTTGCCGCCTGCCGCGCGTTCCGCCGCGCGCAAGACCGCGGGCCTGAAGAAAGCCATCGAGAAATATCAGTTCAATGCGCTCTTTGCCGGCATCCGCCGCGACGAAGAAGCAACGCGCGCGAAGGAGCGCGTTTTCTCGCCGCGCGGGCAGGGCGGGCAATGGGATTTCCGCGATCAGCCGCCGGAATTCTGGGACCAGTACAAAACCGACTTCCCGCCCGGTACTCATATCCGTGTGCACCCGCTGCTGCATTGGACGGAAGTGGATATCTGGGCCTACACGCAGCGCGAACAGATTCCGACCATCGATCTTTATTTTGCCAAAGACGGTAAGCGCTACCGCTCGCTCGGCGACAAGGACATCACCTTCCCGGTCGACAGCACCGCGACGACGATCCCTGAGATCATCGAGGAACTGCGCACAACGAAGATTTCCGAACGGTCCGGCCGCGCCATGGACCATGAAAGCGAAGACGCCTTTGAACGTCTTCGGGCTGACGGCTATCTATAAGGAACCGGGAAAATGGGTGAGACAAACGTGAAACTGGCTTCTATCAACCCGGATGCGCAAAAAGCCCGGGATCTTCTCAGGATTGTCATCGTCGGTCACGTCGACCACGGTAAGTCGACGCTTGTCGGACGGCTTTTCCATGACACGGGCTCGCTGCCCGATGGCAAATACGAGTCGATCAAAGCAATGTGCGAACGCCGCGGCGTACCTTTCGAATATGCGTTCCTTATGGACGCACTGCAGGCCGAGCGCGATCAGGGCATTACCATCGACACGAGCCAGATCTGGTTCAAAACGGAAGCGCGCGATTACACGATCATCGATGCGCCGGGTCACAAAGAGTTCCTGAAAAACATGATCACGGGCGCTGCACAGTCCGATGCCGCGCTGCTGATCATCGATGCCGCCGAAGGCGTGCGCGAGCAGTCCCGCCGTCACGGCTATCTGCTTCATCTGATGGGTGTGCGCCAGGTCGCCGTTGCCGTCAATAAGATGGACCTGGTGGGCTATGAACAGGAACAGTTCGATCTGATCGAGGAAGAGTATCGCGACTACCTGCGCTCGATCGGGGTGGAGCCGACCTTCGTCATTCCCGTTTCCGCGCGTGAAGGCGACAATATTGCCAACGGCTCGAAGAGCATGCCCTGGTACAAGGGCCCGACGGTCGTCAAGGCGCTGGACAGCTTCCTGCCGAATGCACCTCTGGTCGACCAATCACTGCGCTTCCCGGTGCAGGACGTTTATAAATTCGACCAGCGCCGGATCATCGCCGGACGTATCGAATCCGGCAGTTTGAAGGTCGGCGACAAGCTGGTCTTTTCTCCTTCAAACAAGACTGCAAAAGTGCAGAGCATCGAAAGCTGGTCCGCGCGGGACGATTTCACGCCGCCAACCGAAGCTGTTGCCGGCGAATCCATCGGTATCACGCTTGATGAACAAATTTTCGTCGAGCGCGGCGAGCTGATCAGTCACGAAGAAGATGCGCCGATCGAGACGGAAGTCTTCCGCGCGCGGCTCTTCTGGCTCGGGCACGATCCGTTGACGGCGGGCAAAAGCTACAAGCTCAAACTCGGCACGTTCGAAACACCCGTCACGGTGCAAAAGGTCGACCGCATCATCGATACGAGCGATCTGTCGAATTCTGAATCGGAACAGGTCGAGCGCAACCAGGTAGCGGAAGTCACGATCCGTGCGCGGCGCATGCTGGCGCTCGATGAGTTTACGAACAATGGCCGCACGGGCCGGTTCGTGCTTGTCGACAATTACGATATTGCAGGCGGCGGCATCATTTCCATGGAAGGCTATGCCGACCAGCGCAGCATGATCATGGCGACGAAGTCGACCAATATCACGCGTGTAGAACATGGTGTGTCGATCGAAGAACGCGCCCGGCGCAACGGCCACAAGGGCGGCGTGCTTTGGTTCACCGGCCTTTCCGGTGCGGGCAAGTCGACGCTCGCCGTGGCGCTCGAGAAGCTGCTGTTTGAAAAAGGCTACAGCTCCTACGTGCTCGACGGTGACAATGTCCGCCATGGGCTCAACGCTAATCTGGGGTTCTCCCCGGAAGACCGGGCGGAAAACATCCGCCGCGTGGGTGAAACGGCGGCGCTTTTCCAGCGGGCAGGTATGCTGGCCATCACCTCCTTCATTTCACCTTACCGCTCGGACCGCGACCGCGCCCGGGCGGCAGCCGGGGACAGTTTCCACGAAATCTATGTGAAAGCGGACGTGGAGACCTGTAAGCAGCGCGACCCCAAAGGCCTCTATAAAAAGGCCATCGCCGGCGAGATCAAAGAGTTTACCGGCATTTCCGCTCCCTATGAGGAACCGGATTCTCCGAACCTCGTAATCGATACGGCAGAGACACCGCTGGAAGAATGCTTGGAAATTCTCATTAATTACGTGGAGAGAAATTTCCGCGTATAAGTTAGCGTAAGGCCAACACGTTAACTGGGGTAATTTCATGACTGTTCTTGTTACCGGCGGTGCCGGCTATATCGGCAGTCATATGGTTCTGGCACTTGTGGACGCCGGTGAGGAAGTTGTCGTTCTCGACAATCTTTCCACCGGTTTTCGCTGGGCGGTTCATCCGCAGGCCCAGTTCCATGAAGGTGATATCGGAGATGCCAGCCTTGTCCGCAATCTGATCCGGCAATATGGCATCGATGCCGTGGTCCATTTCGCCGGTTCGATCATCGTGCCGGAATCCGTCGAGAACCCTCTCAAATATTATCTTAACAACACCGCCAAATCGCGCGACCTGATCGAGGCCTGCGTAAAAAGCGGTGTGAAGCATTTTATCTTTTCTTCGACGGCCGCCGTCTATGGCATGCCCGAAACGTCACCGGTCACTGAGGACATGAACCTCACCCCCATTTCTCCTTACGGCACATCCAAACTAATGACGGAATGGATGCTGCGCGATACGGCTGCAGCCCATGATCTGCGCTATGTGGCGCTGCGGTATTTCAATGTCGCCGGTGCCGACCCTGCGGGCCGTTCGGGTCAATCGACACGCAATGCCACGCACCTCATCAAGATTGCCTGCCAGACCGCACTCGGCCAGCGGGAGCAAATGGGTATTTTCGGAACCGACTATGAGACGCCGGACGGGACCGGCGTGCGGGACTATATCCATGTCTCGGATCTCATCGCGGCTCACATCTCCGCGCTGCAATATTTGCGGGATGGCGGAACCTCGCTTGCGGCCAATTGCGGCTATGGGCACGGCTTTTCCGTCCGCGAGGTCATCCAGGCCGTCGAGGAGGTCTCGGGGCGCCCTGTCAAGGCCACGGAAGAACCCCGCCGGGCAGGTGACCCGGCTGCCCTGGTGGCGAATTCCAACTTGCTCAAGGAGCGGATGCGCTGGACCCCGCAATATGACGATCTCGAGCAGATCGTGCGCCACGCCCTTGCCTGGGAAGAAACCTTGCCCGAGAAAGTTCGGTCGAAATAACGCCCTCTAAGCTATCTTTCTCTATCCAAATTCTCTTGTGATATAAACCATTTACCTTGTTCTGGCTCTGTTCAAAACGGTGTGCTAAGGAAGACGACATGCACCTGCCAAGAGCGTGACGGATTACTGCCCAATGGTAATTTCCCACAGGTTTAGACATGCGGCCATTCTGGCTATCGACATTTTCCTGGCGGCTTTGTCCGTCCCGATCTCGATTGCCTTACGCATAGGATTTGACGGCTTAGTCGGGCGCTTCGATCTAACGGTGCTTGCAACTACGATTTTTACCGGCATTGCAATCTTTACCATTGTTCTCTCGCGCCACGGGCGCATTGCGTGGCGCTGGGTATCGGTGGACGACGCGATCCTGCTGGCGCGTACGGCGGCACTGATCAATCTGATTTTTCTTGCAGTCCTCTTTCTGACGACGCGGCTCGACGGGTTTCCCCGTTCCTTTATCGGTATCAATATTCTCTGTCTCGGCGGGCTTTTTATCGGCAGCCGCCTTGTCTTCCGCCTTTGGCACGAACGCCAGCCCGGCTTTGCCAAAGGAGCGCCCAAAGACCAGCAGCTAAATGTGCTGCTCATCGGCGCAACAGACGAAGCCGAGGCTTTCATCCGGAAAATGTCGCGCAGCGGCACCGCGCCTTACCATGTTTCCGGCCTGATCAATGCGGACAATGAACGCCCGGTGGGCAGCCGTATCCGCGGCGTCAAGATTTTGGGCGGATTGAATGAAATCGGACCCATCCTTCGCCGCCTGCGCGGGCGCGGCGCCCATATCGGCCATCTCATCCTTTCCGATCCTTCTTTAAAAGGGGAGCCAGTAAAAAAGCTTCTGGAATTGACGGAGGAAGAAGGCATCCGTCTTTCCCGATTGCCGGAGATGTCCCAGCTGCAGAATGCCGACAGCAACCGCATCACGGTGCAGCCGGTCAATGTTGAGGATCTTCTCAGCCGCCCCCAGGCGAGGCTCGACCGCAGCGCTATGGCCGCGCTTTTGACCGGCAAGCGGGTGCTGATAACCGGGGCAGGGGGCAGTATTGGTTCCGAGCTTGTCCGCCAGATCGCGGCTTTCACCCCCTCGCGGCTGACGCTGGTCGATGCCAGCGAATACAATCTCTTTGAGATAGACGGTGAAATGGCCCGGCGTTTTCCGGCGATCGAACGCGAGGCGTTGCTGGTAAACGTGCGCGACCGGAAATCGCTTTTCGAAACGTTCGACCGCGAGAAACCGGAAATCGTTTTCCATGCGGCAGCACTTAAACATGTGCCGCTTCTGGAACCACAGCCTTCCGAGGCGGTGCTGACGAATGTCATGGGCACGCGCAATGTCGCCGATGCCTGCACCGCCCATCATGTACAGATGATGGTGATGATTTCGACGGACAAGGCGGTTCAGCCCGTCAGTGTCATGGGCGCCTCGAAGCGCATCGCCGAAACCTATTGCCAGGCGCAGGATATTCGCGGGCGCGAGCAGGGCGGCACACGCTTCGTCACTGTGCGTTTCGGCAATGTGCTGGGTTCTGCGGGCTCTGTTGTGCCGCTCTTCCAAAGGCAGTTGGAGCAGGGCGGACCCTTGACCGTGACCGACCCGCGTATGACCCGGTATTTCATGACCATCCGCGAGGCGGTCGAGTTGGTGCTTCAGGCGTCTACATTGCGCGACACGATGCTTGAAGAGGGCGGCGGCATTGCGGTTCTGGATATGGGCGAACCGGTCAATATTCTCGATATGGCCCGGCAAATGATCCGTCTTGCCGGCCTGCAACCCGACAAGGATATCGAGATTGAGATTACCGGCCTGCGGCCCGGCGAGCGGCTCTACGAAATCCTCTTCCAGCATCAGGAAGCGCTGGTCAACAGCTCGCATGAGGCGATTATGCTGGCCCGGCCCCGGGTTCCGGAAGAAGCTTTTGTGGGCAAAATGCTCGATTCGCTGATCGAGGCGGCGCTCAAATCGGACCATCAGCACACGCGGGAGCTTCTGGAGCGGATTTTGCCGGATTTCGCCACCCGCGCTGACCGGCTCGAAAACCAGGAAGCATCATCAGCATTTCCCATGCATGACGACCCCTCCGCGTAAGGCCAGCTTTCTGCGGCAGCCTTTTTCCGTTTAGGTTAAAGGCGCGGGCCGCTGTTAAAACCTGAAATATTATTTTATTTCTTAAGTATCCCCGATCTGTGACAGGTTGTGCTGCCGGTTACGGGGGATTCGGCATTCATTTCTTCAGTGATCAAAATATATGTCAGTGATCAATTCAGCCATTATCGTTCTTGCTGCCGGCAAGGGCACACGAATGAAATCGGCCCGTCCGAAGGTCCTGCACGAGCTTGGCGGCAAAGCCATGCTCGGCCATGTCCTGAGTGCGGCTTCGGCCTGTGCGAGCGATAAAACCATCGCTGTGCTGGCGCCCGGTATGGACGCGGTCGCCGACTACGCGTTGTCGCAAGGCGCTAGCCACGTTGCTTACCAGAAAGAACAGAACGGCACAGGCGATGCGGTCAAAGCGGCTGAAGAAGTGTTATCCGGGTTCGAAGGCGTCGCCGTTGTGGTTTTTGGCGATACGCCGCTTATCACGCCTGAAACACTGACACGAATGCAGCAGACCTGCGCAGATGGAAACGATGTCGTCGTTCTCGGCTTTCAGGCCGAAGACCCGGCGCCCTATGGCCGCTTGGTGCTGAACGATGAAGGCGCGCTCATCAAGATCGTCGAGGCGAAGGATGCAAGCCCCGAAGAAGCCGCGATCGATCTGTGCAATGGCGGGGCCATGGCCGTGCGCACACCGCTGCTTTTCGAGCTTCTGAACGATCTCAAGCCGGATAATGCGCAAGGCGAATATTATCTGACCGATATTGCCGGAGAAGCACGTGCGCGGGGGCTTTCCATGTGCGTCATCGAATGCCCCGAAGACGAAATTCTCGGCATCAACAGCCGGCTCGATCTTGCCGTTGCCGAAGAAATCTTTCAGGACCGGATGCGCGAGAAGGCACTGCTGGAAGGTGCGACGCTGCTCGATCCGTCCACGGTCTATTTCAGCCATGATACGCAGCTCGGGCGCGATGTACTCATTGGCCAGAATGTCGTGTTCGGCCCCGGCGTTCACGTCGAGGATGGGGCAGAGGTCAAACCCTTCAGCCATCTGGAAGGCGTGCATGTCGGCGCGGATGCGCAGGTCGGCCCCTTCGCCCGTTTGCGCCCCGGCACCGATGTCGGCAAGAAGGCCAAGATCGGCAATTTCGTCGAAACGAAAAAAGCCAAGGTCGAGGACGGGGCCAAGATCAGCCATCTGTCCTATATCGGCGACGCGCGCGTCGGTGTGGACGCCAATATCGGGGCAGGCACCATCACCTGCAACTATGATGGATACGACAAGCACTTTACCGATATCGGCGACGGCGCCTTTGTCGGCTCAAACAGCTCGCTCGTCGCACCGGTTTCCATCGGCGCCGGCGCTTATGTAGGCTCCGGCAGCGTCGTCACGAAAAATGTCGAGCCGGACGCCCTTGCCGTTGCGCGCGGCAAACAGTTCGAGAAAAAAGGATGGGCGGCAAATTTCCGCGCTTCCAAAGAAAAAACCAAATCCTCTTAAGACCCAAACCAACCGGGGAATATTATGTGCGGCATTGTCGGCGTTCTAGGCACCCAGCCAGCAGCTCCTGTCATTCTGGATGCGCTGAAGCGGCTTGAATATCGCGGCTATGATTCCGCCGGGATCGCCACGCTGGTCAATGGCGAGATCGACCGCCGCCGCGCCGTCGGCAAACTGACCGCGCTCGATGCCGTGCTCACAGCAAGCCCACTCGACGGCACGGCCGGCATCGGCCACACGCGCTGGGCAACCCATGGGCCGGCCTCTGAGAAGAACGCCCATCCGCACATCACAGATAAAGTGGCGCTGGTCCATAACGGCATCATCGAAAATTTCCGCGAGCTGCGCGCCGAACTTGAAGCTGACGGTGTGACCTTCACCAGCGACACGGATACGGAGATCGTCGCCCATCTCATCACCCAGGCCATGAAGGCGGGCGCCAGCGCCATCGACGCCGCTTCGCAAACGCTTGGCCGCCTGGAGGGCGCTTTTGCGCTCTGTATTCTCTTTCGCGGCGAAGAAGATCTGATGATCGGCGCGCGCAAGGGCAGCCCGCTCGCCATTGGCTATGGCGACGGGGAAATGTATCTCGGCTCCGACGCCTTTGCGCTCGCGCCGATGACGAACCGGGTGGCGTTCCTGGAAGAAGGCGACTGGGCCGTCGTCAAACGCGGTGGCGTGACGGTCTATGATGCGGACGGCAAAAAAGTCGACCGTCCGGTGAAAATCACCGATGCGAGCGCAGCACTTGTCGGCAAAGGTAATCACCGGCATTTCATGGCGAAGGAAATCTTCGAACAGCCCGAAGTGATCGGCCATACACTGACCGAATATATCGACACGATGGACAACCGCCTGGCACTGCCGGCTCTGCCTGTCGATTTTTCAACGCTGAGCAGGGTCACCATCGTTGCCTGCGGCACCGCATCTTATGCGGGCCATGTCGCCAAGTATTGGTTCGAGCAACTCGCCCGCCTGCCTGTCGAAATCGATATCGCTTCCGAGTTCCGTTACCGCGAAGCACCCATGCCGGAAAACGGGCTCGCGGTTTTCGTCTCTCAGTCGGGCGAAACGGCGGACACACTTGCCGCGCTGCGTTATTGCCGGGAGCAGGGGCAGAAGATCATCTCCATCGTCAATGTGACGGAAAGCTCCATCGCCCGGGAATCCGATGCCATCGTGCCGACCTATGCGGGACCGGAAATCGGCGTTGCCTCCACCAAAGCCTTTACTTGCCAGCTCACGGTGCTGGCGCTTCTGGCACTGGAAGCGGCCAAGGCGCGCGGTCATCTTAACGAGGCCGAAGAGCGTCTTTCCGTGCGCCGGCTGATGGAAGTACCGCGCCTCATGTCGGATGTCCTGGCCCATGACGATCTCATCCAGGGGCTTGCCCACAATCTTTCCAAGGCGCGTGATGTGCTCTATCTCGGGCGCGGGCCGATGTATCCCATGGCCCTTGAAGGTGCGCTGAAGCTCAAGGAAATTTCCTACATTCACGCCGAAGGCTATGCAGCGGGCGAGCTCAAGCACGGTCCGGTAGCGCTGGTGGATGAAAATGTGCCCGTCGTCGTGGTCGCGCCCAGCACCATTCTCTTCGACAAAACCGTTTCCAACATGCAGGTCGTCATGGCGCGGGGCGGCCGGGTCATCCTGATCTCGGATAAGAAGGGGATCGAGGAAGCCGGCAAGGATGCTGTTGCCGTGATCGAAGTACCTGAATGCGACGGGCTCACCGCGCCGCTGATCTATTCCTTGCCGGTGCAATTGCTGGCCTACCACACGGCCCTTGCCAAAGGCACGGATGTAGACCAGCCGCGCAACCTCGCCAAATCCGTGACGGTGGAATAAGCCGAATCAATGCCGCTTATTTCCCGGCAAAGCCGCGCCTCCCCCTTAAGCGAGACCTGAAAACTTTAATTAATTGGCGGATTTCCGCTAAATACCGCGGCAATCTGCTTGCGATAGGGTCTTCGTGCTATTTATTTTGCGGGGAGGGGTCGAGGATCAAAATGCGGCGTTTGTTTTTCAGGCTGAACATGGTTTCCGCTATCGCGCTGACGCTTCTAATGGCGGGCGCGGGCACCAGCGTGCGCGCTGCCGAAACCGGCTTTTCCGGCGGCACGAGCGAGACCGGAGGCGGGGCAATTGCCGCGCTGAATGCCGGCACCGCCGCGCTGCAATCGGGCAATGCGCGCGCCGCGCTGGACTATCTCGACAAAGCTCTGCAATCGGGCGGCCTTTCGGCGGAAGGCGAGGCGCTGGCCTATCACCATCGCGGCATCGCCAATCTGCAGCTCGCTCAGCCGGGTCACGCGGTTGCCGATTACACCAATGCCATTTGGCGCGATGCGCTGCCGGCCGACATTCTGCCGCGGGCTTACTACAACCGCGCCGCCGCTTACTCGCGAACGGGCGATGCCACTCGCGCCGAGAGGGATTACTCCAAAGCGCTGGAGCTCAATCCGGATTACGCCGTCGCCTATCATAACCGCGCCAATATCCGCCGCCAGCAGGGCCGCTACGGCGAAGCCATTGCTGATTATAATGCCGCGATCGATGCCAATATGGGTAAGCGCGCCGCGCTTTCCTTTTTCGGGCGCGGCATGGCGAAAGATGCGAATGGCGACAAGCTCGGCGCGGTTGAAGATATCGAGCGGGCCGTTGCCCTCGATCCTTCTTTCACGCTGGCGCGGGAAACGCTGAGCGCCATGGCGCCGCAACTGACGCCCGAGAAGCTTGCCGAAAATAAGCCCGTGGCGCCGCTGCCCGTGCTTCCCGCACAAAAGCAAAAGCCGCTTGAAGTGCAGAGCCTCTCGCCCATTGGCGCCTCGGCGGCGCTGAGCGAGCCCAAACCGCAACCCGGCACGCAAGAACCGGCCCGCACCGCAGCCATTGCGCCTGCCGCCTCTGCGCCTCTACCGCGTAGCCGTTCCCTAGCGCTCGAGGAAATTCGCGCACCGCAGGTTCAGGTTGCACGGCTCGAACAGGCGCTTCCTGAAAACCCGCCTGCGCAGCCCGAGCCGGCCAAAACCGCAGAAGCCACTTCTCCGCTCGCCGCGCCGTCCCGTGCACCGATTGAGGAAAGTACGCCTCAAGCTGCCTCAGCGGCGCAGGACCCGTGGTCCGCTTCCGGGACAAAAGACGTGCAGCTTGCGAGCCTCAGCGGCTGGGAAGCGACCGTCATCCGTTATGCGGCAGCCGCCAATGGCGTGCCGCAGGGGCAGGTCAGTCTCAAAAAACCGGCTGTACCCGCCGACCGTTCGCTAACCGGCAGCCTACCGCCGGCTTCCCGCCCGGCAACGGCGGCGCTCCAGACGCAGGCCGATGCGCTGCGTTATGCCCAGGCAAGTGCCGAAGAGCCCGTGCAGAACGATGCCGGGGCGCTGCCGACTTACCGCGTCCAAATCGGCTCGTTCCACTCGCCGAGCGATGCCAGCGCCTCCTGGACGAAGGCGACCGCCAAGCATCCCGCGCTTTTAAAGGATTTGCAGCCTTACATCGTAGAGGCGGATCTGGGTGAGAAGGGGCTTTATTACCGCCTGCAGATTGGGGCTTTCAGCGGTTTTTCCAAGGCCGAGGGGCTTTGCCAGTCTCTGAAAGCAGAAGGCACTGACTGTTTCGTAAAACGCGCCTCCGCCGCCTCCCAATAGCGCTTAAATCTCGCCTTCAGGCGCGGCCGACGGGCGGGTGAAAATGAAGATCAACACGCAGGTAAGCACCGCCAGTGTACCGCCGATGGCAATGGCAGGCAGGGCGGAAAAGAACACCATCCAGCTTGCCGAAAGGCTGATCATCACCAGCGCCGTTATTTTGCCGCGCAGAGGTATGGCGCCGTAAAGCTCCCAGTCGCGGATATAGGAGCCAAGGCGCGGATGGTCCAAGAGCCACCCGTGGAGCCGGGGCGAACCCTTGGCGAAGGCCCAGGCCGCGATCAGCAAAAAGACCGTGGTCGGCATGACCGGCAGCACCGCGCCGACAATGCCAAGGCCGACGCAAATCCAGCCGAACGCGATCAAAAAGATGTTGCGATACGCCATATCAGTCCGCTGCCGGTTTCAGAGGCGCGAAGACGCCTCATTACCTCTCATTTTATCCTGCCGCCGATCCCTCACCAAACCGCTAAAATGTGATGGAGAGCGTGGCCGCGATTCCTTCAGAAATGGGGGGAAACGGGCCTGCTTCAAGGCGCGCCACTTATTTGACGCAGCGTCTCCTTTTGCTTTGACGCATAGGCGGAATGCCCGGAAAACCGGTCCGGCGGCGATATTGTCGCCCGCCGGTAAATACCGCTAGACTGCCTGAAAAGCGGCCGGAACAGGCCAACAACAACAGGGAAGAACGGTCATGAGCGGAGAAATCGGGCTTACCGCGCTGGGCGGCTATATTCCGCGCCTGCGTCTGCAGCGCAAAGCAATCACCACGGCCAATGCCTGGGTTGCCCCCAACCTTGCCGGGAAAGGCAAGGGGGAGCGGTCCATGGCGAATTGGGACGAAGACACGATCACCATGGCTGTGGAAGCGGCGCGCGATCTTCTGGGTCCGGATGACGACCGCTCCCACGTGGATGCGCTTTATTTCGGCACGACGACACAGCCTTTCGCCGACCGGCTGAATGCCGGGATCATTTCCGCCGCGCTCACCCTTGAGAAGGGCATTCAGGCCGTGGACATCACCTCCACCCAGCGGGCGGGGACGAGCGCCCTCTTGCAGGCGCTTCACGCGGCAAAGGCGGGCGCGGCCAAGAACGCGTTGGTGCTCGCCTCGGACAAGCGCAAGGCGCGCGCCGTCAGTCCGCAGGAGCTCGATTTCGGGGATGGGGCGGCGGCACTTAGCGTCGGCGGAGAGAACGTCATTGCGAAGTTCCTCGGCGCGCATTCTCTGACAGTGGATTTCGTCGACCACTTCCGCGGCGCCCATGAAGAATTCGACTATAATTGGGAAGAGCGCTGGATCCGCGATGAGGGCTATCTGAAGATCATTCCTCAGGCTGTAGAGGGCGCGCTGAAAGAAGCGGGTCTGCAGGCGAGCGACATCGATCACTTCATTCTGCCCTGCACCCTGCCCAAAGTGCCCCAATCGGTGGCCAAGAAACTCGGCATCCCGGCGGAAAAGGTACGGGACAATCTCGCCGCCAATTGCGGGGAAACGGGCGCGGCCCACGGGCTTGTCATGCTTGTTCATGCGCTGCAGGAGGCAAAGCCCGGTGAAAAAATTCTACTGGCGCATTTCGGCGGCGGCGCGGACGCGCTGATCTTCGAGACGACGGACAAGCTTTCCAGCATGGACGACCGGCGCGGCATTACCGGCGCGCTGGCCGACCGTCAGGAAGAAACGAATTACATGAAATTCCTGACCTTTAACGGGCTTGTCGAATGGGAAAAAGGCATGCGCGCGGAGCAGGACAAGAAAACCGCGCTCACCACGCTTTACCGCAACGAGGATATGATCCTCGGTCTCGTCGGCGGGCGCTGCACGGAAACGGGCAATGTGCAATTTCCGCGCTCACGCATTTCCGTGAACCCAAACAACCCCGCCGTCGATACGCAGGAGCCCTACAAATTCGCCGAGCGGAAAGCCTCCATCCTTTCCTGGTCGGCGGACTATCTGACCTTCTCCATGTCGCCGCCCAACCATTACGGCATGATCGTCTTCGAGGGCGGCGGGCGCATTTTCATGGACATCACCGATGTCGCGCCGGGCGAGGTTGAGTCCGGCATGGAAGTGAAGATGGTTTTCCGCGTCAAAGATGTGGACGAGAAGCGCGGCTTCAAACGCTATTTCTGGAAGGCGGTTCCCGTCCGCTCTTCTGCAACAGTTCAAGCAACGGGCCAAAACACAGGTCGGGCCGCCGAATAAGCGACCGGTTTACCAATACTGGCACCCAAAGGGAGAGAAACATGGCACGTGGTATCAAGGACAAGGTCGCAATTCTGGGCATGGGATGCTCGAAATTCGGCGAACGCTGGGACACCGGCCCGGAAGAACTGATGGTGGAAGCCTATCTGGAGGCGATGCAGGATGCCGGCATCGAGCCGACGCAGCTCGATGCGGCCTGGTTCTCCACGCATATCGATGAGATCGGCACCGGCAAGGGCGGCACGCCGCTCTCGCTCGCGCTGCGCCTGCCGAATATCGCGGTGACGCGCGTTGAGAACTTCTGCGCTTCGGGCTCCGAAGCCCTGCGCGGCGCGGTCTATGCCGTTGCATCCGGCGCGGCGGATATCGCGCTGGCGCTCGGCGTCGAGAAATTGAAAGACACGGGCTATGGCGGGCTTCCCGTTTCCAATCCCGGCACACTGAACCCGCAATGGGCGCCGAACGGTTCTGCGCCAGGCAATTTCGCGCAGCTTGCTTCCGCCTACCGGGCAAAGCACGGCATTGCGAAAGAGGACCTGAAACGTGCCATCGCCCATGTCTCGGTCAAGAGCCATGCGAACGGTTCGAAGAACCCCAAAGCGCATCTGCGTAACGAGATTTCGGAAGACCAGGCTCTGAACGCTCCGATGATTGCCGAACCGCTCGGCCTATTCGATTGCTGCGGTGTTTCGGACGGGGCGGCCGCCGCCATCGTCACCACGCCGGAAATCGCCAAGGCAATGGGCAAGAAAGACCTTGTGACGATCAAGGCCATGCAGCTTTCGGTTTCGAACGGGCTTGAATCGCAGCACAATTCCTGGGACGGCTCTTACTTCCACACGGCGCGCATTGCCGCCAAGAAAGCCTATCAGGAAGCCGGCATCGAAAAGCCGCGCGAGGAAGTATCCATGATCGAGGTGCATGACTGCTTCTCGATCACGGAGCTGGTCACGATGGAAGACCTTTTCATTTCGCCCGAAGGCGGCGCGGTGAAAGACGTGATGGACGGTTTCTACGATTCCGACGGCACGGTTCCCTGTCAGATCGATGGCGGCCTGAAGTGCTTCGGTCACCCGATCGGGGCGAGCGGGCTGCGCATGGCCTATGAGATGTATCTGCAGCTCCAGGGCCGCGCCGGAGAGCGCCAGCTTGCCAATCCGAAGATCGGCCTGACCCACAATCTGGGCGGTTCGCCGTCGCAGAATGTTTGCTCGGTCGCGATTGTCGGGCTCGAAGGCGTTTAAATCACATGAAAGCCGGGCCTCGTGCCCGGCTTTTACGTAGTGCGCAGGCGCTGGTCTTCCGGCGCGATAATGATGTGGATGCGGTCTATCGTTTCTCCATCGCTGGATACCGCAAAAACACCGCGAATGATGGTCATGAATTCCCGCCCGGCAAGCGGAATGGCCGTGCGGGTAATGCTCGGGGTTCGGCGTTCCATCACATCGAGAATTTCTTCGCGCCGCTGCTCGGCTGCATCCGCGGGCAAATTATCGCCCAAAAGCTTGCCCGTATAATCGATCCCAAAGATTTCCCGGCAACCGGTGCCGGCCAGCCGATAAATAAATTGAGGATCTGCCGGATCGCCGGTTTTATCCAGGATCATCATCCAGGGCAGGACCTTTGGCAGATCGATCGGGTCGAAATTGTCCTTCAACAAAAGGTTGTCCGCGCCCATCTTCTTTTGATGATAGGCGGCATAAACGGCAACGGGATGACGGGGATCGAGATCGGCGAGCTGGATCGGATTAAGAACCATAATCTTTGTTTTTGTTTCTTTACGGCAATTGCATATTGCAATCAGTGTAGAGGGCGGATGAGCGTACGTCATCCATCCGTTTACGTTGCAACATAAGATGAAATACGCGTTTCCTCCGGTGCGGCGACAAGCATGATTTCATCTATACGCGCTGAAGATTTCGATACCGGAAAAACACCGCGAATAAGCGTAATGAAATCCCGCTCTGCATCCGGCAAGCTTGCGCGGGTGAAGCGAGGGCGGGCGTCATCCATAACCTCCCTGAACTCCTTGAGGCGCCACTCGGCTGCCTGACGCGGCATCATTTCGCCGAGCAAGTTGCCGGTATAGTCATAACCGAAGAGATCGCTCGCGCCCGCGCCGCATAGCGTGCAGAGAAATTTTTCATCTGCTCCATCGAAAACGCATTCGAAGACGGCGAGCCAGTTCAGCGTGCCGGGTACACGGGAAGGGTCGAAATTGTCGCGCAGCAAATAGCCGCGCTCATCGGCGGCCGCGCGGTAATAGCGCAGAAAAACACCCACAGGATGAGCAGGATGAATATCGGAAGATGTCAGCTTTTGCGGGCGATACGGCATCGCGGATCATCCTTGCTCCCCCAAGTCTGATCTGGTTACAAACCCGTCTGCCGATCACCTTTTCCAGAATGCACCAATTCGTGTGCGGATGTCTTGTCTAATATTCGCGTAAAAAAGATTGTAATCGTAAATGTGGAAGTCTCCGTCGAAGACACCGTAGGAAAAATCGCCTCTGTCTTCGTCCGGATTAACGATAAGAACACCGCTCTCGCAAGCCGCATCGCTGACACTAGGAATGAGTTCAGGCATTCGGCTCTCCGCTTCTGCGAAGGGAAGGCCGCCAAGGTTTTTCTCCGCGCCGGCTTTGCCGTCTTTCGTTCCGGTCAGGGGATTAACGCACGTAAGCCTGTGTCCGGCCATGGTCGTCATTTCCCCGTTCAGCCAAATCTTATTGCTCTGTGTCCAGCCGTTCCGGTCCGCTTCCGCGCTGATGGAATTCCAGTTGAGATAGCAGCCCGTGCTGTAAGCCTCTACACAGGGGCGCAGATCATCGCGGCCCATATCTTCGGGGATCGAATAGCCGACGAGATAGGCTGCTACCATGCGGTTGGCGAGCGGGGTTCCGGCAATGCGTTCCTGCAGAAGTCTCATGCCATGCAGCGACCCCTGGCTATGAGCGGCGAGGATAAAAGGCCGGCCCTGGTTGTATGTCTCGATGAAATAACGGAAGGCACGGGCGACATCATCATAAGCAAAGGCGAGGGCTTTTTGTTCATCCTCTCCGTCGCCCATAAAAGAATAGAGCGTCGCCTGGCGGTAGCGCGGCGCATAAATGCGGGCATCGCCGTTAAAGGTGCTTGCCTGAAAGCGCAACACGCCTGCTTCCAGGAGCTCGCGTGTCTCGCCGTCTTCGTCATAGGCCGCGTTCCAGCCGTCCTTGCTGTAATAGGTCGTGGGATGAATGAAAAAGACATCCACTTGCGCTTCGGCCTGGCCGTCTTCATAGCCGCTGCCCGGAATGAGCGTGTCGGCAGGGTCTTCCCTATCGGGCAGGGAGGCCCAACTTTCAGGACGCTTGTAATCGGGAGCGAGCGGGGCGGTTGTCACATCGAAAGGCGCGCCCGGCTTTAGGAAAAGGCGCTGCGCGACATCGGGGTTCATGGAAAGATAAAGCACGGTAACGGCGCCGACGACCAGAAGGGCGGCCAGCCCGTAGACAAACTTCCTGAACATAATCGCTTACGCCTTGTTGATTTCCTGAGTGCCGTTCTGGAAGTCTTGCATAAGGCGCAGGGCCTCGTCATCTTCCAAAAGCAGCCGGGAAAAGCGCCCACGCTCTTCGGCGCAGCCCTCAGGCAAAGGTCCGCGCGCTGCGCCTTTCACAAGCTGCTTGGCTTCGGCAAGAGCGCGCGGACCTTTGCCTGAGGGCTGCGCCGAAGAGCGTGGGCGCTTT